>ERZ772875.1595-NODE-1595-length-20161-cov-3.408585_pt1 | contig 20161 bp, 20 predicted proteins | sample MGYA00580585_ERZ772875 | MGnify/ENA primary metagenome ERZ772875 (study PRJEB29015, sample SAMEA2737736) | human gut metagenome | biome: human gut; feature: human-associated habitat; material: faeces | place: China | collected 2012 ... | reverse complement strand
AGAATCGCAGTACAAGCCAAAGGACGTCTCTTCGAAGAGACAATGGCACTTTTAGGAGAGTCGGATATTAAGTTGAGCACTACAAAACGTACCTTATTGGTGCAGTCTTCCAATTTCCCTATTGAAGTTCTATTCCTTCGTGATGATGATATCCCGCAGACAGTGGCTACCGGTGTGGCAGACTTGGGAATTGTTGGCGAAAACGAATTTATGGAGAAAGAAGAAGATGCGGAAATTATCAAACGTTTGGGATTCAGTAAGTGTCGCCTTTCATTGGCTATGCCGAAAGATATTGAATATCCCGGTTTGTCATGGTTTGACGGTAAGAAGATCGCTACTTCCTATCCGGTTATTCTTCGTAACTTCCTGAAGAAAAATGGTGTAAATGCTGAAATTCACGTGATTACCGGTTCCGTAGAAGTGTCTCCGGGAATTGGATTGGCTGATGCTATTTTCGATATTGTAAGCTCCGGTTCTACGTTGGTAAGTAACCGTTTGAAAGAAGTGGAAGTCGTAATGAAGTCGGAAGCATTGCTGATTGGCAACAAGAATATGAGCGACGAGAAAAAAGAAGTGCTCGAAGAACTGCTGTTCCGCATGAATGCAGTAAAAACAGCCGAAGATAAAAAATATGTATTGATGAATGCTCCGAAAGATAAACTGGAAGAAATCATTGCTGTATTGCCGGGTATGAAGAGCCCTACGGTGATGCCGTTAGCACAGGAAGGCTGGTGCTCTGTTCATACAGTACTTGATGAAAAACGTTTTTGGGAAATTATCGGAAAATTGAAAGGACTGGGAGCAGAAGGTATTTTGGTACTGCCGATTGAAAAGATGATTGTATAAATAGATAGGAACGAAAATTCGTTCCTGATAAAATATGAACCATGAAATTGATTAAATATCCCTCAAAAGAGCAATGGACAGAACTTTTGAAACGTCCGGCACTGAATACGGAAAATTTGTTCGACACTGTTCGCTCTATTATAAATAAGGTAAGAGCAGAAGGTGACAAAGCCGTCTTGAAATATGAAGCTACTTTTGATAAAGTCACCTTGTCTGCGCTTGCTGTGACTCCTGAAGAGATACAGGTTGCCGGAACATTGGTAAGCGATGAACTGAAAGCAGCCATCTCCCTGGCAAAACAAAATATTGAAACCTTTCATGCTTCCCAACGTTTTATCGGAAAGAAGGTAGAAACAATGAACGGTGTGACTTGCTGGCAAAAATCGGTAGGAATCGAAAAAGTGGGATTGTATATTCCGGGTGGAACAGCACCACTTTTCTCAACTGTATTGATGTTGGCTGTTCCGGCTAAAATTGCAGGATGCAAGGAAATCGTACTTTGCACGCCTCCCGATAAGAATGGAAATATTCATCCGGCTATTCTTTTTGCTGCGCAACTGGCAGGTGTCAGTAAAATATTCAAGGCTGGTGGTGTGCAGGCTATTGCCGCTATGGCCTATGGAACGGAGAGTGTACCTAAAGTATATAAGATATTTGGTCCAGGTAATCAATATGTGACAGCTGCCAAACAGTTGGTAAGCCTGCGTGATGTAGCTATTGATATGCCTGCCGGCCCTTCTGAAGTCGAAGTTCTGGCTGATGCATCTGCCAACCCGGTTTTTGTAGCAGCAGACCTTTTGTCACAGGCAGAACATGGAATAGATAGCCAGGCTATATTGATTACCACTTCCGAGAAACTTCAAACAGAAGTAATGGCGGAAGTAGAACGTCAATTAGCCGAATTGCCCCGTCGTGAAATTGCTGCAAAATCATTAGAGAATAGTAAACTGATTTTAGTAAAGGATTTGGATGAAGCATTGGAACTGACTAACGCATACGCGCCGGAACACTTAATTATAGAAACGGAAAACTACATGGAAGTAGCAGAGCGTGTAACAAATGCCGGTTCTGTTTTCCTTGGATCGTTAACTCCCGAAAGTGCCGGTGACTATGCTTCCGGAACAAATCATACCTTGCCTACCAACGGTTATGCCAAAGCATATAGTGGCGTCAGTCTGGATAGTTTTATCCGCAAGATTACGTTCCAGGAAATTCTCCCGGAAGGAATAAAGGCTATTGGTCCTGCTATTGAGGAGATGGCGGCTAACGAACATTTGGACGCGCATAAGAATGCGGTCACAGTTCGTCTCAAAGCAATTCAAAATTCATAACTTAAAATTTAAAGAAGTGAAAACATTACAAGAATTAACCCGGCCGAATATCTGGAAATTAAAGCCTTACTCTTCGGCACGTGATGAATATAAAGGAGTCACCGCTTCTGTTTTCCTGGATGCAAACGAAAATCCGTACAATACGCCTCACAACCGTTATCCGGACCCTATGCAGTGTGAACTGAAAACATTGTTGTCGAAAATTAAGAAAGTATCTCCCGAACATATTTTTCTCGGAAACGGCAGTGATGAGGCCATCGACTTGGTCTTTCGTGCTTTCTGCGAACCGGGTAAAGATAATGTAGTAGCTATCGATCCTACCTATGGAATGTATCAGGTCTGTGCCGATGTAAACGATGTGGAATATCGGAAAGTATTGTTGGATGATGACTTCCAGTTCTCTGCTGACAAATTGCTGGCAGCTACCGACGAGCATACCAAACTTATTTTCCTTTGCTCGCCTAATAATCCGACGGGAAATGATTTGCTTCGTTCCGAAATAGAGAAGATTCTTTGTCAGTTTGAAGGATTGGTAATGTTGGATGAGGCTTACAATGATTTTTCTAAAGCTCCGTCTTTCCTCGAAGAGTTGGACAAATATCCTAATCTCGTCGTATTCCAGACATTCTCCAAAGCTTGGGGATGTGCTGCTATCCGTTTGGGAATGGCTTTTGCTTCCAAAGAGATTATTGATATTCTTAGTAAAATCAAATATCCCTATAATGTCAACCAGTTGACTCAACAGCAAGCCATCGCCATGTTGCATAAACATTATGAGATAGAACGTTGGGTGAAAACTCTGAAGGAAGAACGTGACTATCTGGAAGCGGAATTTGAAAAGCTTCCATGTACCATTAAACTGTTTCCGTCTGATGCGAATTTCTTTTTGGCAAAAGTGACGGATGCCGTGAAAATCTATAATTATTTGGTAGGGGAAGGAATAATAGTGCGTAATCGCCATAACATTTCACTTTGCTGCAACTGTTTGCGTGTGACTGTCGGTACTCGTGTCGAAAATAATACCCTATTGGCAGCTCTTAAAAACTATCAAGGATAATTTATGAAGAAGAAAGTATTATTTATAGATAGAGACGGCACGTTGGTGATCGAACCTCCTGTAGATTACCAACTCGACTCATTGGAAAAACTGGAATTCTATCCGAAAGTATTCCGTAATTTGGGCTTTATCCGCAGTAAGCTCGATTTTGAATTTGTGATGGTCACTAACCAGGATGGATTGGGTACACCTTCTTTTCCGGAAGAAACATTCTGGCCTGCCCATAACTTGATGCTTAAAACATTGGAAGGGGAGGGGATTACTTTTGATGAGATTCTGATAGACCGTAGTTTTCCTGAAGATAATGCGCCCACCCGCAAACCGCGTACCGGAATGTTGACGAAGTATCTGGATAATCCGGAATACGATCTTGCCGGAAGTTTTGTAATAGGCGATCGTCCCACAGATGTGGAACTTGCCAAAAATATCGGTTGCCGGGCAATTTATTTGCAAGACTCGACCGAAGCTCTGAAAGAAAAAGGATTAGAAGAAGTCTGTGTTCTTGCAACTACTGATTGGGATCGGATAGCCGAATTCCTTTTTGCCGGAGAACGGAAAGCGGAAGTACGTCGTACTACAAAAGAAACAGATATTTATGTTGCTTTGAATCTTGATGGAAATGGAACTTGTGACATTTTTACCGGTCTTGGCTTTTTCGATCACATGCTTGAGCAGATTGGAAAACATTCTGGCATGGACTTAACCATCCGTGTTAAAGGAGATTTGGAAGTAGATGAACATCATACGATCGAAGACACTGCTATCGCACTGGGCGAATGTATCTATCAGGCTTTAGGTAGCAAACGAGGGATTGAACGTTATGGCTATGCCTTACCGATGGATGATTGTCTTTGTCAGGTTTGTCTGGACTTTGGCGGTCGTCCCTGGTTAGTTTGGGATGCTGAATTCAAGCGTGAGAAGATAGGAGAGATGCCGACGGAAATGTTCCTTCATTTCTTTAAGTCACTTAGTGACGCGGCAAAGATGAATTTGAACATTAAAGCGGAAGGACAGAATGAACATCATAAGATAGAAGGAATTTTTAAAGCCCTTGCCCGTGCTTTGAAAATGGCAATTAAAAGAGATATCTATCATTTTGAACTTCCATCCAGTAAGGGTGTGCTTTAATGTTTTTTAGAATCATATCCATATTGCTTATGCAAAAGCAAATCCCACTATGCTTATTGGCGATAGTCTTATCCGTCTCTCTTTTCGGTCAAAATCTGAAAGCGGATAAGATTATTCTGCCTGATAGTGATTTGACAAATTTGTATCAAATAGATTCGGGCGTATATCGTTCGGAGCAACCTTCAAAAGAGGGCTTTAAAGCTTTAGAAAAGTATGGTATTGGAGAAGTACTTAATCTACGAAACAGACATAGTGATGATGACGAAGCAAAAGGAACAAGTATAAAACTTCACCGGGTAAAAACTAAAGCACATTCGATTAGTGAAAAGCAATTGATACAGGCATTACGCATTATTAAAAATCGTAAAGCGCCTATTGTTTTTCATTGTCACCACGGCTCTGACCGTACAGGGGCTGTTTGTGCGTTTTATCGTATCATTTTTCAGAATGTTTCAAAAGAAGATGCAATCCATGAAATGACTGAAGGAGGCTATGGCTTTCATCGAATTTATAAGAATATTATTAGAAGAATCAAGGAAGCAAATGTGGAGCAAATAAGAAAAGAAGTAATGGACGAATTACACATTACAACATTCACTAATTTATTAAAGCCTACTGCTTATACTGGTGACGGTAAAATGATAAATTCTGAAGTATTAAATGGATTAACTAACAAAAAAGATTCTATTAAGAAAATGATTGAATACCTAGAAGAAAATAATTTAGGACATGAAAAAGTAAATTATAAACTACAAGATTGGATTTTCTCACGTCAAAGATTCTGGGGCGAACCAATTCCACTAGTTTATTGTGAAGATTGTGGATGGGTTCCAGTAAAAGAAGAGGACTTACCAGTTAGACTTCCAGATGTTACAAATTATGAACCAACAGACGATGGTGAAAGTCCACTTGCCGCAATCACTGACTGGGTAAATACAACTTGTCCACATTGTGGAAAACATGCTAAAAGAGAAACTGATACTATGCCAAACTGGGCAGGATCATCTTGGTATTGGTTAAGATATATGGATGCTCATAATGATAAAGAATTCGCAAGTCAAGATGCCTTAAAATATTGGGGTAAATTAGATTTCTATAATGGTGGTATGGAACATGCAACAAGACATTTACTATATGCTAGATTCTGGAATCAATTCTTATATAATATAGGACTAGTACCAAATAAAGAACCATTTGAAACAAGAGTAAGCCATGGTATGATTCTAGGAGAAGGCGGCGTTAAGATGTCAAAATCACTAGGAAATGTTGTCAATCCTGATGATATGGTAGCTTCATATGGCGCAGATGCTTTAAGAACATATGAAATGTTTATTGGTGACTATGAAAAGGAAGTTGCTTGGAGTGAACAAGGACTTAATGGATGTAAAAGATTTATTGATAGAGTAGTTAGAGTTGGAGAAAAAGTAACTGCTAAAAATGGTTATTCCGAAAAATTAGAAAGTCTAATTCATAAAACTATCAAGAAAGTTACTGAAGATATAGATACAATGAAATTTAATACAGCAGTATCAGCTCTAATGATTTTACTAAACAAATTTGAAGAACAAGAAGAAATAACAAAAGATGATTATAGAACATTCTTAATACTATTAAATCCAATTGCGCCACATATAACTGAAGAGTTAAATGAAAAATATGCTTTAGGTGAGGCAATTTGTAAGAGTAGTTGGCCAAAATATGATATTGCAAAGACAGTAGATCAAGAAAAAGAAATCGCCGTTCAAGTAAATGGAAAAGTTCGTGCTACAATTACAATAAATATTAATGAAGATGAAGAAAGTATTAAGGAAAAAGCCTTAACTGCTGAAAACGTAAAAAATCACACAGCAGGAAAAGGAATAGTTAAAGTAATAATTATCAAAGGAAAGATAGTTAATATTGTAGTTAAATAGAAATGTGTAATAAGTCACATTTCTTTTTTTCAACAATTTTTGTGGATAAAAAAGTTTATTATAGTAATAGGTGATGCTATGAAAGTTAAATTATTTGATTTAGAAGATGAAAAAGATTTAGAAGAAGCCATAAATGATTTTTTGGAAGATATGAAAGGTGAATTATGGGATATTAAATATCAAGTATCTTCATCAATTTATGGTGAAGAACAAGTTTATTGTTTTTCAGCTATGGTTATATATTATTAATATTTACATTTACCAAAAAAATTTTTTATGATATTAATTTTTATTATAGTTTTGCGGTGAAACCAAAGTCGTAAATTACATCAACAACGGAAACCCCGCCGATAACGAAAGTTACGCTGACATCAAACCTTTAGAACGGCGGAATTTGCTGCGGCTCACAGCCGCAAAGGCGGAATTTGCTGCGGCTCACAGCCGCAACGTCACATTGCCGCCCCGCCGGTAACGAAAGTTACGCCGCTGTCAAACCTTTAGAACGGCGGAATTGCCTGCGGCGGCACGCCGTCGTTAGCGCTTGAGGTTTACTATTTCTTCGAGCATCGTGTCCGAAGTGGTGATGATTCTTGAGTTTGCCTGGAAGCCTCTCTGCGTGATGATCATATCGGAGAATTCCTGCGACAAGTCAACGTTAGACATTTCGAGCGCACCCGATACAACAGAAGCAGAACCGTTTTCGCCTGCAATGTTTACCTGAGGCTGACCCGATGAAAGAGTTTCTCTCCAGTAGGAGCTTCCCACCTGCTCAAGACCGTTGGGGTTATCAAATGTAACAATATCAATTCTGCCGAGCATTATGATACCGTGTACGCTGTGTACACCGTAAATAGTGCCGTCCTCGTTGATATATACGCTGTCAAGATCCTTTACCGTCTGCGTAGCCGCAACACGTCCGTCTGTCATCTTGATATTGCCCAGAAGCTGGACCATATCAGAGAAGAAGTTGTTCGAGCCGCCTGCAAGACCTACCTTGCCGTCTGTGGCAAGAAGCGTTTCAAGTGCGCCGTTTGCAGCGTCCCAGTCCGTACTTGTAACCTTAAGCTGATACTTTTCGTTACTGCCTGCCGCCTTGTCTACAGCCGCCTGTATGTCGGCTACCGTAGCACCGGGGCAAACGCTTATCGTAAGACCGTTGTCCGACCACTTTGCCGTTGTATCTGCGGCATTCTTTGAATATCTTAAGTTTATCGTGTAGTTGTTTGCGTATTCTCCTGCGTTTACTGTCGTAAATGTAAGAGAAGCCTTTGTTGTTCCGTCGTCCAGCTTCATTGTGTTGGTAGCTGTCGTTGCAGGAATATCTGCTGCAGGAGGCACCGTATCAAGCTCAAAGTGGAGCGGAAGTACGCCCTCAATGCTTACACCGCCGTTTTCACACGCACGGGTCACAGCGTCCTCAAGATCGTTGAGGTTTGTATAATCATTCTTTTCGTTCAGCTGTACAACGAGCTTGTTTCCGCTCATATAAGCGTAATCGCTCTCACCTACGGTAAATCCTACAGATATGTTGCCGTCGGGTGTCGCTGTATCTGCCGATACTGTAAGCGGATATGTACCGCCCTTGTATGTAATTGTCTTTGAGTAGCTGGCTTCGTTGTCGAGAACTTCGGGAACTACAAATGTAATTCTGTTGGATGATGCGTCAACGCCTGTTGCATCACCGCTTACGCCGAGTACCATATTACCGTTTGAGTCTACGAGGTTTCCTGCGTTATCAACGTTGAAAACGCCTGCTCTTGAATAGAAGATGTTGCCGGCTTCATCCATTACCTGGAAAAATCCGTCGCCCGATAAAGCACAGTCATAAACGCTGTCAGAATATGTGAAGCCCGACTGTCCCATTACCTGTCCGATAGCGCCCAGCTTAGTGCCGTAACCTACCTGAGAGGGATTTACACCACCCTGGAGGTTAGAACCTGCCGAGCCGTTCTTCTTAGTCTGGTAATATACCTCCTGGAAGGTAGTTACACTTGTCTTGAAGCCTGTAGTGTTGACGTTTGCAATGTTGTTACCTATAACGTCCATCTTCTGCTGATGTGTCTTTAATCCTGACACGCCCGAGAATAAAGATCTAACCATGATCTGTTCCTTTCTCCATCGTGCCGACCGCTCTTACCCGTCTGTCATTCGGGGTAAGGAATACTTCCTTTCGGTCCGGTATTACATAATTACGGTCGAGTCGATGTTCGTAAAAATATTTCCTTTTAAATCTTCCTGTGACATAGTTGTGATTACCGTGCGGTTTTTCACACTTACCACAAAAGCAGTCCTGTCTACGAGTACCAGTGTTTCGTTACTGCCCTTTTCTGCGGCTATCTCAATGCCGTCATTAAGTCTTTGCAGCATATCCGAGTCAAGTATCTCGATATTTCTGCTTTCTATACGCTTCATTGCGTGTTTCGAAAAGCCTACCGCCGAGTTTCTCGCATCAAGCTCGCTTTGCAGAGCCTGCGCAAATGTTCCTCCCGACTGTTGTGCGGCCTTTTCAGCATTCCCTGCTTTTGCGGTGTTAACGTTGCCTGTCGAAATCTGCAGATTCCGCAGCTTGAGTTCATTTATCAACATAACACTGCCGCCTTTTTATTTACTTGTTGCCCTCGGCACTGCCTGCCGGAGCTTCCGTGTTCTTGTCAGCCGTACTTCCCGTACCTTCGCTGACGTGTACTATCTCGTCAATAGAGTAGAGATAATTGTCTATCACGATCTTAGCGTCGCCGTCCTGCATTTCTGCCGACTCGACCTTGCCCTTTGCATAGTAGAATTTGCCGTCGTCGCCGAGTACCTTTACCGTTACTTCCTTGCCCACATATCCCAGTGCCTCGGTCATCGTGTGTAATGTACCCTTGCTTACAGTATCGCTTATCGCCTTTACCGCCGATAAATCATACTGCTTGCCGTCAACTACTACCTTAACATCGCTTCCGCTGATGTTCACTCCGGTGCATACGCCCGATAAAAGCGTTCCGTCGTCGCTCTGCGCATTCATTGTAAGCGTCTTTCCTACAAGACCTGCCGCATAGTTTGACATACTGTACTTCAGATTGTCCTGCTGTGCCTGTAATGCCGTGAACTGTGCCATCTGCGACACGAACTCGGTATTGGACGTAGGCTCAAGCGGATCCTGATTGCTCATTTCCGCCATAAGCAGACTGAAGAACGTATCTGTGCTTATCGTATCGTTCTTGCCCGAATTCTTGAAAAGGTCCTTATACTTTTCGTGATTTGACTGTACACTCTGAAGACTTGAAATGTCTGCCATCTGTTATCCTTTCATGTCAGTCCGACCGATAAAAAATCAGTCCATCGTCTGAATCTCCCCCAACAGATTCTCAAAGTCGTCCGTGTCATTCTTCTGCTGACTGTGCGACTGCTGTCTGTAAGGGTTCTTACTGCTGCCGTCAAAATCTCTCTGGAAAAGTTCCGCCTGCGAGGTTTCCACCTTGTACGAGGTAAGCTCCACATCGTCATTCTTCAGCGCATACGCAAGCTGCTGTGACTTTGCCTGTAAAAGCTCCTTCGCCGCCTGAGTTTCCGTCAGTATCTCAACCGTGAGCTTTCCGCCCTCATTTGCCATACGAACCGTGATTTTGCCCAGTGTTTCGGGTGTAAGCACAACTGTAAGCGTGCTTTTGCCGTTTGCCTTAGGTGTGTGTTCGCTCACAAACTCAGCCATATCGCTTATCGGTACTCTGAGAGTGCGGATTTCCTGCCCGTTTTCGTCATAACGGCTTTCTGTTCTTGCAAATACGTCACTGCCCTTTGCGAGCATATCGCTTACCGCATTTTTATCGGTGACCTTCTGCTCGGTTTCAAGGTCGCTGTCAGATTTAGTAACCTCGTTTCCTTTGGCTATTGCCCTCAGTTCATCGCTTTTGCTTTCGATGTTCCTCTTGGCAAATGCCATTCTCGGAGCATTGTCCTCCTGCGTCTGTATATCCTGCTTTACGCTGTTGTCACCGTATTTTTCGTATGACGTTACCTTAAATTCAGCCTTAACAACCTCAGGACTATCTGCTTTTACACCGGATGTTTCCTGCCTGCCTGTTTTTCCGATAAAGCCCATCTTATCGACAAAATCAGTCTTTTCGGTAAAAGTCGTATCTGCCTTTGAACGTATATTATCCGCATCTGAAGACTTTTCGGCATTTCCGACAGCCACGCTTGCAAAAGCGTCTGACTTGTCAGCCGTTGCGGCCACAGCATTTTCACCGGCAATGCTGTCTGAAGCGATTTCCGCTTTGACGTTCGTTTGGTTTACAGTATCCGCAGAGTCACTGTTATTCATCTGAATTTCACTTGTAAAATCATTTACGGCGGAAATCTCTCCGTTTTGTAAACCGAGAGCCGTATTAACGTCATTCCCGTCTGAAATTTTGCTGAAAGCACCTTCTTCAGATAGCACATCGCCTATCGGACTGCTGACCTCAAGACCGCTCATGATCTGCATAAGTTCGCTGTTGTCCGTCTGCACTGCGTCAGCGTAAAACTGCATCGTACCGCCTTGCAGATATCCTGCAAGCTCGGCTGTTTTAAGCAACTCCTTCAGCTCCTGCGCATTCTGTTCAAGCTCGCTCAGCCCGCTTAATATCTCGCCGTTCATAACAGCCTTATTATCGGCATTCATTCGCACGGCCGAGTTCATATTGCACTGCTGACCGCTTGTTACCATAGCACCGAGCGTATCGGAGAAACCTCCGGCAGTACCGCTTGCTGAGCCGTTTTGTACGCTACCTGCCGAGATTGTGGCGGCATTGCCTGCAAACGTTGTAACAACGGCAGGCAATACTGCTGTCCCATTCATCATATCTCACCCCCTTTCAGTGCTATTCATTGCCAAAAATAATATATACTTTTTAACAACTTTTATATATTTAACGTGTTTGAACCGTTAAAATTTATGAAAATTGCACAGCTTTCCACCTTGTATTGTAACACATTTCGAACTATATGTCAACAATTTACGGTGTATTACCTCCGTTTGAAGAGCCGTTTGTCACAAATTCCTCTATGATCTGCTCCTGCTCCTTCTGAGAGGCGTATCTGTACTCTTCAAGCTGTTTTTCCTCCAGCTTTTCAAGCTTAGAAACCTCTTTTGTAGCGTCTATGACCTTCTGAAGCTGATTTTCGATTTCCTCACGCTTGTGCGCCATAAGCCCCTTTATGCGATATATGTCCTGTTGCAAAGAGGAAACATATTTCTTGTGCAGCGACAATCTCATAGCTGTAGTGCCGCCTCGCACAAGCTCGTTCAGCTTGTCTATGCTCTGTTCGTACTCAGCCACCTTTGCGTCAAGCTCGCTTTGCATTTCCGCAAGCTCCGCCCTTAGTCTGCCGAGTATTGATTTCTCGCTGTCAAGCACCTGATCGTTGTACTTTTTCAGCGACTGCAATGTAAAATTAAACTTCTTCATATCGCATTAATATCAGGAAACCGCCGCCTTTAACAGCTTTATGGTATCCTCCATCGAGAACGATTCATACATTCCCTGCATCAGAAAATCGTTTATCTTGTCTATCTTCTTTATCGCCTCGTCAAGAGCCGGGTTTGTACCCTTCTTGTACGCTCCTATCGAGATAAGGTCTGCGTTGTTGTTGTAAAGCGCAAGCAGATTTCTCAGCTTTCCTGCCGCTTTATTATGCTCCGGGTCTGCAATTGCCGACATAAGACGTGAGATGCTCGGCAGTATGTCAATGGCAGGATAATGGTTCTGCGCCGCTATCTTACGGCTCAGCACTATATGTCCGTCAATTATACCTCTTACGGTATCCGATATAGGCTCGTTTGTATCGTCACCCTCAACAAGCACAGCATAAATTCCCGTTATACTGCCCTTTTCGAAGTTTCCCGCCCTTTCGAGCAGCTTCGGCATTGCGGCGTATATTGACGGGGTATAGCCTCTTGCAACGGGAGGTTCGCCTGTCGAAAGACCTATCTCACGCTGTGCCATAGCAAAACGTGTAAGATTATCCATCATCAGCAGTACGTCCTTGCCCTGTGAGCAGAAATATTCTGCTATAGCCGTAGCCGTCATAGGACATTTATTTCTCATCATCGCAGGCTGATCCGATGTTGCGACAACAACGACCGACCTTGCCATACCTTCTTCTCCGAGGTCGTTTTCTATAAATTCTCTTACCTCTCTGCCACGCTCGCCTACAAGCGCTATAACGTTGAGATCGGCCTTTACCTTTCGTGCGATCATACCCATAAGCGTTGACTTACCTACACCAGAGCCTGCAAAGATACCCATTCTCTGCCCCTTGCCCATTGTGAGAAGTCCGTCGATTGCCTTTACGCCAAGCTCTATAGGCTCATGTATCTTCGGTCTGGTGAGCGGATTTACAGGAATGCCCGCTATAGGCACGGTGTCTGTATATTCAATCGGCTCTCCGTCGTCAAGCGGATTTCCCAGTGCGTCGATTATTCTTCCTATCAGCTTGTCGCCGACTCTTACATTCAGCTTGTCGCCTGTGTTGTCAACTATACTGCCGGGCCCTATGCCCTCAAGGTCGGTATACGGCATAAGCAGTACCTTATGCTCGTTGAATCCCACCACTTCGGCAGGGATATGCGACTTCATATCCTTTGTGTAGATACGGCACACATCGCCTATACTGCACAGCGGTCCGCTCGCCTCGATCGTCATTCCGACTATCTTTTCAATTTTACCCAGATACTTATATGTATCGGTAGTTCTGAGTTCTGTCAGAAATCCGCCGAGATCCATGTTAAAGTCCTTTCAAATAAGGGAGTTATTCGCTTTGTTCTTCGCCGCCGTCATTGTCGGTTTCTGCCTGTGCCGCAGGTTCCTCCTGCTTCTCGGCCTTTTTCCTTGACGGCGCTCTGCGGTACTTTCCTCTGCCCAGCTCCTCTATCATCTTAAGCTGTGTCTGTATTCCGGCGTCGGTAATTTCACTGCCGTTGTCAATTATGACAGTACCGCTCGGTGCATCCTTAAGCACCTCGACCTCCACGTTCTTTACATTTGTGAACAGCTTTTTGAAATAGTCGGTATCCGCCGCCATTTCTTCGCTGACATCGGTCTTTGATAAGGTCAGCTTTACATATTCACTGCCACGGAAGCTTTTTCCCGCTTCCTTTATCGTTTTCTTGACGACCGCCTTGTCCTTCTGACCGAGTGAGTTCAGCGTTATGCGGTTTACTATCTCCATTACCGTGTCGAATATCTCGACCTCGTAGCTGTCAAAAAGTTCCGCCTTGTCGCTTACCATCTGCTCGCTGAGCCTTTTGATCTCCGAGAGCATATCACGGCATTTGTCAAGCCCTGCGGCATATCCGTCCTCGTGACCCTTCGCAAAGCCGTCCGATCTGCTTTTTTCAAAGATCGCCTCAGCCTGTGCCTTTGCTTGTGCGGCATAATCTGCGCCTGCTGTTCGGTTTCGCTGAGTATTCTCTGTGCTTTTTCACGGGCGTCGGCAAGAGCCTTTTCACCCTGCTCACGATAATAGCTTGTTATCTTCTCTTTTTCCTGCTCAAGTTCCTGCCTGTGCTTTGTCGATGCTTCATCGGCGACCGCCGTATTTTCTGCGGTGTCGGCCGTCACTGTTTCCTGCAAGGGAGCTTGCGGTGCGACAGGCTTTACTTTTATTGAGTTGTCGATAACAACTGTATCTGTTGTAGGCTGTACGGGATAATAACCGCCCCGACCCGCCTTGAATACGCCTGCCAAAATATATTCCTCGCTTTCGTATTATGCGATGATTTCGTCTTCCTTGTTGCCCTTTGAGATAACGAGAGTACCCTCGTCCTCAAGTCTGCGTATGATGGATACGATCCTCTGCTGAGCCTCCTCAACATCACGCATACGGACATTGTGAAGATACTCAACGTCTGTCTGTACGCTTTCACGCATACGGGTAGACATATTTGCATAGATGCACTCTGCGACCTCGGGAGTAGAGCCCTTGATAGCAACCGCAAGATCCTTTGAATCGACCTCCGGTATAAATGCCTGTATAGCCATATTGTCGAGAGTTACTATATCCTCGAATACGAACATCTTTGAGCGTATATCGTCCGCCAGCTTCGGATCCCTGAGCGTCAGCTCGTCGAATATGTATTTTTCTGTTGCACGGTCTACATTGTTCATGACCTCCGCAACATAGTCTATACCTCCGACCTCTGTGGTGTCGGCGGTAACAAGATTGTCAAACTTCTTTTCAAGCGTGCGCTCTATAGACTTTACGACATCGGGCGATGCCCTGTCCATCTTAGCCATACGCTCGACTACATCTATTCTTGTTTTCTTGGGCAGTTCGCTTAAAATAGCCGATGCCTGATCGCTCCTTGCGTAAGAAAGTATCAGCGCAATTGTCTGCGGATGCTCGTTTTGTACCATTGCAAGCAGGTTCTTATAGTCTGCCTTGCGGACAAATGCAAACGCTTTTGTCTGGAACTGCTTTGTTATCTTTTCAAACAGCGCCTGTGCCGTCTGCGGACCGAATGCCTTTTCAAGTATGTCACGGGCATACTCCACACCACCCTCGGATATTACCTTCTGGGTAAGGCAAAGCTCATAGAACTCGTTAAGAACGCTGTCCACCACTTCCATAGGGTAGTAGTTCATTCTTGCTATTTCAAGCGTGATCTGCTCTACCTCCTCGTCGGAGAAGTGCTTGAATACCTCGGACGCATTTTCCGTACCGATAGAGCTTATGATTATCGCCGCCTTTTGTGCGCTGGTGAGTGCCTCCATATATATCCTTCCTTTATGCTGTCAATATCATTCGCCGTTTTTCATCATAGAACGTATGAGCTGGGCAACGACATCGGGATTTGTGCGTGAGAAATCCTTGATTTCCTTCTTGAGAACCGCACTCTTTGACTCGTCGTCATAGTCGTCAAGGTGCTGTATGTTGAATTCTTCGTCCGGCTGAGGCTGAGGCTCAAAGCTGAGAGCGGCTGATTCCTGCGCCGCCTGTGCCGCCGCTGCCTGTGCGGCGGCCGCCTTGGCTCTTGCTTTTGCACGTTTCTTCTTCTTTGCGTTGCTTGTAAGAATAGCTACGATAAGCAGTGCAAGCACAAGAAGTCCGAGCAGGAGTATGATATAAACCGTCCAGTCAACGCTTCCGCCTCTGTTTATCGTATTGCCGTTGCCGTTAGCGCCGTTGTTGCCGTTTATAACAAACGGGTAGTTTGCAACCGTAACATTTGCAACGTCTGCGCCGATAGCAAACGCAATTACTTCACGGAGCTGTTCCTTGTCCGCTTCAAGCATATTGATCTGATCTACAGTTACAGCCGCCGTTATTTTATCTACCGAATAGCCGTTCTTTTCAAGCTGTCTTATCTCGGTGTTTACAAGACGCTTTACGGTAATGCTGTTCTGATAGTAATATTGGTTATCGTCATCGCCCGTGATAGTCGGATAGTTCGGTGAGATGTCGCTGTTGCTTGTTGTGCCTACAACGCCAGACAGCGAGCCTATTCCGCCCCAGCCCTCGTTCTTTGTGGAGCTTTCTATCATACCGCCGGATGTACCGTCCTCTGCTACAGACGGAGTGTAGATGGTATATTCCGACTTTGAGTTATCATAATTGAGCTTTACGTTTACGTTTATAGTGTAGTCCTTGTACAGCTTTTTCAGCGTGTCGTTGAGCTGGCTCTTGAGCAGGCTCTGCATCTGCTCCTGGAAGTTCAGCCTTGACTGGTACAGCACGTCCTCCTCAACGGTCGTGTTCTCACCGCTGAGCAGCTTGCCGTCCGAGTCGAGTATTGATATGTTTTCACGCTCAAGACCCGGCAAAGAGTTCAGCACCAGTGCATAGATACCTTCAACCTGATCGCTCGTAAGCTGTGCGCCGTTTTTCAGATCGAGCTTTACGCTGACTCTCGGTTCTTCGCTGTCCGTGGAGATAACATAATTGCTGTTCTCCGGCATAGTGATTATAACATAAGAGTTCTTGACCGCACTTATGGTGTTGATGGCTTTCATAAGATGCGTCTGTAACTGCTGTATCTGAAGCACCTTCTTTTCGGTGTCGGTCGACCATATACCTATGCCGCTGTTCCATACGTCAAAGTTGAACGTTGACTTGGGGTATCCCTGTATGCTGAGCTGCATTCTTACATTGTCCGCCTGGTCGCTCGGTACAGAGATACTGCCGTCCGTACCCATTTTTACGTCCGTTATTCCAAGCTCGTTTATAGCCGAAACGACCTGCGAGCTTTCCTCACTGTCAAGTCCGGTATAAATAGCCGTATATCCCTTCTGATTAAGCACTATCGCAAGCACTATTGCGGCAACTATTACTACCGATACCGCAGTTATTATGAATATCCGCAGATTTTTCGCAAGCGAGCTCCATTTATCTTTGAATCCGCTCCAGAAAGCGGAGAGCTTATCCTTCATCTATATATGTATCCTTCCCTTGAAGTGTAGATCAGTATTGATCAGACGGTCATACGCATTATCTCGTTGTATGCGTCAACAGCCTTGTTCTTGACAGTAACAAGCAGATCCACAGCGGTAGCCGCTTTTTCGAGATTTACCTGTATCTGTGCAAGATCGTCCACGTCGCCGAGCATAAGGTCTATCGAATCCTTCTGTACCTGTGCATCGGTTTCCTTGACGTTCTTTACAAGCGACTCAAAAACATCAAAGAACGTTGCTTCGCCGTCATCTGTGCTTTCGGTCTGCTTTTTCTGACTTATCGTTTCCATAGGGGTGATACTGCTTGTAAGCGGTACTATAAACATTTATATCAGTTCCTTTCGGGTATCGTTAGTTGTTTCCTATGCTGAGTGCCGTCTGCGCCATTGATTTCACAGCGTTCAGCACAGCAAGGTTGGCTTCATACGAACGTGTAGCCGCCATAGCGTCCATTTCCTCTTCTGCCACGTCAACGTTTGGCAGATAGTAATAGCCGTTCTCGTCTGCGTCGGGATGTGTCGGGTCATAGACCGGTGTGAGCGGTGTTTCGTCCTCGACTATCTCGGTAACAAGAACGCCCTTGTTTTTAGTCGCAGAAACAGTATTCGCAGGCACTCCCCCTGCTATTTTTTCTTTCCTCTTTGCTATAGTTTCCTCAAGCACAGAGTTGAAACCCTTGTTTTCACTGAACAGTACGACCTGCCTTCTGTACGGCGTACCGTCCTCCGTTCTGGTGGTTTTTGCGTTCGCAACGTTCTGCGAAATTACATCAAGACGCAGTCTTTCCGCTGCCATGCCCGATGCGGCTATATTAAGCGAGCTTAAAAATGCCATGCAAAAAACTCCTTTCTGTATGTCAAAAAAGCGTTGAAATCCGTTTCACTGTATATAATCCATTATTTTAAAGCGTCTGCTTTAAGGCGATAGCCGTTAATTGTGCGGTATTGCCTAAAATTACGTTTTCATTGCCGAACGCAGTCTTGTGAACTCTCCGTTCATCTGGTTCTTGAGAGCCTGATAGTGAAGCTGTACCTTCGCAAGCTCGTTTGACTGTGAATCAACGTCTACGTTGTTGCCGTCCGGTTGAGTGTTGGTCGCAGTGTCCTCGTACACTCTGGTAGCAAGCTCGACCTGCTTTGAGCCTTCCTTCGCCTTACCTCCGACAACGCTTGTGCTTTCCATTCTGTCCTTAAGTACAGCGTAAAAATCAAGATACTTGCAGTTATATCCGGGCGTATCCTGGTTTGCTATATTCTGTGCGATTATCTGCTGCTTCTGCCACAGAACAGACAGACCCTGTTCGGTAATGCGAAAAGCGTTTGTGTTGAAAAGTGCCATATATCCTCCTTTTCAAGCCGGTCCTTCTCAGGAAATGTTCCCCGTGTCATAAACGGTTAATACGATGAACGATTTCCGTATTTTGTATTTCGGTGTAACAAAGTTACAATATGTAGAAAACCACCTTAAGTTATGTTAACATTATATGGTTTTTGGTGCGATTTTAACAAATTTCGAGTTACAGTTCTAACAACTCAATTGTATATTATACAACATTTTTTACCGTTTTGCAAGGCTGGTAGGAAAAATCTGTTGATTTTTGTACGATTCTCTAAAAGCGGTGACTGACAATATGCAACGGCTGTATTTTTTAGTCAGACTGCACAATCGTATATGCTACCACTTCCTGTCGAATGTGGGAAGCTCGGTAAACGTTCTTTTCCTTGCCTGCCTGTAGACCATTCTTGTTTTCGGCCTTGAAACGGGCTTTGTTTCGGCGGCTTTCTTTTTCTCGCACCTTAGCTGATACCGCTTCTGAGCGAGAGAGCAGTGTCGAAAAATCGTTTTCTGCTTCGTAAAGCACTGCGGAAGCGTCAGCGAGGATATTTCCCTGAAGCCGTTTTCATTAAGCCACCAACTGTCAAATTCAGGCTTGCCCTGCCTTATGTGGTACCCCAGACGGTCAGAATCGCCCTCGTAGCACCTGATTTTCCCCGTAAAGACAAGCCTGCCTTTTTTCACAGACAGCTTCATCTCGTCATACGGTATTATATACAGCCTGCGTTGTATCCCGCCCGTGTCCGCCGATATTTTTCCGCCGTACCTGCTGAGAATTGCGGCGGATTTCTGTATCTCGAAGTAGGTGCATCGTTTTATACGTCTTGACCGTGTTTCACATATAAAGAACAAAAGAAAGGTGAACGCAAGCCACACGGCAACGCATATCGCAGGAATAGCAAGTCCTGCGGCGAGAAACCCCTCCGTCCGCCAATTTCTTGTCTGTATTATCAGCGACATAAGGCTCAGAAGCGCCGGGAGCGCAAGCACAGCTCCGACAGCTACGCTTGCTTTCTCGCAGACAGTGCGTGCTTTTGATGTGTCGGCGTGAAAAAAATTCTGCATAGACCCTGCGGAACAACATTCCGCTACCGCACCTCCCTTACGACAAACTTCTGCTTATACTAATTATATTATAGCCGCCTTACAAAAGTCAACGAACTTTTCTTAATTAATTTGTATAAAAACAAGCTGTACTTTTTAAACAATTCGCAGAATTTTTAAAAACCAACTAAAAAACTGCCGATTCTGCTTGATTTATTGTTCAATTTATTGTATACTTAATGATAAATGATAATATAGGCGTGTTGGGTGCGGCTGTAATGCCTTTTCCCCGTGTCTTAAGGAAAGGGGAGTTGTGCTTTTTGAGCTATAAGAAAGAAGACTTTACTTCTTTTGAGATAACCTCGCTTGACGGTGAGCGGCTGATGTACACCGAGAGCAACTTCGACTTTCCGATAATGTATGACCTTAACGATAATATTATCGACAATATGCTGATGATAAAGGGACGGAGAATGCCCGAGATCGACACATCTCAGTATGTTTACGTCATTGCCCGTATGCGTGACGGCGACCGCTACAGATACAAGACGAACGTATCCGTATCGACCGACCGCCAGCTTAATGTGATATTAAGACCCGACAAGGCGGAGCTTCTTGAAGAGCGCAGAAGATATTTCAAGATAAAAACGAATGAAAGAGCGTTTATAACGCTCAGAATGCAGGAGGGCGACGACAAGCCCACCCCGCTTGATCCGCCTGCAGAAATATACATCAAGGATATAAACGTCGGCGGAGTATTTTTCATCTGCACAGACGCACGCAGGCATTTTGCCAAGGGCGACAAATTGCTGATGATAATCAATCTGTCCGGCTCACGCCTTGAACTTAATGCGGAGGTGCTGAGAGAACAGGCGATAGATTCGCAGGAAACCGATACCGGCTACGGTTGCCGCTTTATCGGTGTTTCTCATTCGCAGGAAGAAACTATTTCAAGATATATCTACAAGCTGCAGTTTGAAATGCTGCAGAAGGAACGTGAAAAACGTGATATGTTTTGACAGAATTTAACATAAAAATGTGAAACGGTTGATTGACATTGAATTTAAGGGTTTCGGAGGTTTTATAAAATGC
>ERZ772875.1583-NODE-1583-length-20295-cov-4.554298_pt1 | contig 20295 bp, 21 predicted proteins | sample MGYA00580585_ERZ772875 | MGnify/ENA primary metagenome ERZ772875 (study PRJEB29015, sample SAMEA2737736) | human gut metagenome | biome: human gut; feature: human-associated habitat; material: faeces | place: China | collected 2012 ... | reverse complement strand
GCATGAATACAGGCTTTTTTGCCCGTCAAAATGGCTCGTGATACTGGATTGATACTATTTTTTCAAATCCGGTACTCCAAGAGAATCATTCCAAAATGACAAGCAAAGCCGCCCCTCTGAATTTTCCATTCAGAAGGGCGGCTTTTTGCGCTCCCGGCCGGCGCGGCTCCGTTCTGCCAGCGCGCTTCTATTCATCATATGTCCGCCGCTTGTAATCCTTCCACTGCGGCAGCGGCTGGTTGCGGCGCAGGCTTTCCTGAATGTCCTCGTAGTAATGGATCTTTCGCAGCACGTGGGCATAGTCCTCCTGCAGCTGCGCAAGCTGCGCCGTCACGGAAGTCTTCCGCTGCCGCAAAAGCATCAGAATATCGTCAAGATGCGCAGGCTCGTCCGCTTCATACGAAAAAAACTGCCGGAGCTCGGCGATCGTCATCCCTGTGTTTTTAAAACAGCAGATAGTCCGGAGGCGGTTGACATGGCCGTCCGTGAAAATGCGCTGACCGGACGGCGTTCTTCCGACGTTAGTAAGAATCCCCTCGTCCTCATAGTATCGGATGGTCGACGCAGGGAGACCGAACATCTCCGACAGCTCCCGGATCGTATATTCCTTCATTTTCTCGCTCCTCCCGGAATTTTTCGATTTTCCTCTTGACTTCAAGTATACTTGAAGCGCTAGGATATGTAAAGAAAATCATCCATACGGGAGGAATCCATATGTATCAGGCACAGGAAACACGTTACGGGTCCATGCGCTATGCGCGCTGCGGAAACAGCGGGCTCCTGCTTCCCGCCGTCTCGCTCGGCTTCTGGCACAACTTCGGGGACACGTCGCCCTTCGAAACCATGAAGCAGCTCTGCTTCACGGCCTTTGACCACGGGATCACGCACTTTGACCTTGCAAACAACTATGGCCCGAACCCCGGAAGCGCCGAGCGAAACCTCGGCCGCATTCTCCGCGAAGAGCTTGGCCACTACCGCGACGAGCTCATCATCAGCACAAAGGCCGGCTACGAAATGTGGGACGGGCCTTACGGCAACTGGGGCAGCAGAAAGTACCTTCTCGCGAGCCTCGACCAAAGTTTACAGCGCACGGGCCTTCCCTATGTCGATATCTTCTACCACCACCGCATGGACCCCAACACGCCGCTTGAGGAGACCATGGGCGCTTTGGCGCAAGCGGTCAAATCTGGCAAGGCGCTCTACGTCGGGCTTTCCAATTATGACGGCCCGACATTAGAAAAAGCCTGCAAAATTCTAAGCGACCTGCACTGCCCGTTCATCCTCAACCAGAACCGCTACTCCATCTTCGACCGGACGATCGAGCATAACGGCCTGAAGGAAACCGCCGCGAAGCTGCAAAAGGGCATCATCGCGTTCAGTCCGCTCGCGCAGGGTATGCTGACCGACCGGTATCTGCACGGCATCCCGGCCGACAGCCGCATCAAAAAAGACCCCCGCTTCCTGCATGCGGAAGATTTGACCGAAAAGCGCCTGCAGCAGATCAAAGCCCTCCACGAGGTTGCCGCCGGGCGCGGACAGACGCTCGCCGAAATGGCGCTCAGCTGGATCTTGCGCGACGGAATCGTAACGAGCGTTCTGATCGGCGCGTCCAAGCCGTCTCAGATTCTCGATAACATCCAGGCGCTGGAGAACACCGCGTTTTCTGACGAAGAGCAGGCAACAATCGATCGGATCACGGAAGCCTGATTTTCCCAGGCAGCGGTATTGACAACCGGTTCTCTTTGTAGTATAATCGTTATACATCGTTCATTATAGATCGAGCATTATAGATTTATACGAAAAAGGAGAACCATATTTGGACGTAAAAAAAGAAAACGATCTGTTGGAAGAAACCCTGTCCCTCGCCGAAACGGACTATGCGCAGGCATACCGGTTCCTGCTGGCCGCCTATGAAAAAAAGCCCGGAGACTTTGGCCCGCAGACACTCTATTTTCTGGCCTGTCTGGCGGGTGGGGCCGGGATGCAGGATGCGGCGCTCGGCTGGCTCCGAACGGCCATCGAGAAGAACGGCTGGTGGTACCGCCCGGAGGTGCTGGTGGACGACGACCTTGCGCAGCTGGAGGGCAGTCCGGAATTTCTCGCGCTGAAAGCACGCTCTGATGCGCGCTATCAGGAGGCTGTCTCGGCGGCGAAGTCTGTTTTTTCGTGGAACGGGAAAACGGCCGACTATCTGTTCCTCGCCGTCCACGGCAATACACAGAATGCGCAAACGGCGCGTGCAGATTGGGCCCCGATTCTGGCAGGAGATGACCACTGGCAGCTGGAGACCATCCAAAGCGCCGAGCCGGACGGATACGGAACGTTCCGCTGGAGCTACGATGACACATCCTTCCTTCCGGTCGCAAACGCCTTGGATGCCATGCAGGGCGAGGGCTACGATAAAATCGCGTGCGGCGGCTTTTCGGCCGGGTGCGATATGCTGCTGCGCGCTATTGCGTTTACCTCCGCGCGCTGCGATCTTCTGATTCTGCAAAGCCCGTGGCTTCCGGTCTTACAGGAGCACAAGGAGGCTATTTTGCAGGCGCTTCGGCAAAAGGACATCGCACTCCGGATCTTCTGCGGCGCGGACGACGAGGACTGCCTGCCGCTGGCGCAGGAGCTTTCCGCCGCGGCAAATCAGGCGGGGCTGGAGGCGGCACTGACAGTACAGGAAAACTGCCGCCATCAGTTCCCCGAAACGCCATACGCGCTCAATGACCTGCCATTATCGGAGAACCCCGCATAAACGAGCTGTACGCAAGCGTAGTTTTACAGAAAGAGATAGAAAAATGGGATGCGCCGGAGCGCATCCCATTTTTTCATTGTGAAATTACTTCATGAACGTGTCGTTCTTCATTTCCTCGATGTAGGAGAGGTACTTCTCCTGCACGTCGGCGGGAACGAGGTCGCTCAGAGCGCCAGCGGACAGGGTGCCGTTCTGGAGCGTGCCGTAGAGCACTTCGCCGCCGAAGGTACCGGCCTCAACAGCTTCCATGGAAGCGGCGACCATCGCGGAGTTATCGGTGACCTGCGAGCAGATGATGCACTCGTTCTGGCCAAGGATGTCGGCAGGCTGGCCGATGTCAAAGATCTTGATTTCGCCCGCGGCAGCGTTGGCATCGTCGATGGCCTCGCGCGCACCGGAGTCAACGGCAGAAGCGTCGCCAAAGAACACGTCAGCGCCCTGGGCGATGAGCTCGGTGGCAAATTCCTTGCCCTTCGGAGCGTCGGAGAAGGAGTTTGCGTACGGGACGTTCAAAAGCGAGACTTCCTTGCCTTCCTTTTCGCCGACATACTTCGCAGCCTCTTCGAAGCCCGCGATCTTGCCCTTGGTGGTGTCAAGCTCCATGCCGCCGATGAAGCCGAGCTTGCCGGATTCGGTCATGAGGCCAGCCAGCGCGCCCGCGATCCAGCCGATCTGCTGGGCGTTCGGAAGAAGGGAGGAGACGTTCTTGTTGACAGCCTTCTCAGGCGTGTCGGCAGCGCCGTTCAGAAGAGCGAACGCGATGTCGGGGTACTCCTCGGCCGCCTGCAGGACAGCGTCGGTGTACTGGTTGCCGGGGGCGTAGATCATGTCGTAGCCCAGCATGCAGTAGGCAACGATGGAATCATAGTAAGCGTCCTGCGAGATGGAGTCTGTGACCTCCGCCTGCCAGCCCTTGCGCTCGGCCGCGGCGATCATCGCGTTGTAGCAAGCCGCGCCCCAGCCGCCGTCGTTGATGCTGGAGTCGCAGATCATGGCGACCTTATAGGTCTTGCCGTCGGTGGTTTCAGCGGCAGGCGCTTCTTCAGTCTTAGTTTCGGTCTCCGCAGCCGGAGCGGCGGTCTCTTCGGTCGTCGTCTCCGCGGGCGTCTGCGTTTCCGCGGGCTTGCTTGCGCAGGCAACGAACGTCAGCAGCATGGCAGCTGCCAGGAGCAGGGCGAGTAACTTTTTCATGTGTTTCCCTCCGTAAGAAAATTTTTATAACGACGCCAGAGGTGGCGCTGTTACCGTGTTACCGCTGTTCGCGGCGGTAGGGCTGTCCGTTTGCCCGCGGACCTGCCTGCTTTGCGCCGATGAGGCTCAGCACAAGCACCGTCGCGAGGTACGGGATCATCTGGAAGAACTGATACGGAACGGCGATGCCGGAGACTTGCAGCTTGATTTGCAGCGCGTCGCAGAAGCCGAAGAACAGGCAGGCAAGCAGAATCCCACCCGCGCTCCACCGGCCGAAGATGACAGCCGCCAGCGCGATGAAGCCGCGGCCCGCGACAATGCCGTCGGTGTAGGTGCTCGAGTAACAGGTGGTCAAATACGCGCCGCCGATCCCGGACAGAGCCCCGCAAATCACGCACGCGAGGTACTTGACCCCGATGACGTTGATGCCGAGCGTCGCGGCCGCCTGCGGATGCTCGCCGACGGACTTATAGCTCAGGCCCGCGCGCGTCCGGCCGAAGAAGACGGCAGTGAAGACGACAAACAGCAGCGTCAGATAGACCATCGGGCTCTGGTCAAAAAGGAGGCCTCCGATGATGGGAATGTCCTTAAGGCCGGGAATGGCAACCGAGGACATGGTAACGATCTGCTTGAGGTCGGAGCCCGTGCCAAAATACACGCGGTAGATAAAAGACGCGAGCGCGGGCGCGAAGATGTTGATGGCCATGCCGTAGACCGTGTGGTTCGCGCAGAGCGTGATGGTCGAAAACGCGTAGATCATATTGACCGCGATACCGGCAAGCGCACCGCACAGAAGGCCCAGCCAATTGGAGCCCGTGATGTAGCACACGAGGAAGCCGACGAGCGCGCCGATGGCAGCCAGGCCCTCCAGACCGATATTCACCATGCCGGCTCTCTGGCCATAAAGCTCTGCCAGCGAGATGAGAAGAACCGGGATTGCCAGACGGACAGTTGCCAGAAGTAAGCTCGATACCCAATCCATTACGCTGCGCCCTCCTTTCTCTTGCCGAAGACGCGGTTCTTCCACGCCTCAAATTCCGGAAGCTTCGTCAGCGCCATACCGGCAACCGAGAAGACGATCACAAGCGCCTGAATGATATCCGACACGCTCGTCGGAACGCCGGTTGCTGCCTGCATCGTTGTTGAGCCCACGCGCAGGACCGCGAAGAACAGCGCCACAAGCATCGTTGCAATCGGATGCAGCTGCCCGATGAGCGCCATCGCAACGCCGTCAAAGCCGTAGCCCGCGCCGAAGCCGTTGATGAGTCGGAACTGCGTGCCGAGAAGCTCCGCGCTGCCGCCGAGACCCGCGATCGCGCCGGAGACAATGAAGCTCGCCAGCATGTACCGCCCGACGGGAATGCCATTAAAGCGGCTGGCCGTCATATTATAACCGACTGCGCGCAGCCGGAAGCCCGCGTTCGTCCAGAAGAGCACATAGTAGAGAATGAGACCGACCGCAATCGCAATTACAAGGCCCCATGTAAAGCGCATGCCGGAGACAATGCGCGGAAGATGCACTGCCTCGTCGATGGCAGGCGTTTGCGGAACGGACGCGTCTCGAATCCAGCTGGTGTAGATGACGCCCATAAGAAGCGTCGCGACGTAGTTGAGCATGATGGAGATGATCATCTCGTTCTGCCCGCGCGTGATTTTTAAAGCGCCCGGGATCATGCCCCAGATACCGCCTGCAAGCGCGCCCGCAAGGAGCGCCAGAACGATACCGGCAAAGCCCGTGAGCCCCGTAAAGTAGCAGGTTAAAAACGCCGCCATCGAGCCCATCAGGAACTGGCCCTCGCCGCCGAGGTTAAACACGCCGCATTTATACGCGAAGCACGCGCAAAGCGCGGTGAACATCAGGGGCGTTGCTTTTGTTAACGTCGTGCCGATACCGGCCTTTGTGCCGAACGCGCCCTGGAAGAGGAACTTGACCGCCACAAACGGGTCCGCGCCGAGCGCCGCCATGATAATACCGCCAATGAGGAAAGCCAGCAGGATCGACAGCAGCGGCACGAGGCACGCGCCAAACGCTTTTTTCAGTTTTTCCATACTGCGCCTCCTCTCACTTGCCGGTCATGGCAAGGCTGATTTCTTCCACCGGCGGGTTCTTGCCGGAGAATTCGCCCATAATCCTACCTTCAAAGCAGACGACAATGCGGTCGGACATTTCGAGAATTTCGTCAAAGTCCGCGCTGATGAGCAAAATGCCAACGCCTCTTTCGCGCGCACCGATCATCTGCTCATGCACAAAGCTCGTCGCGCCGATATCCAAGCCTCTCGTCGGGTGCGCCATCACAAGCAGCGCCGGATCGTTCTCCAGCTCCCGCGCGAGAATGACCTTCTGCTGGTTGCCGCCGGAAAGCGAGCGCACGCTCTGGTCGACAGACGTACAGCGCACGTCGTATTTTTCGGCCATCCGCCTGGCATAGTCGCCGATGGCGCGCTTTTTGAGAAGCAGACCGTGCCCCTTACTAAACCGCGCGTCGTCCGCGTCCTTTAAAACCAGATTTTCCGCGATGGACATATCGCCGATCAAGCCCTGCAAATTCCGGTCCTCCGGCACATGGCACACGCCGTGCTCAATAAAGCCGTTCGGGTCAAAGACCGCGACACGCTTTCCCTTGAGATGGACCTCGCCTGCGTCCGGCGCGAGAACGCCGGTAATGAGCTGGGCCAGCTGCGTCTGGCCGTTTCCGTCCACACCCGCCACACCGACAATCTCACCCGCATGGATTTTCAGGGACAAATCGCTCAGACCGCTGTGCTTGCTTTCCTTGTTGAAATCCACATGATCGAGCTCGGCCACGACCTCCGCGCCGCTCGCGTCGATCTTTTCATACTGCGACTCGGTAAGCTCCTTGCCGATCATGAGGTTTGCGAGCTTCTGCCCGTCGGTATCCGCGCGATTGACCGTTCCGACGACCTTGCCGAGGCGCAGGATCGTGATACGATCGGAAATGCGCAGCACCTCGCGCATTTTGTGGCTGATAAAGATGATGGATTTTCCTTCTCCAATCAGCTTGTGCATGATTGCAAACAGGCCCTCGACCTCGATATCGGTCAGCGCCGCCGACGGCTCGTCGAGAATCAGGAGCTCCGCCCCATGGTAGAGCGCCTTGAGAATTTCGGTCCTCTGCTGCTCGCCGACGGAAATATCCGTGATAAGCTTGTCGAGCTGCACGTCGAGGCCGTATTTTTCGGACAGCGCCTCAATTTCCTTCCGGCGCGCGGCGCGGTCGATGAAGACGCCCTTCGCGTGCTTGTCGCCGAGGATGATATTGTCAAACACCGTCATTGCCTCGACCAGCATGAAGTGCTGATGCACCATGCCGATGCCGAGCTTGACCGCCTGACTGGGAGAATCGATGCGGACCTCCTGCCCATTGAGGAAAATCTTGCCCTCGGTCGGCTGATAGAGGCCGATGAGAATGTTCATGAGCGTCGATTTGCCCGCGCCGTTTTCTCCAAGGAGGGTGTGTACCTCACCTTTTGCGACCGAGAAATTGATGTCCTGATTGGCATAGAAATTGCCGAACCGTTTGCTGATGTGCTCCATGCGAAGCAGCTCTTCCAATCGTCCCACTCTCCTTTTCGCTGAAGTAACCCGCGCCCGTCGGCCGCGGCAAGACGGCGGTATATCAGCCGCCTTATGTCATCTTTTACTATACACGAAAAACTGCTAGATTTCAAAACATTTTTTGTGTGCGTTGACATTTTTTTAGCCGCTGCCATTCGCCTTGCCCGAACGGCTCCGTTTTGCGCCGGCAGGCGCGGTATCCGAAAAAAAGCGCCTTGCCGGACGAAATCCGGAAGTTTTCAGCCGAGGATCTGGCGCCGTTCATCTTAAAATTCGACAAAAACGGACAGTTTCGGATAAGGTCTGTCCAATTTTGTCGAATTTTGTCCACAAAAAGTGGCAAAAACAGTTTGAAAAAACTTGAATTTTTTGTTGGAATGTGTTAATTTATATCCATCGTAACAAGTTTTTATGTCTGGCCAGGCAAATTTGAAACATATAATGAGAGGAGTCGAAAATGGACAACTGCATTAAAATTCTGATTGCCGACGCGGACGAGGGCTTTACTTCCGATCTTGCGTGTTATTTGAAAACGAATTCTTCCTTTGACGTTGTGGGCGCAGCCAACGACGGCGAACGAGCTGTCAGGCTTCTGCGCGCCGCGCAGCCGAACGTTCTGATTCTCGATCTATTGCTGCCGAAGCTGGACGGACTGTCCGTTCTGAAGGAAGCAAGCGCGCTTCCCAAGCCGCCCATCGGTCTTGTCCTGACCAACGCAATGACCGACTTTGCGGCGCAGGCGGCGGAAAAATACGGCGCGCGGTACTTTCTCAGCAAGCCCTGTAAACTCAAGATGATTGCCGAGCGCGTGGGCGATATCATCACCGCTGAACGGGTCACGCGCGGCACAAGATACCTGAGCGCAAACGTCGAAGCGCTTGTTACGTCGATGATTCACGATGTGGGCGTACCTGCACACGTGAAGGGATACCAGTACCTTCGGGAAGCGATCATGATGGCTGTCGACGATAAAGACGTGATGCGCGCCATCACAAAAGTCCTCTACCCGCAGGTCGCGCGGAAGTTCCATTCGACCTCATCCCGGGTCGAGCGCGCCATCCGGCACGCCATCGAGCTTGCCTGGGAGCGCGGCGATGAAGAAACGCTCCGCAAGTTCTTCGGCTATACGATCTCAAACGTCCGCGGCAAACCAACAAACGCCGAATTCATCGCACTTTTCGCCGATAAAATTCAATTGCAGCTCAAGGCCTCCCAAACGCGTTGAGTTTCCAGCCTCCCCTTCTTTTCTGACGCCACCGCCGCCGGTTTTTTAACCGGCGGCGGTGGTATCTTTCTGATCCAGCTGCTTGCGCATCAAGCGGAAATCGTCTATAATGCAGGCAGAAAACCGCTTAAATTGCAGGATTGGAAGGACAGAATTTGAACGAAAAAGTTGCGCAGTACCATCTGCCCGGGTTATTTGAATTTTACGAGCTTTACGCCGCGTTTCTCCCGCTCTACCGCGTGCACAGGGAGTATTTCTACGACTGGTGCGACATCGGCTCCATCTACGGCGCGCCAATCGGCTGCCTCTGGGGCGGCGGACGCGTGAGCTCCGGCACGTGCAATGCACGCAGAGCGCTGGCCCTGACGCAGAAATACGGAATTTCCGCCCGCCTGACGTTCAGCAATTCCCTTCTGCGCGAGGAGCATTTAAAGGACAAAACCTGCAACGCACTCTGCCGCCTGTTTTCAGAAAGCGGCGGCGTGCGAAACGGCGTGATTGTCCACTCGGAGCTGCTGCTGGACCATCTGAAAACGACCTATCCGCAGCTCTATTTTGTCTCCTCGACCACAAAAGTCCTGACCGATTTTTCGCAGCTCCGGTGCGAGCTCGAGCGGCCGGAGTTTTCATACGTTGTGCCGGATTTCCGGCTAAACAAGGCTCTTTCGGAATTAAATACGCTGCCGCAGGCGCTGAAGGACAAGGTCGAGTTCCTCTGCAACGAATGCTGCTGGTTTGGCTGCAAGGACAGGCGCGCCTGCTATGAGGCTGTCAGTCGGAAAAATCTCGGAGAAACCGCCCCGGAGCACCATTGCAAAGCGCCGGACGCAAAATATGGCTACCGCTTTTCCCGCGCCATGGAAAATCCCGGCTTCATTGGAATTGCGGACATTCAAAATACATACCTGCCGATGGGCTTTTCCAATTTCAAAATCGAAGGCCGCGGGCTCGGAAGCGCTTTGATTCTGGAATTTCTGCTCTATTACCTGACGAAACCGGACTGCCAGCTGCGCGTCCGGGAGAAAATTTACCTCGATAACGCGCTGGATCTATTCTGATGCGTCTTATGCAAGCTGACCATAAAAATACGCGGCAGCCCGGAGCTTTTTCTCTGGGCCGCCGCATTTTGTTCTGTATTATTTCCCGGGAAAGAAGAAGCCGACTGTCATGTCGAGATAGTTCAGGCCGCTGTATCCGGGGTACGCGTCCTCCACCTTCTGCTTCATCTCCGCCGCGCTCTCGCTAGGGGCGTCTTTCGCGTTCAATCAACCACTTTTTCAAACTTCAAAGAAGTTTTTTGACGTGCTGTTGCGTTTTTCACTCGCTGGCAGTATAATAGCGCAGTAAGATCCTTTCGTAAAGTAAGCACAATATTGTGCTGTAGTTACCAAAAGGATACTATTCGGAATGGAGGACTGCAACATGGAACTGCCTGCGTGCCCGGTAGAAACAACGTTAATGCTGATCGGAGACAAGTGGAAGGTGCTGATCCTGCGCGATCTGATGGGCGGGACGAAGCGCTTCGGCGAGCTTAAAAAGTCCATCGGCCACGTGACCCAGAAGGTGCTCACGGTGCAGCTGCGCGATATGGAGGAAAAAAAGCTTCTCACGCGCAAGGTCTACGCCGAGGTGCCGCCGCGCGTTGAATATACGCTGACAGAGACCGGCTACAGCTTAAAGCCGATTCTCGATTCCATGGTCGTCTGGGGCTCTGCCTACCAGGAGGAAAACGGCACGCGGGAGGACAAGCGTCCGGCGGATTGACCAAAGACTCTGCACAGCGGGCGGTTTATCATACAAACGCGTCTGCAAATCAGGCTTGGATGGAGGCATGCAGCATGGAAGATTTTTCGATTGGCGAAATGCAGCAAATGCAGAAGGCCCTGCAGGAGAAATACCGGCACAAATGGGAGCCGATTTGCCCGGAGGTGGGGAAAAATAAGCTTCTTTGGATGATCGGAGAGATTGGAGAAGTGATCGACATCGTCAAAAAGCACGGCGGAGAAAATGCCGCAGCGAACGAAGACGTGCGGGTGCAGCTGGTAGAGGAGCTGGCCGACGTCCTCATGTACTACAACGACGTTCTGCTCTGCTATGGGATCGGCGCGGAAGAGCTCAAGCGCGCCTACACCGAAAAATTTGAGAAAAATATGACCCGATGGTAAAAGCATCGCATAAAGAAAGCGCCCCGGACAATTCGTTTGAATTGCCCGGGGCGCTTTGCTGCTGGATAGATTGTCTTAGTCAATGAAACGGACGGGGTCGATGCTCTCACCGTTTTGCCGGACGGCAAAGTGCAGGTGCGAGGCCGACGCGGACTCCAGAAGCGCGCTTTCACCGACAGAGCCGATGGTATCGCCCGCCGTAACGCGCATCCCGGCGGAGACAGCCGGCATGGCCGCGAGGTTCGCGTAGATGGTCTCATAGCCCTCCGGATGCGAGAGAACGACGGTCGTGCCGAAAAATTCGTCGTCATACACGGCGGTCACAGTGCCCGTGCAGGCCGCCCGAACGGGCTCTCCCGCGAGCGCGGCAAGATCGATGCCGTCGTGCGTGCGCCAGTCCTGCGTGGTCTGGTTAAAGGACAGCTCCTGCATACTGTACCCTGCGATGCGTTCGCCCGAGACCGGCCAGACGCGAACCGAAAGCGTCTCGCTTGCCGGCTCCTGCGCGGCCGCGTCCGCGGCGTCCGCAGAACCGGAAGAAGCGCTTGCGGGCTTCTGCGTCTGTGTGCTCCCGCCCGACTGTGTTTTGCCGCCGGAGGAAGACGAGGACGGTTTATCCTCGGGGATCTCCGCGCTGGTGGCGACGGAAAGGGTCTGCTCGTTCAGAGCCTTCTTTTCGGAAACGGCGCCGGACACAAAGATATAGCCCGAGATTCCTACTGCTAAAATGCAAAGAAGCAGAACGATGTAGTAGCCCTTTTCCTGAAAGAATTTTCTGAACCGGTTGGATTCGGAATGTTCGTTGTTTTGCATGGTTTACACCTCCTGAGCCTAGTATGACCAGAGCTCTGGAAGCATATACCTGAAAATGAAAATTTATCGTGCGCCGACCAGCTCGTACTCGCGCGAGAAGTAGCGGTCGAGACAGTATTTCAGAATCGAGCTGCGCGTGACAATGCCGATGAATGCGTTTTTATCATCGATGACGGGGACAAAGTTCTGGTCGGCGGCGACGAGGACCAGGTCTTCAATGCGCGTGTCGACACGGACGGGGTGGACCTCCCGGCGGGCGGTGATTTCGGAAATTGAGTGATCCTCGGTCTGGCGAAGGTCCATAACGCAAAGGCGCTTGACCGCCCAGAGTAGGTCCCCCTCGGTCAGAACGCCGCAGTAGCCGCCATCTTTATCGAGAACCGGCAGAGCGGTATAGCCGGAGTTTTCCATACGTTCCATCGCCTGACGCAGGGTGCAGCCGTCGTCGATATACGAGCACAGCGCCTTCGGTGTCAGGAAAAACAGGATATTCATGCTTTGGTCTCCTTTGAAGGTAACGGCAGGCGCGCCGGATTTGTGTTGGTTAATCTGTATTTCAAGTTTACCATAACAAAGCGGATAAGAAGTGACAAAATTGTGAATTCCGCTCAAAGATTTCTGTCAAAAAGACGCTTGCATTTTTTCCCCGCCTCGTTTATGCTAAACGCGGAGATCAGAATGGAGGGATATCAGGTACATATGACATTGGATGAACTGCATATTGGAAGAAAGGGTCGCATTACGGCGGTCGGCGGAGAAGGGATTCTCCGGTGCAGGCTTCTCGACATGGGTCTTATTCCACAGACGATCGTTTCGGTCACGAAGGTCGCGCCGATGGGCGACCCGATGGAGCTTCTGCTGCGCGGGTACAGTCTGACGCTTCGCAAGGAGGACGCGCGCAGCATCAGCGTAGAGGAGGTGCCGGAATGATTCTCGCTTTGGCCGGCAACCAGAACTGCGGAAAGACGACGCTTTTCAACCAGCTCACGGGCTCGAACCAGCATGTGGGCAATTTTCCGGGCGTGACGGTCGACCAGAAAATCGGCCAGGTGCGCGGGCAGAAGGGCTGCTCGGTGGTCGACCTTCCCGGCATTTATTCACTGAGGCCATACACGGCGGAGGAGATCGTCACGCGCGACTTTATCCTCAACCAGAAACCGGACGGTATCATCAACATCGTCGACGCGACAAATCTGGAGCGCAATCTGTATTTAACCCTACAGCTTCTGACGCTGCGCGTGCCGACGGTTCTGGCGCTCAACATGATGGACGAGCTGACCGGAAACGGCGGCAGTATCGACGTGCAAAAAATGGCACAGACGCTCGGCGTTCCGGTCGTTCCTATCTGCGCGGCGACAGCCGACGGCGTGTCGGAACTCATTGACGAAGCCGTTCGGGTGGCGGAGGGGAAAATTCTGCCGCAGGTCTACGACTTCTGTGAGCCGGGCCCCGTGCACCGGTGCATCCATGCGGTCTGCCACCAGATCGAAGACCACGCGCAGGCGGTGGGCATCAACACGCGCTTTGCCGCGACGTGGCTTATTGAAGGAGACAGTGGCATCGAAGATGCGCTCAAGCTCGACCAGAACGAAAAGGAGCTCATCGAGCACTCTGTTTTGCAGATGGAGCAGGAGCGGGGCTTGGACCGGAACGCTGCGCTTGCCGACATGCGCTACAGTTTCATTGAAAAGCTGGTAAAAAGCGCGGTCGTGAAGCCCAGGGAGAGTCGGCAGCACCGAAGAAGCGTACAGGCAGATAAAATTCTGACCGGCAAATATACGGCGATCCCGATTTTTATCGGCGTGATGTTTCTCATTTTCTTTTTGACGTTCCATGTGATCGGCGCGTTTTTGAGCGATCTTCTGGCGCTCGGCATCGACAAGCTCACAGCGCTTACCGACACGGCGCTCACAGCCTACGGGCTCAACCCCGTGGTGCAGAGCCTGATCATCGACGGCATTTTTGAAGGCGTGGGAAGCGTTCTGAGCTTTTTGCCCGTGATCGTGACGCTCTTTTTCTTCCTGTCTATTCTGGAAGACACCGGCTATATGGCGCGCGTGGCGTTTGTGATGGACAAGCTGCTGCGGCGCATCGGTCTTTCCGGTAAGTCCATCGTGCCGATGCTCATCGGCTTCGGCTGTACGGTGCCCGCCGTCATGGCGACCCGGACGCTTCCATCGGAGCGCGACCGGACAATGACGATTCTTCTCACGCCCTTTATGAGCTGCTCGGCAAAAATCCCGATTTACGGCTTTTTCTCGGCGGCGTTTTTCCCGCAGCACGCGGCGCTTGTGATGATCGCACTCTATGTGTTCGGTATTCTCATGGGAATTTTAGCTGCGCTGGTGCTGGAGAAGACGGCGTTCCGTGGCCGGCCTGTGCCGTTTGTGATGGAGCTTCCCAACTACCGGCTGCCGTCGGTCAAGAGCGTGGCCCTTCTTCTTTGGGAAAAAGCGAAGGACTTTTTGGAGCGGGCGTTCACAGTCATTTTCCTCGCAACGATCGTCATCTGGTTCTTGCAGAGCTTTGATACGCGTCTGAACGTGGTGGACAGCAGCGCGGACAGTCTTCTTGCCATGGTCGGCCAGCTTCTCGCGCCCATCTTTGCGCCCCTCGGGTTTGCCGACTGGCGGTGCGCAACGGCGCTCATTTCCGGCTTTATCGCGAAAGAATCGGTCGTAAGCACACTTGAAATTCTGCTCGGCACGAGTGCGCTTTCCGCGCTTTTCACAACAAAAAGCGCCGTGAGCTTTCTTGTCTTTACACTTCTTTATACCCCCTGCGTCGCGGCCATCGCAGCCATTCGCCGGGAGGTTGGCTCGCCGGTCCGCGCGGGAATCATCGCGCTTTCGCAGTGCTGCGTGGCATATCTGGCAGCGTTCGCGGTGTTCGCAATTCTGAGCCTGTAGGAGCGTGCCATGGGAGTTCTGATTTTAGCGCTTTTGATTCTCTGGATTGTGTTTGCCGTGAAAAAGCGGAAAAAGAACGGCGGCGGATGCGGCTGCGGCTGCCCGGGCTGCACGAAGGGAAACGCGCCCTGCAAAAAATAAACATGCGCCTCCCCTGCCCTGCATAGGCTTTGGACAGGGGAGGCGGTTTTTATGGGAGAATATTTACGGCACAACGGAAGACTGCTGCTGGCAGCGCTTGTGATCGTGCTGTTCTGCGCGGCGCTGCCGGGGCTGTTTGCGGCGGGGCAGGCAATCGAAACGGGATCATGGGGCCTCAGCTTCCGCGCGGAGGGAAAAGAGCCTGTCGGAAACGCGAGCAAGCAGGCCCTGCAAGGCTATGACGCGGTATACGTGGGAGACGGAAACGAGAAGGTCGTCTACCTGACCTTTGACGCGGGGTATGAAAACGGCTATACAGCGAGCATTCTGGACGCTTTAAAGGCGCACAATGCGCCCGCGTGCTTTTTTGTCGTCGGGAATTATCTCGAGACCGCGCCCGACCTTGTGCGCCGGATGGTAAACGAAGGACACATTGTCGGAAATCACACGTACCACCACTACGACATGTCGAAGATCTCCGATGCGGCGAGCTTCCGAAAAGAACTTTCCGATGTGGAGACGCTCTTCGAGCAAACGACGGGCGAGGTCATGAAAAAATATTACCGCCCGCCGCAGGGCATTTACAGTGAGGAAAATCTCAAAATGGCCAAGGACCTCGGCTACCGGACGGTCTTCTGGAGCCTTGCCTATGTCGACTGGTACCAGGACGATCAGCCGACAAAAGAGCAGGCTTTTTCGAAGCTCCTGCCGCGCATCCATCCGGGCGCGATCGTGCTGCTGCACTCGACGTCCAGTACGAACGCAGAAATTCTCGATGAGCTTCTTACAAAGTGGGAGGCCATGGGCTACCGGTTCGCGAGCCTCGACGAGCTTTACGAGACCGCCGGGTAATGGAACCAATTGCGTGGCGCTGCATAACATGGAATGAGCGAGCGACAGACGCTACGTTATATTTCAGGAGGTTTCGTTATGTCTTGCAATAATTCTTCCGGTATCTGCGCCTTCGGCAACAGCTGGTGGTGGATCATTGTTCTGGTCATTATCTTCGTACTCTGGAACGGTAACGGAAACAGCTGCGGCTGCGGGTGCGACAACGGCTGCTGCTAACAGCCTATACATGCAACGCGCGGGAAAGGACGGCTAAGCCGTCCTTTCCCATATTTAGGCAGGCTCTTTTAAAACTTGTAGGGGCAGGCGACTCTGCCCGCCCGGCAAAATACGCCTCCGAAACGCGCAGCACTTCGGCGAATTCGTAGCTTCCCTTGGGCGGACAGAGGCGTCCGCCCCTACGACTTTTGGGAGAAAGCTTCCGTAAGGCTCGTAGGGGACGATGCCCACATCGTCCCGGCAGAACGCACCGGTTTTACGGAAATCTGCGGCGAATTCGAAAGTGCCCTTGGGTCGATGTGGGCATCGACCCCTACGAGGTGAGGGAAGCTGATGTGCGCAACCGACCCCTACGGGGCGTGAAGAGAAGATTTCATGAACACGAAGGTTCAGGGGGATTTTCTGCTTGTATTTTTGGTGGAAGCACGATATGATACAAATATTATGCTGGAGAGATGGGGAGATACATTGATGCGAGGGCTATTGCTGCGGCTGTTTGTGAAAAACTACGCCGACACGAAGAATCCGGCCGTCCGGTCGCAATATGGAAAGCTGGCCGGTTGGGTCGGCATTTTTTGTAATATTCTGCTGTTTGCGGGAAAGCTTCTGGTGGGAACGCTCTGCAAAAGCGTCTCGATCACCGCGGACGCGTTCAATAACCTCTCCGACGCGTCAAGCTCCGTTGTGACGCTGCTCGGCTTTAAGCTCTCCGAAAAGCCCGCCGACCGCGAACACCCGTACGGGCACCACCGAATGGAGTATCTTTCGGGGCTCTGCGTGGCGGCTATGATTCTGCTGGTTGGGGCAGAGCTCGTCAAGACCTCGGCATCAAGGATTTTGCACCCGGAGCCTGTGGAGTTTTCGCTGGCGACGGTTCTCGTGCTTGTGGGGTCGATTCTGCTCAAGCTCTGGATGGCGGGCTTCAACCGCAAGCTCGGCGCGGCCATCGATTCGGCGGCGCTTTCCGCCACGGCGGCAGACAGCCGCAACGATGTGCTCGCAACCGGCGCAGTGCTGGCCTCCTGCCTCATCGGGAAGCTGACCGGCGCGAGGCTCGACGGCTGGACAGGCCTTCTTGTGGCGCTTTTTATTCTCTGGTCCGGCATCGGCGTTGCGCGCGACACAATCAACCCGCTTCTCGGCATGGCGCCGGACGAGCATCTGGTGCGCGCCATCACGCAGGAGCTTTTGTCGCACGAAAAGGTGCTCGGCGTGCACGACCTCATGATCCACGACTACGGCCCCGGCCGCCGCTTTGCAAGCGCGCACGTCGAGATGGACTATCGCGAGGATGTTCTCGATGCGCACGAGTGCATCGACGAGATGGAACGCGAGGTGCGAAAAACGCTCGGCGTGGAGTTAGTCATCCACTATGACCCGATTGTGACCGACGACGAGGAGCTCAGCAGGATTCACACGCAGGTCGCGGAAATTCTGCGGAAGGTCGACCCAAAGCTTACCGTCCATGATTTTCGCATGGTGCGCGGCAGCCGCCACACAAACGTTATTTTTGACCTTGTGCTGCCGTTTTCTATGGAAGAGCGGAAACAGGAGCTTCGGGAGCTGGTCGAGCGCGAGCTGCAAACAGACGGAAAGGAATACCACGCCGTCATCACCTTTGACACGCAGGCGTTCAACGCGCCGGACAATCCCTGCGATGATCCGGAAAAAACCTGAGCAGCAAGCAGAAATTGGACTTTACATTTGGAATCTCATGTGGTATTCTAAATAAGCTGGCGCAATGCGCCGGAACCCCTGGCCTCAGTTGCGGGAGACAGCCCGGTTTTTACACAGGCGATTCTGCCAGACCCACGACTTAGACAGCGGGAAATGAATTTTGAAAGGTGGAAACACACTATGATGCGCAAAGAAGAAAAGACTGCTATCATTGAGCAGTACGCAACCCATCCCGGCGACACCGGTTCTCCCGAGGTTCAGATCGCTGTTCTGACCTCCAGAATCAACGAGCTGACCGAGCACCTGCGTGTTCACAAGCACGACAACCACTCCCGCCGCGGCCTTCTGATGATGGTCGGTAAGCGCAGAAGCCTGCTTGACTATCTGGCCAAGAAGGACATCAACCGCTACCGTGCGATCGTTGCTAAGCTGGGTCTGCGTAAGTAAATCCGCAAATAAAAAGGGCGGTCGCAGACCGCCCTTTTTAAGCACATCCCCATCCATACAAATCCAAGCGCATGGGAGCTTGCTTTAGCAGTTGAAAGTAGCGTTTGCGGACAAACGCCAGTTTCAAGTGCTAAACCTCCCACGCGCGCAAAAAACACACAGGAGGTTATTTCATGATTACGCACAAGCAGTATCCGAACCACCACATTTTTGAGACCGAAATCGGCGGCCGCACCTTCACGGTCGAGACCGGCAAGGTTGCCGAGCTCTGCAACGCCGAGGCCATCTGCCGCTACGGCGACACCGTTGTCCTCGTCACCGCCGTGGCCTCTCCCCTGCCCAAGGCCGGCATCGACTACTTCCCGCTGACCATCGAGGTCGAAGAGCGCATGTACGCCGTCGGCCGCATCCCCGGCTCTTTTAACCGCCGCGAGGGTAAGCCCTCGGACCGCGGTGTTCTCATCTCGCGTCTTATCGACCGCCCGATGCGCCCGCTCTTTGACGAGGAGCTCCGCAACGACGTTGTCCTGACGAACACCATTCTCGCGCAGGACTATGATAACCCTGTTGAGATCGTCGCCTCCATCGGCTCTTCGCTCGTCATCGCTTACTCTGACATTCCCTGGAACGGCCCCACGGCCACCACGAACGTCTGCTATCTGGACGGCAAGTATATCGTGAACCCGTCGCAGGACGAGCGCAACGCCTGCCAGTGCTTCGTGACCATCGCGTCAACCCACGAGAAGGTCGTCATGATCGAGACCGAGGCCAACGAAGTCAAGGAAGACATCCTCATGGAGTGCATCAAGCTCGCCCATGAGACGAACGTCAAGGTTGTTGAGTTCATCAACACTATCGTCGACACCATCGGCAAGCCGAAGTTTACCTTTGAAAAGGCTGCCGTCAACCACGAGATGCTCGACGATCTGTGCGAGTACGGTCTTGACAAGATCGCCTACGCCCTCGACACCGACGACAAGAACGTCCGCGAGGAGCGCCTGACCGCCGCTGTCGTCGACTTCAAGGAGAAGTTCGGCGAGAAATACGCGGACGACTGGGACATCCAGATTGACGTCTGCCTGTATAAGATGCAGAAAAAGATCGTCAAGAAATGGTTGCTCGAGGGCAAGCGCGTCGACGGCCGCACGCCGGACGAAATCCGCCCGCTGGACGCAGAGGTCGGCGTTCTGCCGCGGGTCCACGGCTCGGGTCTTTTCACCCGTGGCCAGACGCAGGTGCTCTCCGTCTGCACGCTGAACACGCTTGCCGCTGCGCAGAAGCTCGATACCATCTACGACGAGACCGAGCGCCGCTATATCCATCATTACAACATGCCGCAGTGGTCGACCGGTGAGGCGCGTGCGAGCCGCTCCACCTCCCGCCGCGAGATCGGCCATGGTGCGCTGGCTGAAAAGGCGCTGCTGCCGGTCATCCCGTCCGTCGACGAGTTCCCGTACGCCATCCGCGTCGTCTCCGAGGTTGTCTCCTCCAACGGCTCGACCTCGCAGGCTTCCATTTGCGGCTCGACGCTGGCTCTGATGGACGCAGGCGTTCCCATCAAGCGCCCTGTCGCGGGCATTTCCTGCGGCCTGATTTCCGACAAGGAAACCGGCACGTGGAGAACCTTCACCGACATTCAGGGCGTCGAGGACTTCCACGGCGAGATGGACTTCAAGGTCGCCGGTACGACCGAGGGCGTGACCGCCATCCAGATGGACCTCAAGAACGACGGCCTGACGATGGAAATCATCGCCGACGCGCTCGAGCGCTGCCGCAAGGCTCGTCTTGAAATTCTCAACGAGATCATGATCCCCTGCATCGCAAAGCCGCGCGACCATGTCTCCGAGTTCGCACCCAAGATGCTCACCATGAAGATCGACGTGGACAAGATCCGCGAGGTCATCGGCAAGGGCGGCTCCATGATCCAGAAGATCGTCGCCGAGTCCGGCGCGCAGGTCGACATTGACGACGACGGCACGATCCACATTGCTTCGCCCGACGCAGCCTCCTGCGATGTGGCCAAGAAGATGATCGACGACATCTGCTTCGTTCCCGAGGTCGGCAAGCTGTATTACGGCAAGGTCGTCCGCATCCTGCCCATCGGCGCATTCGTGGAGCTCGCTCCCGGCAAGGACGGCATGATCCACATCTCCAAGCTCGAGAACCACAGAGTCGAAAAGGTCGAGGACGTTCTGAACGTCGGCGACATGACCTGGGTCAAGGTTACCGAGATCGACGAGAAGGGCCGTGTCAACCTTTCCCGCAAGGACGCGCTCAAGGAGCTCGCCGCGCAGGACAAGTAAAAACTATCAAAAAGCCCGCAGACTGCCGTCTGC
>ERZ772875.1572-NODE-1572-length-20389-cov-7.396479_pt1 | contig 20389 bp, 20 predicted proteins | sample MGYA00580585_ERZ772875 | MGnify/ENA primary metagenome ERZ772875 (study PRJEB29015, sample SAMEA2737736) | human gut metagenome | biome: human gut; feature: human-associated habitat; material: faeces | place: China | collected 2012 ... | reverse complement strand
CGGTGCTGGTCTTGATGTAGTCAGCGCCTGCCTCGCAGACGATGTCGCACATCTTGCGCTTCTCGTCGTCGGTCAGCAGGCAGGTCTCGATGATGACCTTCAGGACCTTATCGCCCACAGCCTGCTTGACGGCGCGGATGTCCTCGCGGACGGCGTCGTACTCGCCGTTCTTCAGGCGGCCGATGTTGATGACCATATCCACCTCGGCAGCGCCGTTCTCGATGGCAGTCTTGGCCTCAAAAGCCTTGGAAGCGGTGTCCATTGCGCCCAGAGGGAAACCGACCACACAGCAGACCGGGATGCGGCCCGCCATGTACTCGACAGCCTGCTTCACATAGCAGGTGTTGATGCAGACGGAAGCCGTGTGGTTGGCGATGGCCTCGTCGCACAGGGTCTGGATCTGGGGCCAGGTAGCCTCAGGCTTGAGCAGGGTGTGATCGACGTGGGACAGGATCTCTTCACGATTCATGTTTTTTCCTCCTGAATCGAAGTTGTTTTGAAAACAGCTTCTTAATTCTTGGTGGCACGGTGTACCTTCGCCATGCCGACAGCGCTCAGGGCAATGGCCGTTGCAGACACCGTTGCGCCGATGATGCCCAGCACAAGGCCGGAAACCAGAAATGCAAAACCTTTCAGACCACGTTTCATAATACCGTACCTCCTGAAATTGTTATAATAGCAACCTCTCCGTCACGCCTGACGGCGTGCCACCTCCCCTAACGAGGGGAGGCCTTGGCATTTCGTAAAGCTTTATCTCTTCGCCAGAGGCTCCCCTCGGCAGGGGAGCTGTCGAGCGTGAGCGAGACTGAGAGGTTATTTCTTCTTAAAAACGATGAGCTTGCTGAACACATAATTCAGCACGACCACCACCACGTTGGAGAAGATCTTGACGGCGAGACCCCAAAGCGCCTGGGCATCGTAGAAGCTGGTGACAAAGATGGCCGTCGGACCGTCGGCACCGCCAATGATGGCAATGGCGGCAGAGCCGTCGGAGATGGAGGGAGCGGGCGCTGCGCCGCCGGTGGCCATGTGCAGCACCGTATCCGGGCCAAACCAGCCAGCCAACAGGCTCAGCGCACCGTCCATAAAGCTCTCCACCAGAGCCGCCCCCTGGGCAGCCAGCAGGTTGCCGAAGATCATCATGATGGCGGCATCCAATACCAGTGTACCCAGACGGCAGGTGACGAATGCACCAAATTCTTTCAGTGCTTCCCTGCCCTGCGTCCGGCTGGCGAAGATGAACGCCCGGTTGGTGACGTAGGCGAACAAAATGCAGATGACATTGTCCAGCACATTGCCCCAGCTGTTGGCGGCTTCGTAGCCGAACAGGCGGCTGAACAGCGCATACAGTACGATGTTCAGCAATGTGGTCAGCACACCGAAAACGAGATAAGCCAGCACCTCGCGGTGCTTTATAAACCAGTTTTTCATAATTGTACCAAAACAGCCCCGCCGCCGTTTTCCCGGCAACGGGGCTGTAGTTCGCATTGTGTCTAATGAGACTATGCTGCAGGCTGATTACTCAGCGTCGTCGTTCAGCAGAGCCTTCATGGACAGGCTGATGCGCTTCTTGTCGAAGTCAACATCCAGCAGCTTCACATCGACCATATCGCCGACCTTCAGTGCGTCAGAGACCTTCTCAACGCGGTCATTGCTGATCTCGCTGATGTGGACCAGACCGTCAACACCCGGCAGGATGCGGACGAATGCACCGAACTTGGTCAGGGACACGACCGGAGCATGGAAGGTGCTGCCGATGGGGTAGTTGTTCTTCAGCTGCTCCCAGGGGTTGTCCTCAGCCTTCTTGTAGCCCAGAGAGACCTTGTGGTTCTCGGTGTCGATGTCCTTCACATACACCTCGATGGTGTCGCCAACGGAGACGACCTCAGAGGGATGCTTGATGCGGTTCCAGCTCAGCTCGCTGATGTGGCACAGACCGTCCACACCGCCGATGTCAACGAATGCACCGTAAGAGGTCAGGCTCTTGACGACGCCGGTGTAGGTCTTGCCGACCTCGACGCTTGCCCAGAACTCCTCACGCTTAGCCTTGTTCTGCTCAGCGGTGACCTTGTTGATGCTGCCGACGATCTTGCGGCCGGAGCACTCGGTGACGACCAGCTGAACGTGCTGGCCGACCAGAGCAGTGTAGTCCTCGTCGCGGCGCATAGTGGCCTGAGAACGGGGAACGAACACCTTGACGCCCTTGACGTTGACGACAACGCCGCCCTTGTTGAACTCGGTGACGTCGCCCTCGACGACCTCGCCGGACTCAGCTGCCTTGGCGATCTCTTCCATGCCCTTGCGAGATGCGAGCTTCTTGCGGGAGAGCTGGATGACGCCATCCTGATCCATAACCTTCTCGACGATGAGGTCCAGCTCATCGCCAACCTTCACCAGGTCTTCGACCTTGGCGGAGGAATCATCGGTCAGCTCGCTCAGCTTGACAAAGCCGGTCTGCTTAGCTCCGATATCCACCTGGATCTCGTTGGCAGAGATGCTGGTCACGATTCCTTTCACAATACTGCCTGCATGAACACGCTTTTCCTCGGATGCGTTCAGCATCTCCTCAAAGCTCATGCTGTCATTGATTTCTGCGCTCATACTGTTAAGTACCTCCTCAATAATAGACGATGGCGTTGAAGCCCCGGCTGTCACGCCCGCCACTTTAACATCTGCAAACCATTCCGGCCGAAGTTCGCTCGCTGTCTCGACCGTTACGGCACGCGTGTGTTTTGCGGCGACCTGTACCAGCTTTTGGGTATTGGAAGAATGATGACCGCCAATGACAACAATGATGTCGCATTGTTGGCTGAGGTCTTCCGCTTCCTGTTGCCTCGCCCACGTCGCATTACATATTGTATCAAAAATTCGGGCGTTTGTATAGGCTTTTTTGAGAAACTCCGAACTTTCTTGCCATTTTGTTACCTGAAATGTGGTCTGTGCAACTGCAAAAATGGGCTTTTGGGGGTCAGAAGGCCCTTTCCACGCCTTCAGCTGGGCCAAATCGCTGAAAACGAATACCTCTCCCCGGGTATGTCCGACGATGCCCTGCACCTCCGGATGGGACGCATCACCGGCCACCACGAGCACTGCACCGGCGGCTTCGGCCTCGGAAGCGATCTTCTGTATCTTCTTCACGAAGGGGCAGGTGGCATCGTGATAAGTGCAGCCCCGGGCGTCCAGCTCGTCGTAAATACTGCGGGGGACACCGTGGCTGCGGATGACCACCTCGTAGCCCGTAGGGACATCAGCGGGGGTGTCTGCTACCAGTGCGCCCCGGCGCTCAAGGTCTTCCACGGTCTGGGGGTTGTGGATGAGGGGGCCGAGGGTGGCCACCTTGCGGCCCTCATCCAGCAGACCGTAGGTCAGCTTGACCGCGCGGTCCACGCCGAAGCAGAAACCCGCAGTCTTTGCAAGTCTGATTTCCATTGTACTCTCCTAAATTCAATCTCTCCGTCATCGCTGCGCGATGCCACCTCCCCTATTAGGGGAGCTGTCGAGCGATAGCGAGACTGAGAGGTTCATCACAATTCACTCCACGCATCCAGAACGGCCTGCTTATTTTCCCGCAGCTTCTTTATGTCGCGGCGGCCTTCCATTGCAAACTGTGCAGCGGGCATGGGCTCGCCGAAGATGACACGCACCTTGCAGAACAGCTTCATCTTACCATCAGGGGTGTCGTAGTAGATACGGCAAGGCACGACGTCCACATTTGCTGCCGCCGCGATGACGAAGAGGCCGCTCTTGAGGGGAAGGAACTTTCCCTCCTGCTCCCGCGTACCCTCCGGGAAGAGCAGCAGTGTGCCGCCCTCCTGACACTTTTTCACAGTGTCGTCGATGACGCTGACCTCTTCTTTCGTGCCGCGGACACAGACTGCACCGGCGCACCGGAAGAACCACGACAGGAATGCGTTTATCTCGAACAGCTCTTTCTTGGCAAACACTGTCATCCGCTGACCCCAGAACCGGGTGATGACGACGAACACCGGGTCGATGGCGGAGATATGGTTGGGGGCAATGATGCAGCCCTTCGTGCCGATTTTTTTCAAGTTCTCCCTGCCCTCACACCGGACGCGGAAGCCGATGTGGAACACCAGCCATGCCAGCGGGACCAGAATATAATATAGTATCATCCGACCTTCTCCGTGATAATTTTCTTCATGGCCTCAAAGCTCTGCTCAAAATTCAGCTCCGAAGTGTCCAGCAGCACGGCGTCGTCTGCCTGCTTGAGAGGAGCTGCGGCGCGGTGGGTGTCCTGATAGTCGCGCTGCTTGACGTCGGCCAGCACATCTTCGTAGGGGGTGTCGATGCCCTTCTGCTGGTACTCCTTCCAGCGGCGGGTGGCGCGGGCCTCCGGGCTGGCGGTGAGGAAGATCTTCACAGTCGCATTGGGCAGCACCACGGTGCCGATGTCGCGGCCATCCATCAGGATGTTCTGCGTCTTGGCCATGTCCCGCTGCATCTCCAGCAGGAAGGCGCGCACCGCCGGATTTGCGCCCACGGCAGAAGCCGCCATTCCCACCTCTTCGGTGCGGATGGCCGTGCTGACGTCCTCGCCATTCAGATAGATATGCTGTTCGCCCTCGATAAAAGCAAACTCGAGGGTGATATTGGGCAGCAGCGCATCGACTGCCTCGTTGTCCTTCGGGTCTTTGCCCGCGCGGAGGGCATAAAGGCCGATGGTACGGAACATCGCACCGGTGTCCACATAAATGTAGCCGAAGTCCGCAGCCAGACGCCGCGCCAGCGTAGATTTGCCTGCGCCCGCAGGCCCGTCGATCGCAACAGAAATCATTTTTATATCTCCTTTTATATGAATCTGAAATTTCCAGCCGCTTAAACCTCTCCGTCACGGCTGACGCCGTTCCACCGCTGGCGGCAGTCGTTGTTGCCCTAACGAGGGGGCCGTCTGCCAAGCAGACTGAGAGGTCATTCCAGATGATTCGCAAAACTCTGTGCCGTGCAGAATGCGATTTGCAGATTGTAGCCGCCGGTATAGGCGTCCACATCCAGCACCTCGCCTGCAAAGTAGAGGCCGAGGGCCTTTTTGCTCTGCATGGTCTTGGGGTCAACCTCCCGCACCGACACGCCGCCCGACGTGATGACTGCGTGGGCCAGGTCGCCCCGGGCGTCGATGGACACCCGCCAGTGCTTCATCAGCTGTACCAGTTCCCGCTTCTGCTCCCGGGTGATCTGGTTTGCCCTGGTGGCCGGGTCGATGCCCCAGCGGGCCACCATGACCGGCTGCATACTGGACGGCAACAGCTTCACCAGTGCGCCCTGCGCCGCGTGGTTCGCCAGAAGGGCAAAGTCCCGGGTGATGCGGTCATAAAGCTGTTCCTCACTGAGGGCAGGCTTCAAATCAATAAAAGCTTCGTACTTGTGCTTTTTCATGTCGCCCAGATGGCTCGACGCGCTGAGGGTCAGCGGCCCGCTGATGCCGAAGTGGGTGAACAGCATCTCGCCCTGCTCCTCGAAGATGGCTTTGCCGTCCTCGTGGAGAGTGAGAGTCACGTTCTTGAGGGCGAGGCCCATCATCTTCTTGCAGTCGGCATCGTGGCTCACGAGGCTGACAAGGCTGGGGACAGGCTCCACGAGGGTGTGGCCCGCCTGCCGGGCCAGCTTGTAGCCGTCGCCGGTGGAGCCGGTGGTGGGGTAGCTCAGGCCGCCCGTTGCCACCAGCACGGCGTCCGCTTTGTACTCCCGGCCCGAAGTTCCCCGCACACCCACGCAGCGATAGGCCGGGCCGGGCTTTTTCTTTTTCGGGTGGCGTGGATCTTCCGGCGCGGCAGGCGCTTCTTCCGGCTGGGCCAGCGGCTCCAGCAGCAGCTTTTTTGCCCCGTCGTGAACGATGTCCGCTCCGTCTGCGTACCGCAGAAGAGCCTGCCGAATCTCTTCGGCCTTATCTGACACCGGGAACACCCGGCGTCCGCGCTCCACTTTCAGCTCCACACCGAGAGACTCAAACAGTTCCATCGTCTTGGCCGGCGGGAAAGCCCCCAGCGACGGGAACAGAAAGCGGGGGTTCGTCCGCACATGGTGCAGAAATTCCTCTGCGGTGCAGTCGTTGGTCACATTGCAGCGGCCCTTGCCGGTAACGAGAATTTTCTGAGCCGGCTTTTCCATATGTTCCAGCACCGTCACCTCATGCCCCTGCCGCAGGGCCGCGCCCGCCGCCATCAGGCCGGCAGCACCGCCGCCTACCACTAAGACCTTCATGTTTCGTTTCCTCCGCTTTTTCTTCTGTCTTCACACTTATTCTAGTTTATCATACCAGAATCGACCGCCAAAAGCAATGTGAAAAAAGCAGGTACAGCGTTCTGCTGCACCTGCCCGGAAAATTTTGCTTATTTCATGGCCTTGATGGGGTCGAGATACTTTTCGCCCTCCATGACTTCCAAGTGGATGTGGCTCTCCTCGGCGCACTCGCAGCTCACGCTGCCCACCTTGCCGATGGTCTGCCCGGCCGAGACGGTGTCGCCCTTCTTCACCTTGGCATCCGTCGTGCCGCAGACCCGCCAGATCCTGCCGGAAGCATCTTCGATGGCGACCACAGGCCCCCACTTGTCGTCCGTGCCGGTCTCCACCACCTTGCCTGCCGCCGGGGCGGTCACTTCCGCGCCCCTGTCGGCGGCGTAGTCCACACCGTTGTGGGTGCGCCAGTCGCCCAGCGTCTTGCTGTAGACCAGCTCATCGCCGCTGTAGCTGTTTAAGACGCGCCCCGAGACAGGCTGCGTGGAGGCAGGCGCATCCGAACTGCTGGCAGGCAAGGACTCGGTTTGCAGCGCGGAGGGTTCGCGCACCGAACCAGAGCCAGACTGCGCACCAGAAGAGGACGCAGCCCCACCGGACGAGCTGTCGGCTTTTGGCACATTGGCCACGCTGTTTGCTGCGGGTGCGTTCTGCTGCTGCCATTCGGCTTCCTCCTCTCCGGCGACGCCGGGCGATGTGTTGATGCCCTCGTCGATGCCGGGGGCGGTGCTGGACGGGCTTCGCACCGCGTCCAGATCCTTCTTCAGCTCATTGCGCACGGTGCGCACGGCCCACACCCCGGCCGCTGCCGCCGCCAGCAGGCAGGCGGTGAGCACCAGCGCAAAGGCTTTGTCCCGCAAAAACTTTCTGAATTGCTCCATCGTTCGTTACTCCAATCCATCTTTGTGTACGGAATCGTTTCTTTGGTGGTAGTTTGGAGCGGTGGAGCGAGGTTTATTCATCAGGACGCAAAAAGGCCCCGGATGACCGGGGCCTAACGGGTTCATGGTTCAGTGTGCGGGTATTGCTGCGGCTGAGACTCAACCCTTATTATATTCCGGATTCGTTACGGCAGTGGTCTGGAAGAGCGCGATCATGTACTTCTTACCGCCAACCTCGCCGGTCGCAACGGCAACATAAGATTTGTCACCCACAGTCCAATTAGGCTCACCATTATCCCACTCCGTGTCAGGAGCATTGATGGGGCCTATGGAAGTCATCAGCTGACCTGCATAGTAAATGTTCTTATTGCTACTTGCAGACAGCGCTACGCTAATATCGGCAAAGCCACACTCATACAGCGGCGAACCATCACCAACATTTGCTTGAGTAAACTTCGCTGCCCAAGCCCCCAGCTTCAGCCTTGCAGCTTTATCTTTCATAATGGCATTGTACACATCATCGAAGTCCTTGGCATCTCCAAAATCGATGCCCTTGCCGACCTCATCCACGGTCTTCACCAGTGCGTTTACCTGTTCCTGCAATTCTTTATTGCCCTTTTCGAAGGTAGTATCCACACCATAGACCTTCGCCCAGTCATTCAGTGCATCGACCATCGTCACGGTAGCCGCACTATTGCTGTTGTTGCAGCCCGTCAGGACGGACAGTGCCAGCACGCCCGCGAGGGCTGCGGCGAGAACCTTTTTGAACAGTTTCATTCGAAACCCCTCCTCAATAAAAATAAGCTCTGTGTGCTGCTGCCGCAAACATCGTCTGCCGCATCACCACACAAATTTTACCCCCCCCCCGCATTCTGTCAACCTTTTCCTCGATTTTTGGCAAATCGCACAGTTATCATGATCCAAAGCAGGCATTCTGACAAAAAAGAGCCACCGTGCAAACGCTCTGCACGGCGGCTCCGAAAAATTTGATTTAATTGTTGCGGCTGCGGCTGTTCATGCCCAGCAGACGGACGACGTAGAGGAAGATGTTGATGAAATCCAGATACAGGGTCAGTGCGCCGTAGATGGAAGCCTTCTCGGCCAGCTCAGCGTCGCCTGCATAGTAGGCGTAGATCTGGCGGAGCTTCTGGGTATCATAGGCGGTGAGCAGCATGAACACCACCAGGCCGATGCCGCAGTAGAGCACCGAGGTGCCGAAGCCAAAGCCGAAGAGCGCACCCACGAGGCTGGTGACGATCATGGCCACCAGAGCCATCATGAGGCGGGGACCCCAGCCGGTGAGGTCCTTATGGGTGGTGGTGCCGTACACAGCCATGAGGCCGAAATAGACCGCCGTGGCGAGGAAAGCCATGACCAGCGTGCCTACCGAGAACATCAGGAAGTAGTAGCTCAGGACCATGCCGTTCAGGATGGCGTATCCGAAGAACGCAGCTCTTGCTCCGTCGATGGACATCTTCTGCACCCGGGCGCTGAGCATGAACACCAGCGCCAGCTCACCGATGGTGAGCAGGAAGTAAAGGGAATCGACCAGATAGATAAGGGGCGTGGTCGCCGTGATATAGGCCATTGCGAAGGTGACGAGCAGGCCGCCGGCCATCCAGCGGTAGGTGCGGGTCATATAGTCCGATGCGCTCATCGAAGGCTCCGCATAGCCGCGGTCATAGTTGTTGTAATCCATAAGGAATCCTCCATTCAAAATCAGGGCATCGGTCTCGGCCTTGCCCCGGTCTACGAAATATAGTATACTGCATAGAAATGAACGATTCATGAAAAAGGCTGTGATATTTGATGTCCCTCGGACTTTATCTGCATATTCCTTACTGTTTTTCCAAATGCCGGTACTGTGATTTTTACTCCGCCCCCGGCCAGCGCGGCGTCCCCCGGGCCTATGTGGACGCCCTTTTGCGGGAACTCTCCCGGTTTGCGCCGGACGCGCCCCTGCGGCCGGACACCCTTTATTTCGGCGGCGGAACGCCCAGCCTGCTGGACCCGGCAGACGCCGCCCGGCTCATCGCCGCCGCACAGCCCCTGCCCGGGGCCGAGGTCACGCTGGAAGCCAACCCTGAGACCGTGACCGAAGACTCTCTCCGGGCATTCCGGGAGGCGGGCGTCAACCGCATTTCCTTCGGCGTCCAGTCGGCCCGGGACAGCCAGCTCAAGACGCTGGGCCGCCCCCACACGGCAAAGCAGGCGCGGGCCGCTTTCGCCGCCGCACGCCGTGCCGGGTTCGAGAACATCAGCGGCGACATCATGCTGGCCCTGCCCCATTATACGCAGGCCGAGTTCGACGAGACGCTGGAGCTTATCGAGGATGGCGGCGCGGTCCACATTTCCGCCTACCTCTTGAAGATCGAGCCCGACTCCGCCTTTGGCCGGACGCCGCCCGAAGGTCTGCCCACCTCCGACGAGGCGGCAGATTTTTACCTCTACGCCGTCGAGCAGCTGGAACATCATGGCTACCGGCAATATGAGATCTCCAACTTCGCCCGCCCGGGCTATGAGGGAAAGCACAACCTCATCTACTGGGACTGCGGCGACTATCTGGGCATCGGCCCTGCGGCCCACTCCTGCATGGGCGGCAAGCGGTTCTACTACCCCGCCGACACCGAAGCCTTTCTGCGGGACGAGGCCGCGCCCGTCATGGACGGTGGCTGCGGTGCGGAGGATTATCTCATCTTGCAGCTGCGTCTGCGCAAAGGTCTGAGCCTCGACGAATACAAAAAACGCTATGGCAGGGAGTTCTCCACCGCACAGCTGGCCTTTGTGAAAAACTGCGTGAAGAGCGGCTACGCCAACTTTGACGGCCACACCCTCGCCCTCACGCCAGCCGGGCTCATCGTACAAAACAGCATCCTTGCCGAGCTGCTGTGAGCCTCAGTGAACAGCAAAGCTCATCGCCGCCAGCACAAAAACACCGATGATGCTGGCAATACGGCTCACCCTCTGCATCGCGTAATACCAGTCGGTGGGCTCACCGCCGTACACTTCCAGCCCGTGGCGGAGGTTCCAGAACAGCAGCGGGAACCGGACATCCAGCACAAGGAGCACCACCAGCGCCCCTATCGGCAGCAGGAACGCCACGCTGCCCCGGGTCTCCCGCCGCCCGCCGACGGCCACATTATAGAGCCAGTTACAGCTGGGCCAGAGGTCGGATCTCTGGTATTCGCCGTTGACGATGACGTTCACCTCGTCGGCAAGGTCCCCATCGTCTTCCCTCCACAGGATGGCGTCGCCGGGGTCGCCCAGCGCGGTCCCGGTAAAAATGACCACTCCGTCCTGCTCAATTTTTACGCCCGGGTCGCTCATGCCCTCGGCTTTCGATTCGAGCCGATAGTGCCGCGTCTCTCCGTCCATCGTGAAATCCACTTCCGCACCGTTTTCCATCTGAGCAACCTGCATGGTGTAGGCGGCATACGCATCCTTGCCCGAAAAGCTGCCGTCGGCCTGCCGGTACAAAAAGGCATCCCGCAGCCAGACGCCCGGGCGGAGGGCGGCCCAGAGATAGAGCACAGCGAGAAGCAGCGCGGTAAGAACGCAGAGCAGGCAGCTTGTCTTTTTCTCCATGGTCAGGCTCCTTTCGTTTCAGCCCAGTTCGATCACTTTCCACCCCAGCTCCCGGATGGCTTCTTTATCATGGGTCGCCAGCAGGGTGGGCTTTCTGCCGCAGCGTACCTTGAGCATGGCTGCGGCTTTTTTCATGACGGCGGGGTCCATGCCGGTGAAGGGCTCATCCAACAGAAGCGTGTCGCTCTCGGCCCAGAGCGCGCGCAGCAAGGCGGTGCGGCGCTTCTGTCCGCCGGAGAGCTTCCGGGCAGGCAGGGCAAGGGCTTCTTCATCCAGTCCTAATTGTATAAGGTCATCTCGTATCTGCTCTTTGTATTGTGTTTTGACCTTGTACTGTTCTGCGGGCAGCACCAGCGCCACATTCTCTTCGGCGGTCAGCTGGGGGCAGAGCCTGTCTTCCTGAAAGACCGCGCCGACCCGGCCCACGCCCTCCACGCTGCCGGAGGTGGGCGCTTCCAGCCCCATCAGGATACGGAGCAGGGTCGTCTTGCCCCAGCCGCTTGGCGCCCAGAGCACCGCCGGGTCGTCCACGGTAAGCGAGAGGTTTTCGAAGAGGATTCTCTCTCCGAATCGTTTAGACAGATTCTTTATTTCCAGTTTGTTGTTGGTTTCACTCATTTTTCAGCCCCCTCTTCGCCCAGAACCGCCGCTACCGCTTTATCCAGCAGAGCGAGGAACAGCTTTTCGAATACGGCGCTCAGCAGGATGATGACGAAGGTCCAGGCAAACAGCTCCCCGGTGGAAAGGGTGATCTTTGCCCGGTAAAGCGCGTCGCCGATGCTGCCATCGGGCAGGCCGATGACCTCTGCTGCTACGCCGCTCTTCCAGCAGATGCCCAGCGCCACGCTGCATCCCTGCCGGAACGCGGGCAGCACCGCCGGGAGCCAGACCGCCCGCAGACGCCGCCCCAGAGGCAGAAGGAACACCTGCGCCATTTCGAGAAGCTGGCGGTCAGCACTCCCGATGCCGGTGCGCACTGCGCTGTAGAGGACGGGCAGCACCATCAAAAAGCTGATAAGGACGGACAGCGACGAGCCGCTGACCCACACCAGCGCCAGAATGATGAAGCTCGCCACCGGAGTAGCCTTGACCAGCTGCATCACGGGGGCGAGAAGGGCGTCCACCCACTCCCACTTTTCGGCGGCTACCGCCAGCACCGCGCTGGACAGCGCGCCCAGCCCGAAGCCCAACAGGATGCGCCCGGCGCTGAAACCGATGCGCTGCCAGAACTCGGCCTGCGGCAGCAGCTCCACCAGCGTACCGATGGCCTGCACCGGCGAGACAAGAAGAACTTCCTGCCCGATGGCCACAGCCGCCGCCTGCCAGACGCCCAGCCAGAACACCGACGCCGCTAAGATTTGAATGCGGCGTTTTTTTGTTTTATCCATGTATTTCTTTGCTCCTGTTCGTTTTCTCGCTTTCAGAATATCACATCATGTATGAGAATACAATCCTTCATCTTTTCTTCTCTTGACATGAAGGTCATAAAACACTACACTGGAATAAAGTAATCCTTATTCTACGTGCCTCCGCGCACAGCTGGGAGAGATGACCATGCACGATTCCGCTCAGGCCCTCCGGGGCAAAAAGCTCCTTCTGGTGGGGTTCACCCTGTTCTCGATGTTCTTCGGAGCAGGCAACCTCATCTTCCCGCCCTTCCTCGGCGCACAGGCCGGGACGGCGCTCTGGCCCGCTTTTGTGGGCTTTGCCGTCAGCGCCATCGGCCTGCCCATCGCGGGCGTGGCCGCGGTGGCCCGGGCAGGCGGTCTGCCTGCGCTGGCCGGGCGGGTCCATCCCCGCTTCGCACAGGTGTTCGCTGTGCTGGTCTATCTGTCCATCGGTCCCTGCCTCGCTATCCCCCGCACGGCCAGCACCTCGTTTGAGATGCTGACGCCGCTGGTGGGGCGGAGCACACCGGGACAGTTCATCTACTCCCTCGTGTTCTTTGCTGCGGCGTACTTCGTGGCCCTCAAGCCCGAAAAGCTGACCCAGCGGCTGGGCCGCATCCTCTGCCCTGCCCTGCTGGTGCTCATCGTGGTGCTGTTCGCGGGCTGCATCCTCCGCCCGGCCGCGCCCGGCTACGGCACACCTGCCGAGGCTTACGCCGCCCTCCCAGCCGCACAGGGCGTGCTGGACGGCTATCAGACCATGGACGCGCTGGCAGCGCTCAACTTCGGCGCGGTCATCGCGCTGAACCTTCAGGCGGTGGGCATCACGGAGGAATCCGCCGTCCGGCGCGGCACCATCCGGGCCGGGCTCATCGCGGGCGGGATGCTGCTGGTGGTCTACGCCATGCTGACCCACATCGGCGGCATCTCAGGGGCGACCTTCCCCGGCAGCGGCACCGGTGCCGCCGTCCTGACTGCACTGGCCGACGGCCTGTTTGGCCGGGTGGGACAGGTGCTTCTGGCCGCCATCTTCGTCATCGCCTGCTTCAACACCTGCGTCGGCCTCATCGCCAGCGTAGGCGAATACTTCCACGAGCTTCTGCCCCAGCTGCCCTACCCTGCCATTGCGGCTTTCTTCGCGCTGGTGAGTATGCTGCTGGCGAACATCGGCCTTGCGGACATCCTGAGCCTTTCCGTCCCGGTGCTGAACGCCATCTACCCCATCGCCATCATCCTCATCGTGGTGGAGTTCCTGCCCGGACGGTTCCAGCGGACATCGGTCTGGCGGCTGAGTATCCTCTTCACGGCCATCCAGAGCATCCCTGCTGCCCTGCCCTTCGGCTCCCTCTCCACCTTGATGAACGCTCTGCCCCTGAGCAGCCTCGGCTTTGGCTGGCTGCTGCCGGCTCTCATCGGCATCGGCGCGGGCCTTCTAACGTAAGAAAGAAAGAGGCTGCTGCACTTTCGACTAAAACGATGTGCAGCAGCCCCTTCTTTGTTTCAAAGCTTACTTTGCAGAATTGCGGATAGCCGCCATGACCTTGCGCAGGACGGACGGCTCGGTGTAGTAGAAGTTATCGTCCGGCAGCTTGCCGCCCACGGCGGCAGGAGAGGCATCGTAGAGCACCTGCAGGTAGGCAGAGATGTCTTTCTTCATCTCCTGACCGTTGCGGTAAACGATGTTGCACTTGGGCAGGGCCTTCTTGGCGATAGCAGCCTTGGCCACCACGCCGACTTCCTCACAGAGGGCGGCGGTGCCGTCGATGTCCTCGTTCGCCGCCTTGACGCTCTTCTGGTAGTCGGTCAGGAAAGCTGCGATGACGTCGGGGTTCTGCTTTGCGTACTCGGTGCGCACCACGGTGACGCCGGTGATGAGCTGGGTGTCACAGACCCTGTTCCATTCCCTGGTCAGGTCGAGGACGACGCGGAGGTCGCTGTCCTTCATCTGGGCAGCGGTGACGTAGGGCTGAGGCAGGACGGCGATGGCATCCTTCCTGGCAGCGGCCATCTGGGCCGTGACCTCGGAAGCCTCGCTGTAGTATTCGATCTTCACGTCCTTGTCGGGGTCGAGGCCGTTCTTCTTGAGCAGATAGCGCAGGACGTACTCGGGCGTCGTGCCTTTGCCGGTGGAAAGGATGGTGCGGCCCTTGAGGTCAGCAAAGCTGTGGACGGTATTGCCCTTCTCCACGACGTAGAGGACGCCCAGCGTGTTGACGGCCATGACCTGGATGCCGCCGTTCGTCTTCTGGTAGAGGGTCGCGGCGAGGTTGGCCGGGATAGCAGCCATGTCGAGTTCGCCCTTGATGAGCTTCGGCACGATCTCATCGGCTGCGCCGTAGAGCTGCAGGTCATAGTCGAGGGAAGCAGTGCCGTCCTTCTCCATGCTCAGCAGGTTGACGAGGCCCATGGTGGTGGGGCCTTTCAGGCCGGCGATGCGCACTTTTTTGCTCGTCTTGGCCGATGCGCCGCAGGCCAGCACGCTGACCATCAGCACCAGCGACAGCAGCAGAGATGTCAGTTTTTTCATAGGATTTCGTTCCTCACTTTCATTGGGAGAAATTTTCCCGCAAAAAATTTGCAAAACCATTTGCTTTACGCCCTCAAGTTTACTATAATAAGAGAAAAAATACCGTTGCACACGCAACGGAATCGCAGAAGGGCGGTGAGGGCCCGGGGAAAACCTCACGGAATGGGTATGGAAAATTATCTTCCGCTGTTACAATCCACCTCTCTGTTCGCCGGACTGGAAGCCGAAGCGCTCCGGGTCCTGCTGGGCGAAGTGGGGGCCGTATTGCGCACCTACAGCCGGGGCGAGACCCTCGTACTGGCCGGACAGTCGAACCGCCGGGTAGGCGTGGTGCTCTCCGGCGCCATCGAGGCCTACCATCCCGCCGCCAGCGGGGCGCGTCTGCCCATCAGCCAGATGGGGCCGGGCGGTGTGTTCGGCGACGTGCTGGGCGGCTCGAGCCTTTCCAGCCCGGTAACGGTGATGGCCTCGGCCCCCTGCGAGGTGCTGTTGGTGCCTTACGAGAAGCTTCTGCTGCCCGGGGCCGACCCGGCCCGCCAGCGGGTGCTGCAGAACCTTGTGCGCACCATCAGCGACAAATACTTCCTGCTCTCCCGCCGGGTAGACCTGCTGCTGCTCAAGAGCCTGCGGGCCAAGGTGTGCGCCTACCTGCTCAGCGAGGCCGAGGTTCACCACAGCCTCACCTTCACCATTCCCTACTCCCGCATCCAGCTGGCCGACTACCTCAACTGCGACCGCAGCGCCCTCTCCCGGGAGCTGAGCCTGATGCAGCGAGACGGCCTGCTCGAGACCTATAAGAGCAGCTTCAAGCTGCTGGAACCGGACGCGCTGCGGCATATGGTGCTGTAACAGCCTCTCCCTTTGGGAGAGCCTTATATAGAAGGAGAACTTCATCATGTCCAAACCGATTTTATGGATCGTTATTCCCTGCTACAATGAAGAACAGGTGCTGCCCATCACGGCCCCCCTGTTCCTGAAAAAGATAAACGACCTCTCCGCAGCGGGCCTTGTCAGCGAGAAGAGCCGGGTGCTCTTCGTCAACGACGGCTCCCGCGACGCCACCTGGTCCCTCATCCAGAAGTTCGCCTCTGAGGATGATCACCTCATCGGCATCTCCCAGAGCCGGAACCGCGGCCACCAGAATGCCGTGCTGGCCGGGCTGATGGAGGCGCTCCACAGCGGCAGCTGCGACATCACCATCTCCATCGACTGCGACGGCCAGGACGACATCAACGCCATGGATGAGATGGTCAAAAAGTATCTGGACGGCGCCGAGGTAGTCTACGGCGTGCGCAGCCGCCGGGACACCGACACCTTTTTCAAGCGGTTCACCGCCGAGGGCTTCTACCATGTAATGAACGCGCTGGGCGCAGACATCGTATTCAACCACGCCGACTACCGGCTCATCAGCACCCGGGTGCTGGAAAGCTTCGCCGACTACCGCGAGGTGAACATTTTCCTGCGGGGCATGGTGCCGCTGGTGGGCTACCCCAGCGACACCGTCTACTACGAGCGCCACGAGCGTCTGGCCGGCGAGAGCCACTATCCCCTCAGCAAGATGCTGACCCTCGCCTTCGACGGCATCACCAGCCTGTCGAACAAGCCCATCCGCCTCATCACCGGCGCAGGCATCGCGGTCAGCCTCATCAGCTTCATCGGCGTCATCTGGGCCATCGTGCAGGCTGTTCTGGGCAGCGCCGTGGCGGGCTGGGCCTCCACCATCTGCATCGTCTGCTTCATGGGCGGCGTCCAGCTGGTGTGTCTGGGCGTCATCGGCGAATACGTCGGCAAGATCTATATGGAGACCAAGGCCCGCCCCCGCTACATCATCAGCGAGCGCACATGGGCTCCCTACGAAAGGAAGTATCACGGATGAGCAAACAGAGCTGGAAAGGCAGCACCCTCCTGAACCCGGAGCCGCCGGTGCTGGTCTCCTGCGGCGGGCTGGACAAGCCCAACCTCATCACCATCGGCTGGACCGGCACCATCTGCACCCAGCCCAGCATGGTATCCATCAGCGTCCGCCCCGAGCGATACAGCCACCACCTCATCAGGGAGAGCGGCCAGTTTGCCATCAACCTGCCCACCGAGGCACTGGTGAAGTCGGTGGACTGGTGCGGCGTCAGGAGCGGCCGGGACTTTGACAAATTCGCAGCCTGCAAACTCCATTCTGCCCCCGGCTCGGTGCTGACAGACTGCCCCATCCTCGAAGAAAGCCCCGTCAACCTCGAGTGCAAGGTCACGCAGGTCATCCCGCTGGGCAGCCACGACCTCTTCCTCGCCGAAGTAGTCGCCTGCGACGTGGACGAGAGCCTGCTGGACGAGAACGGTAAGCTCTGCCTCGACAAGGCCAAACTCATCGTCTACAGCCACGGCGAATATCTGGCTCTGGGCAAAAAGCTGGGGACCTTCGGCTACAGCGTGCGGAAGAAAAAGCCGACGCGGAAGCCCCGCAGATAATACTATGAAAAATGGGAAGCACTAAAGCGCTTCCCATTTTTTTATTTCTCGTCGAGCAGATCACTCAGACATCTGACCGTCCGGCCATGATAGCCTGTGACCGTCTCGGCATGGAGCAGACTGCTCAGCACACTTTCCTCCACGCACTCGGCCACCGCCCGGAACAGCGGATTGATGGCGTCGTCGTGGACCATACCCATCGGCAGGATGGCCTTTTCGGAGTAGTGCGGCACCCGGTTGGCGGTGGTGAAGGCAATGACGATCTCGCCGGAGCCGTTTCCGCAGAAAGAGCCGGTGCGGGACAGGCCCACCAGCGCCCGGTGACAGAGCCGCCGCAGCTGGCGCTCACTCAAGGGGATGTCCGTCGCCAGCACTGTGATGATGGAGCCCTTGTCCTCGTGGGGCGGGATGTGGGCGTCCAGCAGGCTCTGGATGGGGGTGCCTGCCACTACGAGGTCATCGAAGACGGCGTGGTTGGAGAGCACCAGCGCACCAATGGTGTACTGTTTCCCGTCCAGCTCCACCACACGGGAGGCCGAGCCAATGCCGCCCTTCAGGCCGTGGCAGCGCATTCCCCGGCCCGCGCCCACAGCGCCCTCGGCGAAATCGGCGCGGCAGTCGGCCAGCGCAGCCCGCACGTTTTCTTCTGTGACGTGGAGGCCCCGGATGTCGTTGAGGCCGCTGTCGTTGCACTCGCAGACCACCGGGTTGACGCTGCCGGTAGTCTCGCAGATGTCGGGGTTCTTATCCAGCATATACTTCACCAGCGCTGTCTCCACAGTACCTACGCTGAGGGTATTGGTGAAGAGGATGGGCGTTTCCAGCGTTCCCAGCTCGTCGATCTGGACAAGGCCGGTGGTCTTGCCGAAGCCGTTGATGACATGGCTGGCCGCCATCACTTTATCGTGGAAAATATCGCCCTGATGGGGCAGCAGCGCAGTCACGCCGGTCTGGACCTCGCCGTCCGCCAGTGTGCAGTGGCCCACCGTCACGCCCGGCACATCGCTTATCTTGTCCAGCGGCCCACAGGGCAGTTTGCCCACCCGGATGCCCCGGCTCTTCCATTTTGCTTCGATTCCCATAAGTATTCTCCTTGCAAAAATGCCCCCTCCTCACCAGACGGAGAGGGCTGATTTTATTCTTCCTCGTGCTCCACCTTGCTGATAGCACCCAGGTCGTAGGGCGTATTCTGGTAGACGTAGTAGTTCAGCCAGTTCTCATACAGCAGGTGTGCGTGAGCACGCCAGCGGAAGAGAGGCGGCTGCTCGGGGTCGTCGTTGGGGTAATAGTTCTTCGGCACCGCGATGGGCAGGCCCTTGCCGACATCCCGCTTGTACTCGGCGTCCAGTGTGTACTTGTCGTACTCCGGGTGGCCGGTGACGAAGATCTGCCGTCCATTCTCGGTACTCATCAGGAAGGGGCCGGCCTCGTCGCTCTCGGCGAGGATGCGCAGGGCCTTGCAGTTCAGCACATCCTCCCGGCTGATGCCGGTGTGGCGGCTGTGAGGGGCGTAGAACACCTCATCAAAGCCGCGCACCAGCGGGTTCGAGGGACGGGTGACTTTATGCTCGAAGACGCCGAACATCTTCTGGTCGAGAAGCTGCTTGCGGATGCCATAGTGGTAATAAAGCCCCGCCTGTGCGCCCCAGCAGACATGAAGGGTGGAGTAGACATTCGTCTCGCTGAAGTCCATGATCTCGCACAGCTCCTGCCAGTAGTCCACCTGTTCAAAGTCTATTTTCTCCACAGGCGCACCGGTGATGATCATGCCGTCGTAGCGGTTGTTCTTCACCTCGTCGAAGGTCTTATAAAACGCCTCGAGGTGGGCCGCAGAGACATGGGTCGCCGCATGGCTGGCCGTCTGCAGCAGGGTCATGTGGACCTGAATGGGCGTATTGGCCAGCAGGCGGGCGATCTGGGTCTCAGTGGCGATCTTGGTCGGCATGAGGTTCAGGATGAGGATCTCCAGTGGGCGGATATGCTGGGAGAGCGCCCGTTCCCGGTGCATGACGAAGACGTTTTCCTCGTAGAGGGCATCGTAGGCGGGAAGAGTCTTGGGGATGATCAGCGGCATAGCATCGTTGCTCCTTTTGACGATTTTAGCAGGAAGTTTTTATCTGCATCCGGAGACGCTTTTTTTCACGGGAAGGGGCCGAAACCGGCAGATGGCGCTGACCGTGTTTCTTAAATCTTATCCAGCGCCTGTGCAATATCGGCGATGAGGTCTTCGCTGCTCTCGAGGCCGCAGCTCATCCGCACCAGCTCAGCAGGCACACCGGCAGCGGCCAGCTGCTCGTCGTTCATCTGGCGATGGGTGCTGGAAGCCGGATTCAGGCAGCAGGTGCGGGCATCGGCAACGTGGGTCTCAATGGCGGCAAGCTTCAGCTCCTTCATAAAGGTGCTGGCGGCTTCGCGGCCGCCGGCCAGGCCAAAGGAAACGACGCCGCAGCTGCCGTTCGGCAGATACTTCTCAGCCAGCGCATGGTAGGGGCTGGACTCGAGGCCGCAGTAGTTGACATAGGCCACTTTCGGGTGAGCCTCAAGGAACTTTGCGACGGCCATGCCGTTGGCGCAGTGGCGCTGCATCCGGACGTGGAGGCTCTCAAGGCCAAGGTTCAGCATATAGGCGTTCATGGGGGACTGCATCGAGCCGAAGTCGCGCATGAGCTGGACCTGACGCTTGGTCGAGCCGCCGGACATGGGGATGACGGTCGCGCCGAGGCGTTCCGCGCCGTAGTGTGCGCCGAGGCCGCCGGTGAACAGGCCGTAGCCATAGGAGACATGGACCACATCCTCTGCGGTGCCGCCAGCGGCCATAATGGCCCGGGCGCAGCAATCCTCCCAGAGGTCCACATCGTGCTGGGTATAGAACGCCACCACGCGCCGGCCTGTGGTCCCGGAGGTGGACTGGATACGGACGCAGTCTTGCAGAGGAGTGGCCAAAAGGCCATAAGGATAGGCGTCCCGCAGGTCGCTCTTGGTGAGAAAGGGAAGCTTATGGAGGTCCTCGACGCCGTGGATATCCTCCGGGGTGATCCCCTTTTCCTCCATCTTAGCGCGGTAATACGGGACGTTGTCATAGACATGGCGAACTTGCTTGACCAGGCGTTCACTTTGCAGTTTGCGAATCTGCTCCTGGGACATGGTCTCAATTTCAGGCTGATACATGGGCATGAAACATCAATCCTCACTCTATCTGTATAGTAAAGATGCAAAATATTATTATAAAAGTATAATATTTTCCTTATGCTGAGTATAAAAGGCTCCACCAAAAAAGTCAAGAGGAATTCGTTCTT
>ERZ772875.1565-NODE-1565-length-20447-cov-22.484945_pt1 | contig 20447 bp, 19 predicted proteins | sample MGYA00580585_ERZ772875 | MGnify/ENA primary metagenome ERZ772875 (study PRJEB29015, sample SAMEA2737736) | human gut metagenome | biome: human gut; feature: human-associated habitat; material: faeces | place: China | collected 2012 ... | reverse complement strand
ATACAGCTCGTCCAGCACTTCCTTCAGCTCCGTGTTGGAAAAGCCGCGGATCAGCAGCTCCTGCTGGTCACTTTCCAGCTCTACGAACACCTCTGCCGCCTGCTCCTTAGGCAGCAGACGGAACAGCAGGGGCAGCGTCTTTTCATCGTCCAGATCGTCCGCCAGAATGGCAATGTCCGCAGGCTCTAACGGCAATAGAAGGTCCCGCAGTTCTGTATATCGTTTTCGGTTCACCAGATCCTCAATTTTTTCGACCAGTTCCCCACGGCTTTCCATTTCAAACATAGCGTGACCTCCTTTCCGGGCCTTCCGCCCGGTATTTCTGCATGGCGCGGAGCAAAATAAAAGACCTCGCCGCGTCCCATTCCGGTGCGGTGAAGTCCTGCTTCCAGGAGCGTCTCAGAGGACAGCATCCCTACCGTTCAAGCTTTAGCTTCACAGGGCGGTGAAATCGCGTTAGATGATACCTTGTTGTTCGATATCGCCTGTTCAAACCCTCTCATGATGTCTCCATCACTCTGCGGCAGCGATCCATATCCCTGTGGTAGCCTTACCTACCGGAACTCTATGCGGTTGTCATTTGATAACACATTTATAGTATGCCAAAAAACAGGCGCTGTCAACCCGGACGGACGAAAAAATTTCACAGAACCGAGAGAGCGGCCATCTGGCCGGTCTCCCGGATTCAGTTTAGACTGTTTTCGCTCTGCTGAAACAGCTTTCGCACCCGTTCCGCCGTGGCGGGGTGGTGTGTCAGCGCCGGGTCCTCTGCCAGCAGCCCGTCGGCGGCGGACTGCGCCTCCGCCAGCAGCCGGGTGTCGCAGCCGAGATCTGCCACCCGCAATCCCGGCAGACCATGCTGCCGGAGACCGAAGAAGTCACCGGGGCCCCGGAGCCGGAGGTCCTGCTCGGCAATCTTGAAGCCGTCGGCGGTTTTCGTCATGGCCTTCAGCCGCTGGCGGGTTTCGTCATTTTTATTGTCGGACACCAGTACACAGTAGGACTGGTGCTGCCCCCGGCCCACCCGTCCCCGAAGCTGATGGAGCTGGCTGAGACCGAAGCGCTCGGCGTTCTCCACCACCATCAGATTGGCGTTGGGCACGTCCACGCCTACCTCCACCACGGTGGTGGATACCAGAATGTCGCGCTCCCCGGCGGCGAAGGCGGCCATAACGGCCTCTTTCTCCCTGGCCTTCATGCGGCCGTGGAGCACGGCGATGCGCAGGTCGGGAAACACCTCCTCCTGCAGCTTTTCGGCGTAGGCGGTGACGGCCTTGCGCTCGTCGGGCAGCTGGTCGTCCTCCGCCACCAGCGGACAGACGATGAATACCTGATGTCCCTCGGCTACCTGCCTGCGGATGAAGGCATTCAGCCGCTGGCGGTATTTCTCCCCCACGGCGAAGGTATCCACCTTCTGCCGCCCGGGCGGCAGCTCATCGATGATGGACACATCCAAATCACCGTAGATGATAAGGGCCAGCGTCCGGGGGATGGGGGTGGCGGACAGCACCAGCATATGGGGCGAGCCGGCTTTCCTGGACAGCGCCGCCCGCTGGTCCACACCGAAGCGGTGCTGCTCATCGGTGATGACAAGCCCCAGCCGGGCGTACTGCACATCCTCCGTCAGCAGGGCGTGGGTGCCGATGCACAGGTCGACACTGCCATCGGCCAGACCGGCCAGAATGTCCCGGCGCTCCCTGGCGCGGGTGGAGCCGGTGAGCAGGGCGCAGCGCAGGCCGAAGCGGGCGAACAGCGGCGATAGGTTTTCATAGTGCTGGCGGGCCAGAATTTCGGTGGGAGCCATCAGCGCCGACTGCCAGCCGCTCTGGGCGGCGAACCAGACGCAGGCGGCGGCCACCATGGTCTTGCCGCTGCCCACGTCGCCCTGACACAGCCGGTTCATGGGACGGCCCGACGTCATGTCGGACACCGCCTGCTCCACGGCACGGCGCTGGGCATTTGTCAGCGCGAAGGGCAAGGCGGCGTAAAAGGGCGCGAGGCTCGCCGTCTTGCAGACGGGGCCGTGTCCCGCTTCTCTGCGGGAGCGCAGCAGCCGCAGGCCGCAGGCCAGCACAAAAAGCTCCTCGAACACCAGACGGCGGCGAGCGATCTCCAACGCCTCCGGCGAGTCGGGGAAGTGGATATTCTCGTAGGCATAGCCCACATAGCACAGGTGATGGGCTTGCCGCACCTCATCGGGCAGTGCGTCCGGCAGCAGGTCACGGCAGGCGTCCAGCCCCTGCCGCATGGCCTTGGCCAGCATGGTCTGGCTGACCCCGGCGGTCAGGGGGTAGATGGGCATGATGCGGCCCGTCAGCAGCTGCCGCCCCTCCGGCTCCAGCACCGGATTGGTCATGCGGCGGCGCAGCAGGTCGCCCTCCACCTTGCCGTAGAAGATATATGTCTCCCCTTTGTGGAGACTGGTTTTCCGGTAGTCCTGATTGAAAAAGGCTACATCCAGCACGCCGTTGCCGTCCACGGCCCGCACCTTCACCAGCGTGCGCCCTCCGGCGATGCGGCTGGCGGTGGGGTCGCCGGCCAGCATGGCCCGGACGCAGGCGTATTCACCCACCGGCAGCTCCCGGATGGGACGCTCCAGCGTCCGATCCTCCCACCGGCGGGGAAAGTAGGACAGCAGGTCGCCCAGCGTGGTGACGCCCAGCTTTTGCAGGGCCTTGGCCCGTGTCTCGCCGATGCCCTTGATGTACCGGATGTCGGTGTTGAGATCGGCCATGGCGTCAGAAGCCGCTGAAGGCGGAGAAGTCGGCGGGCGGCGCAAACAGAGGCGGCTCCTGCACGTCCTCCGCCGCAGAGGGCAGCAGCGCCTCCTCCGGCGCAGGAACGTACTCCACGAATTGGTACTTCAGGCCGTTCTCCTCCATGAGCTCACTCTCACTGTCTACCTGCCACCGGGGATCAGCGTCCAGATCGGGGAAAAAGGCGTCGGCGTGGCCGTCGGCAAAAATCTTGGTGATAAACACCCGGTCGCACAGAGGCAAAAAACGGCGGTAGACGCTTTCACCGCCGATGATCCAAGCGTCCTCCCCGGCCTGAAACACCGCCTCCACGGGGAAGTGGACGATCTCCGCGTTTTCCGCGGTAAAGCTCCGGTCACCGGTGAGAACGATGCTGCGGCGATGGGGCAGCCCTCTGCCGCCGGGCAGGGATTGCAGGGTCTTGCGGCCCATGAGGACGGTCTTGCCCTCCGTCAGGGCGCGGAAGCGCCGCATATCGGCGGGGATATGAAACAGCAGGGCGTTATCCCGGCCGATGCCCCAGTGCCGGTCTACGGCTGCAATGGCGTACATGGGCATTCCTCCTTAAATGGCCACGGGGATCTTGTCCTCGAAGGGCTGGGGGTCGTAGCCCTCCAGCGAGAAGCTGTCCCGTGTGAACCGGTAGAAATCGGAGACGGACTTGTCCATCACAAAGCGGGGGGCGGGACGCTCGTCCTGCTCCAGCAGCTTTTCGATGATGGGTACATGGCGGTCGTAGATGTGGGCGTCGGCAATGACGTGTACCAGCTCACCGGCCTCCAGACCGGACACCTGCGCCATCATGTGTACCAGTACGCTGTACTGCACCACATTCCAGTTGTTGGCGGCCAGCATATCCTGACTGCGCTGGTTGAGAATGGCATTGAGGGTGTTGCCGGAGACGTTGAAGGTCATGGAGTAGGCGCAGGGATACAGCGCCATCTCGTGAAGATCCTGAAAGTTGTAGATATTGGTGAGGATGCGGCGGCTGGCGGGATTGTGCTTCAGGTCATACAGCACCCGATCCACCTGATCCATCTCCCCCTCGGGGTATTGGTGCTTCACCGCCAGCTGGTAGCCGTAGGCCTTGCCGATGGAGCCGTTTTCATCGGCCCAGCTGTCCCAGATGTGGCCCCGCAGGTCGTGGATATTGTTGGACTTCTGCTGCCAGATCCACAGCAGCTCGTCGATGCAGGTCTTGAAAAAGGTGCGGCGCACGGTGAGGATGGGAAACTCCTGGCGCAGGTCGTAGCGGTTGACGATGCCGAACTTCTTTACAGTGTGGGCGGGCGTGCCGTCCTCCCAGTGGGGACGCACCTGCTGGTCGGTGTCCCACACCCCGTTTCGCAGGATGTCACGGCAATTTTCCTTAAAGATCTGGTCTGCACGGCTCATAAGCGTACCCCCTGTGTGTTTTTCCTCATTGTACCAGATTCACCGGCGATTGGAAACACAAATGTGAGGGATAAGAAAAAAGAAATTGTGTCCTGCCGATACTTCGGGTATACTGTATGCTGGTTGAAAATGTGAAGGAGGTATTCTTCTGATGAAATATGATGTGTTGATTATCGGCGCGGGCCCCGGCGGCATCTTCTCCGCCTATGAGCTGATGCAGCGGAAGCCGGCGTGGAGGGTGGCGGTGCTGGAGGCGGGCAACCCGCTGGAGAAGCGGCACTGTCCCATCGACGGCGACAAGGTCAAGTCCTGCATCCACTGCAAGACCTGCGCCATTATGAACGGCTTCGGCGGCGCCGGTGCCTTCTCCGACGGCAAGTACAACCTGACCAACGAGTTCGGCGGCACACTGTACGAGTACATCGGCAAGCAGAAGGCCATGGAGCTGATGCACTATGTGGACGATATCAACGTGGCCTGCGGCGGCGCGGGCACCAGGCTGTACTCCACGGCGGACAGCGGCTTCAAGCGCCTGTGTCTGCAAAATAATCTCCACCTGCTGGATGCCTCCGTGCGGCATCTGGGCACCGACATCAACTACAAGGTGCTGGAGAATCTGTACGCCCAGCTGAAGGAGCATATCGACTTCCACTTCCTGACGCCCGTAAAGGCCCTGCGCGTCACGGAGGACGGCGGCTACGAGGCGGAGACGGACAAGGGCACGTTCTGCGGCAGCAAGTGCATCATCTCCGTGGGCCGCAGCGGCAGCAAGTGGATGGAGTCCGTGTGCGAGGCGCTGGACATCCCCACCAAGTCCAACCGGGTGGATATCGGTGTCCGGGTGGAGCTGCCCGCCGAGGTGTTTGCCCCCATCACCGATGAGCTTTACGAGAGCAAGATCGTCTATAAGACCGAGAAGTATCAGGACAAGGTGCGCACATTCTGCATGAATCCCCGGGGCGCGGTGGTCAATGAGAACACCAACGGCATCGTCACCGTCAACGGCCACAGCTACGAGGATCCGGCCATGCACACGGAGAACACCAACTTCGCCCTGCTGGTGTCCAAGCACTTTACCGAGCCGTTCCGGGACAGCAACGGCTACGGCGAGAGCATTGCCCGGCTCAGCAATATGCTGGGCGGCGGCGTGATGGTGCAGCGGTTCGGCGACCTGATCCGCGGCCAGCGCAGCACCCCAAAGCGCATCGAAAAGGGCTTCATGACCCCCACGCTGGCGGCGACCCCCGGCGATCTGAGCCTTGTGATGCCCAAGCGTATTCTGGACGGCATCATCGAGATGATCTACGCGCTGGACAAGATCGCTCCCGGCACCGCCAGCGACGATACGCTGCTCTACGGCGTGGAGGTAAAGTTCTACAACATGGAGGTGGCGCTGGACGAGAATCTGGAGACGCCCCACAAGGGCCTGTTCGTCATCGGCGACGGCAGCGGCGTGACCCACTCCCTGTCCCACGCATCGGCCAGCGGCGTCTATGTGGCCCGCTATCTGGCGGACAACGCATGATACGGCAGTAAAAGGAAAGCCCCGGCGCGGGGCTTTCCTTTTTTAGATGGTGCGCGGCAAGAAAACCGCAAAAAGCACTACCAAAACGGCGTGGACTGTGGTATAGTGTACATTGGATATTTACCGAAAGGGGGGAGCCGCCGTGAAGCGCACCGTGAAAAAGTGCATCCTGCTGCTGGCTGGGCTGGCACTGGCCGCCGCTCTGTCCGGCTGCACCGTGTTCGACTCCTCCGTGGAGCAGCTGTTCACCCTGCCCCGCATGGCGCCGGAGTACGCCGGCCTTTCCCAGCAGCTGGACAGTCTGATCTCTCAGGGCTACGAGTACGCATCCCCCTCCGGCGGACGGAACATCCAGTCCGTGCAGATGGTGGATCTGGAGGATGACGGACGGCAGGAGGCGCTGGTGTTCCTGCGCCGCAGCACCGACGAAAAGCCCCTGAAGATCATGGTGTACCGGCTGGATGAGAACGACAGCTACCGTCTGTTCTGCACCGTGGAGAGCAGCGGCACCATCGTGGACAGCGTGTACTATCAGGATCTCGACGGCGACGGACGCCGGGAGCTTATCGTGGGCTGGCGCATCAGCGCCGATGTCCAGACGCTGGCGGCCTACTCCATGGAGCCGGAGCCGGTGGCCCTTATGTCCTGCAGCTACAGCAGCTTCAGCATTCAGGATCTCAACGGCGATGGCGTGCCCAGCCTGCTGGTGCTCCGGGCCGACGGCGAGATGGGCCCCGTGGCGGAGTTTTACGGCTGGCAGGACGAGCAGATGGGCGTATCCTACCGCTGCCGCCTGTCCAGCTCCATGACCGCCCTGAACCGAGGCAGCGTCGTCACCGGCATGGTGGACAGAGACGTGCCCGCCGTGTTCATCACCGGCGTGGATGCCAACAGCATGGCCGTCACCGACATCCTCATCTACCGGCAGGAGGCGGGACTGGTCAACGTGGCGCTGGACAAGACCAGCGGCGTCTCCGCCGCCGTCTATCCCTACCGCCAGCTGGCCCCGCAGGACATCGACAACGACGGCATTATCGAGGTGCCCTGCCCCTTGGGTGATACTGCCGCCGAGCAGACGGACGGCCTTGTGGCATGGATGACGTGGCAGACGGACGGGCGCTTCGCCCAGACCGGCAAGACCTATCACAGCCCCTCCACCGGGTGGTATTTCACCATCCCCATGAGCTGGTGGGGCTGGGAGGTGGACACCGTTACCGGCGGCATCCAGAACGAGAGCCAGATGACCCTGCGCATCAACGGCGACTCCGTGCTCACCATCTACACCATCACCGGCGAGAACCGGGACAGCCGCAGCCGCATGGGACACCGCATCGTCCTGCGCCGTCAGGCTACCACTGTCTACGCCGGCGAGGTCTACGAGATCGCCCCCTACTACGGTATGGATGAGGATCTGCTGCGCCGCTGCTTCAACCTCATCCTCGGCACATGGAACAATTCCTGAGAAAGGAGCATCCCTATGAAAAAGGTCCTGGTTCTGGAGGACGAATCCAGTATCCGCAGCTTTATCGTTATCAATCTCCGCCGCGCCGGCTACGAGGTGGTGGAGGCGGAGACAGGCGAGGAGGCGCTGGAGAAGCTGAAGCAGCACACCGACGTGCGCGTGGCCCTGCTGGACATCATGCTTCCCGGTATCGACGGCTTTGAGGTCTGCCGCCGCATCCGCGCCACCAACGCCGCCATCGGCATTATCATGCTCACCGCCCGCTCTCAGGAGATGGACAAGGTCACCGGCCTTATGACAGGCGCCGACGACTACGTCACCAAGCCCTTTTCGCCCGCCGAGCTCACCGCCCGCGTCGACGCCCTCATGCGCCGCTCCGGCGGCGCCTCCGTGGATGTCGGCGAGATCGAGCAGCCCCCCTTCCTTCTCAATACCCGCAACCGCACCCTCGAGAAGAACGGCCAGCGCATCAAGCTCACCCAGGTTGAATACTCCATCATGAAAATGTTCATGGAGAACCCCGGTAAAGCCCTCTCCCGCGAGGAGATCCTCGACCTCGTCTGGGGCCACGACTACTTCGGCGAGCTCAAGATCGTCGACGTCAACATCCGCCGGCTCCGTCTCAAGATCGAGGACAACGCCACGAACCCCATATACATCACGACCATCTGGGGTTACGGATATAAATGGGGATTCTGACGCCGGCGCGCAAATACCTGCCGCACCGCGGCTGATGCCGCACCTATCTCGTTGAAAAGGAGTTGAGGAATATGCCTGCCAAGCTGCCCAAGGTACAGGGCCTGCGCCGCCGCTGGCTGGCCGGGAGCATCGGCCCCGTGGCCGCCATCCTGCTGCTGGTGGGTGTTCTGATCTCCGTGGGCTTTGCCAGCAACTACTACAACAGCGCCCGCTCCACCCTGCGGGCCAAGGCGTCCTCCGGCGCGGACTACTTCAACACCTACGTCATGACCGGCTACAAGGAGTACTACCGCAGCGCCACGCTGTACGCCGCCACCTTTGACGACGCCGACCGCATCGAGCTGCAGTTCCTCAACAGCGCCGGACGGGTGGAGGTCACGACGCGGGGCCTGACGGCAGGTACCTACCCCGGCACACCGGAGGTGGCCCGGGCCGTGGAGAGCGGCACGGTGCAGGACTTCGTGGGCCTGGACGAAACCACCGGCGAGCGGATCATCGCCGCCTCCAGCCTGCTGAAGTTCAACGGGCAGGTGGTGGGCGTCATGCGTTACGTCACCGGCATCGGCGAGCTGGATCGGCAGGTGTTCCTGACGGTGCTGGTGGTCTGCGGCGTCATGGCCGCTGTTATCTGCCTGATCTTCCTGTCCAGCTCCATCTTCATTAACAACGTGGTGGCGCCGGTGTCGGCGGTGTCGGAGGCGGCCAAGCGTATCTCCGGCGGCAGCTACGGCATCCAGATCCCCAACAAATACGCCGATGAGATGGGCGTGCTGGTGGACAACATCAATGATATGTCCCTGAAGATCAGCCAGAGCGAGAAAATGGAGTCGGAGTTCATCTCCTCCGTATCCCACGAGCTGCGCACGCCGCTGACGGCCATCAACGGCTGGGGCGAGACGCTGCTGGAGGACGAATCCTGCGATGTCCAGCAGCTGCGCCGCGGCGTGCAGATCATTGTGAAGGAGTCCCGCCGTCTGACCAATATGGTGGAGGAGCTGCTGGACTTCTCCAAGATGACCGACGGCCGCTTCACCTTACAGGTGGAGGATACCGACCTGCAGGCGGAGCTGGAGGACGCGGTCTACACCTACCGGGAGCTGTTCCGGCAGGACGGCATCTCGCTGGAGTACACCAGCGACAAGGCGCTGTATGACGAGCCCATCACCGGCGACCCGGAGCGGCTGAAGCAGGTGTTCTGCAACGTGCTGGACAACGCCGCCAAGCACGGCGGCTCCGGCAAACGCATCGTCGTCCGTCTGACACAGGAGAACGAGGCCTATGTCATCACCATCCGGGACTTCGGCCCCGGCATCCCCGAGGCGGAGCTGCCCTATGTGAAGCAGAAGTTCTACAAGGGCTCCTCCCGGGCGCGGGGCAGCGGCATTGGTCTGGCGGTCTGTGATGAGATCGTGCATCTCCACGGCGGACAGTTCGACATCGGCAACGCCGACGGCGGCGGTACGGTGGTCACCATCCGCCTGCCGCTGAAGCGGGAGACGGAAAAAGAACTGTAAAAAAATCGAACAACTGTTGCATTTTTCGGCGAGCTGTGCTATGCTTGCCTCAGAAAGGATCATTCAGGCATATGGAAAAGAAACAGGGCGCCTTCCGCACCACCATCGGCGGACAGGCGCTGATCGAAGGAATTCTCATGCGCGGCCCGGAGAAGGACGCCATCGTGGTTCGCTCGCCGGAGGGACTGGTCACCAAGGTGACGGAGCGGAAATTCATCAAGGATCGGTATCCCATTCTGGGTATTCCCATCCTCCGGGGCGCTGTGACGTTCATCAGCTCCATGATCACAGGCGTCAAGGCGCTGATGTTCTCGGCGGACTATTTCCCCGACGACGAGGATGCCAAGCCCGGCAAGTTCGACCAGTGGCTGGAAAAGCACGTCCCGGCGGAGAAGCTGCAGTCGCTGGTGGTGGCATTTTCCGTCATCCTCAGTCTGGGGCTGACGCTGGTGCTGTTCATGCTGCTGCCCACGTTCATCGCCGGGCTGTTCCACGCACAGAGCGCCGCCGTCCACAACATCATCGAGGGCGTGGTGAAGGTGCTGGTCTTTCTGACATACCTGATCCTCTGCTCCAAGCAGAAGGATGTGCGCCGGGTGTTCTGCTACCACGGCGCGGAGCATAAGACCATCTTCTGCTACGAGGCGGGCCTGCCCCTGACGGTGGAGAATGTCCGTCCCCAGCCCAAGCACCATCCCCGCTGCGGCACCAGCTTCCTGTTCGTGGTCATCATTGTGTCCATTCTGGTGTCCAGCATCGTGTTTCCCTACATCAACTGGCAGAACATCTGGGTGCGCATCGGGGTTAAGCTGCTGCTGCTGGTGCCGGTGGTGGGCGTGACCTACGAGTTCAACCGCTTTGTGGGCGCCCACGACAACGCCGTGACCCGCATCCTGTCCGCCCCCGGTATGTGGATGCAGAACTTCACCACCAACGAGCCGGACGACTCCATGATCGAGGTGGCCATCGAAGCCATGAAGCTGGTGATCCCTGCCGAACAAGGGAAAGATCAGTGGTAAAAGGGGATAACACGACGTATTATGGCGATCACATATAACAATCTGTATTTGGATATACGCCAGCAGCTCCATGCGGCGGGGCTGCCCGCCGCCACACTGGAGGCCCGGGAGCTGGTGTGCTGCGCCGCCGGCAAGAGCCGGGAGGAGCTGACCCGCGACAGCCGACTTTATGTCCCCGACACGGTGGAGCGGCAGGCGCGGCAGCTGGTGGAGCGCCATCTGGCCGGTGAGCCGGTGGCCTACCTCATCGGCGAGTGGGAGTTTTACGGCCTGCCGCTGGACATCTCGGAGCGGGTGCTCATCCCCCGCCCGGACACGGAGGTGCTGGCCGCCGCCGTCATCGAGGGCCTGCGGGGCGCGGAGAGCCCCCGGGTGCTGGATTTGTGCGCCGGCTCCGGCTGCATCGGTCTGGCAGTGGCGAAAAATGTCCCCGGCAGCCATGTGGTGCTGGGGGAGATCGACGAGGGCGCGCTGCGCGTCTGCCGCCAGAACATCCGCCGCACCGGCCTTTCCGGTCAGGCGGTGTCCATGCAGCTCAACGCGCTGGAAAAAGCGCCCAAGCGTCTGGGGGAGTTCGACTGCATCGTGTCCAACCCACCCTACATCCCCGACGGGGACATCGCCGGGCTGGATCCCTCGGTGCGGGATTATGAGCCGCATCTGGCCCTGAAGGGCGGCGTTGACGGACTGGACTTCTACCGCGCCATCTGCGATGGCTGGCGGGCGGCGCTGCGCCCCGGCGGACGGCTGTACTTCGAGGTGGGCATCGGACAGGCCGACGACGTGCTGCGCATCATGCGCGCCGTGGGCTTCGGCGATATCGAGGTGCTGCCCGACCTCAACGGCATCCCCCGGGTGGTCTGGGGCATCCTGCACACGGAGCTGTGAGCTGTCCTGTTTTCGGGACAGCGCGTCTGATAACATACAAGACACAACAAACAGAGGAGGACGGAACAATGGCAGCGAAGAAAGAACCTGCGGCCCAGAGCACGGCGGTGTCTGACAAGAAAAAAGCGCTGGAAACAGCTATGCAGCAGATCGAGAAGATGTATGGCAAGGGCTCCATCATGCGCTACGGCGCGGAGAGCGCCCTGAATGTGGAGGCCATCCCCACCGGCTCTCTGTCGCTGGATCTGGCACTGGGTATCGGCGGTCTGCCCCGTGGCCGTATCGTGGAGATCTACGGGCCGGAGTCCTCCGGTAAGACCACGCTGGCTCTGCATGTACTGGCCGAGGCCCAGAAGATGGGCGGCGAGGTGGCCTTCGTGGATGCCGAGCACGCGCTGGATCCCACCTACGCCAAGGCGCTGGGCGTCAATGTGGAGGATATGCTCATCTCCCAGCCCGACACCGGCGAGCAGGCACTGGAGATCACGGAGGCGCTGGTGCGCTCCGGCGCCATCGACGTGGTGGTGGTGGACTCCGTGGCCGCGCTGGTGCCCCGCGCCGAGATCGAGGGTGAGATGGGCGACAGCTTCGTGGGCCTGCACGCCCGCCTGATGAGTCAGGCGCTGCGCAAGCTCACCGGCGTCATCAACAAGACCAACTCCATCGTCATCTTCATCAACCAGCTCCGCGAGAAGGTGGGCGTCATGTACGGAAACCCCGAGGTCACCACCGGTGGCCGGGCGCTGAAGTTCTACGCCTCCGTTCGCATCGATGTGCGCCGCATCGAGACGCTGAAGTCCGGCGGCGAGGTCATCGGCAACCGCACCCGCGCCAAGGTGGTGAAGAACAAGGTGGCCCCCCCGTTCCGGGAGGCCGAGTTCGACATCATGTACGGCGAGGGCATCAGCAAGCTGGGCGACCTGCTGGATCTGGCGGTGAAGCTGGATCTGGTGCAGAAGAGCGGCTCGTGGTTCAACATGGGCGAGGTGCGTCTGGGACAGGGCCGCGATGCGGCCAAGCAGTATTTCCGCGACCATCCGGAGGAGGCGGAGAAGCTGGAGAGCGCCGTCCGGGAGAACTTCCACAAGCTGATGGGCGCACAGTCCCGCACCGCCGCCAAGGCGGCGGGCCGCGCGGTGGATGTGTCCGCCGACGACTTCGACGACGCTGACTGATGCGCATTGAACGGCTGGAAAATTCCAAACGTAAGCAGGAGCGCGTGCTGGTGTATCTGGAGGATGGGAGCATCCTCCGGATCACCGGCGCGGAGCTTCTGCAATTTGGCTTATATCAGGGCCTTGACCTGCCGCCGGAAACGTTGGCGGCACTGGAGGCGGCAGCCCGCCGTTCCGACACCAAACGCCGGGGCGCCAACATGGCCGCTGGGCGGATGCTCTCCAAAAAGGAGCTGACGAGCCGCCTGACAAGGAAGGGCGCCTCGCCGGAGGATGCCGCGGACACGGCGGACTGGCTGGAGGAGCTGGGGGCGGTGGACGACGCCGCCTATGCCGGCGCCATCGCCCGGCACTACGGCGCCATGGGCTGCGGCGCCGGCCGCGTCCGGCAGGAGCTGCACCGCCGGGGCGTGCCCAAGGAGCTCTGGGACGAGGCGCTGGCACAGCTGCCGCCGCCGGAGGAGGCCATCCGCAAATTCCTTCGTACCAAGCTGCGGGGTCGTCCGCTGACTCCGGAGGACAGCCGCCGCATGGCCGCCGCCCTCCAGCGCCGGGGCTTTTCGTGGCAGGACATCCGCCCCGCCCTCAACGAGCTGGGGCAAGAGATCGACGAAGCATGAGAGGTACAAAACGTGAAAATTTCCTTTATTTCACTTGGCTGTGCCAAGAATCTGGTGAATACCGAGCAGATGATGGCTCTGTGCCGCGATGCGGGGCACACCCTGCAGGAGGAGCCTGCCGGCGCCGATGTGGTGGTCATCAACACCTGCGGCTTTATCGACAGCGCCAAGGAGGAGGCCATTGACACCATCCTCTCCGCGGCGGAGCTAAAGGCGGCGGGGCAGGTGCGGAAAATTCTGGTCACGGGCTGTCTCACCCAGCGCTACCAGCAGGAGATCCTGACGGAGCTGCCGGAGGTGGACGGCATCATGGGTACCGGCAGCTACGGCGAGATCGTGCCGGCGCTGGCGGAGCTGATGGCCGGGGGACGGCCCTGCCGCTTCGCGGACATCCACGGCATGATCGACGAGTTTGACCGGGTACTGACCACCCCCAAGCACTACGCCTACCTGCGCATCGCCGAGGGCTGCGACAACCGCTGCGCCTACTGCGTCATCCCGTCCCTGCGGGGCCGCTACCGCAGCCGCCGCATGGAGGACGTGCTGGCTGAAGCGAAGCGGCTGGCGGACGCCGGGGTGAAGGAGTGCATCGTCATCGCCCAGGACATCACCCGCTACGGCATTGACCTGTACGGTGAGCGGAGGCTGGCGGCGCTGCTGCGGGAGCTGTGCAGACTGGACTTCCGCTGGATACGTCTGCACTATCTGTATCCCGACGAGTTCACCGATGAGCTGATCGACACCATCGCCGCCGAGGACAAGGTGCTGCCCTATCTGGATATCCCCATCCAGCACTGCAACGACAAGGTGCTCAAGGCCATGAACCGCCGTGGCGACAAGGCGGAGCTGCTGGCCCTGTTCCGGAAGCTGCGGGCCCGCATCCCCGGCCTGGTGCTGCGCACCAGCCTCATCACCGGCCTGCCCTACGAGGACGAAGCCGCCTTTGAGGAGCTGTGCGAATTTTTGCAGGAGGTGCGCATCGAACGGGCCGGCGTGTTCCCCTACTCACCGGAGGAAGGGACTCCCGCCGCCAAGATGCTGAACCGGGTGGATACCGATGAAGCCGAGCGCCGCGCCGACCTTGTGGTGGACGTGCAGTCCCGCATCATGGACGACTTCAACGACAGCCGCATGGGCGGCGTTACGGAGGTGCTGTGCGACGGGTTCGACAGCCAGGCTATGATGTTCGTGGGCCGCAGCTATGCGGAAAGCCCCGACATCGACGGGCGCATCTACTTCACCGCCGACCACGAGGTGGAGGCTGGCGGGTTCGTGCCGGTGCGCATCACCGGCGCCATGGACGGCGAGCTCACCGGCGAGGCGGCGGAGTAAAAAATCCTTTTCTTTTGCCGCCGCCCGTGCTACAATACCGTCAGCGTCCGGCGGGGAGACCTCCGGAGGCGCGGAAAGACCAAAAAGAAAGGCTGATACATACATGACGACCGCGAACAAACTGACGATCCTGCGGGTGCTGATGATCCCCGTTTTTCTGGTGGTGCTGTACTGGGGCTTCCCCGGCTGCCGCTATGTGGCGCTGGGCATCTATATCGTCGCCTGCCTCACCGATCTGCTGGACGGCTACATCGCCCGCCACTATAACCAGATCTCCGATTTCGGGAAATTCATGGATCCGCTGGCGGACAAGTGCCTTGTGATGGCGGCGCTGTGCTGGTTCGTGGAGGAGGGCACGTTCGCCGCGTGGGTGCTGGCCATCGTGCTGCTGCGGGAGTTTGCCGTGTCCGGCATGCGCCTTGTGGCGGTGGAGAAGGGCCGCGTCATCGCCGCCGGCTGGTCGGGCAAGATCAAGACCGCCAGCACCATGGTGTGCATCTGCCTGATCCTGCTGGGTATCCCCCAGGTGCTCAACTATGTGTGTCAGGGCGTGATCCTGGTGACCACCGTCTACTCCGGCGTTGAGTATTTTGCCAAAAACGCCGACGTGTTCAAGAGCATCAAATAGCTTGACACCGAACCAAAATCCTGCTACCATAAGACCCAACCGAATAGCGCGTTGATCGGAAAGAGTATGTCCATCCCACGGGGCAAGAGAGAGGGGGCCGTCGGCTGCAAGCCCGCTCACCCGTGCGGACAGAAGGTGCGTCCGGGAGCGCGGGGGCTGTGGATGCCCTCCGCATGGCCTGCGTCATGGGCCGTACCTGAGTGATAAACGAGAGTGGAACCGCGAAGTATTTTTTCGCCTCTCATGCCTGCGGGCATGGGAGGCGTTTTATTTACCATATTACTTATAATGTAAATCATAGGAGGTTTATCATGTATCTGTATAATTCCGCCACCCATAAGAAAGAGGAGTTCAAGACCCATACCCCCGGCCATGTGGAGATGTACACCTGCGGCCCCACGGTGTACCACTTCGCCCACATCGGCAACCTGCGCTCCTACATCATGGAGGATGTGCTGGAGAAGTACCTGCGCTACGCGGGCTACGACGTGAACCGCGTCATGAACATCACCGATGTGGGCCACCTGACCTCCGATGCCGACGAGGGCGAGGACAAAATGCTCAAGGGCGCCAAGCGCGAGCACAAGTCCGTCATGGAGATCGCCCAGTACTACACCGATGCGTTCTTCAGCGACTGCCGGAAGCTGAACATCAAGCGCCCCGACGTGGTGCAGCCCGCCACCGGCCTGATCGACGACTATATCCGGATCATCACTAAGCTCATCGACACCGGCTACGCCTATGTGGCCGGCGGCAACGTGTACTTCGACACCAGCAAGCTGCAGCGCTACTATATCTTCAACGACCACAACGAGGAGGATCTGGCTGTGGGCGTCCGCGAGGGCGTGGAGGAGGACACCAACAAGCGCAACAAGAACGACTTCGTGCTGTGGTTCACCAAGTCCAAGTTCGAGGATCAGGCCCTGAAATGGGACTCTCCGTGGGGTGTGGGCTATCCCGGCTGGCACATTGAGTGCTCCGGCATCTCCATGAAGTACAACGGCGAGTACCTCGACCTGCACTGCGGCGGCGTGGACAACGCCTTCCCCCACCACACCAACGAGATCGCCCAGTCCGAGAGCTATTTGGGCCACCCGTGGTGCCCCCACTGGTGCCATGTGGCCCACCTGAACACCGACCACGGCAAGATGTCCAAGTCCAAGGGCGAGTTCCTCACCGTCTCCCTGCTGGAGGAGAAGGGCTACGACCCGCTGGCCTACCGTTTCTTCTGCCTGCAGAGCCACTACCGCAAGAGCCTGGTGTTCACATGGGAGAATCTGGACAACGCCACTGTGGCCTACAACAAGCTGCTGGCCCGCATTGCCGCCCTGAAGGACGAGGGCGAGGTGGAGCAGGCGGTCTTTGACGAGTACAAGGCCAGGTTCACCGCCGCCATGGACAACGACCTGAACACCTCCATGGCCGTCACCGTGCTGTACGATGTGCTGAAGGCCAAGACCAACGACAAGACTAAGCTGGCCCTGCTGGACAGCTTCGACACGGTGCTGGGACTGAAGCTGCTGGAGAAGGCGGCGCAGCTGCGGGCCAAGCAGGCAGCTGCGGCTCCCGCCGCCGGCGCGTTCGCCGTCATCAGCGAGGACGGCGAGTCCGATGCCGATGTGGAGGCGCTGATCCGCGCCCGTGCCGATGCCAAGAAGGCCAAGAACTTCGCGGAGGCCGACCGCATCCGGGACGAGCTGAAGGCCAAGGGCGTTGAGGTCACGGACATCCCCAACGGCGCCAAGTGGAAGCGCGTGTAAAGCAAAAACAAAAAGAGCCGGGAACTGCTCCGCAGTTCCCGGCTCTTTTATGCGTCTATATTTCGCGGTATTCGGTGCAGGACATGTTCCCGTACTTTTCCTCCACAGATTCGCTGAAGCGCCGCGCCACCAGATAGGGGAGTGTGCCCGCCCGGCGGCACAATATCTGCGTCTGTCAAAACCGCTGAAAATTTCAAAGAAATTTTGTGAACAAAATAGAAAAAACCGCTTGACACCGTGCCGGTTTTCCTATATTATATGTGGGTACGCGCGTAACGGGAACAACACACCCGGAGGCGTTTGCAATGCGATGAACCGGGAGATTGCTCCGAAAAGGAGGTAACTTCCGGGGAGTATGTCCGATAATCGGGCGGCTGAGAGATTTCTGTTCGCCGGCGTAGATCGCCGCGCCAGAAGGACACCGGCCAAAGAGCCGGTGTTTCTTGTGAGCCGGAATGATACGCACGGAACGGTGAATAAGAAATTTCCCGCCGTACGGCAGTAGGTCACGCAGAAAAAAACCGTACGAAAACATGGAGGAAAAGACCAAATGGCAAAAGAAATGATTCGCATTCGTCTGAAGGCCTATGACCATCAGGTCATCGACCAGTCCGCAGAGAAGATCGTTGAGACCGCCAAGCGCACCGGCGCCAGCGTGTCCGGCCCCATTCCTCTGCCCACCAAGAAAGAGATCGTCACCATCCTGCGCGCTACCCACAAGTATAAGGACAGCCGTGAGCAGTTCGAGCGCCGCACCCACAAGAGACTGATCGACATCACCAACTCCACCCCCAAGACCGTGGAGGCGCTGATGACGCTGGATCTGCCCGCCGGTGTGGAGATCGAGATCAAGCTGTAAACCCACCTTATATCATATCCCCGCAAACGAATTTGCTTGCTACCCGACCGCTCGCCGACTTGCGTGAGGCGGGCGGGGGTTACGTCGGCAGAGCAAGCGATCTGACCCCAATGCAGATTGAACTATGCCGACCAATAACCTTTAAGGAGGATCATACATGAAGGCAATCATTGGCAAGAAAGTCGGTATGTCTCAGATCTTCGACGAAAACGGCAAGGTGATCCCCGTCACCGTTATCGAGGCGGGCCCCTGCACCGTCGTCCAGAAGAAGACTGCCGAGAAGGAAGGCTACGCCGCCGTGCAGCTGGGCTTCGAGGATGTCCCCGAGCGCAAGCTGACCAAGCCCGAGATGGGCCACCTGAACAAGGCCGGCGTTGCCCCCAAGAAGTATCTGCGTGAGTTTGACCTGGAGAACGCCGCCGAGCTGAACGTGGGCGACATCGTGAAGGCCGACACCTTTAAAGAGGGCGACTTCGTGGACGTCACCGGCACCAGCAAGGGCCACGGCTATCAGGGCGTCGTGAAGCGCTGGAACGCCGGCCGTACTCCCATGAGCCACGGCGGCGGCCCCGTGCACCGCCATGCCGGCTCTATGGGCTCCACCACCGATCCCAGCCGTATTTTCAAGGGCAAGATCGGCGCTGGCCAGATGGGCTGCGATCAGGTCACCATCCAGAACCTGGACATCGTCAAGGTCGATCCCGAGCTGAATCTCATCGCCGTGCGCGGTGCTATTCCCGGCCCCAAGGGCGGCCTCGTCCTCATCAAGAGCACCGTCAAGACCCACCGCATCAAGCATGCCGACACCGGTATCAGCAACAACCCGCAGAAGGCTTCCGGTCGTAACCCGCAGAAGGCTTCCGCCCGTACTAAGTAAGGAAAGGAGTGCTTAAGGATATGTCTACCATCAAAGTTTTGAACATGGCCGGCGCCGAGGTCGGTACTGTTGAACTGAACGACGGCATCTTCGGCATCGAGCCGAATACCGCTGTTGTCCATGAAGTGGTGAAGAACCATCTGGCCAACTGCCGTCAGGGCACCCAGAGCGCTCTGACCCGCGCCGAGGTCTCCGGCGGCGGCAAGAAGCCCTGGCGCCAGAAGGGCACCGGTCACGCCCGTCAGGGCAGCACCCGCGCTCCCCAGTGGACGCACGGCGGCATCGTGTTCGCCCCCAAGCCCCGCAGCTACTCTTACGTTCTGAACAAGAAGGTCAAGAGACTGGCTATGAAATCCGCTCTGTCCGCCAAGGCCGCTGCCGGCGAGATCATCGTCATCGACAGCATCAAGATGGACAGCATCAAGACCAAGGACTTCCGCGCTTTCCTGACCGCCGTCAAGGCTGATGGCAAGTCTCTGGTGGTCACCCCCGCCAAGGACGAGGCCGTCGTCAAGAGCGCCCGCAACATCCCCGGCGTCGTTACTTCCATGGCAAACCTCATCAATGTCTACGACATTCTGAACGCCAAGTATCTGGTGCTGGATAAGGAAGCCCTCGCAGTAATCGAGGAGGTGTTCGCATAATGGCTAACGTATACGACATCATCATCCGTCCGGTCATTACCGAGCGCTCCATGGCCGCTACTTCCGAAAAGAAGTACGTCTTTGAAGTGGCTCCCACCGCCGGCAAGATCGAGATCAAGAACGCCGTGGAGAAGATCTTCGGCGTGAAGGTCGCCAAGGTCAATACCATCAACTACGATGGCAAGACCAAGCGCATGGGCGCGGGCCGTCCCGGCCAGCGCAAGAGCTGGAAAAAGGCTTACGTCCAGCTGACTGAAGATTCCAAGACCATCGAGTTCTTCGAGGGTATGGTGTAAGAGAAGGGAGTGTAGAGAATGTCTATCAAAACTTTTAAGCCGACCACCCCTTCCCGCCGGCACATGACTGTCTCCGGCTTCGACGGCATCGATAAGCACGCCAAGCCCGAGGCCAGCCTGACCGAGGTGCTGAAGAAGAACGCTGGTCGCAACAGCTACGGCCGCATCACCGTCCGCCATCGCGGCGGCGGGGAGAAGCGCAAGTACCGCATCATCGACTTCAAGCGCGACAAGGTGGATATGGAAGCCACCGTCCTGCGTCTGGAGTACGATCCCAACCGCAGCGCCAACATCGCGCTGGTGCAGTACGAGGACGGCGAGAAGCGCTACATCATCGCGCCCGTCGGTCTGACTGCCGGCGATAAGGTGCTCTCCAGCGCCGCTGCCGACATCAAGCCCGGCAACTGCCTGCCCATCGCCAACATCCCCGTGGGTACCGTGATCCACAATGTGGAGCTGCACCCCAGCAAGGGCGCCCAGCTGGTTCGCTCCGCCGGCGCCTACGCCCAGCTGATGGCCAAGGAGGGCGCCAACGCCCAGATCCGTATGCCCTCCGGCGAGGTGCGCATCATCCGTACCAACTGCACCGCCTGCATCGGTCAGGTGGGCAATCTGGAGCACGAGAACATCCAGATCGGTAAGGCCGGCCGCAAGCGCCACATGGGCTGGCGTCCCACTGTCCGCGGTTCCGTCATGAACCCCTGCGACCACCCCCACGGCGGTGGTGAAGGCAAGTCCCCCGTGGGCCGTCCCGGCCCTGTCACTCCTTGGGGCAAGCCGGCTCTGGGTTACAAGACCCGCAAGAAGAAGAATCCCACCGACAAGTTCATTGTCAAGCGTCGCAACGTGAAGTAAAGGAGGCAAAAGAAATATGAGCAGATCTATCAAAAAAGGCCCGTATGTTGCCCCTGAGCTGCTGAAGCGGGTCGAAGAAATGAACGCCAAGGGCGAGAAGAACGTGCTGAAGACCTGGAGCCGCAGCTCCACCATCTTCCCCG
>ERZ772875.1562-NODE-1562-length-20469-cov-13.621583_pt1 | contig 20469 bp, 17 predicted proteins | sample MGYA00580585_ERZ772875 | MGnify/ENA primary metagenome ERZ772875 (study PRJEB29015, sample SAMEA2737736) | human gut metagenome | biome: human gut; feature: human-associated habitat; material: faeces | place: China | collected 2012 ... | reverse complement strand
GATTGTTCCATTCTATAATAGCGCCAGCAATACGATATCAGTGCTCCTGTTCCGCTACCACATCCAAAAAGCTTCCTGACATCAAAAAGACAGAGCGACCGCCCTGTCCTGTTTATTAAATTTCTCTGGTTGCGTATTTCAGCCATTCCTTTTCCGCTTCATTCAGATAAGGAGAAACCTTGTCATACACCTCTTTGTGATATGCATTCAGCCACGCAATATCATAGCGCGTCATCAGATCAACATCTAGCCCGTCCAGATCAAATGGTACGAATGTGATCGTTTCAAAATACATGAACTGTCCATATTCGTTTTTCTCACCTCTGCGTACCACCAGCTCATTTTCATGCCGGATACCATGGGAGCCTTCCACATAAACACCGGGCTCATTGGACTGGGTCATCCCCTCCTCCAGAACACAGCTGTCATTTCTTTCCGGTACCACTTTCCAGCGGAAGCCGTTTGGCCCCTCGTGTACATTCATCAGATGACCAACACCGTGCCCTGTTCCGCATTTATAATCAATTCCCATTTCCCATAACGGACCTCTTGCGAGAATATCCAGATTCATACCGCGGCAGCCTTCAAGAAATTTTGCCCTGCTCAGCTGAATCATGCCACGCAGTGCACATGTATAGTGTGTACGGATTTCATCGGAGATCGGTCCGAGGACAAAGGTTCTGGTGATATCTGTTGTGCCCTCCAGATACTGTCCTCCACTGTCAACCAGCAGCATCCCCTCCGGCTTCAGCTCGACATTGGTTTCCTCACTGGCACTGTAATGCATCATTGCGGCATGCTCCTTGTATGCGGAAATTGTAGAAAAGCTCAACCCCAGATTGTGTTCCTGTTTTCGACGCAGACTTTCCAGATAATCACTGGCACTGATTTCCGTAATTGTTTCCTTGCCGATGTTATTCTTTAGCCAGTACATGAATTTCGTCATGGCAACAGCATCCTTGATATGCGCCTTGCGATTATTCTCCAGCTCGATTTCATTTTTTCTTGCCTTCATCAGCTGAGAAGGATTCGGACAGTCTATGATGCGAATCTCCTTCTTCAGATTCTGTGTGATTGCATAGTTTACAACACCTGTATTCAGCATAACGCACGCATCTGCCGGAATGGTTTTCACAAACGCATAAATATCATCATATGCATGTACCGCTACAGCATTTTCCCTGAAGTTCGCAAGCATCTGCTCATCCAGCTTATTCTCATCAATAAAGATATGATTTTCATTGTGGGTGATTACCAGATAACACAGCATGACAGGGAAACAGCTGATATCCCAGCCGCGCATATTCATCATCCATGCGATATCATCCAGAGAGGTTACGATGTGATGTGTTGCGTTTTGTTCCTGCATTACTGTACGGATATCCGCCAGCTTATCCTTTGTGCTTTTTCCACTGTATGCCTCTTCCAGAAAGAAGCCTTTTTTCGTAGGCAGCGGCGGACGGTCCTTCCAGATCATACCGACAAGGTCTTCCTGTGCGGAAATAGTAACATCCTTGTCCTTCAGCTCCTCCATAATGTCATGTACAAGTCTGGTGTTCATGACACGTCCGTCAAAGCCAAACACACCGTTTTCCCTCATATGCTCACGGATATATGCAGGAATCTCAGGCACGCCTTCCTCTCCCTGCTTCATCAAATCAATCGTGCTGTCCTTCAGCTGATTTGCCGCCTGAATGAAATACCTTCCATCTGTCCATAGGGCAGCACAGTCCCTGCATACGATCAGTGTTCCTGCCGAACCGGTAAAGCCGGACATAAAGCTTCTCGCCTTAAAATGCTCTCCGACATATTCCGTTTCATGAAAATCGGATGTTGGAATCATGTATACGTCCATATTTCTTTCATTCATCAATGTTCTTAATTGTTTCAGTTTCTCTATTACCGTCATAAGTTCCTCCTTCAATCATCACTAGTAACCATTGTACTCCAAAAGAAGGAAATTGAATATAGATTTCACCTGAAAAATTATGGTTTGTTTCTCTGTTATCGTATGGTACGCATTAAAAGTTTGCCTGTTCCAGCTGTGCAGTGAGCTGGATCATGATTTCCCTGTCATTCAGCCTGTCAGCATCTCCCTGCATGATGATAACGATGGGATGTGCCCCCTTCAGCTGCATGCCGGTGTCGTATATTTTCGTATCCAGTGTGTCACTGACATCCTGTTTGGTTTGTGTATCATATGCCGTTACCTTCATATCCAGATATGTATTTTCAAGATTGGCAGTATCACCCTCCACATGAACACAGGTTGTGCCCTTGTAGGTCAGAATGCTGTTTAGCTTCTGCTTCATTTCCATATGCAAGGCATCGGTTGTGACCCGTATCCCCTCTTTCAGCGCGATACTGTTCTCCCATAAGCGAAACATTGAAAACGTAATCAACAGCACAGACAGCGCAGTCGCGATTCTTATATATACCATATCTCTTTTCATAGCCATATCCTCCCAAAAAAAACCAGTCATTTAGAGTATGACCGGTTTCTTATTTTTTATAGCTCAGGATATGAATTTTGTAGTATCTAGCATCCTTTACATCATAAATAGTATAGTTGAATTGCTGATGAGTTCCTGCAGGAATGCTGTCCTTTCCGGTTAAGAACCATTTATCAGTTTTTATCAGGTTCCTTTGTTCATCATACAGCTGAATTTCCGCTTTTACAAAACGCACTGCAAATTTGGTATCATTATGCAGCTCCCCATTCAAAACGCAATGTCCCTCCAACTCCTCAAATTCCACTGCATCCACATAGAGTGTTTTCTGTTTTTTCAGTACCTGCTCTTTCTCTGCCCATCTTGTGCGTATGGTCTTATTGAACAGCCAGATTACGGCAAGCTCTGCATATAACAAAATACCGAATTTGCTTTTCAGAAAGAGAAAGATTTTACCGATAAAGGGGATATGAAACACATAGGTTCCAACAATATCCTTGCGCAGTGTCTTATACATGTCCAGGTTATCCTTACCCTCTGCATTGGTGCGGTATATGGTATTTCCCTGGAAATCTTTTTCTGTTTTATTAAAATGATGTGTTAATAGAATATCGTCACCAAAGCGGTCTGCTTTAAAGGTAATGATATCACCTTTTTTCAAATGCAGTGGTTCTTCAGGATCAAGTACCTTCGTACACACAAGCGAGAAGGTGGGAATACGGGGCTCCATACTGTCCGTTAGTACAGCATATAGGCGATAGCCTGTAATCTGTGCTGTTTCCTCCGGATATTTTGCCATAAGAAAAGTATAGGCTGCCAGTAATAACACAACAACCACAAACACAATATTTGCAATGCGCTTGATTACGTTTCTCATATGCGATCCTACTTTCCTCATCTTCTATATTTTATAAGATTTTTGGAGGGGTGAAAAGATTTTTTTAAAAAAGCCGTCGAATGACGGCTGATTCTAATATTCTAAGCTGCGCTGTTATCAGGAGTTAATTCCGCAACAACTAAGATGTAAGCAGTTGTTGCAGTACCAGCTGTATTTTCAGTATCATTTGTAGTAGTTGCAGTAATTGTCGGTGTTATCTTGCCATTGGTGGCCTCAGAAAGCTTTTTCTCCGAATCTGTAACTGTGGTAGTAACCGATGATAAGTATCCCGTAGAAGTAGACGGATCTGAAACTTTAGCTGCATCATTAGCATGTGCAACTGTATCAAAAGCATATGCCGAAACCTTGATATTATAAGCAGTTGGATCAACACTATCTGGTATGTTCTTTACTTCTATTGTAGGTGTTGATGTGAACTTTGGATCTTCTCCTATTACTGCATTTGTTTCAGTAAAATTCGCTGCAGTAACTGTTGTCGTAACTCCTGCACGGAAATTCAACACCTCTGATGTTGCAGTACCTTTTGTCTGATCCCATGCAGCGAATGTTCCTGCGGATGTAGCGATAACAGCACCTGCTGTTAATAACGATAATAGTGTACTCTTTTTCATATAATTGTTCTCCTTTTCAATGGTTTTAAGAATAGGTAATATTTTTTGTTACCTTTTACACTATTATTGTAATCCTTTTGGGAAACTTTGTATAATACCAATAACCCGCAAGCCGGTTATGCATTTTAGGTATAGCTACATATCTGCATAGGTTTCATGAATAATATTAAGAAACACCTTTCCTGCTTCGCTCAGCACTTCGCGCTTTCTTCGGATGATAACAAAATACTTTTGAATATCACAGTTTCTGATGCGCATGCTGTGGATATGTGAATGCTTTAATTCCTCAATCTGCCATTTATTCCCCAGCATAAAGGCATCCGTATGATTCAGCATGTTGATAATCGCATGGTAGTTGCTCATTGTGATCGTTTTCTTAAAGCTGCTCAGCTGCACACCATCCATTGTCAACGACATATTCAGATTCGAGAAAAAATCATATGGCAGATGAATCAGTGTGAAATCCAGAAAATCCCTTGCCTCCTTCTCCTCCACCAGCTCATCCAGATTCTTCTCGTTGATATGAACGTACAGCGGTCCTTTTCCAAGAATATTCAATTCAATTTCCTTGGCATCCGCCATCTTACGATAAATACTCAATTGATAATCATTTAGAATCATGATTCCGATTTCCGACTTCATTTCACTGACATTGGCCAACACCTGCTCCGCCGTTGTTTCTACCATATGAATCTCTGTAGTTGCTGATTTCATATGCTTGTAAAATTGTAAAATCAAATCATCCCGTAGGAATACAGAATCCACGGATACCGTCAGCTTGCTATACAGCTTTTCCTCACTGACATCCTTTAAACGCTCCAGCACCTGAAACTGCGAGAGGATTGACTGTGCATAATAGTACATCAGTCTACCGGTCGGTGTCAGCGTAACTCCGTTATTGCTGCGGATAATCAGCTCTTTCCCCATTTCTTACTCTAATGACTGTATACTTCTGCTCAGACTTGGCTGGTTGACAAACAGCTTCTCCGAAGCCTTGTTGATGCTTCCACTGTCGACCACTTCAACGAAGTAGCGTAATTGTTGGTTTTTCATCTCTCATTCTCCCTAATTGTGGACATTTATGCTCATTATTATGATAACATAAAAGACAGATTTCTACGTATGCAGATTCTGCCTTTTTCTGTAAAATTATTGTTTTGTATTCATAATATAGGAACCATTCGCTGTTGCGACCACCTTGCCGCTTTTCTTTGAGCGTGCAATAGCTCTGGTCTGTGACATTCTGCTTCCTGCATGATCACAAATTCCTTCCACCAGCAGCGTATCGCCACTGCTCACACCGCCAACATAGTTAACAGCCATTTGTATCGTTGGTGTAAACACTGCATTCCCGCTCACATACGATATACATCCCATCGTAATATCCAGTGCTGTCGCAATGATGCCTCCATGCAGATTTTCCGCCGGATTCATTTGCCAGTCTTTCACCGGAAAAGCCAGAACCACACTTTTTGTATGAAAATCCGCGGTTACCAGCTCCATATCCATCATGGAATTTATCGTACCTTCATCGCGTACTCTCTGCTTTACAAAATACTGAATACGTTCATGGAACTGTTTTTTATCCATATATATCACATCCTTACCTGCCTATTATACTCCTTACAGGAAAGAATTCACACAGTTTGCACAATGAAATCATTTCTGCTTCCAGTTCAATATCCGGATTTTGTAATCATAAACACCATATACTTCATAAGCTGTATAGGAAAATTCTCTTGTTTCTTCCGGCTGTAAAAAATCTCTGCCGCAAAGATACCATTTCATTGTCTTTATCACATTACGGAAATCATCATACAATTCAATTTCCGCTTTAATATACCGTACAGGAACAGGTGTTTTATTGATTACTCTGCCGGTTAATACAGCAAATCTGCTGCTGCAATCAAATTCCATATCTTTTAAAAGGATTCCCTGTTCTTCCTGCGTTTCCACAATTGGTGCTTCTTCCACCTTTGGTTTTTCTATTTCCTCAGGTTCAGGCATTTCCTCCTGCTCATCCGTCTGCCTGCTCTTGTTGATATCATATTTTCTGTTGAAGTCCGGATATTCCTGTTGTTCTGCTTCTACCCGCTGTGGTGCTTTCACACCGTGCAGCAGCTCCTGCACCTCTTTTCGGACTTCCTCCAGCAGTTCCTTATCTACACCGGCATCCGCTGTGTAAATGTCATTTGCTGTTACCTGTTCTTCTTCATGAGGTTCCTTCTCTGCAATTTCATCATTTTTCACCATTACTTCGTCTGGATCGCTGGATGGATCTTCTGTTTCCACCGGATTTTCTTCTTCCACAGGACATTGTCCGCCTTGCAGTGTTTCCTGTATACTGGTTACTACCGGTTCCAGAATGCCGATTGCCTGAATATGCAGTTGATTGGCATTTGGTATTTTCTTTTCGAATTTTGTCGCACCGGAGTTATACAGTCCCTCTATATCCTTTTGCGTATCCTTCGGATACCGTACAACCTGTGGAACGACATGATGCGGTGTATCGATTACCGGATGCTCATTTAGTTGGTACTGCTCTTTTTTTCTTTGACAGCTTACGCAGGACTTGCCGTAGCGGTATCCTGATCCGATTCCTCTTCGTTTGTATTGATTGCAATCAGTATATCCTGTAGCTCAGCCTGTGTAAATGTAGCTCCCCCCTCTCGCAGATCAATCGTTTGTTCTGGCTTTGATTTTCCAGAGGATGTATGCTGAACCAGAGACTCCTGCGTAATCTCTGATTTCTGTACAGACAAGGGCGATTTTTCACCTGAGAAAATCAGTGCGGTTGATATGGGATATATATTTGAAAATCTTGTTCGTAGATTCTCTGAATCATATAACGAAGAAGCCGGAGCACATTTCACAAGCCGCGACATCATTTATCTAATGAGTGACCTTCTTGTAGCTGGTGATGAATCCGCATTTACAGGGGATGGTATCTTATCAGCAATCCACCGTTCGGTATTCTGTGGAAACGTGAGGAAAAAGAGGTCACAGCGGAATTCAAGAAAGGCACAGCAGGAAGAACCTGCCCTCGACCCCGCAGACCGTTTCCATGTGGTAAGCCTTGACCGGGGCTTCCGTACCCTGTACGCCGTGTGGGACGACGAGACCCACGGCTACTATGTGGACGCGGACGGCGTAACCGAGGAATTTACAAGCGAATGGCGGGCGGAGGCGTACCGGCTGGAGCTGCAAGGGCAGGCGGAGCAGGCGCTTTTAGAGCGTGCAAAGGGGCTGATCTCCGACTTCTGCCGGAGCGAATACGGCTCGGAGGCGGATTTCAGCGACCCGGCGAAGATCGGTGTCGCCTACACCACCGTCACCGACGATGAGATTCCCATTCAGGTGAACATCGACCTTGTGAATTACCGGCTGGAACGCTATCTGGACGATGAGCATCTGGAAACCCGGCAGTACGGCTCTTTGCAGGAGCTTATTACCAACGAGCTGGAAAACCTCGATTTCAGCGACCTCATTCATGTTTCGGATGAGGATGTGGAGCAGCACCGCTGGCATGAACCGGAAACACCAGATGTTGAACACCCTGAAGCGGTTGAGAGTGCTCCCGTCCCGCAGAAGGACAAATTCCCATACTCTGTGGGCGATACGGTGTATCTGGAAAACGGCAAGCCCTATATCATCGAGAGCGTCGGCGTCTTTGATATTACCCTCAGCGACCCGACGCTTTTCTATCCCATCTCCCGTGCGGAGAGCAGGGAGAGCTTCGCGCGGCTCATGGAGCGGTATCCGCAGCCGGAAAAGGAACCTGCTTACACCGAGGAAACCGTGGCGGTATATCCCGGTGACAAAAATAACCTCCCTTATGACGTGGAGATTCGCACCCTGCGCTTTGATGAGCCGGAGCCTCCTTCTTTTGATAATGTCATGGACGTCAATCCCATTTCCGTGCAGGTAGGCGGCGAGTGGCAGACCTTCCCCAACCGTGAAGCCGCCGAAAAAGCCATGTACGAGGAGTATAAGGACAATCTTCGCCGGAACGCAGAAAACTTCCGCATCACCGATGATGCCCTCGGCGTCGGCGGCGCAAAAGCAAAGTTTCGGGCAAATATGGCGGCGATCCGCCTCCTGCAAGAGCTGGAGTTTGAGGGCTTACAGGCCAGCCCGGAGCAGCAGGAAATTCTCTCCCGCTATGTGGGCTGGGGCGGTCTTGCGGATGCCTTCGACGAGAATAAGCCAAACTGGTCGGACGAGTTTGCAGAGCTGTACGCCACACTCTCCCCGGAGGAATACGCTGCGGCCAGAGCGTCCACGCTGAACGCCCACTACACCAGCCCCACCGTCATCAAGGCGATCTATGAAGCGGTCGGCAATATGGGCTTCCAGAGCGGTAACATTCTGGAGCCGTCTATGGGCGTTGGCAACTTTTTTGGTCTGCTGCCGGAGCAGATGCAGGGCAGCAAGCTCTACGGCGTGGAGCTGGACAGCATCACCGGACGTATTGCCAAGCAGCTTTATCCCAAGGCGGACATTACCATCGCGGGCTTTGAGACAACGGACAGAAAAGACTTCTATGACCTCGCCGTGGGCAACGTCCCGTTCGGACAATATCAGGTAGATGACCGGGCTTATAACAAGCTCGGTTTTTCCATTCACGACTACTTCTTCGCCAAAACCCTCGACCAAGTGCGTCCGGGCGGCGTGATCGCGTTTGTGACCTCCCGCTACACGATGGACAAGCAATCGCCCGAAGTCCGCAGATATATCGCACAGCGGGCGGAGCTGCTGGGTGCCATTCGTCTGCCCAACAATGCGTTCAAAGCCAACGCCGGTACGGAAGTTGTGTCCGACATCATCTTCCTGCAAAAGCGTGACCGTCCCATTGAGATCGAACCGGATTGGATACACCTTGGCAAGAACGAGGATGGCTTTGCCATCAACCGCTATTTTGTTGACCACCCGGAGATGATCCTCGGCAGGCAGACCTCCGAAAGCACCCAATACGGCAAGCAGGATTTCACCGTTGTCCCCATTGAGGGGCTGGCGCTTGCAGATCAGCTCCATGATGCCGTGAAAAACATTCGCGGCACCTATCAGGAGGCGGAACTGCCAGAGCTGGGCGAGGGCGAACAGATCGACACGTCCATCCCCGCAGACCCCAATGTGAAAAACTACTCTTACACCGTGGTGGGCGGCGAGGTGTATTACCGGGAAAACAGCCGCATGATCAAACCGGAGCTGAACGCCACCGCCGCCGAGCGCGTCAAGGGCATGGTCGCACTGCGGGATTGCGTGAATGAGCTGATTGCCCTGCAAATGGACGAGTACAGCGCAGAAAGCCGGATTCAGGAAGCGCAGGCCGAGCTAAACCGCCTCTATGATGCGTTCTCCGCAAAACACGGCCTGATCAATGACCGTGCGAACCGTCTTGCGTTCTCTGATGATTCCTCTTACTACCTCCTGTGTTCGCTGGAAGTGCTGGATGACGACGGAAAGCTGGAGCGCAAGGCGGATATGTTCCACAAGCGCACCATCAAGCAGATGCGCAGCATAGATTCTGTGGATACCGCCAGCGAAGCCCTTGCTGTCTGCATCGGAGAAAAAGCCTGCGTCGATCTCGACTTTATGGCCTCCCTCATGGGCGGCAGTGAGAAAATCCCGCAGATCGTTGAGGATTTGAAGGGCGTCATTTACAAGGAACCCAACAGCGGCCCATTTGACTTGCAGGACGGCGGCGAGCATTGGGCGAAGGGCTGGCAGACGGCGGACGAATATCTCTCCGGCAACGTCCGGCAGAAGCTCCGTACCGCGCAGCGCGTGGCAGCGCGCGACCCATTCTTCGCCGGGAATGTGGATGCCCTGATTGCTGCCCAGCCGAAGGACTTGGAGGCCAGTGAAATTGAGGTGCGGCTGGGTGCGACATGGCTTGATAAGAAGTACATCGAGCAATTCATGTACGAAACCTTTGAAACGCCCCGCTATCTGCGCGGACAGATCGAGATCAGCTATGTCCCGTACACCGCAGAATGGCAGGTTTCCCGCAAGAGCATGGTGCGCTACAACGATGTGGCGGCATTCACCACCTACGGCACAGACCGCGCCAGCGCCTACCGGCTGCTGGAGGATGCGCTGAACCTCCGCGACATTCGTATCTACGATACCATTGAGGATGCAGACGGACGGGAGCGCCGTGTCCTCAACGCCAAGGAAACCACCCTTGCCGCGCAGAAGCAGCAGCTTATCCGGGATGCGTTCAAGGACTGGATTTGGAAAGACCCGGAGCGGCGCGAAACGCTGGTACGGCAATACAATGAGGAAATGAACAGCACTCGTCCCCGCGAGTATGACGGCAGCCACATCGTTTTCTCTGGGATGAACCCGGAAATCACCCTCCGAGAGCATCAGAAAAACGCCATCGCCCATGTGCTGTACGGCGGGAATACGCTGCTGGCACACGAAGTTGGCGCGGGAAAAACCTTTGAAATGGTAGCCTCTGCGATGGAATCTAAGAGATTGGGTCTGTGCCAGAAGTCCATTTTTGTCGTGCCAAACCATCTGACGGAACAGTGGGCGTCCGAGTTTCTGCGGCTCTATCCTTCGGCCAACATCCTTGTCACTACCAAGAAGGACTTTGAAACCCACAACCGCAAGAAATTCTGCGCCCGTATCGCCACCGGCGACTATGACGCCGTTATCATCGGCCACAGCCAGTTTGAGCGTATCCCCATCAGCCCGGAGCGGCAGGAACGGCTCCTTCATCAGCAGATTGAGGAAATCACCGATGGCATTCAGGATACCAAGCTCGCAGGCGGCAACAGCTTCACCATCAAGAGCTTGGAGCGCACGAAAAAGGGGCTGGAGGCGCGGCTGAAAAAGCTGCAAGCCAGCGACCGCAAGGATGATGTGATTTACTTTGAACAGCTCGGCGTAGACAGGATGTTTGTGGACGAGTCGGACAATTATAAAAATCTTTTCCTCTATACGAAGATGCGCAACGTGGCAGGGCTTTCTACCACCGATGCGCAGAAATCTTCGGATATGTTCTCAAAGTGCCGCTACATGGATGAGCTGACCGGTGGGCGCGGCGTGGTGTTTGCCACCGGCACCCCGGTTTCCAACTCCATGACAGAGCTTTACACCATCCAGCGCTATTTGCAACATGACCGCTTGCAGGAGATGGGTATGGGGCATTTTGACTGCTGGGCAAGCCGTTTTGGAGAAACCACCACCGCACTGGAGCTTGCGCCGGAGGGCTATACTTTAATAGGACAAAAAAATTAACTGTCCTAAATTGAAAAAATACATACGGAAAGGAGGATAAGAAAATGTCAAGGACTTCAAGAATTACAGCACTTTACGAGCGTTTGTCAAGAGATGATGACCTTACTGGCGAGAGTAATTCTATTACCAATCAAAAGAAATACCTCGAAGATTATGCCCGTAGGAATGGTTTTGAGAACATTCGCCATTTTACCGATGACGGATTTTCGGGTGTAAATTTCAATCGCCCTGGCTTTCAATCTCTGATAAAAGAAGTTGAAGCAGGAAATGTAGAAACCTTGATTGTTAAGGATATGAGCCGATTGGGGCGAAATTATCTGCAAGTAGGTTTTTATACGGAAGTTCTGTTTCCACAGAAAAATGTCCGTTTCCTTGCAATTAACAACAGTATTGACAGTAACAACGCTTCGGATAATGACTTTGCTCCGTTTTTGAATATTATGAACGAATGGTATGCCAAAGACACGAGCAACAAAATCAAGGCTATATTCGATGCCCGTATGAAAGACGGAAAGCGTTGTAGCGGTTCTATCCCTTATGGGTATAACCGACTGCCGAGCGACAAACAAACGCTTGTGGTTGACCCTGTGGCTTCGGAAGTGGTAAAGCGTATCTTTACTCTTGCCAATGATGGCAAAAGTACAAGGGCAATCGCAGAAATACTGACCGAAGAAAAAGTTTTAACCCCTGCGGCATACGCAAAGGAATACCACCCCGAACAGTACAACGGCAACAAGTTCACAAACCCTTATCTTTGGGCAATGTCAACGATAAGAAATATTTTAGACAGGCAGGAATATCTCGGTCACACCGTTTTGCGAAAGTCGGTAAGCACAAATTTCAAACTTCACAAGAGAAAAAGCACAGACGAAAAAGAACAGTATGTATTTCCGAATACACACGAGCCTATCATATCGCAGGAACTTTGGGACAGCGTTCAAAAACGCAGAAGCAGAGTAAATCGTGCCTCGGCTTGGGGAACGCACAGCAACCGTTTAAGCGGATATTTGTACTGTGCCGATTGCGGAAGAAGAATGACTTTGCAGACACATTACAGCAAAAAAGACGGTTCTGTGCAGTATTCTTACCGTTGCGGTGGGTATGCAAGCAGAGTGAACAGTTGTACCAGTCATTCGATTAGTACCGATAATGTTGAAGCCTTGATATTATCATCTGTCAAACGCTTTTCAAGGTTTGTTCTGAATGATGAACAAGCATTTGCTTTGGAACTGCAATCTCTTTGGAATGAAAAACAGGAGGAAAAGCCGAAACACAATCAATCGGAACTGCAACGCTGTCAGAAACGCTATGACGAACTCTCTACCCTTGTTCGTGGCTTGTATGAAAATCTTATGTCGGGATTACTGCCCGAAAGACAGTATAAGCAACTGATGAAACAGTATGATGACGAGCAGGCAGAGTTGGAAACGAAAATGGAAACGATGAAAACAGAACTTGCCGAAGAAAAAGTAAGTTCCGTTGATATTAAGCATTTCATTTCGCTGATACGCAAGTGTAAAAATCCTACGGAAATCTCCGATACAATGTTTAATGAACTTGTTGATAAGATAGTGGTTTATGAAGCAGAGGGTGTGGGAAAAGCACGAACACAAAAGGTCGATATTTATTTTAACTATGTCGGTCAAGTGGATATTGCCTATACCGAAGAAGAACTTGCCGAGATAGAAACACAGAAAGAGCAGGAGGAACAGCAACGCTTGGCAAGACAGCGCAAGCGTGAAAAAGCCTACCGAGAAAAGCGAAAGGCACAGAAAATCGCTGAAAACGGTGGCGAAATCGTTAAGACAAAGGTTTGCCCTCATTGCAACAAAGAGTTTATCCCGACAAGCAACCGACAGGTGTTCTGTTCCAAAGAGTGCTGCTATCAAGCAAGGCAAGACAAAAAGAAAACAGACCGAGAAGCAGAACGAGGAAATCACTATTACCGACAGCGTGTATGTGCTGTGTGCGGCAATTCCTATTGGCCTACACACAGCCAACAGAAATTCTGCTCCGAAGAATGCCAAAGGGTAAATCACAATAAGAAAACCTTGGAGTTTTACCACCATAAAAGAGAAAAGGAGAAGTCGCAATGCAAAGATTTATCACAGACGAAAGAACGGGTATCCGATATGAACTTATCGGGGACTATTACTACCCCTGCTTAACCGCAGAAGAAAAACCTTTGCTTTCAAGGTACGGAAGAATGCGAGAGCGATATTTGAAAGAACACAAGCGAGTTTTATATTACACTCTGATGACAAGTGGAAAGTTATATGAACACCTTGCCGAGATTGACACTTCGGCTTGTGATATGGCTGAATATCTCATAAAGGAAATGGCAAGAAAGCAAGGCGTTACCGAGCAATTAAAGGCTGTGGATATGATGAGATGGATAGGATTGATGAACAATATCAGAGCTTGCGTAGATGAAATCGTATTAAACGATATTGTGTATTCATAACGGAATACTATCCGAAAGAGAACTGCTGTCAAGTGATGGCAGTTTTTCTTTTTCGGCAAGTGTTCAAGAAGTTATTAAGTCGGGAGTGCAGTCGAAGTGGGCAAGTTGAAAAATTCACAAAAATGTGGTATAATATCTTTGTTCATTAGAGCGATAAACTTGAATTTGAGAGGGAACTTAGATGGTATTTGAAAAAATTGATAAAAATAGTTGGAACAGAAAAGAGTATTTTGACCACTACTTTGCAAGTGTACCTTGTACATACAGCATGACCGTTAAAGTGGATATCACACAAATAAAGGAAAAGGGAATGAAACTATATCCTGCAATGCTTTATTATATTGCAATGATTGTAAACCGCCATTCAGAGTTTAGGACGGCAATCAATCAAGATGGTGAATTGGGGATATATGATGAGATGATACCAAGCTATACAATATTTCACAATGATACTGAAACATTTTCCAGCCTTTGGACTGAGTGTAAGTCTGACTTTAAATCATTTTTAGCAGATTATGAAAGTGATACGCAACGGTATGGAAACAATCATAGAATGGAAGGAAAGCCAAATGCTCCGGAAAACATTTTTAATGTATCTATGATACCGTGGTCAACCTTCGATGGCTTTAATCTGAATTTGCAGAAAGGATATGATTATTTGATTCCTATTTTTACTATGGGGAAATATTATAAAGAAGATAACAAAATTATACTTCCTTTGGCAATTCAAGTTCATCACGCAGTATGTGACGGATTTCACATTTGCCGTTTTGTAAACGAATTGCAGGAATTGATAAATAGTTAACTTCAGGTTTGTCTGTAACTAAAAACAAGTATTTAAGCAAAAACATCGTAGAAATACGGTGTTTTTTGTTACCCTAAAATCTACAATTTTATACATAACCACAGGTTAGTACAAAGACCTTGTGTTTCTTTTTGAAAGGCTTAAAACAAGGATTTTTCCTTGATTTAATCCCCGAAAAGCAACACAACCAAGGTTTTAGTATCGATCTGTGGTTTTTATATTTTCAGAGAAAAGGAGAACAAGAAAAAATGAAACTAAATGAAAACGAAATGAATTTCAGCGTACCTCTTGAAATCATCAAGGCAAGTGAAATCGAGCCGAAAGAAGTAAAGTGGCTATGGTATCCGTATATTCCGTTTGGTAAAGTTACGCTATTGCAGGGAGATCCGGGCGATGGGAAAAGCAAGTTAATGCTTTCCATCGCCGCCCTGCTCTCAAAGGGCGAACCTCTCCCCTTTACCGAAACGGAAGAAAATGAGCCTATGACTATCATCTATCAGACAACGGAAGATGACGCAGACGATACCGTAGTACCCCGCTTCAATTCTGCCGGCGGAGACGGAGAAAATCTTATCTTCATCAAGGAAGATGAAAAGACTTTATCTTTCGGAGATAACCGCATTCGTGAAGCGATTGAAAAGTACAATGCAAAGCTTCTAATTCTTGACCCGTTGAGTTCGTATATCGGAGAGAATTGCTCTATGAATAATGCCAACGAAACACGAGCGGAGTTTAACCATCTGATAGCGGTTGCAAAAGATACGGGTTGTGCGATTGTCATTATCGCTCATATGAACAAGATGAAAGATAATAATCCACTCTACCGCACCAACGGCTCGATTGACATTGCGGGTGCTGCAAGAAGCATTCTTGCAATCACACGCACACCGAACAAGGAAGCACCTGCGGAAAGATATTTGGTGCAAGTGAAATCAAATCTTGCTCCGACAGGTTCGGCAATTCTTTTTGAGGTTGCCGAGAAAGGTGTGAACTTCATTTCCGAAATGGAAATGACAGCCGAAGAAGCGTTTTTATCTCTTGCCCCACAAGTAGGCAGACCGAATGAAAAAGAGATGAAAGCAAAATCATTTCTCATTGAAATGTTGCAGGGCGGAGAAATGCTTTCTTCGGATTGTGAAGAAAAACTTGAAGCCGCAGGGTTCAAGAAATCGACCATCAAAAAGGCAAAGAAAAACGCAGGAGTTATCTCCAAGAAGAAAGGTTTTCTTTGGTATTGGTCTTTGCCGATGAGCGATATACCGAGAGAATAAAAACAGAATGCCTGTCGGTGGGACAGTCTGTTTTTGTGATTGAGGTATCAAAGGAGGTCAAGGGGGAACACCCTTGCCCACGACATCTTTGCAGACGAAGTCTGAAAGTGTCATAGTGGGTTACACACATTCAAAGAATGTTGTGTAATGGCTTCGCCCTGCCGAGAAAGGAGAACGAAAATGGCGAAAAACAACAAAGCGGATATGAGCTGTGCAAGGGTTAAAAAGTACACCGCTTCCGATGTCAGCAAGGCAGAAAGACACAACGAGCGCAAAAATGAAACCTATGAAAATATGAATGTCATTGAGGAACGCATACCTTTTAATGTGCATTTCAAAAAGCCTTTTGCTCCGACCTATATGGAACAGTTGAAGCAGATGGAAACCAACGGGCTGGTGTCGCTCCGTGGGTTGAGAAAAGACGCTACACTCTTTAACGAGATTGTGATTGATGTGAATACGATGTACTTCGAGCGTAACGGTGGTTATGAGTATGCAAAGCAGTTTTATGAAGAAGCCTATCATTTCATCGAGGAAAAATTCGGTGCGGATAATGTTATATCGGCAGTAATGCACGCTGACGAAATCAATGTAGCTACTACCGAGGAACTCGGAAAAGAGGTTTACCATTATCATCTGCACGCTATGGTATTGCCCGTAGTCGAAAAAGAAATCTTATGGAGTAAGCGTTGCAAAGATGAAAAACTGCGAGGAACGGTTAAGGAAGTAGTCAATCAGATTAGCCATTCAAAGAAATGGAAATCGGATATTCCGCTAACCGATGAGAAAGGTAATCCGTTATTGCGAAAGAACGGAAAGCCGATGTTCAGAGCCTCATACAGCATACTTCAAGATGAATTGTTCAATTATATGACCGAGCAGGGATTTAAGGGGTTTCAGCGTGGCGAATACGGAAGTACAGCAGAACACTTGACCTCTCTGCAATATCAAATCAAGCAGGACAAGGAACGCTTGGAGAAACTGCAACAGCGTATTCAGAAAGAACAAGTGAAATATGAGCCTGCCCGTCATATCTCAAAGACCTTAAACGAGATTGACGGTATGGGACAGAAAACCTTTACAGGCAAGATGGCAATATCCAAAGAGGACTACTCACAACTGACTGCACTTGCCAAAGAGGGCATTACAAGTCGTGCCGAAATCAAGTCATTAGAGCAAAATGCAAATTATTACAGGCAGAAGTATTTTGACAGTGCAAACGCACTTGAAAGAATGAAAACCAAATACAACGAGCTGAAAGAAAAATGCAAACCGTTTCTTGAAGCATTGGAACACTTCCCCGAAGTTGCCAAACTTTTCACCGAAAAAGTAAGGCAACTTTTTTCTTTTAAGGAAGAACAACAACGAGCCGAAAAAGAAGCAAGGGAAAAAGAAAGACAAGAGCGTATCAAGGCACGAAGAAATAAGCGTGATATGGAAAGATAATCACTTCGACTACACTCCCGACTTAATGACTTCTTGGACTGTTGGGAATGTATTTTCGGGCAGTAATCGGGACACTTGGCAAACGAGTGTCCCATATTTTTTGAAAGGAAAGGAAGTGAAACGATATGGAAAACAAAAATTCAAGTTATTCGGTGCAAATTGGAAAGACCACTTTTATTGTGTGCGTAAAGCAGTCGGAAACCGCCAAAAAGCCGATAGAAAAGGTATTTAAGGATATATGCAGACACGAGGTTCAGGAAGATTTCTTTTCAGCCGGTTTGTTAAGTTTAGAAAAATTAAAGAAATCATCTTGACAAATTCGTTCCCGAGGGCATCGGCTACCGGGCAAGGACGCGCTTTGCAAAGTTTTTCAACTTGCCCGAATTGATGAATCTGTTCAAAGAGGTCGCCGACATCAAAACGGCGGATCAGCTCCACTTGCCCACGCCGGAGGTTGCGTATCACACCATCGCCACCAAACCCACGCAGATCCAGCAGGACATGGTGAAAGCCCTCTCGGAACGAGCGTCCAAGGTACACAGCGGTGCGGTCAGCCCGGATGTGGACAATATGCTCAAAATTACCTCGGACGGACGCAAGCTGGGGCTTGACCAGCGCATCATCAATCCCATGCTCCCCGACGAGGAAACCACCAAGGTCAATCAATGTGTGGCGAACATTCTCCAATACTGGCGTGACGGCGAGGAGGAAAAACTGACACAGCTTGTGTTTTGCGACATTTCTACGCCAAAGACCACGCCCTCGCAGCGGGCGGCAAAGGCTTCCTCCGGTACGCTGGACAGCCCGGAAATTCATGCGCTGGAGAGCGCGATTTCATTGGAGGAAAGCTCTGACACGCCGTTCACGGTCTATGAGGATGTGCGCCAAAAGCTCATTGACGCCGGTATGCCCCCGGAACAAATCGCGTTCATACACGACGCCAACACGGAGGTCAAAAAGCGGGAACTGTTCGCAAAAGTCAGGAGTGGTCAGGTGCGCGTCCTGATGGGCAGCACGGCCAAGATGGGCGCGGGCACCAACGTGCAGGATCGTTTGGTCGCACTTCACGATTTGGATTGCCCGTGGCGTCCCCGTGATCTCACGCAGCGAAAAGGCCGCATTGAGCGTCAGGGCAATCAGAACAAGCTCGTTCATGTATGCCGCTATGTAACCGAGGGGACATTCGACGCCTACCTCTGGCAAACCGTTGAGAACAAGCAAAAATTCATCTCTCAGATCATGACCTCAAAATCCCCGGTTCGCTCCTGTGAGGACGTGGACGCTACGGCGCTGTCCTTTGCGGAGATCAAAGCGCTATGCGCCGGTGATCCCCGTATCAAGGAGCGCATGGATTTGGACATTGAGGTGTCCAAGCTAAAAATTATGAAAGCAGACCACAACAGCAAGCAATTCCGCTTGGAGGACAGTCTGCTGAAATACTTCCCAGAAAAGATAGAAGAACACAAAGGCTTTGTTCGCGGGCTGGAGGCGGATATGCAGACCCTCGCGGCGCATCCGCTCCCGGCAGAAGGCTTTGTCGGCATGGAGATTCGCGGCGACCGGCTCACTGATAAGGAAAACGCCGGTGCCGCGTTGCTGGATACCTGCAAGGAGGTCAAGGGCAAAGACCCGGTACAGATCGGCAGCTATCGCGGCTTTACCATGTCCGTTGCTTTTGATTCCATGTGGAAAACGTACACGCTGACGCTGAAAGGCCGGATGACACATCGCGTTGAACTCGGTTCGGATGCCAGAGGCAACCTTGTCCGCATCGAGAACGCGCTGGATAAAATGCCGGAGCGTCTGCGCAGCGTTCAGGAGCAGCTTGAAAACCTCTATAACCAGCAGGCAGCGGCAAAGGCTGAGGTCGGTAAGCCGTTCCCGCAGGAGCAGGAGCTGGCCGCGAAAACGGCGCGGCTCATTGAGTTGGATATGGAGCTGAATCTGGACGGCAAGGGACAGCCGCAGCCTGAGCAGGCGATTGCAAAATCGGCGCGGCCTTCCGTTCTGGACAGGTTGAAAGCGCCGCCTGTTCATGGCGCACCGGAAAAGCCCCACAAGAAAGAAATGGAGGCACGATGATGAAAAATATTCCTGTTTACAAGCACACGGCGGCCTACGCCAGAGAGCATGACGAGCTTGCGGCCTACCGTGCATCCAATCAGGTGAACGTAGCCTGCAAGGAAGCTATCGAAGCCGTCATCCGCGACCACTACCGGGATAACCGGCTGGATACAGCGGCAGTCGATCAGGTGGTGCAGCAGTTTGGCTATGACCGCGCATTTCATATCCTTGCCATCACCGTCTGTCAAGCAGATTGGGACAGGCGGTATTCTCCCGACAACAGGGTTTGGGCAAACGCCATGTCCATCCCCGCCAATCCCGACGCATGGGGTACTGACCGCAACTGCTATCTGGCCGTCAACAGCCATCCCGGTCTGGTCGATCTGTTTCTCAGCCAGACCCGCAAAGCCTACGCGCAGGAGCGGCAGAAAACCTCTGTCCGGGATAAGCTGAAAAAGCCGCCTGAAACAACTTCGCCGAAAATTTCGGCGAAGTCCAAAGCCCCGGAGCGCTGAGCGATGGCAAAACGCAAGCGGGATATTCAGCTTAAATTCCGCGTCACGCCGCAGGAACGGGAAATGATTGAAACGAAGATGGCGCAGTTCGGCACCACCAACATGGCGGCGTATCTCCGCAAGATGGCGATTGACGGATATGTGGTGAAGCTCGATCTTCCGGAGCTGCGGGAGCTGGTGTCCCTGCTTCGGTATTCCAGCAACAACCTCAATCAGCTCACCCGCCGCGCCCATGAGACGGGACGTATCTATGAGGCCGATCTGGAGGACATTCAGCAAAGTCAGGAACGGATATGGACGGCGGCGGAGAAAATCGTTTCCTCGCTGGCGGCGCTAAAATAAGTCGCAGGGGCGGCGGAATAACCGCCGCCCCTGTCCGCACAAAAGCCCCGCATCGTTGCAAAGCGCGCGCTGTCATGGTATTCTGATATTAGAAAAGCATAACGTCTTTGAAAAGGAGGCCGTCAAATGTCTATTCTGAAAATTATCCTTGTGCCGCTATCGCTTATCCTGTCCCTGTTCGTCTGGCTGTGCGCGGGGCTGCTGTCTTGCTCCGGCTTCGTGTTCAAGCTGGCAAGTGGCCTGCTCTCCCTGTTGGCCATCGCCGTGATGATTACCTACTCTGTAAAAAACGGCATTATCCTCCTTGTGCTGGCGTTTCTGATCAGCCCGATGGGACTTCCGATGCTGGCTG
>ERZ772875.1556-NODE-1556-length-20504-cov-4.069881_pt1 | contig 20504 bp, 19 predicted proteins | sample MGYA00580585_ERZ772875 | MGnify/ENA primary metagenome ERZ772875 (study PRJEB29015, sample SAMEA2737736) | human gut metagenome | biome: human gut; feature: human-associated habitat; material: faeces | place: China | collected 2012 ... | reverse complement strand
CTTGGTATAAGGGGCAAAAATTCCACACTTGCAAGCCGTAAAGTATTTTTTCGGTCGGCGGAGCCGTCGGATAAAATGGATTTCAAATTTATTTCGCCATCTGCGGATGGCGAAACTCTGCGAGGCTTTTTACTCTGATTTTCGGGAATGGCACTTTCTTTCTGGGCGGAAATTGTGTATAATGTCTTAGAATACGCATGTGAGGTGCAGAGTATGGATTTTGAAGAAAACAGACCGGCGCAGGATGTGCCGTTGGAAGAGAAGATAGAAGAACCGGCACAGGAGGAGACGAGCGCGGAGGAGGCCGGGCAGGTACAGCAGGACGCGGCGGCGCGGCGGGAAAAGCAGTATGAAACCTTTACGATGCTGCATGACCTCGTGTACATTTTAGCTGGTATCACGCTGGTGTTCGTGTTCTTCTTCCGGCTGGTTGGCGTGGACGGAAGCTCGATGTACCCGACGCTTGTCGACCATGACTATCTGGTCCTGGAGAGCAATTTCCTCTACCGGAGCGTCCACGCGGGAGACATTGTTGTCATCGACCCGCCGGAGGAGGCAGGCTTCAGCGGCCCGATCGTCAAGCGTGTGATTGCAACCGGGGGCCAGACAGTGGACATTGACTTCGACGCGGGCGTTGTGTACGTCGACGGCGAAGCGCTCGAGGAGAGCTACGTCTTTGAGCCGACCTACCGGAGTTTCCGAGAGGTAGGCGACGGGCTTGACTACCCCGTGACGGTTCCGGAGGGAAGCGTCTTCGTGCTGGGCGACAACCGCAATCACTCAGCCGACAGCCGCTATGCAAAGCTTGGCTGTGTCGATGAGTCCCGGATCTTGGGCCGCGTGCTGCTGCGGATCATTCCCGGACGGCAGACAAATGAAGAAGGAGACGTCGTCGGCGGCCGGAACTTCCGGCGTATCGGCGCGGTAGCATAAATGGAAGAACAGAAAAACAACATGAACATCCAGTGGTATCCCGGTCATATGACCAAGACCCGCCGGATGATGGAGGAAGATCTGAAGCTGGTCGACGCGGTGTGCGAGATTTTGGACGCGCGCATCCCGATTTCCAGCCGGAACCCCGATATTGACGCGATTTGCGGCAAAAAGCCCCGGATGGTGATTCTGAACCGCATCGATATGGCGGACGCGGACTTGGTCAGCCGGTGGAGCAATTACTTTAAAGGCAAGGGCATGGCCGTCATCCGCACAGACTGCAAGTCGCGAAAGGGCATTAACACGTTTGCCCCCGCCGTGCGGCAGCTGCTTTCTGAAAAGCTCCAGCGATACGCGGAGAAGGGGCAGGTCGGGCGGCCGCTCAAGCTCATGGTCGTCGGCATTCCGAATGTCGGAAAATCGACGTTTATCAATCAGATCGCAGGTCGGAAGGGCGCAAAGGCGGAAAACAGACCCGGCGTGACGCGCGGCAAGCAATGGGTGAATGTGGACGGAGGACTTCTGCTTTTAGATACCCCCGGCATTCTCTGGCCAAAGTTTGACGACCCCGAGGTCGGCATGCGCCTTGCCTACACGGGCGCGGTGAAGGACGATATCTTGGACACCGAGACGCTCGGCTGCCATCTGATGGAGCTTCTGGCGCGGGAATATCCGCAGGCGCTCGTGGAGCGATACAAGATTGAAATCCCGACGAAGATCGACGGCTGGGAACTTTTGCAGGCGGCAGGCCGGAAGCGCGGCTTCCTCATCTCCGGCGGCGAGGTCGACACGGAGCGGATGGCGCGCGTGCTGCTGGAGGAATACCGCAGCTGCAAGCTCGGAACATTCACGCTGGAGCGGCCGGAGGAGCTGGCATGAGAGAAGAACCGAAGGATTTATGGGTCTATGAGCGAGAAGCGTTCGCGGAAGGATACCAGACGGTCTGCGGCGTCGATGAAGCCGGACGCGGGCCTCTGGCGGGGCCTGTGTGCGCGGCGGCGGTGATTTTGCCTGCGGGGCTCGTTATCGACGGGCTAAACGACTCTAAAAAGCTGACCGATAAAAAGCGGCGCGAACTCTATGACGTGATCACGCAAAACGCCGTGAGCTATGGTATTGCGATGGCGTCGGAGCGGGAGATTGACGAGATCAATATCCTGCAGGCGACGTTTCTTGCCATGCAGCGGGCACTGGACAAGCTGAGCATCAAGGCAGATCTTGCGCTCATCGACGGCAACCGCGCGAAGGATTTTGGCCTCCCGGTGCGGACAATCGTGAAGGGCGACAGTCTGTCGGCGTCCATTGCGGCGGCGTCTATTTTGGCGAAGGTCACGCGGGATCGGCTCATGGAGGAGCTGGACGAAGCGTATCCCCAATACGGTTTTGCCGTCCATAAGGGCTACGGCACGAAGCGGCACTATGAAGCGCTGCGCGAATACGGCCCATGCCCGATACATCGGAGAACCTTTCTCAAAAAGCTCTATGGCGAATAAAACAGAGCTTGGCACGTGGGGCGAGGCGATCGCGGCGGAGGCGTTACGATCCCGGGGCTTCACAGTTATCGAGCAGAACTACAGGTCGCGCTACGGCGAGATCGATATCATCGCAGAAAACCGGGAGTATCTGGTCTTTGCCGAGGTCAAGCTCCGCAAGAGCGCGTATTTCGGCGCGGCGCGCGAGTTTGTGGACGCAAGAAAGCAGGAAAAGTTGCGCGCGACGGCTTCTATGTGGCTCGAGAAGCATGAGACGAGCTTACAGCCGCGGTTTGATGTGATCGAAATTTATGCGCCGGACGGGATGCAGACGAAGCGCCCGCAGATCCGGCAGATAGAGGATGCGTTTATATGAAATATACGGTAGTAGACGGCCACTGCGACACGCCGATGGAGCTTTGGCTGCGGCAGGAGAACCTGCGGAGCAATACCTGTCAGGTATCGCTCGAACGGGCCAAAAAGCTTTCGGGTTACGTGCAGTTTTATGCATTCTGTACGGTGTGGCTTGAACAAGACGGGAGCTTTGAAGCGCACTACGCGGCCGCTTTGGAGCATTTTAACCGCCAGCTGGACGAGAACAAAGACCAGATCGTCCGCTGCAAAAACGAAGCGGATGCGCGCGCGGCCATCGGGAGCGGAAAATGCGGTGCGTTCTTGTCGATCGAGGGCGCGGAGGCCATTTCCTGTGACCCCGGAAAATTAGAGCTTGCCTGCGCGCAGGGCGTGCGCATGATCGCACCGGCGTGGAACGCGCAGAATGCGCTGACCGGAAGCTGCATGACAGGCGGAGGTCTGACGGCACAGGGCAAAGAATTCGTGCGCCGGGCGCAGAAGCTTGGCATGATCCTAGATGTCAGCCATATCTCGGAGAAAGCGTTCTGGGATCTTTGCGACATCACAGAAAAGCCGTTTGTGGCGAGCCATTCCAATTCGCGCGCCATCTGCAAGCATGTCCGCAATCTCACCGACGAGCAGTTTAAAGCGTTGTGCGAGGCGGGCGGTACGGCGGGGCTGAATCTCTACGGCGCATTTTTACGCGATGAGGGCAGGCCGACACTGGAAGACGTCTGGCGTCATATCGAGCATTTTTTGGAGCTCGGGGGAGACGGACATATCGCGCTCGGCGGCGATCTGGACGGATGCAGCGTGCTGCCGGAGGGCTTTGCCGGTGTGGACAGCTATGCAATGCTTGCGCAGTGGCTGGAAGACAGGAAGCTGCCAAGCAGTACAATAGAAAATATATTCAGTGAGTCTTTATTAAAGGTTGTGAAACAATGCACTATGTAAGCACCAGAAATCCAGAAATACGCCTTTCCGCGGCGCAGGCGATCGTCCAGGGGCTCAGCCGCGACGGCGGTCTGTTTTTGCCTGAGGAAATTCCGCAGATCCCGTTAGAAGAAATCAAGGCGCTCTCGAAGTTGCCCTACCCGCAGCGCGCGGCGAAGATCATGAAGCGCTACCTCGATGAATTTACCGAGGAAGAGCTGCTTGGCTTTGCCAAAAAAGCGTATGGCGCAAGTAAATTTGATGACCCGAAGGCCGCACCTGTGAAAGACTTGGGAGATGGCCGGTATATCATGGAGCTCTGGCACGGGCCGACGTGCGCGTTCAAGGACATGGCGCTTCAGATGCTTCCGTATCTTCTCACGGCGAGCCTCAAAAAGACCGGGGAGCATAAGACGGTCTGCATTCTGGTCGCGACATCCGGCGACACCGGCAAGGCCGCGCTCGAGGGCTTCCGCGACGTGGAGCATACGAAAATTCTTGTGTTCTACCCCGACGGCGGCGTGTCGGATATCCAGAAGCTGCAAATGGTCAGCCAGGAAGGGCAGAACGTCGGCGTGTGCGCCGTGCGGGGAAACTTCGACGACGCGCAGAGCGGCGTGAAGCGCATTTTCTCCGACCCAATTCTGCGCGAAGATCTGGAGGACAAGGGGTATTTCCTCTCGTCGGCAAACTCCATCAACTGGGGCAGGGTCCTGCCGCAGATCGTGTATTATATTTCGGCCTACTGCGATCTGCTGGAGGGCGGCAAAATCGCACTGGGGGACAAAATTGACTTCTGCGTCCCGACGGGGAACTTCGGCAATATCCTAGCGGGCTACTACGCCAAACACATGGGGCTTCCCGTGGGAACGCTCGTGTGCGCGTCGAACGCGAATAACGTGCTGACGGACTTTTTGTCCACTGGCACGTACGACCGCAACCGCCCGTTCTATCAGACGGCGTCTCCGTCGATGGATATCCTCATCTCCTCGAACCTCGAGCGGCTGCTTGCGCTCATGGAGGGCGCGGGTGAGTCGGTGGCAAACTACATGAATGAGCTGGCCGCGCGCGGGAAATATACCGTCCGGCCGGAAACGGCGCAGAAGATCGCCGCGGAGTTTGCCTGCGGCTTCTGCGACGACGAGGGTACGAAGCAGACAATCGCGAAGCTGTTTTCCGAGAAGGACTATCTTCTTGATACGCACACGGCGGTCGCGTGGAACGTGGCGGAAAGCTACCGTGAAAAATCGGGCGCGGAACGTCCGCTGGTCGTCGTATCCACGGCGAGCCCGTTTAAATTCTGCCAGAGCGTACTCGAAGCGCTGGGCGAGACGGAATTTGCTGCCGGAACGGATATTATCGCGCAGCTCGCGAAAAAGACCGGAAAGATAGCGCCCGCACCGCTGGCTGGTCTTGCGGGAAAGGCCGTTCGCTTTACCGATGTGACGGGCAAGGACGAGATGGAAAGCAAGGTCACGGAGTTTCTGCGCGCATGAGCTTATACGCCATCGGTGATCTGCATCTTTGCCTCGGCGCGTACAAGCCCATGGACGTGTTCGGCGGCCGCTGGGAAGGATACATGGACAAGCTCCGCGAGGGGCTTTCCGTGATCCAGCCCGGCGACACGACGGTTCTTCTGGGGGATCTCAGTTGGGCGCTCGGCATCGAGCAGGCGGAAAAGGACTTTGCCTTCATCCACGAGATCCCCGGCCGGAAGATCATTCTCAAGGGGAACCACGACTACTGGTGGACGACGGCGGCAAAGTTCTATAAATTCTGCGCCGCGCATGGCTGGGACGACATGTTCATCCTGAACAACAACTGCTATTATTATGGAGACACCGCGCTCTGCGGAACACGCGGCTGGTTCTACGAGCAGGAGCAGGAGGGCACGCACGACGAAAAGATCTTTCGCCGCGAGCTCGGAAGGCTGGAGGCCAGCTTTAAGGCGGCAGGAGAGCATGAAAAGATGTGCTTTCTCCACTATCCGCCGCGGTACCGCGGCTACGAATGCCCGGAGATCCTGGAGCTGCTGGCGCGCTACGGGGTCAGGCGGTGCTATTACGGCCATTTGCACGCGGAATCCATGCGGCTTGCCATGCAGGGAAGCTTCGACGGATGTGAGTTCCGGCTGTTGTCGGCGGATTATGTAAACTTCAGACCGCAAAAACTGCTGGATTGAAAAGAAAATATAAAAAACAGTAGAAATATTGAAAAAACTCTGATAGAATAGAGCGGATTCAATATAGAATGGTGAATGACGGCTAAAACCGGCCGCACCGTATAGGAGGAAAACCAACATGAATGTAAAGAGCGTAGAAAAAGAAAACGGCAAGGCCAAGGTTGTCGTCGAGATCGACAAGGCCGAATTTGAGCAGGCGCTGAACAAGGCGTACGCCAAGTGCAGAAAAGATATCATGCTTCCCGGTTTCCGCAAGGGCAAGGCTCCGCGGAAGATGGTCGAGAGCATGTATGGCGCGACCGTTTTCTATGAGGACGCCGTGAACGAAATTTTCCCGGACATCTACACGAAGGCCATCGTTGAGCAGGAGCTCAAGGCCGTCGGTTCTCCGTCCGTTTCCAACATGGACACCCCCGACGAGGGCGGCGTTGTCCTGACCATCGAGACCGAGCTCTACCCTGAGGTCACCCTCGGCCAGTACAAGGGCCTTGAGGTGCCCAAGCGCGAGGTGAAGGTCGAAGAGAGCGAAGTTGACGCGGAAGTGAATCGTATGGCAGAGCGCAACGCGCGCATCGAGACCGTCGACCGCGCAGCAGCCAACGGCGACACCGTCGTCATCGACTTTGAAGGCTTCGTAGACGATCAGCCGTTCCAGGGCGGCAAGGCGGAGGACTACTCCCTCACGCTCGGCTCCGGCTCGTTCATCCCCGGCTTTGAAGACGCACTGGTCGGCGCAGTCGCCGGTGAGGAGCGCGACGTGAACGTCACCTTCCCCGAGGACTACAGCGCCAAGGAGCTGGCCGGCAAGCCCGCCGTCTTCAAGTGCAAGGTGCACGAGGTCAAGGAGTCCATCAAGCCCGAGCTCGACGACGAGTTCGCAAAGGACGTCTCCGAGTTCGATACGCTGGACGCGCTGAAAGACGACATCCGCACCCGCTTCACGAAGTCCCGTACGGAGCAGAACGACCGCGCGTTTGAGTCTGCCGCCGTGCAGATGGCAGCAGCCAACATGACCTGCAGCATCCCCGCCTGCATGATCGACGAGCAGGTTGACCATCAGATCGAGCAGTTTGCCTATCAGCTCCAGTCTCAGGGTATGAAGATGGAAGACTACGTCAAGATGGTCGGCGGCGACCTTTCGAGCCTGCGCGCTTCCATGCGCCCGATGGCCGAGCAGACCGTCCGCTCCGATATCCTCCTGAGCGAGATCGCCCACGCCGAGAACCTGGAAGTGACCGACGAAGAGGTCGAAGAAGAGCTGAAGAAGCTCGCCGAGCAGTACCAGATGGAGCTTGACAAGGTCAAGGCCGCCGTTGATACCGCCGCCGTGAAGTCCGACCTCATGGGCCGCAAGGCTGCCAAGCTCATCACCGACAGCGCCGTCGCCGTCGCTCCCACCGAGGAGAAGAAGGAAGACGACGCGGCCTCCGAGAAGGAGTAATTCATTCCCAGAAGCATTCACACCGCCGCGCGGCAGAAGGTACTTTTGCCGTGCACCGGCTGAGAAGGAATAATTCCTGCCTCGGATGGTTAGAATGTTACATCCGAAGAAAGGAGCAATTCTTATGAGTCTCGTTCCCTATGTTGTCGAGCAGACGAGCCGCGGCGAGCGGTCCTATGACATTTTTTCGCGCCTGCTCAACGACCGTATCATTATCCTGTCCGAAGAGGTCAACAGCACGACCGCGTCTTTGATCGTCGCGCAGATGCTCTATCTCGAGGCGCAGGACCCCGATAAGGACATCCAGTTCTATATCAACAGCCCCGGCGGCAGCGTCACCGACGGCATGGCGATTTACGACACCATGCAGTACATCAAGTGCGACGTTTCCACCATCTGCGTTGGCATGGCCGCGTCCATGGGCGCGTTCCTGCTGTCCTCCGGCACGAAGGGCAAGCGCATCGCGCTTCCCAACGCCGAAATCATGATTCACCAGCCGCTCGGCGGCACGCAGGGTCAGACGACTGACATGCAGATTCATGTGGCGCGGATGCTGAAGATTAAGCAGCGCCTCAACGAAATTCTCGCGGCCAACACAGGAAAGCCGTATGAGACCATCTGCGCCGATACCGAGCGCGACAACTTCCTGACCGCCGAGGAAGCGCAGGCCTACGGCCTCATTGACAAGGTCATCTACAAGCGGTAAAAGAGATAACAGGTTCTGGCAAGGGAGGAAATGCCTTCCTTGCCAGAAGGTTTCGCGCCATTCTCGCGAAAATGAATGTGAGTTAAAGGAGAAGGCCCATGGCAAGAGATTCCATCCGCTGCTCGTTCTGCGGCAAGCGGCAGGAACAGGTCAACCGGATTATTGCCGGCCCGAATGTTTACATCTGCAACGAGTGCATCGATTTGTGCTCGAGCATCCTGCGAGACGAAATGAAAAACGGGGAAACACAGGACTTGGAGCTTCCCGATACCCTCCCGACCCCGCAGGAAATCAAAACGTACATGGACCGCTATATCATCGGACAGGACGAGGCAAAGGTCGCGCTGTCCGTGGCGGTTTACAATCATTATAAGCGCATCTACTTTTCGCAGGAGACGGACGTGGAGCTCCAGAAGAGCAACATTCTGATGATCGGCCCCACGGGCTCCGGCAAAACGCTCTTTGCGCAGACGCTCGCCAAAATTCTGAACGTGCCGTTTGCTATCGCCGACGCGACGACGCTGACTGAGGCCGGCTATGTGGGCGAGGATGTGGAAAATATTCTGCTGCGGCTTTTGCAGGCGGCAGACTTTGATGTGGAGCTTGCCGAGCGCGGTATCATCTACATCGACGAAATGGATAAAATCGCGAGAAAGTCGGAAAATACGTCCATCACGCGCGACGTATCCGGCGAGGGCGTGCAGCAGGCGTTACTCAAAATCCTTGAGGGCACGATCGCGAACGTTCCGCCCCAGGGCGGGCGCAAGCATCCGCAGCAGGAGTTCATCCAGATCGACACGACGAACATCCTGTTCATCTGCGGCGGCGCGTTCGACGGGCTCGATAAGATCATCGAGCACCGCACGGACAAGTCCTCGCTCGGCTTCGGAAGTGAAATCCAGAGCAAGAATAAGCGCGACGTCGGCAAGCTCTTCGAGCTCGTGCAGCCGCACGATCTTTTAAAGTTCGGCATCATCCCCGAGCTCGTCGGAAGACTTCCGGTCATTACGTCCTTGCAGAGTCTTAAAAAAGAAGACCTCGTGAAGATTCTGACCGAGCCCAAGAATGCGCTTTGCAAGCAGTACCATAAGCTTCTGGAGTACGACGGCGTGACGCTCAGCTTCGAGCAGGGCGCGCTGGAGGCCATCGCGGAAAAGGCGATTGAACGCCAGATCGGCGCACGCGGCCTTCGTGCGATCATGGAGTCCGTCATGACGGACATCATGTATAAAATTCCGTCCGACCCCGCGATCCAGAGCGTGCTCATCACCGAGGAGTGTGTCCGCAACGGCACCGAGCCGCAGGTGACGCGCGACGAAGCGCATCCGCGCCAGCCGATCAAGAACGCCGGCATTACCTTATAAAACCCGGAACGCTTCTTACGGAAGTTTTCCCAAACATATCAGGCCGCCTTCGGGCGGACGTGAGCGAGACGTGCAGCTCGCCGGAAGGGGGATGCGGTTCGCTTCCCCCTTTTGTGTCATGGCGGTGGCTGCCGTGGCCAAATCCCTCCATGGAAAGGAGCGTAACAAATGAGTGAATATAGACCTTTGATCTGCCTGCCGGTGCTGCCGCTGCGGGGGATTGTGGTGTTCCCCGGGATCGTGACGCACTTTGACGTCGGGCGGCTGAAATCCGCCAAGGCGGTCGATGAGGCCATGCGCGCCGATCAGCGCATTTTCCTGACCGCGCAGAAGGACCTGAGCGTGGACGACCCTAAGAGAAGCGACCTCTACACCGTCGGCACCATCGCGATCATCAAGCAGATCCTTCGCCTGCCGGGCGATAATATGCGCATCCTCGTCGAAGGTCAGTCGCGCGCGGAGATGGTCGACTGCATCCAGTCCGAGCCCTATCTTTTTGCGCGCGTGGAAGAAAGCGAGGTGCCCGCGTACAACAAAGCGCACCCCAGAGTGCAGGCGCTTTTGCGGCAGGCGCACGGGGCGTATGAGCAGTTTGTCGATTTGGCGGCAAAAAATTTGCAGGACGGGCTCCTGCAGGTCATTTCGTCGGACGACGCAGGTTTTGTCGCAGACTTCATCGGGCAGAACAGCTCGATTCCGTATCCGGATAAGCAGAAGCTTCTCGAGCAGGCGCACCCCGTGAAGCGGCTGGAGCTGGCAGTGAAGCTGCTTGCGAAAGAGCTGGAGATTCTGGAACTCGAGAATGAAATTTCCGAGAAGGTCCAGCAGAACGTCAACAAGGGCCAGCGGGATTACTATCTGCGCGAGCAGATGCACGTGATCCGCGAAGAGCTCGGCGAAGAGGACGACGAAGCCGACAGCGAGGGCTATCAGGAGAAAATCCGCGCGTTGATGCTCCCCGAGGAGACGGAGGCGAAGCTTTTAAAGGAGGCGCGGCGGCTTGCCAAGCAGCAGCAGAACTCCGCCGAGGCCGCCGTCATCCGGAACTATCTGGACCTCGTGCTGGAGCTTCCGTGGAACAAGCGGACAAAAGAGCGGCTGGACGTAAAGGCGGCGACAAAAATTCTCGACGAAGATCACTTTGGCCTCGAGCAGGTCAAAAAGCGGATTCTGGAGACGCTCGCCGTGCGGCAGCTGGCGCCCGAGCTTCCGGGGCAGATTCTCTGCCTGGTCGGCCCTCCCGGCGTTGGCAAAACGTCGATTGCCATCTCGATTGCAAGAGCGCTCAACCGAAAGCTTGCGCGCATTTCGCTCGGCGGTGTGCATGATGAGGCGGAGATCCGCGGCCACCGTAAGACCTACATCGGGGCCATGCCCGGCCGGATCATGACCGGCCTTTCGCAGGCGAAGAGCAAGAACGCGCTTTTGCTGCTCGACGAGATCGATAAGCTCGGCGGCGACTATAAGGGCGACCCCTCGTCTGCGCTTCTGGAAGTTCTCGATTCTGCGCAGAATTCGAGCTTCCGCGACCACTATATCGAGGTTCCGTTTGACCTCAGCGAGTGCATGTTCATCACGACCGCAAACACGACGGACACGATTCCGCGGGCGCTTCTTGACCGCATGGAGGTCATTGAGCTTGGCTCCTACACGGACGAAGAAAAGCTGCAAATCGCGAAGCGGCATCTTCTTCCCAAGCAGCTCACGAAGCACGGCGTCGCAAAATCCCGCGTCCGGCTCACAGACGACGCGATTCGCGAGATCATCGCCTGCTATACGAGAGAGTCCGGCGTGCGGACGCTTGAGCGGGAGCTTGCCGCCGTCTGCCGCAAGTGCGCGATGCGCTTTGTAGAAGATGACGCGCCCAGGAAGCTGGTCATTACGGCCGCGAACCTGGAAAAATTCCTGGGGCCGCGCCGCTTCCTGCCCGATGAAATGCCGCAGAGCGACCAGGTCGGCCTTGTGACGGGTCTTGCCTGGACAAGCGTGGGCGGAACGACGCTGGAGGTCGAGGCGAACGTCGTAGAAGGCACGGGCAAGCTGGAGCTGACGGGCAATCTCGGAACCGTGATGAAAGAATCTGTCTTTGCCGCCATGAGCTATATCCGCTCGCGGGCGAACGAACTCGGCTTAGAGCCCGATTTTTACAAGACGAAGGACATCCATGTCCACTTCCCGGAGGGCGCGGTCCCCAAGGACGGACCGTCGGCGGGCATTACGATCTGCACGGCGATCGTCTCGGCGCTGACCGGGCGCGCGGTAAGGCGCGATATCGCGATGACGGGTGAAATTTCGATTCGCGGGCGCGTGCTTCCCATCGGCGGGCTCAAGGAAAAGACGATGGCGGCGCTGCGCCATGGCGTGAAGACCGTCATCATCCCGGCGGCCAACGAAAAGGACCTCGCGGAAATCGACCAGACAGTCCGAAACAGCCTGCAATTTATCACCGCGCACCATGTAGACAGTGTGCTTGCTGCGGCGCTTGACCCGCTGGAAGCGCACAAGGAAAGCGTAAGCGCGCAGCCGCAGCTTCCCGCTATGCCGGTGCCGCAGACAAAGCCGCGCCGCAAGACGGGCCTTCGGCAGTAAGGAGGGCGCATGAATCTTCATAATGCGGAGTTCATCCGCTCGGTCACATCGGTCGCCGACTGCCCGAAGGACGGACTCGTCCAGATCGCGTTCGCTGGAAAGTCGAACGTCGGAAAATCGTCGATTATCAATAAGCTTCTTCTGCGCAAGAACTTTGCAAGAGTCGGGCAGGCGCCCGGCAAGACGACGCACATCAACTTTTTCTGCATTGACAAAAAGCTCTACCTCGTCGACCTGCCGGGCTACGGCTACGCCAAGGTCTCCAAGACCGAGCGCGACCGCTGGGGCAAGCTGATGGAGAGCTATTTCCAGTCTGCGGGGCTCATTCACCTCGGTGTGCAGATCGTCGACGCGCGGCACAAGCCGACGGCGGACGACGTGACGATGCACGACTACTTCGTGCAGACGGGCTGTCCCGTCGTGATCGTGGCGAACAAGCTCGACAAGCTCAAAGCGCGCGAGATCGAGCCGAATCTTGCCCAAATTCGCGAGACGCTGAGTTTGCGCGACGATGAGCTCGTCATTCCGTTCTCTGCCGAAAAGGGCACGGGCAAGGAGCAACTGATCGCGGCGATCCTCGACCATTTGAACGACTGAAAAGGAATAATGCTTCACAGAAAAGCCTCTGTATGGGTTGACCATACAGAGGCTTTTTATCGTATTTCCCGGGGAATCAGCGGCGCAGCGTCAAAAGCGCGGTGCAGTGGGAGAAGGATTCAAACGTCAGCGTGGGGAAGTGGGGACGGAGTTCGCCGTAGACGAAGTAAATTTCATCTGAGTCCCAATCCTCGCATGCCGCAGTTCGACACGCTTCGAGCTCTTCGCGCGTGCGGAAGGCGACGTCGCCGATGAAAAGACAGCCGTCCTGCTTCAAAAGCGGCAGGAGTGTGCGCAGAAAGCCGATTTTCTGCGTGTCCGTCAGGTGGTGGAGCGAGTAGGTCGCGACGATGGCGTCGTACTGCTGTGCGCAAAGCTCGGGCACAAGGCCTTTGGAAAAATCGCCCTGATAGAGCCGCGCGTCCGGCATTTTTGCCTGCGCCAGTTCGATCATGCGCGCGGAAAAGTCCTGCCCATAGATTTGGCAGCCCTGCTCGTAGAGCCGCGAGGTCAAAACGCCTGTGCCGAAGCCGATATCCAGCACATCACGCCCGCTCTGCGCGAGCACGCGCTGATAGAGCGCGTTCATCATGGCGCGGTAGCCCGCAAAGGGGTAGCGGTCGTTCTCGTCGGAGAGGCCGACGCTCTTGTCATAGCCGTCGGCCCAGAGGTCGAAGCCGGTATTGTTCAGCATGTCAGTCCTCCTTTTCGTTCAGCGGGGGAAGTCCCAGCTCATAGAACGCCACGGCGCTCGCTGCGGCGACATTGAGCGAGTCGACGCCGTGGTACATCGGGATCCTGACCGTGTAGTCGCAGCTCGCGATGGTCGAGGACGCGAGCCCGTCACCCTCCGTGCCCATGACGATGGCAAGCTTTTCTTCGGCGGCAAGGCGCGGATCGTCGAGCCGTACGGAGTCGTTGCGCAGTGCCATCGCGACGGTGCGGAAGCCGAGATCGCGCAGCAGCTGCGTCCAGTCGCCGCTTTCGGGCAGGTAGGTCCACGGGATGAGGAACACATTTCCCATGCTGACGCGCGAGGCGCGGCGATAGAGCGGATCGCTCCCCGCAGTCGTGAGCAGCACCGCGTCCATGCCGAGCGCGGCGGCGGAGCGGAAGATCGCGCCGATGTTCGTCGGGTTCATCACGTTTTCGAGCACGACGACGCGCCGCGCATTGCGGCAGACGTCCTCGACGCTTGGGAGCTTCGGCCGCCGCATGGCGCAGAGCATGCCGCGCGTCAGGTGAAAGCCGGTGAGCTGTGTCAGCATGGATTCATCAGCGGTGTAAACCGGAATATCTTGACAGCAGCGGGCGAGAATTTCGCGCCCCTTGCCCTGCGTATGCTGCCGCTCCATCAGAAACGACACCGGCTCACAGCCCGCATCAAGCGCACGGCCGATGACGAGCGGACTTTCCGCGACGAAGAGCGCGTTGTCGGAGTCCGCGCGATTGAGCAGTTGGTTTTCAGTCAGGCGCGCGTAGACGTCGAGCGCGGGATCGGAAAAATCGTGGATTTCGATGATGTTTGCCATAGCTTGTCCTTTTTAAGATTCCAAGATGTTCAGCAGTGCGGCGACGTCCGGCAGAACGAACGTCGGCTGCGGGTCAGCGGTGGGGAGGTCTTCTTCCTTCGTCTCGCCAGAGAGGACGAGCAGCGTGTCGATGCCCGCGTTCGCGCCGCTGGCGATATCCGTGTAGATGCGGTCGCCCACGAGCAGTGTTTCCCGCGCGGAAACGCCCGCTTCGAGCATCGCGAGCTGCGGCATCAGCGGTTCGGGCTTGCCGATGACGACGGGGCGGCGGGAGGTCGCGCGCCAGAGCATTTCGCACACGCTCCCGCAGTCGGGCACGAAGCCGTAGGCCGTGGGGCAGACCCAGTCGGGATTGGTCGCAAGGTAGGGGATGCCTTGTCCGAGCAGGATGCAGGCATCCTCCAGCTTTTGAAAGGTCAGCTCGGTGTCGAAGCCCATCAGGAGTGTGTTCGCGTCCTCACGCCGTTCTGCGACGGTAAAGCCAGCCGCGCGGAGCTGTGATTTCATCGACTCCGTACCGCAGACGTAATAGCGTCGGTCTTCTCCGCCGTGCTCGCGGAGATAGTGAATCAGCGCGTCGACCGAGGTGAGAAAATCGACCGCCTCCGTCGCGACGCCGAGGCGCGTGAACTTCTCGACGTAGGCCGCTACGCTGCGCGAGGAGTTGTTCGTCAGAAAGCGGTACTGCCCGCCGCGTGCGCGGATGGCAGAGAGCAGCTCGCGGACGCCGGGAAAAAGCCTGTCGCCCAAGTACAGCGTGCCGTCGAGGTCGAAAAGAAAGAGCTTTTTGCGCTGAAGAAGATTATGGTCAACCATCAGTCACGCCTTCTTTTTGCTGTCGATCGCAATGAAGAAGAATGAGCTCACCGCCAGAAGATAGGGGTAGAAGAGGTTTGGGATGATGTCGAACGCGGAGATGGCGTAGCCCAGTTCATGCGCCGCGGAGATGGCAACGAGCATCTGCGCGCCGTAGGGGATGATGCCCTGGAAGATGCAGGAGAACGTGTCGAGGATCGACGCGGCCTTGCGCGGGGTGATGCCGTACTCCTCGCTCATCTCCTTGGCGATGGGGTTCGCCAACGATGGCGACGGTGTTGTTCGCGGTGGCAATGTCCATCGCGCCGACGAGAAGGCCCATGCCGATCTGGCCGCCGCGCTTGCCGCGAAACGCCTTTTTGATCCAGCCGAGCAGCGCTTCAAAGCCGCCGTACTCACGGATCAGCGCACAGATGGCGGAAACTAAGATCGCGACCATCGAGGTTTCAAACATCCCGGCCGCGCCGCTGCCCATGTTTTCGAGCAGGGCCTTGACTGCGAGGATGCCGGTCTGCCCCGTCGCGCCGGTCGCGAGCGCGATGACCGCGCCGGATACGATACCGATGAGCAGCACGACAAAGACGTTGATACCGATGATGCCGCCGATGAGCACGAGCACATAGGGGATGATCTGAATGAGATTGTAGGCAGGGATGGGCGCGGGGTGCACGTCCGCATTCAGCGTCAGCACGAGGATGAGTGCGAGCGACGCGAGCGCGGCGGGGAAGGCGATGTGGAAATTTTCGCGGAATTTGTCCTTCATCGCGCAGCCCTGCCCGTTGCAGGCAGCGATGGTTGTGTCGGAAATGAAGCTCAGATTGTCACCGAACATTGCCCCGCCCATGACGGACGCGACACACAGCGGCAGGGAATAGCCGCTCGCCGCGGCGATGGGGATGGCGATGGGCGTGATGAGCGTGATGGTGCCGACGCTCGTGCCCATCGCGGTGGAGACAAAGCAACTTACGACGAACAGCACCGCCACGGCGAATTTCGACGGGATGATCGAGAGCATGAAGTACGCAACGCTCTCCGCACTCGAGCGGCCCACGACGCCGACGAACATACCCGCGGCTAAGAAGATGAGCAGCATCGTGATGATGTTCTTATCGCCCACACCATGGCCCATCAGCGTGAGCTTTTCGTCGAACGACAGCGCACGGTTCTGGCAGCAGGCCACAAGCAGCGCAATGAGGAAGATGACGACGATGGGGATGGAATAAAATCCCATCGGGATTTTGAGCACGTACTCAAAGATCAGGCCGAGGCCCAGATACAGGACAAGGAACACTAAGATCGGCAGCAGCGCCGCGGGATTGGCTTTTTTCGACATGGGACGATTCTCTCTTTCTCCAAACATAAAAAAAGCTCCTGCGCGGAGCTTTTTGTGCGATATGAATTATTATAAGGAGCGTGGAGGACCTTGTCAAGTGAGATTTGCCCAAAATTGAGCGCAAAAGGGCTTGACAGAAATGCTCTAATCTGTTAGTGTACAAATATACTCTAACAGATTAGAGAGGGAACAAGATGGAAACGCCGAAAATTTTTGAGAGCGAATACCGCTTTTGCCAAATCCTGTGGGCACACGAGCCGGTCAAGAGCCGCGAACTTGTCGCCCTCTGCGCCGAGCACCTGGGCTGGAAACCGACGACGACCTACACGGTCATCAAACGGCTCTCTGAGCGCGGGGTGCTGAAAAACGAGAATACTGTCGTCACGTCTCTCATCTCACAGGACGAGGCGCAGACCGCCGAGATCGACGAGCTGCTCGACAAGCGCTTCGACGGCTCGCTGCCCGCGTTCGTCGCCGCGTTTACAAAGTCGAGCCACGTGAGCGACAAAGAGCTTGACGAGGTGCAGAAAATGATCGACCTTTATCGAAAGGAGAATCATCATGGATGACGTCTTTTTGAAGCTCGTGAACCTCAGCATCAGCGCAAGCTGGCTCATTCTGGCGGTGCTCGTGCTGCGGGTTGTCCTCAAAAAAGCGCCGAAGTGGGTCATGCCGCTTCTCTGGGGTGTGGTCGCGCTGCGGCTTGTCTGCCTGTTTTCGATTGAAAGCGCGCTCTCGCTCATCCCGAGCGCCGAGACCATCCCGAGCGAGATCGTGACCGAAACGCGCGAGCCGGTGCTCTACGAGCAGGCGACGCTCGATATCGTCACGAATCCGACGCTGCCTTCGGCGGCGGAGGTCCCCGTCGGCGTGAGCCGCCAGCAGGCGCAGGTGGACTTCAACATCTATAGCGTCCTCTGGTTCGCCGGTATGGCGGCGCTGCTCGTCCACGCGCTCGTGAGCGCGGGAAAGCTGAAAAGAAAGCTCGCAACGGCGATTTTGCTGCGAGATAACATCTACGAGAGCGAATTTGTCGATTCGCCGTTTGTCTTCGGCGTGGTGAAGCCGAACATTTATCTTCCCATGCACATGGACGAGGGGACGGCGGCGTATGTCATCGCGCACGAGCGCGCGCACCTTGCCCGCCGCGACCACTGGTGGAAGGTGCTGGGCTACCTCGTGCTCGCGCTGCACTGGTTCAACCCGCTGGTGTGGGTCGCCTACATCCTCTTCTGCCGCGACATCGAGCTCGCGTGCGATGAAAAAGTCGTCAAGGGGCTGGATGGCGCGGCACGCGCAGACTATTCGCAGGCGCTGTTGTCCTGCGCCGCGCCGAAAAGAGCCGTCGCGGCCTGCCCGCTGGCATTCGGCGAGGGGAACATCAAAACGCGCGTGAAAAGCGCGCTGCACTATAGAAAGCCCGCGTTTTGGGTCGCCGCCGCGGCGGTGCTCGCGGTCGTGATCGTGGCCGTGTGCTTTTTGACGAATCCGAGGTCGGAGCGCGGCAGCCTTGTCTGGGCGCAGAAGCTGAATGCGGCGGACGTTGCGTCAATCGAGCTCTACGTTCCGGCGGAAGGGGAGGCGCGGCAGTATAAAAAACTCGATACGGAAGAAATGGCACAGGCAGTCGAACTGATCAACAGCAGCCGCGGCACATATATCGAAAAACCGGAGACGGTTTACGCCGGCTTGCCGGTGTGGTTCCTTCTCACGATGGACGACGGCACGGTGCATGCTGTCGGCAGCGTAGTGGGCCATTATCTGATCATCGACGGCGATACTTTTGATGCGGACGTCGAGAATCAGGCGGAATGGGAAAACTATGTGCTAAAGGGCGATTCGGCAAGTCCGATCGACATGGCAGACCGGCTGTCGTATGCACTCTATGGGATGACAACGGGGGTGTATACGCTCGGCGAGGCCGTTTTCGAGGATTCCGTCTGGGAAACCAGCTATGAGGAGACCTTTGCCAATACGAAGTCCACGCCCGAGCTGTGGCTTTCCTCCGCACTTGGCACGGACATGACCGGTATTCTGTACGGTACAGTGACGGCGGCGAGAGGATACAGCTACCGCTTTTCGGAGTGGGAGGAGATCGACCTGACCGTGAGCAACTTCGACTGGCTGTTCCGCAGCGCGAGCGGCGAAGACTGGAATGGCACGAGCGCTGCGAAGCTGCGCCGCGAAAACGCCCATGCCTGGCGCGGCACGAGAACGGGCGAGGACGTCAATGCGACAGTGCCGATGGCGGAGATCAGGCGTCAGGACGAGCTCACGGCGATGGACCAGTGGCTCTTATTGCAGCAGAAGGACGGCAGCCTTTACCTCGTGATGGGCTATCGCAGCGGGGGACTTCCCTACAGCGGGGCACATCCCTACCGCTGGATCGTCCGCCTGAACGGCGGCGCGACCGAGCTGACCCGCGCTGACCTGAACGGCGACGGGATCGAGGAAGTGATCTCCTATACCGGCACTTCCACGCAGGAGCCGTACCGGCTGCGGGTGAGCAATCAGAGCGGCGAAGAGCTCTGGAGCGCGGAGCTGGGGCTGGCGCACGTGGGCTGGAGCAGCTATTTCCTCTATCGCGACAGCGTCAAGACGGCGCTATTGCGCTACGAGCCGACAATCTATCAGGGCGAGGCATCGTATTCCTACGAGCTCTTTATGCTCAGTGAAAACGGGACGACCACGCTGGCGGAGAATTCGGTGAGCTTCAGCGTAAATTCCGATTCCGCCGATTCATGGCCCGCCGAGGCGCGGAAATTCGCGGACGAGGTCAACAGGCTTTTAGACAAGAGCGAGCTGCTGTTCTCCACGCTGAACGCCGAGCTGCATTCCTACGGCGACGGCACAGTCATCCGCTGCGCAGAACCGTCGGAGAGCGACGGCAGCAGGGCGCTGGCGTCCGTCGACCTCGACAACGACGGCAGGGCAGAGCAGATCATCTGCGAGAAAGCGTTCGGCGGCTATGAGCTGTGCGTCGTCGACGACAACGGCGAGGAACTGATGCGCGACCGCATGTGGGAGGGCGACGTCTACTTCCTCTGCCGCGAAAACGGACGCGACATGCTGCTGCAATACAGCTTAAACGAGGGCAAAAATCAAGACGCGATCAGCTATTGTGCCTACTACTACGGCCTTCACACCTTTGACGGCGGCAAACTGAACATCGTGGAAAACAACAACACGAGCATTTATCTGAACTGGGACGGAACGCAGAAGGGCGATTGGGGCGAATCGCAGCAGGCATTCGCAGCGCGCGTCAATGAGCTGATCGACCAGAGCGAATTTCTCATTGCCCAACAGGACGGCGAGCTCATTTTGACGAGCGAGGTGCAGCGCTGGTACTGCGTATCGCCGAAAACGATCAGAGTGGCAATGGATGACACAACGATCTATATCGACAGAAAAAGCTGGGACTTTGCCGAACAGTACCCGTCGCTCAAAGGGTTTGAGGACATTGGGACCGCAGGCAACTACTTTGTGGCGTTCGGTAGCCTGGGGGAGAAAAACGACCTCTACGTGGTGTTCAATTTCGTGGCCGGCACGCTGCTCAAGACCTTCCCCGGCAACAACCTTATCTGGCAAGGAGATGACCTTTCTACCGCGGTCTACTCCTACTGGTCGGACATCTACGCGCTCAACGGGACGAAGCTCGCCGCGCTCGAACTCGCGAGCGGCGAGGAGATCAGCGGCCTTGCCTTTGCGCCCGACGGCGTGTCGATCATTGCGACGGTCTCCGGCAAGAGCGGCGAGCGTAAGGTGACGGTCACGCGCGAGGGCAGCGCGTAGCAGACCTCGCTCACCGACTGGACGGAGGGCGACGGCGCGGAGCGCACGTACTTCGCCCCTGTCGGGATCGAGGGGAACGAGACATTTCTGGCGACGGTCGGCGTGAGCTACCGGCTGGAACAGCAGTCGGACGGCACATCCCGCATCGCGGAGATCACAGGCGCGCAGGGGCTCACGCTGCCGCGCTATCGCCGCGGCTGGGTCAGCGTGGATGAAAAGGCAGACGTCCTGGACGCCGTGATCGCGGACGACGGCAAGAGCGCCGACGTGACGGTGCAGTATTACGCGAGCCTTGGGTCGGGGTATCAGACGTACACGGCGGGGGTTCATATTGTCGCACCGTAGGGTGCGAGGGGGATTCCTGCATCGTGCAGGAGTGCGCTAAAGGGGGATACTCTCTTTCTTGAAAGAGAGTATCCCCCTTTATAACCCCCGAGAGAAAGGACGAGGGGCCTTCCCC
>ERZ772875.1549-NODE-1549-length-20569-cov-6.718192_pt1 | contig 20569 bp, 17 predicted proteins | sample MGYA00580585_ERZ772875 | MGnify/ENA primary metagenome ERZ772875 (study PRJEB29015, sample SAMEA2737736) | human gut metagenome | biome: human gut; feature: human-associated habitat; material: faeces | place: China | collected 2012 ... | reverse complement strand
AAGTAGTGGTTTCACGTACCTGGGGCTAGCCGTCGCGCCAGCGACTTGGTACAATTATACTATCGAGTTTAAGGCTTGCTCCTTTTACGAAAGGAGCTTCCTGTAATGGCAAAAGAAGTCAGACGAGATAACAAAGGACGTATTTTACGCACAGGAGAAAGCCAGAGAGCCGACGGAAGATATTTATATAAGTGTACCAACGCATTAGGAGAATCTGTTTCGCTTTATTCATGGAAACTCGTTCCCACAGACAAGATACCAAAGGGAAAACGTAAGGATATTTCCTTGCGAGAAAAAATTGAACAGTTGCAGAAAGACCTTAACGACGGTATCGACCCTACGGGAAAGAAAATCACGGTATGCCAGCTTTATGACAAAAAGAACAGCCTTAGAAAGAATGTCAAGCACAATACGGTAAAGGGGCGTAAGCAGTTTATGAACCTGTTGAAAAAAGACCCTTTAGGAAGTATGACGATTGATACGGTAAAGCTGTCCGACGCTAAAGAGTGGGCAATCCGTATGAGTGAAAATGGCGTGGCGTACAGTTCTATCCGCAATTACAAGCGTTCCTTGAAAGCGTCGTTCTATCTTGCAATACAGGACGACTACATCAGAAAGAACCCGTTTGATTTTAAGTTGAGCGACGTTCTGGACGACGACACCGAGGAAAAGGTAGTGTTGACACCAGAGCAGGAAGCCAGCCTATTGTCCTTTATGCAGTCGGATAAGACGTACCGTAAGTATTATGATGAGGTCGTCATACTGCTGGAAACAGGCTTGCGTATTTCTGAATTTTGTGGATTGGACTTAAATGTAGCTGTTGACATGCGTAACAGGTCAATCCTTGTAGAACACCAGTTGCTAAAGGATAAGGAAATCGGTTATTACATTTCTACACCTAAAACAAAGAATGGTAGCAGACAAGTGCCAATGAGCAAAAAGGCTTATGAAGCATTTAAACGAGCTATCAAAAACCGTGAAAAAGGTGTATCGCTTGTCATAGACGGGTGCAGCCGTTTCTTGTTCCTCAACCAAAAGGGACTGCCTAAAGTAGCAGGAAATTATGACGGTATGCTAAGAGGTCTGGTGAAAAAGTATAACAAGACACATGATGAGCCTTTACCGCACATCACACCGCATACATTCCGTCACACTTTCTGTACGAATATGGCGAATAAAGGAATGAACCCAAATACATTGCAGTATATCATGGGACACGCCAATATCACCATGACGCTGAATTACTACGCACATGGTTCTTATGCTTCTGCAAGGTCTGAAATGGACAGGCTTTGTGCATAGTGGTAAAAGAATATTTACCACAGAATTTACTACTTCCGAACGGTAAAATACATAGAGATATAAAAATCTATGTGAAGTGCTTGACCCTACGAAAAATGCCATTAAAGCCTATAAAATAAGGCTTCAATGGCATTTAAGAAGATTTAAAAAGATAATAGGAATTTATGATAAGATTTTATGATAATATTTTGTCTTTGAAAGGCAGCACGTGAAAACTGGCGCATCTGGTGCTTGGAGTGCACAATGTCAACCGTGGCATTTGAGATTCCGGATGAGCGCGTCGTCAGTGGATTGTCAACAGTAAACTAAACAACTTTTTTAAGGTTATTCTGCCGGTACTCAACTGGTGTCAGGTAACCGAGCGAAGAATGAAGTCTGTGATTGTTAAACCAATTCACATAATCAGCAAGCCCCAGTTTTAATGCATCCAGATTTGCAAATGTTTGGTTTTTTACAAATTCTGTCTTGATGATTTTAAAAGTTGCTTCTGCTACAGCATTGTCATATGGGCATCCTTTCTGGCTTAAAGATCTGGTAATGTCAAATGCTTCCAGCGTCTCTTCTATTAGAGCGTTTCTGAAAAGTAAAAAGTGACGAATGATAGTAAATGTGGTAAGATATATTCGGTGATAAAAGTGGCAAACAGACGATATGAATTAACAGACGAACAATGGGAACGCGTAAAGGATATGATTCAGCATTCAAAGATGGGACGACCGCCAAAGGATGACCGATTGATGCTCAATGCCATGTTTTGGCTTGCGAGAAGTGGTGCAGGCTGGGAGGATCTTCCTGAGCGGTATGGCCCCTGGAAAACGGTCTACAGCCGCTTTTGTAAATGGCGTGATGATGGCACCCTACTGCGGATCTTTCAGTCCTTGAACGAAGATGCAGATATGGAAAATCTATCGCTGGACTCCACCGTCATCAAGGCACATCCACACAGTGCTGGCGCTAAAAAGGGGCTGTAAACAGCGAAAACAATCAATTTATTGGCACAAGTCGTGGTGGAAAGTCTACTAAGATCCATGCTGTCGTGGACGGTTTGGGAAACCCAGTTCATTTGCAGCTAACCGGTGGAAATGTCCATGATTCGACCGTTTCAGTGGATGTACTGTCCCATCTTGACCTTTCGAACAGCACGATTTTGGCTGACAAAGCCTATGGAACCAACGAAATCTTGGACTACATTCAGCAACAGGACGGCGACTATGCCATTCCTCCAAAATCAAATACACGTAACCCCTGGCGTTGTGACTGGGCGCTCTACAAGGAGCGCCATTTGGTCGAGTGCTTTTTTCTGAAATTGAAACAATTCAGGAGAGTTGCTACCCGTTATGACAAGTTAGCTTCCTCTTTTCTGGCCTTCGTTTATCTTGCCTCCATTGCTATTTTGTTGAAATAGACCAATGATTCAGACTTTTCAGAAACGCTCTAGCTGATTCTTGAATTCGTTGCCACGGTCTGTGTGAAAAATATTGATTTTTTCCAGACTGCCCCTTACAGTCATAAATGCCTGCTTTACAAGCTTTGCAGTTTTATGTGGTCTGGCACTGTAACCGATGATTTCACGATTAAAGAGGTCCACAAGTACACATATGTAATTCCAGTTCATTCCAACCCGGACATATGTCAAATCGCTTACTACTACGTTTCGATATGGTTGTCCATCGAATTCTCGATTTACAATATTTGCGATCTCTGATTCATTGCAGGCATCCTTTTGTGGATGAAACTGAGCTGTTGTATATATTGATACAAGCCCCTCCTGCTTCATAATACGACCGATACGACGACGTGATACAATCATATCTCGCTTCGCCAGTTCCCGCTTGATTTTGCGGGTTCCGTAATTATTACGGCTGGTTTTAAATATATCAATTATGGCTGCAGTTAATTGGGATTCATCCGCTTTCTGCTTTGCTTCATAATAGTAAGTGCTTCTGGAGATTTTTAGGACTTTGCACATTGCTGATACAGAGTATTTGTGAGCATTTGCTTTAATCACATTTACTTTCGTCCTAAGATCAGCGCCGCTTGTTTTAAAATATCGTTCTCCATCTTAAGCTGTTGGTTTTGCTTACGTAGCTCAATGAGTTCCTGCTGTTCAGGGGTTCTATTATCCTTTTCTTTGAAAGAACCTGAATTATTTGCTTGAGCAATCCACTTATCCAGAAGGGATTTTGCGATATCGTATTCGCGGACAATATCACATTTACGTTTACCACTGCGATATAAATCAACAAGTTGCTGTTTGAATTCTGGCGTATAAGTACGCCGCGGTCTAGGCTGTTTTCTTTCGGACATAATTAAAATTCCTTTCTTCATATGGATTTATTGTATATGCCCTTAAAAAATCTGTCCAGTTTATTGTAGCCGATTCACAGTGAATGAAAAGGGGAGACTGGAAGTTGATTCTTGTATGGGTCCTTGGCTGGGGTACTTTTGTGGGTGGTTTTGTGCCGGTCTTTGTAGAGATCGGCAAAGGAAACGGTTTGATCGGATATCTGGGATATCGAAGAAAAGATATGGAAGAAACAAGTTTGAAACAATGAAGTAGCGAGTAGAGAATACATTTGAGCATCACAAATAAGCCATCGTTGTGGTGGCTAAAAATTGAATATAGACGCAACACCTAATCAGGAAACTGGTGAAGGATCATTTTTGATGAGATATCCTCGTTGCTTAAGTAGATTAAGTGCCTGTGAAATAGTAAGAACTTTTTCTTTATTCACAGGATGTGATTCAAGAAACCCCTCTGGTGTATATGGCGTTAAATCTGTAAGTATGTGCCAGATAGCGGTCAGGATCATACGACAGATAGCGATGATGGCTTTCTTATGTCCACGGCGTGTTTTGATACGCTTATAGCGAGTTGTAAATTCAGGATGTTTCTTTGATTTGATTAAAGCATTTGCAACTTGTACCAGAACTGGTTTAAAATAAGAACCAGCACGGGAAATCCTAGTGGATTTGATTTTGCGGTCACTTTTATCATTACGAGGACAACATCCTGCCCAAGAGACGAGGTGTTTTGCTGTGGGGAAGACAGACATATTACCACCAATCTCTGAAAGTACTTGAATTGCAGTCATTGGATTTTTATCGAATCCCGGAACAGTCCTTATTAGATTTAAAGCAGCCTCATATTTATCACTGAGACGAAGGATTTCCCGTTCTACTTCTGAAATGTGCTTTTGTAGTTCATCGATATGATCAAGGCATTGTCTGAGTTTCACAGCTTGTTCTTTAGAAATAGCACCATCAACAGCAGCCTGTATTTCTTCAATCGGAGTTTTACAGCGACCATCAACAAATGGTGATACATCAAACTTTTCTCCTGGGTGCTGTAAAATCTGTTCCGTAATAGAACGGGAAGACTTACCAAATACATCAGAAAAAACATCATCAAGTTTAAGATTGGATACAGTAAGACAATTTTGGGCACGATTCTTCTCGCTGGTAATCATACAGGTGAGTTTGAAACGGTATCTTACGAGATCCCTAAGTGCTCTGATGTCAGCAGGTGGAATAAAGGAAGGTTTAACCATGCCACACATGTATAGATCACAGATCCATTTGGCATCTTTGCGGTCTGTCTTATTTCCTTTCATGGGTTTTGTGTATTTGGGATGAGATAGAGTAACCCAGATTTCGTGTTGCTCTAAGATATTGAAAACAGGGATCCAATACTTTCCGGTAGATTCCATGCACACATCTTTACAGTTATATTTTGCAAGCCAGTCACACAACTCATTCAATCCTTTTGTGAAGGAAGAAAAGCGAGCTTGCTTATACTCTGTACGATTATTGGAATCAGTGATGCCAATACAGGCATAGATCCATGTTTTGTGGACATCAAGTCCACAGCAGTTAAATTTTAAAATTTTAAAAGACAAGTAACTACCTCCTGATATTATAGAATTTGAACTGACAGTGACTGGTCATCCGGCGAGATCGAGTCGACTTCGGAAGAGATAAGTTTACGGGCTACTGTAATGCGCCACTCATTGATGCCTTAACGGATGACCGACAACATATATAAATACGAGGTCGCCGCTATACAGCCCCGCCACTCACCTCCACGTGTTCTGTAGTGTGTCAGTCTTATCAAAAAGATAATATCAGAAGGAAGATAAATTAAAAAGCGGAAGTTAGCCAACGGGTTTCATGACCCCATCGGTGCCTTTCGCAGAAAGGTGGAAAATAATTATGAAATTAACCGAACTTTGTCAGGTCATTCAGGATGTCTCTAATATTACTGTTACACTTCTCACTTCTGAGAAAGATTTCCGCAACTTCTGCAAAACCTGGCAATTTCACGATAAACAGGACTATTTAAAAACAGATACATTAAAATGGCTTTTTCATGCACTTGATCATGATAAACTCTTATGCTATACCGACTGTTTCCAGATTCGCTTCTGTTTTTTCTGGGTAGATGATCTTCCTGTCGCAATCGGACCTTACTGCACAGAAATCTTAACAGCTCAGGACTACAAAAGACTGGAAAAATTAACTCGCCTAAACGGAGTATCTGAAACAGATCTTCCCATATACCGAAGTCGCTTTCCAGTTACACAAGAAAGCAGTATTCTGCATCTTGCCCATTGCATTTTGAAACATATGTTACATGAATCAACTACCAGACAAATTCTTCGTATTGATGCACACACATTTTATAACCAAAATGCTTCTGATACTGATATCCTGTATAAACCTTATTCCATGCTGGTACAGGAGCGCTACAAAACGGAATTAGAATTTATGGAAAACATAAGACTCGGGAATCGTACTGCAGCTTTAAAAAACTGGAAAAGCCTGCATAATTCTGTCGATTTTTTAAAGAAACGAATCGGATATACTCTGGAAGGTGCAAGAATCTCTGCTGCGGTTACACGAACCACAATCCGTCTTGCCGGAATGGAGGCTGGCCTTCCCGCTGAACTCGGTGACTGGCTGACTAGTCAAAGTGCCCAGAATATCCGTGACGCAAAGAATATTGAATCAATTAACCAAGAGCATGAACGACTGATTCAGGAATACTGCAATGCGATCCATGAATTTAAAAACCACTCTTACAGCAACCTTGTTTTAAGTACTCTCTATCATTTGGAACACTCATTTCAGCAGGATTTTCTTATTTCTGATCTTGCTGCTGAACTGGATGTTTCCGTCAATTATCTGATCAAACGTTTTAAAGAAGAAACCGGTCATACCCCCAGACAGTTCCTTCTAAAAAAACGTTTAAAACACGCAGCCTGGCTTCTGGTCAGCACCACTCTTCCCATCCAGGAAATCTGTTTGCAATCAGGAATCTCTGACGCAAACTATTTTTCCAGACTATTCCTTCGTGAATATGGAGAATCGCCCGGACAGTATCGTAAAAAACATCATTTATAAGCAGATTATCCGATATTCCATCATCTCATATGCAATATGGCAGCCCTCCTGAATCTCCGGAGGGAGCAGTGCCATTGCCACACACTTTTCTTCTGCATTTTCATCTTCCAGTTTTTGCAGATACGCATACTCTCCGTCTATTCTGATCACTCTGTAATCAATTCTCTCAAACATGTAAATTCTCCTTCTTTTTTGTTATTGTTCACAGTGACTTTTTTCAAGCATATACAGTCCTGCGGGAACTGCAAAACCGATTCCTGCCAGACAACACAGGCCGACAACCAGCCAGATCAACGGATATTGAAATACAAAATACGAAAGTTTTATTTCCATATACGTCTTGATCCATTGTAACATGACACTTCCAATTGTCACAAGCAGAACTGTCACCGCACAAAAATAGTATCCGCCTTCCATCATGAAAAGCATACGCTTCTGCCGTTTCGTCATCCCCACTCTTTCCATGATCTCCAGTTCCTTTTTTCTGGAAAAGATTCCTGTGACCACGATATTTAAGTAATTTGTCATTCCTGCCATCAACAGCACAATACTGATACTTCCAAAAATAATCCGATTCCCCTGGATATAATCTTTCGCATTTTCCAGTAATTCCGACTTGCTGATACAGAAGATTCCCGCTTCTCCACTCTGATCCTCTACTCCTGCTGCGGACACATTTCTCCGTCTTTTGTTTTCTTCCTCCAAAATATTTTGAATTTTTTGCCGAACCACTGCTTCTTTTTTGTTTTCTACATTCAGTTCCATATAAAGCGTCTTTTTCTCTGTCGGAATCTTTGCAAATCCATTCTCACTGATCAGAAAATAAATACTTCCTTCGCTTCCATGCCACGTCTGACGAACATCGGGAAATCCTTCTGCCCGGTTGTCCAGATATCCACTCAGACAAAATGTTGCTGACTGTTTTCTCTGCATAGTTCCTGCTTTTGTCTGTTCATCCCGCTCTTTCGGACTCAGCTGGTTCCACTGCCTCCAGTCCCGCTCTGACAACATCGTTGAAAAATACAGTGGTTCTCCCACGCTTTCTCTGGCTTCTTCTTCCTGTTTCGGGTTCAGCTGATGGTCATGAAGAATTACAACTCCGTCGCCTTCTTTCAAACTCTCAATATCCACCGGAAGATTTTTCTCTTTCACATAACGTGCAAGCTTTTCCATTTCTTCATCCGTAAGAATCTGAACCGTATCTTCTGTAAATCCCTCCAGCATAGAGTCTTCCTTTTCCTTCAATGGCTGCTCATTTTCCTCCAGCGGACGAATTCCTTTTCCGGAAATTGTAGTCATCAGATAGGCACCCTCCATAACATAAGAATCCTCTCGATTCACACCATCCAGCTCCAGCAGCCTGTCCCGCACTTCTGAAGAAATCGGTGAAAACTCCTCATATTCATTTCCATACAACAGCTCAAAATTATCTCCTTCTGTCTCCATCGGATCATATCCTGCATCCCGGGACTGGTATTCCTTCCCATATCCCTGCTCCATTCCCCAGTCACTGAACATGCCGGCAATCAGAAAATCCGGTCGTTTTTCTATCACATGGGTATAGTCGCCTCCTTCTGTAATGACCACAGATGCGAGCAGCATTTCCACGCCGAGAAACAGCGAGATCACCGTAAGCAGAAATCTCCCTTTGTATCTTCTTACATTCTGCCATGCCATATAGCCGATTTCTCCTGTTTTTGTCCGCTTCTTCAAATTCACCTTTCTTTTTGAAGGTTGACGGATTCCGTAAATGGCTGTGCTACTCTCCACGCAAGATGTGCTGACTACATGGCGGATCACAAGCCACGCCGTTCCAAGCGTAAGAATCACCGCAAAACCAACCGCGGCCAACAAAATTGCAGGAGAAAATACCTGGAACTCTCCAGAGCCGCCATATCCGTTTAAATACCTGCTTCCCAGAATTTCCGGGATCAGAAGATGCAAGATCATCCCCGAAAAAAGACTGCCCAGCAAAACTCCCGGCAGCAGGACCGCCAGGATCTGCCGAAAATAAATCCTTTTTATCTGCCGTTTTGTCGTTCCGATCGTATACAAAAGTCCCATCTGTTGGATGTCTCTGTTCATAGAGATTTTCATCACATTATAGATCAGTAAAAACATCCCGAAAAGAATAACCAACGCGCCACATGCAGCCAGCTCATAGCCTCCTGTCAGACGATTGATCGCTTCGTAAGCAAATGTATTATCTGCTGTAATCTTCAGTTCCTTGCTTCCCAGATCCTGATACAGCCGTTCTTCTGTTTTCTGCCATTCCATCCCGTCCGTCTGTGCGAGCAAAATATCTGATGTTTCCTGCAGATCATATCCCCACTCTTTTCCTTTTTCTTCGGATACATATCCAACCGAGGCCTGCGAATCTGTATAATCCGTATACCATCCACTTAAGAGAAATGTCTCCTGTGCTGTCTGAAACAATCCGATCTGTACTGTCAATGAGAGCTTCATTCCCTGCTTCGGCGTTTCAATCCCCAGCTGCTGCAGGCTTTTTGCAGAAAGCATGAGTTCCTGCTTTTTCTCAGGATAATGTCCATGAATCTCCGTGTATGCGGGACTTACCAGTTTATTCCACGCAGATGTATCCAACACCTCCAGATTACATACATGTTTTTCGGAAACTGTCGCCTCTCCCACAGATATACTGCGGCCACTTTCTTTCACATAGGAAAGATCTTCGATTTTCTGATATATCCCATTGTCTGCATGTTCAATCCGGACCGAAGCAGTTGTTCCTTCCGCCCTTACAGCCTTTATATACTCTGCTTTTGTCTTTCCAGAGGCAATTCCAAATACCATCGTCAGGGTCACAATACAAAGCGTAACTGCACTCATAAGAATTCTGTTTCTTCCCCGGTTCCATTTTCCAAATTCACGTGCCAGCATCCCAAGCACCTGCTGATTCTGATTCGGGATAAATGTCTTTGTCTCCATCCTTTATCCCTCCATCTGATACTTTCCGTCCTCAATACGGATGATCCGATCTGCCATCTGAGCCACTTCTTCCTGATGCGTCACCACAAGTACTGTCTGATGAAATCGCTCTGCACAGGATTTCAGCAGTCCGATCACTTCACTGCTGTTTGCCGAATCCAGATTTCCCGTAGGCTCATCTGCAAACTGTACCCCTATACCCTTATGTCTTGAAAACAGGGCTTTTAACGAAATACATACTTGTGTACTGTGTACATCTTTCCCCATACATTAAAAGCAAGCAGGTCTGTCTTTTCAGAAATTCCCACTTGCGTTTATATGATAAAAATAATTACATTCACATCTTTATTTTTCTCAGCATCCATGTTCTCTACGCCCCTGCCAGTCGATGATTCTTTTCTTCTTCACTAAAAATTCTTAATCAGATTCAAGTCTCTTTTATTCAATGCCTTCCGCATTGCTTCATTTTCTTTCCGTAATGTTTTATTCTCGCCTTTCAGTTTTGCCACCTGCTGTTCCAGCTGCAGGATACGGTTGTCCATTGCCATATCTAAAATCTTTCTTCTCTTATCTACCATGCCAGCCTGTAGCTGCAAGGCACGATCTACTTCCTTTCGCACTTCCGGGTTCTTATAGAAAAATCCTCTGGATAGTCCGGTCTTTTGCATCAGCTTTGGGACTGTCACTTTATCCTCTTCTTCAATCATTTCCTGGATTGTCAGTTTTGCCCTCTGGATCTTCTCCACGCTCTGCTTATGGTTTACTTCCAGCATCTTGTCATATTTGCTCATACTCTTGCCCCCATCCTGCCAGATTCGCCCGAATCATCCGGCTCATCTCTGCCCTGATTTCTCTTGTTTCATCTGCGATGATCTGGAGGCTCATCTTCCGGTAAAATTTTACATTCTTTACAGATGTATGCCCCAGTAGTTTTGCGATGGTCCAGTCATCCAGATGCAGTTCTGTTAAGCGGATACCATATACATGACGGAACATATGCGTTCCGAATCCAAATAGTTCTCCATGATCGTCCCGCAAATCTTTTTTCTGGAGCAGATCCATCACCTTGTTTTGAACGGTATTGTACTGCATCGGTCTCTTGCTATTTTTCTCATCCACAAAAATGTAAACCGTATCTCCATACATTTTTCTAGTGTATTGGATTGCTTTTTCAATCAGCAATTCCAGTTCTGCACTGATAGGCTTCACAAAGGTAGTTGTTTTCATCTGCCGGATCTGGATCATAGGATGTCCGTCCTGCCGATACAGGCAGTCTGTCTGCAGGGTAAGGGTATCGGATATCCTTGTTCCTAACATCTGGTGGATGACCATAAGCCGCTCCATCTGCTCATCCAGCTCCGCAAGCGCTGCATTAAAACGAATCAGCTCACTGTCTGAATAAGATTTTATTTTCGGCTGCACCTGTCTGGGCAAGTCGCTGGCCAGGAATAAAATTTCTAAATGTGGATACCCATATAATTTTCCAATGGTTTCCAGAACTCCCCGGAGTCTTGTCAAATCCATTCGGTAATTATTCACGCCCTCCGCTTCTGTTGCAAGGTACGTAAGATATTCTTCCAGCAACTCCCGATTCAGTTCTTCCGCAGAATGGATATCGGGATATGTTTCTTTCAGATATTTGGATAATCTCCGGATGGCTGTCAGCTCTTTGCTAATCGTTGCAATCGCTTCGTGGTGTAAATGTTCATAAACTGCCTTTTTTGTTTCTTCCCGTAAGTCATCCTGGATAATCGCTGTAAAATTCAAGGTCTGCACATTTTTAATCGGATTCTTTTTATAGGCAATATCCAGATTCTCTAATTTCCAGATATCTTTCTCAATCTCATCCCGTTCCTCTTTGGCTTCTGTAAATTGATATGCCTTCCGCACATACGTGATGAGGCTCGATGGCACTGTCTTTTCTTTCCCATATACGCTGATTCCCTGCATGGTCAGTTTCTGCCCATGTTCCAGAAGCCAGCTTCGGATTTTTAGCAGCCATTGTTCCCACTCCAGTTCCTGCAGGCTCTCTGCCCGGATGTGCTTATCCTTTACCATTCTGCAAAATCTCTGATAGATCTCTCGTTCCTGTATCATCGTTGCCAATGCACATTGTCGGCTTCGCTCCTCAAGAAAGGAACGGAATTCTTTTTGAAGCCCTTTTGTTGGAAGCAGTCCGAAATCAAAGCAATGGGATTCCTTTACATTCTTTTTCTGTTTCTCATCTGCTCTTGCATAGCAGTCCAAATCGATTAGATATAATTTTTTATCCATGGAACTCTCCTTTCATCAGTTCCGCCGCAAAGCTGTGGGTTTCTTCCTGGAAATATACTCCACTGGCTTTTTCCAGTTTCTTCGGCATATAGTCCACATACTGTCTGGTCATTTCCTCATATTCATGCCCCAGATAATCCCGCACTGCCTGAAGGGAAATTCCATTATCATAATAAAGCGTAGCCAGGTTATGACGGTAATCATGGGATCGGAATATATATTCTCCATCTGCGATCTGATTTTTCTCACAGTATTTCAACATTTGATACCGTAATGTAGCATACTGGAATGCTCCCCCTTTTTTGCTTTTAAACAGATATTCTTCTGGTCCGATCTGATATTTCTTTTTGTACACCTGCACCAATTTATACAATGCTTCCGGAATGGGAATCCGCTTATACGTTTTCATTTTCACCTGATATACTTTCAGCCAGTAATCTCCATGCTTTTCTTCATAATCACCACCTGTCAGGGTACATACTTCGCTTCCCCGGATTCCTGTACACCATAAGTGCAGGAACATCAGCCGCAGATGTTCCGGAAACTCTGCCAGCTTCGATAAAATTTCCACATATACTCTTTCTGGTACGCTGCGGTCATTGTGGCCCTGCACTTCTTTCTGCAAATAATACGCATGCCGGAAGGGAATCTTCTTCAGATATCCTTTGACTGCAAGGAAGTTGTAAAACTGCAAAAGCATAGTGATTCTTCCATTCGCTGTCTTTACACGGGTATCCTGTCTCTGAACGGATTCCAGATATCTCTGAATCTTCTCTGCTTCCACTTCATAGATTGGCTTTTCTTCTCCATTGAAGTGTGCCAGGAATGTACGAAGTTCCAGCAGCTTGATTCGGATGGTACTGATAGATAAATCTGTGATTCCAAACAGATATCGCAGATATTTTTGCAGAATCTTTTGATTTTCCAGGTTAGTCACCTCTTTAAAGGATACCGATTCCACAGGCTTGCTTGGATTCATTCGTTCCCTGGAAAAATGGAAGCGTTCCAAAAACCACACATTCGCTTGCCAATGAATTTCCGGCGCCTGTAAAAATAGGATTTTTCTGCTCATCCGCAGGATACCAAACACAGCACTTTTCTTTTCCCCTCTAAAATGTTCTGAGAGTTCCTGCTCAAATTGCTGTTCTTTGGCCAGTGTCATTGTCTCAATATCAGCCACTTGATGTTTCACACAGAATTGATAAAGCCTTTGCAGTGCCAGCAGTTTCTCTTTTCTGTAACGGCCTTTGTAGGTATGGATCACCTCTTTCAGTACTATAAAAATCTGCATCTTCAAGTTTTTTGGACACTCCAGTGTGAAATTCCACAGCAGTTCCTTTCCGTCTTTACTTGCTAGAAAGGATTCCGCAATCTCAATCTCCGGATAATGGGTAAGGCACATCCACTGTTCCGGATACTCAGTAGTATAGTTTCTTCTGCCTGCCAGTGTCTGCAGTTCTTCTTTCATCCGATGAATCACGATTCCATCAAATCCCCGCAGGCAGGTAATCGGTGCAAGAACAGTTTCGTTCCTTTTCAGATATTCTTCGTATCGAATTCTTAGGACTACGTCCATTTCCGAAATGTCGATAATCCCCTCTTCTATCAGAAACTTCTTTACCCGGTTTCGTATAGTTCCATTCACCTCTGTGCAGGCATCCACCTGCTCACAGATTTTTCGTTCCAGTTTTTCCCGCTCTTCCTGCTGTTCATAAATATGTAATTGATAAGCGGGCATGTTCTTCACCTCCTACAGGAGTTTCTCCATATCATAAAGGGAAGAATGTTTTGCATAATATTGGTCGCTGGCTTCCATAAGCTGGTCGTCCACAATGTTCAGATATTGGATCGTTGTGTCGATGTGTTTATGCCCATAAGCCTCGCTGATCATTTCCAGCGGCCACCCGGCATCCCGCCGCATATTTCCGAAGTATCTCCGCAGCATATGGGGCGTGGTATGGATGCCTGTCTTTTTCTCCATCCGCTCCAACATCCGGTAAACTGCATCCACCTGCAGTGCCTTTCCTTTCGTCTCTCCTTCGATGTTTACAAACAGCATCGGCTGGTGCTGTAAAAATTCCCGGTACTTGGACAGATAAAACAGTAAAAACTGAAAGGTGGCATCACTGACGTTGGATCTTCGGTACGCCGCATTCTTCGCCCTTGCCTTGTTCTCATTGTCATCCCGGAAGAATACCCGGATGGTGTGTCTTTCATAATCAATATCTCTGGTATAATCTACACCTAAAATCTCGCCGATCCGGTATCCAGTCTCTGCCAGCAGCATGATCAGAAGCTGGTCCCTGCAGTTGGTACACTTCTTCAAAAGTTCCAAAATCTCCTGATGCTCTGCCGGACGGACGTTTCGTTCTTCCTCTTTCAAATAGCCATTGAATGACCGGAACCGCAGTTTCCGTTTTACACCGATGGAATCATGAGTGGTAAAGCTGTCATAATATAGCACTTTCAGCCTTTCCATATCTGCTTCCAGCTCTAAAAAACAGAAAAACCTGAACACGTCTTTTAAGTACGCATTGCAGGTTTTATTGCTTGGCAGTTTCTCTTTCTTTTCATGCAAATGGTTTCCGGCTTTCAGCCAGTGGAGAAATCCCACATAATGTTCATACTGTTCCTGGAATTCCAATTCCGCTACCTGGGACAGTTCCATCCCTTTCTCATCCAGATATTCCAGATAGAACCGGATGGATTTTGCCCTGCGGCCAACGGTATTCGGGGAACGGTTTGCTCGGGTCAAATGCGTCAGATACTTGGACGGGAGCAGCACCATCTGCCAGCTCTGATGGTCTCGGATCAGGAAATATTCCCGTCTTCCTTCCCAGATATGTTCCACAGCATATCGTGCCATTTTGCTCACCGTCCTTTCCTCTAACGCTATACACATTATACCCACTTCATGTTCAAATATCTATTCATCAATACCAACAATCTCTTCAAAAATGCCCCTAAAACTGTACTAAACTTTCTACTTAATAATGCCCAAAAAGCAAGCACAAACAACAAGGCTGGAAAGAGGATTTTTCCCGTTACAGATAATACTCCACGACTTTCCGGCTGCGGATAAAATCCTGCACCTCTCTCAATTCTTCTGCCATCTGACACGGTGGAAGCGCACACATCACCTCTTCATGATACTTGCCGCCTTTCACCGCCCGGATATCTAAAATAGACACCACACAGGTATCTGTTTCTGTCCGGATGGCTCTTCCAAATCCCTGGCGCAGTTTCTTCTGCATATCTGGCACAATGATGGACCGGATATAGGATTCCAAGGAGTCATAGGTTTCCCTCTCTGCTTCGCTGATCGGATCTGGCACTGCAAAAGGAAGCTTCACAATAATCAGCGAAGATACCATGTCTCCCGGAAAGTCTACCCCTTCCCAACAGAAGCCGGCTGCAAACAGCACTCCATTCTCCATGGTTTTAAACCGCAGTATTTCCTCCTGCGAGTGCCTCCATACTTCCACCATGGGAAATGGCAGGCTGTCTCTCAAAATCTGGTACACACTTCCCATCAATGTATAAGAGGTAAACAGCACCAGCGTATGTCCGTAAGTAGAACAGATCAGGGAATGGATATGGTTTGCCACCATTATCGCCTCTTCTCTGCTTCCTCTACGGCAATGCTCCAGCGTTTTTGGCAAATATAGCAGACAATTCTTTTCGTAGGAAAAGGGGGACTCTGCCACACATTCCCGCACTCCTTCCCTTCCTTCCAGCCCGGCGATCTGCCGGGTGCGCAAAAATCCTGCTCCTGCCTTCAGCGTTCCGCTGGTTAAGATGGCAGACACGCCTTCTTCCCTGTCCCATAACATCTTCCGAAGTAATTCCGGGATTTCCCGGCTGGCTGCACATAAAACGGGAAGCTGTTCTTGATCCAAATACAGATAGCGGACATATTTCCCATCGTTGCTGCAAAAACACTCCAGCACATCCTTTGCTTCTTCCAGCCGGTTCCTGATCCACTTTGGAACACTTCGTTCTAGTTTTTCTAAAAGGAATTCCAACATTTCTACTCCTTCCAACAGGGAAACCGCACTATCGGTTGTATGACGGAATGTTTCCCGGCTTCCTTTTCCAATCCGCTGTTCTTCTCCAACAATACGCAACGCCTCACCCAGCACTGTCCGCAGGATTCTTGCCTCTTCTTTCTGATGCTCCCGTTCCAGATAATATGCCATTTCCTTTATATCATCCATACACAGGTTTTTCTCGAACATCTGCCTTGCCTGTTTATCTTTATGTGTGGATAAACCGGATACACGGATTTACGCCGCGGGATCGATGGGCTGGCATCCATTGTTAAATTCAACTTTCAGCTGGATCCATATGTAAAGGACATTCTTTTTCTCTTCTGCGGCAGACGCAGTGACCGTATTAAGGGGCTTGTATGGGAAGGTGACGGATTTCTTCTCCTTTACAAAAGGCTGGAGCTTGGCGGTTTCAGCTGGCCCCGTACAAAAGAAGAGGCACTGGAGATCTCACCGGAACAATATCATGCATTGATGCAGGGGCTGGAAATTGTCTCCAGACATCCGATTCAGGAAGTACATCCCCAGGATCTCCGGTAAGGCATTGTGCAAAACGGAGAAAATCAAAAATCTTTTCACCTTCACCGCCTTGCGGGGAGTGAAAGTTATCCACAACTGGGCCTTATTGCATTCATTCAATTATGGAGTACTTACCAGCGGCAAGCTGCCGTGTGGATAAGTACCCTAAAAAAGGGGATGTCGGTTAATACCGATTTTTAAACTCTAAATCCTAAAATAAGAATCTCCCATAAAAATCAGTGTTTTTCATACTTGATATTCTGTGGGAGATTCTTATTGTTCTTTTTCTGTATATATTTTAGGGCGCAAAACACCCATAACTGCATTTTTGAACATGCACATTTTTTAAGCCGTCTTTTCCTCGGTTTTTCCTTCGAATTTTTTAATCTCTTCATGAAGAAAACGATGATATTTATTCATGTTCCGACCAATGGCATACAGCATGAATTCTTTATACACCTTCTCTGACGTTCGGTAGTTGAATCTTCGGAAACTATCATTTTCCTTGATATCTCCAAAATGTCCTTCTGTCTGGATGGAACGGATCTGACGATTTAGAATCCCTTTCTCACTTTGGATGTTTGCATGGGATTCCTCTTTCAATGTTTCCCATTGTTCATTGATCTTCATAACTTTGTTTTTCTCAGCATCTTTTTCTGCGTTATATTTATATAAGCATTTCGCTTTGTGTTCACAACCACTACAGTCTGCACATCCGTATACCTCAAAAGTCTGGGTATAACCCGGCTGTTTTTTGGTCTCTGTGCGGATATGATGCAATTCTCTTCCGTCATGGCAAACATAATACCGTTCATCCTCAAATATCTGTGTTTTCATGTTGTAATATTTTCCAATATCTTCTCTGTAAGCGCGTGTTTTCCGTTTTTCATGATCCTGCAGCTTGATGTAACTGGATATCTTATTTTTCTTTAAATACAGAAGATTTTTCTCGCTACAATAACCGCTATCTGCGGTTACTTCTTCCAAAATCTCCCCAAATGCATTTTTATGCTTTTCTAAAACCGGAATCAGTGTGTTATAGTCTGTCCGGTCATTGCTTACATAAGCATGGACAATGAAATAATTCTCTACTGCGATCTGAACATTATATGCGGCTTTTAACTGTCCGTTCAGCATGTGATCTTCTTTCATTCTCATAAAGGTGGCTTCTAAATCTGTTTTGGAATAGCTGTTCCTGTCCTTTCCCATGATCTCAAAACATTCTTTGTATCCCATAAGGCGTTCGCCGCAGGTTTCTAATTCCTCATAAAGCTGCTGGAACTCCGATTTCCTCTTCCCTTTTCCGTAAACAAACGCAATCTGTTCCTTCTCTGCGATCTGAGTCAGATTTTTCTGAAGTTTCAAAATCTCCAATGGGGAACAGTTGTCAATCTCGATGATCGTATTATTGGACAACTTTTTATGTTTTGTCAGTTTCCGCTTCCGGTTCTTTTCAATGACATCTCTTACCTTATCCATTCCTTCGATCACAAACATATGTGCATGGGGAATGTCATATTTTATGCCATACTCATTTTCATCTATCCAATCTCAGTATGTGCCTGTCATTAATTCAACTCTTTAATGCTTCATCTGTGTATCTTTTGGTTGCTCCAATTTATCTTTAGATTTATTGTTCTCTACACTTCTATTTTTCTTTACTAAAAGATATTAAGTTAGTCAAAATGGCTGCGATCATTCATATCCAAAACACTTTTCCCATTGTAATTATAATATACATCAGAGTCCCTTATGATTAGTTAATTTCTCTGATGGCTACGTCTGGATAGAACACATAGACGGTAAATGATAGGAAGGACAGGTTAAAACAGAGAAACCACTTTGCTTTTTTATCTTGAATCATCCAAACGATTCCTAATGGGGTTAGTATAGCATTTCAGAATATAATTGCTCCCGTTCCAAAAAATATTCATATGTTCAATACATCTAAATTTACATATTTATATGTATTCAGTCGGGGCTAATGCCACTCTTGAACAGCACAATCCAAGCTCTGATTTTCGAACTTATGCAAGATAAATTTAGTTTAATGGACGATTTTCGATATCCCCTAAAATTGCCTTTGGATTTTCGTTCCGCATATCCAATTAAAAACAATATCATTAACGTATACATGCATATCTTCATGTCCATACTCTGGTAACAGAAGATGTTCTTTTTCACCTTCTAATCGATTAAAAATTGCAAACTGAGTTACGGGATAACAAACAATATCTTCTAAACCGGTTATCATTTTTACAGGACATTTTATTCGATGTGCGAAGTTTTTAACATCTATATACGCTAAAGTATTCATGATTTTGTCTTCGGTTTCATGAAATGGGTCAAAAAACTTAAAATAACGAAATAATTCATCATACGCTTCACTTGTATTACCAATTTCAAGAACCCGTCTAAAATCTGAGAGGAATGGGTATATGGAAACTACCGTCTTAATTTTTTCGTTCAAAGCTGCCGTTACTAATGCCAATCCTCCCCCTTGAGATGCTCCATAACTATACAATGTATCTTCATCTACATTTTCTAGGCTACCAATTATTTTTGAAAAACAATAGACATCCAAATAGACATTCTTATAGAATAAAGAGTTCGGCCCATCTAACATTCCACGGATTATATGACCTTTCACTGTATTTCCTCTCACAGTATTGCCGGAATCAATCGAATGGCCTGATTGCCCTGGAATATCCATCATAGCAAAACCATATCCTGCACTAGCATATGAAAACATCGTAGACCAGTCGGATGATCTCCCCATGTACCCATGGAAACTTAAAATAACTGGAATTTTATCTGTAGCTTGCGGTAAAACTACCTTTGCATATATAGCTCCCCCTGTAACTCCTTGAAATCTCAACTCGTAACAATCAATCTTTGTTAAACCAAAATCCATTTTCTCCAACGAGTAGTTAACGGGAACTTTCGTCTCCTTAATGTGCTTATTCCAAAAGTCATCAAAATCTCTAGGAATTTCGTCTCTTCCTTTATAATTTTGTATTTCTTTCAATCCAAATCCTCTCATTATATAATTCTCCTTTTTTTTACACAAACAAAAATCTAGTATGACCAGTTTCATTTTTTCTATATTTCACAGCAAAAAAGAAAGAGATATCCTTTCTTTTTTCATTCTTATTCACACTGTCTATTCTGATAATTATAATATGCTCCCAGCATGCCGGCATCATTCTGATGCTTTGCAAATGCCAGTTTTGTCTTATCTGCAATACTTGCAACCAGATACCTCCTCAGAGATTTCTCGATACGGGGTTTCAGATATTCCTCCTGCGCCATCATTCCTCCGCCGAGGACTACGACTTCTGGATTGATCACATAACAGATATTGGCGATTCCTCTACCAAGCACATCTGACATCTCATCAATGGCTAGGATACAGTCTTTATCTCCATCCTTTGCTGCCTCGAAGATATGATAACCCTCCCACTTCTCTTCGCACTCTTCTTTTCTAGCTGCAACCCGCTTCGTCAGTATGCTTGTCGCTCCAAGAGTCTGAAAATCACTGTCGAGCATATTCATATACCCCACTTCACATGCGCTATTGCTATATCCATGGAATACATGTCCATCAATGAGTATACATCCCCCGATTCCGGTTCCGATGGTCAGGCATAGGGTCACACTACTTCCCACTCCCGCACCGGATACGCTCTCAGCTAGCCCAGCACAGTTTACATCATTCTCCACCTCACAAGGAATCCCGAACTTCTTTTCCAGAACTTTCTTGAACTGTATTCCTGCATAATTCGGAATCAGCGGCGCTGAGTAAAAGATTTCTCCCTTCTCCACATCTACCATACCGGCCGTAGAGATGGCGATCCCAGATGGTTCATATGTATCCATGTAATCTGCCACAATACTGATCACCTTCTTCAGTATTTCCGGCCCTCCCTTATAAGCTTCTGTGTCCATCTTATCCTTCACCAGGATACTTCCTCTCTCATTGATCACACCATACTTTATGGCTGTTGGTCCTATGTCAAGAAAAAGTACAAATTAAATGTAACCAATTTTCTCTGTTCTGAGCGAAGTTTAAC
>ERZ772875.1522-NODE-1522-length-20809-cov-5.059988_pt1 | contig 20809 bp, 16 predicted proteins | sample MGYA00580585_ERZ772875 | MGnify/ENA primary metagenome ERZ772875 (study PRJEB29015, sample SAMEA2737736) | human gut metagenome | biome: human gut; feature: human-associated habitat; material: faeces | place: China | collected 2012 ... | reverse complement strand
TTCGCGGCGGCTCGACACCGCGCTTCTTTGCGCAGCTAAGAAGCGTGGGGTCGAAAAATGAACCGGCTGGCAGGTCTCTGCCAGACTAAATTGGCGCTTGCCGCCACGGACGGCAAAAGCAAAAAAGAAGGGCGGCTTTCGCCGCCCAAACCCCTTTTTCATCGTGGCACGATGATATTGATCGCCCTCTGATGATTGACGATCTCAACCTCTTTGACCGTCCCGCCGTACTCGCCGTCCAGCGTCCAGTCGACCGGACTGTCAAACTGGAACTTCACCCGGCGCACCTTCTTGGAGACGATGTTCTCGTTCTCGCGGAAATCGCTTTTGAGTAGCGCCGTGCTCACATTGTTGAAATCGATCAGATTCTTGATATCGCGCACCAGAAGCAGCTCCGACTGCCCGTCGTTGAGGCTGATGCCGAGGCTGTCCAGAGCCAGCACACCGCCGACCGATGTCGTGCTGCACACGAGCCCATCGAGAACGTCCAGCTCCAGCGATTGACCGTCAAATTCCACGCGCGCGTGAATCGGCTTGACCTCGCCGAGTGCCTTGACCCCGTGGAGAAAATATGCAAGCCTTCCTAACACCTGCTTGTCCTCCTGCGGGGTCTGATACGATACGCCCGTAAACAGGCCGAAAGCCGCCACATAAACGAACCACCGATTCTCCCCGAACGCACCCACGTCGATCGGGAACTCGTGCCCCGTCACAATGTCCTGCGCAGCGAGAATCGGGTCCATGCTCAGCCCCAGCGTCCGCGCCACATCGTTGACCGTTCCGCCCGGAATATACCCCAGCGGCGGCCGGGCAGACGGCGGCAGCTGCATAAGGCCCGACACGGCCTCATTGAGCGTGCCGTCTCCGCCCGTGCAGACGACAAGGTCAAAATCCGCCGCCCGCTTTTCAATCTGCCGCGTGAGATCGCGCGGCGCGCTGGTTGGGTGGACAGTCACCTCGTAGCCGCCCGCCGTAAAAATCTGAATGACCTGCATCAGGCTTCCCCGGATCTCCGAATGTCCGGCTCTGGGGTTGACAAAAAACATCAGCTTTTTTTGCATCCACTACCGCCTCCTGCTTGCTGCAAGCGCCTTATTCGCCCGCTTCTTCCTGCGCCACCGTATCCTCCGACGCATCCGTACCGCTTTCCCCGGAGACCGCTTCGCTTGCCGCAGCCTCTGCCGCAGCCGCATTGGCCGCCGCACGGTCTTCCGCCTGCACGTCAAAAATTGCCGCGTTCTCCAGCGTCTCGGTCAGCGGGTACTGCTCGCGAATCGACTCTTCGAGTGCGTTCTCCCGCTCGGTCTGCAAATCGCTCTTTGCCGCCTCGAACCAGAAGACCGCTTCGCCTTTTGAGACATAATACATGACGTGATAGCCGTAGTCGGTCTTCACGATGCCGGTGTCACCGGGCTGGCGCGCGTCGTCAAAGCACCATTCGTCAAAGGGATCGACCATCTGGCCGGGATACACATCCTCGTACAGCCCGCCGTTGGAGCTGCTGCCGGGGTCCTCCGAGTTTTCGTTTGCCAGCGCGGCAAAGGAATCCTCCGTTGCTTCGCCTGCCTTCCACTCGTCCAGCAGCGCCTGCGCCTTCTGCTCAGCCTCTGCCCACGCTTCGTCGGTATACGTGCCGTCCTCGTTCTGCTCGGTCGGGATCACGAGAATGTGCCGCACGCTCACCATGGGCTTGTCGATCTTTTCAATCCGGCTCTGCGCGTAGTCCTCGGCGTGCTGGTCATAGTAGTCGCTGATCTCCGCGTCGGGAAACTCCATCTGCTCAACAAGCAGCTCCATGTACCGCGATGCACGCATCGAGTCGCGCACAAACGCCACATAGTCCTCTACCGTCACGCTCGGCCCGAAGACCCGCTGCAAATACGCAAGGCCGTCTTCCATGCCGTAATAGCCCGCCGTCGCGTCCAAGCTTTCCGGAATCGCGTCGAGCTGCGCCTGATCCTCTTCGCCGAGCTCGAAGCCCGCCTTGTCGGCCTCCAGATTGATGGCCGTCATCGAGTGGAACATCGTGACTGCACTATCCAAAAATGCCTGCTGCCACGTCTGGCCCTCGCTGTAGGCCTGCTCGTCGAGTCCCTTTGAGGTGTCCATGATATAGCTCAGGTACGAGCCGTAGTTATTGACAAACGTATAGTACTGCTGCCAGTAATAAAACGCGAGATCGCGGTTCGTGAGGTCCCGATCGCCGCAGGAGGCGACGACCTTGGCGAGAACCTCATCGGTCAGCTCATCCTGCGTCACGGTGTAGGACACGAAGCGCTCGGTGCTTTCCGTATCTTCCGCATTCTGCGCGTTTTCATCGGTCGTTTCCGTCACGCCATTTTCGGCGGGGGCGTCTGCATCTAGCTTGGCTGCACTCTTTTTCCCGGCAAGGAAAATCGCCGCGACGATCGCAACGACAGCCAGCGCGCCAATCACCCACACGAGCGCCGACGGCTTTTTCTTCTCCGGCGCAGTCTCCTGCGGTTCATCCCCCGACGCAGAAGCCTCATCCTCAGTCTGTTCCGCGCCGTCCGTCTCCGGCTCTTTTTCGCAGGTAAAGCTTTCCGCTTCCGAATCGGTCTGCGCCGCAGTCTCCTCCGAGGCGGTCTGTTCGGTCGGTTCTTCCGCGGAAGCCGTTTCTTCTGTTACTTCCTGTCCGCACGCGGGGCACACGCCCTCTTCCTCGGGCACATCCGCGCCGCAATGGTTACACTTTTTCATACGTTCCTTCCTTCTGCCGCACCTGCGGCATCATCTCAAAATCGCCTGTTTTCCCGCTGCAAAGCGCATTTGCCGCCGGAAATGATCTGCTACAGTTTACCACATACCCCCCGCTTTTGCAACGACACAGCCGCGAACGCGCGGTAAACAATTTGTGAATTGTGCGCCGTTTGCCGCATCCGCGCCCCGCCGTTCGTTGAAATGCGCCGGGTTTTCTGGTATAATACGCGCAAAATCGGCATTTTTTAAGCCGCGCCTGTGGAAAACTCCCGCGCGTTGTGTTATAATATTGTGCTACATTGAAATCGGTCTATCGGAGGGTACTTTTTTGGAACGTCACACTACCGTTATCTCTCAGCCGGAGCTCGACCGGCAGGCGGCCATCTGCCGCGAAATCGCAAGCTATTGGAAGGCCGAGGGCCGGACCCCGCTCGCCTTTGTCGATACTTACGGCTGCCAGCAGAACGAGGCCGATTCTGAGCGCATCCGCGGCATGCTGCTGGAATGCGGCTACCGGATGTCCGACACCGAGGAGGGTGCGGACTGCATCGTCATCAACACCTGCGCCATCCGCGAGCACGCCGAGACCCGCGTCTACGGAAACGTCGGCGCGCTGGTCCACACAAAAAACCGCCACCCCGCGCAGAAAATTTTTCTCTGTGGCTGCATGATGGGCCAGCCCGCCGTGGTCGAAAAGATCAAGCACAGCTATCATCATGTCGACGGTGTGTTTAACCCCCACCAGCTCTGGCGCTTCCCGGAGCTGCTGCAATCGGTCCTCACGCGACGCAAGCGCATTTTTGCAGTCGATGATTCGGCGGGCAATATCGCAGAGGGCATCCCCGTTGTCCGGGCCTCGAAGCTCAAGGCGTGGGTGTCCATTATGTACGGCTGCAACAACTTCTGTTCGTACTGCATCGTCCCCTATGTGCGCGGTCGTGAGCGCTCCAGACGGCCCGAGGAAATCATTGAAGAAGTCAAAGGGCTGATTGCCGCCGGCTATAAGGACATCACTGTCCTCGGCCAGAACGTCAACTCCTACGGCAAGGATTTGGACTGCGGCGTCGACTTTGCGGACCTCATGGCCTCTCTTGCCGAGCTCCCGGGAGATTTCTGGCTGCGCTTCATGACAAGCCATCCCAAGGACGCGTCCCACAAGCTTTTTGACACGATCGCGAGCCACGATAAAATCTGCAATCAGTTCCATCTCCCCTTCCAGTCCGGCAACGACCGCGTGCTCAAAACCATGAACCGGCACTACGACCGCGCGCAGTATTTAGAGCTCGTCGACTATGGCCGGAAGGTCATGCCGAACCTTGTACTCACGAGCGACGTCATTGTCGGCTTCCCCGGCGAGACGGAAGAAGAGTTTGAAGACACCATCAGCCTCATTGAACAGGTCCGCTACGACGCGCTTTTCACCTTCATCTTCTCTCCCCGCGGCGGAACCCCTGCGGCCAAAATGGAAGACCCCACGCCGAAGGAGGAAAAAAACCGCCGCTTTGACAAGCTCTGCAATGTGCAGAACCGCATTTCGCTTGAAATTCATCAGGCCTACGTCGGAAAAACGATGCGTGTTTTGGTCGACGGACGCGACGGCGATAATCTCACTGCCCGAACCGAAGGCGGCCGCCTCGTGCGCCTGCCGGGCGATGACAGCCTGATTGGCCAATTCATCGATGCAAAAATCACCGGCTGCACCACCTGGAGCCTCGTCGGCGAAGTTTTCGACTGACCCTGCTGTGTACCGCAAACACACCTCACGCAAACTTTCAAAACTACGCGTAGGGGGCGATGCCCACATCGCCCCAGCAGAACGTGCTGTTTTTACGGCAATCTTCGGCGAATTCGCAGCTTCCCAACGGGCCGATGTGGGCATCGGCCCCTACGAATCCAATTCCAAACACAAATCGGAGGTATCTCTATGGCTGAGCTCACGCCCATGATGCAGCAGTACCGCACCGTCAAGGAGCGGAACCCCGACTGCATTCTCTTTTTCCGCTTGGGCGATTTCTATGAAATGTTCGACGAGGACGCGCGCATCGCCTCCCGCGAACTGGACCTCACGCTCACCAGCCGCGACCACGCCAAAGACAAAGCGCCCGAAGACAAGGTCCCCATGTGCGGCGTGCCGTTCCACTCCTCCGAAAGCTATATCGCGCGTCTTGTCCAGAAGGGCTACAAGGTCGCCATCTGCGAGCAGATGGAAGACCCGGCGCTCGCCAAGGGTCTTGTAAAACGCGACATCATCCGCATTGTGACCCCCGGCACCGTGACCGAGAGTTCGATGCTCGACGAATCAAAAAACAACTACTATGCCTGCGTCTACGGCGAAAACGGCGCCTACGGCGCGGCCTTCTGCGATATTTCGACCGGCGCGTTCAGCGCAACCGTCTTCTCCGGCAGTGATGCAGAGGAGGCCGTGTGCAACGAGCTCGGAAGCTTCAGCCCGGCAGAGCTCCTTCTGGGTGGAGACGCAGAAACGTCCGAAGAAATCAAAGCCGTCGCAGGCTCCCGCCTTGGCTGCTGCATGGGCAGGAGCCGGGAGCACCAGTTTGATTTGAGTCTCTGCAAAGCCGCCGTCGAGTCGCAATTCGGAAAGGCCCAGGACGCGCTCGGCCTTACCGGGCACGACGAGGTTATCATTGCCGCGGGCGCTCTTCTCTGCGCGCTCCGGGACGCACAGAAAAACGACCTTCCCCACATCCGCGCGCTGGATTTCTATGTCGCGGGCAAGTTCATGGGGCTCGATCTGACAGCCAGACGGAACCTGGAGCTCACCGAGACGATGCGCACGAAGGAGAAGAAGGGGAGCCTTCTTGGCGTGCTCGACCAGACGAAAACCGCGATGGGCGGACGGCTCCTCCGGTCGTGGATGGAACGTCCCTTACTTAGCCCCGCGAAAATCGGGAAGCGACTTTCTGCCGTGCAGGAGCTCGTCGACAAGACGATCGACCGCGAGGAGCTGCGGCTATCGCTTCGCGAGGTGTCGGACTACGAGCGCGTCATGGCGCGTATCGTCACGGGTACGGCCAACTGCCGCGACCTTGTCGCACTCAGTCAGGGCGCGGCGACGCTTCCGGCAATCCACGACCGCCTCAAAACGCTCTCTTCCCCCCTCTTAAAAGAAATCTACGACCAGCTCGACCCGCTGCAAGACCTCAAGGAGGCCATCGAAAAGACCATTGTCGACGAGCCCCCCTTCGTTCTGCGCGAGGGCGGCATGATTCGGGACGGCGCGAACGAAGAGCTGGATAAATTGCGCGAAATCCAAAATGGCGGTACAGGCATGCTCACCGCCATCGAGGCGCGTGAAAAGGAGGCAACCGGCATCCGGAACCTCCGCGTGGGCTATAACCGCGTGTTTGGCTACTATATCGAGGTCGCCAAGGGACAGCTGAACCTCGTCCCCGACCATTACATCCGCAAGCAGACGCTCTCTACCGGTGAGCGCTACATCACGCAGGAATTAAAAGAACTCGAGTCGACCATCCTGGGCGCGAAGGACCGGATTGTCTCGCTCGAATACGAAATTTTCACCCAGCTGCGCGCGCATGTCTCCGAGCAGTCCCAGCGCGTGCAGAAAACCGCGCAGGCCATCGCCAGCTTAGACGTGCTTTGCAGCTTTGCGCACACGGCGGTCCATAACCACTACTGCCGCCCCGAGGTCGACCTCTCCGGCGAGATCCGCATCACGCAGGGCCGTCACCCCGTGGTCGAGCAGATGCTCAAAAATACGCTTTTTGTCCCGAACGATACCGTTCTCGGCGCAGACGGCTGCAAGGCCGCCATCATCACGGGCCCCAACATGGCCGGTAAGTCGACCTATATGCGTCAGGTCGCGCTCATTGTCCTCATGGCGCAGATGGGAAGCTTCGTCCCGGCCGCGTCCGCCCGCGTCGGCATTGTCGATAAATTATTTACCCGCATCGGCGCGTCGGACGATCTGGCCTCCGGGCAGTCGACGTTCATGGTAGAAATGAACGAAGTGGCGGACATTCTCAAAAACGCAACGCCCCGCTCGCTTCTCATCCTGGACGAGATCGGCAGGGGCACCTCGACCTTCGACGGCATGGCCATTGCAAAAGCGGTTTTAGAGTATGCGGTCGACCAAAAGAAGCTCGGCGCGAAGACGCTCTTTGCCACGCACTATCATGAACTGACCTCCATGGAGCAGGAGATCCCCGAGATCCGGAATTTCAACATCGCCGTCAAGAAGCGGCAGGGCGAGATGATCTTCCTGCGCAAAATCGTCCCCGGCGCGGCGGACGACAGCTACGGCGTCGAGGTCGCAAAACTCGCTGGTCTTCCCGACAAGCTCATCGCGCGGGCAAGAGCGGTTCTCAAGGAGCTCGAGTCCGGCGCGCCGAAAGCGCCCACCGTGCAGAAGCAAGCGTCCGATCAGGTGAGCCTCCTAGATTTGCAGGCGGATGAAATTCGCGAAAAGCTTTCCGCCATCAACGTTGAAACCCTGACGCCGATTGAAGCGATGAACGTTCTTTACCAGCTCAAGCAGCTGCTTTAAGTTTTAGAAAGGAGCGCCGTCCATGGCAAAATCCTACTACTCGCTTGGCCGCAGTCTCTCGCGCGCCGAGGCCATCGCCGGATGGTGCTATCTGCCGTTTTATCTGGTACTGCTGAGCGCAGGCATCCAGTATCTCGCAGCGGCGCTGCATGTGAGCCTCACGGCGCTCACCATCAATATCATCTATTTTTCCGTAAATCTTCTTTTCGTGCTGCTCGTCTTCCGCAATTTCCTGTTGCAGCGCTTCTTTGGCTCCGGCTTCTGGAATTTCGTGCAGGCGCTGATCTTAGGCTTCGCGCTTTACTACGCGGGCACATGGGCCGTGCAGGCGCTCGAGCATCTTTTGGCCGGACAGGTTACAATTTATAATAATGAGACGGTAAACGATCTGATTTTTGAAAACCGGTACGTGATGCTGGCCGTGAGTGTCGTCTTCGCGCCCGTGATTGAAGAGACGTTGGTCCGCGGCGTGGTCTTCGGAACCATCCGCCCGGCCTCGAGAGTCCTTGCCTACATCGTCTCTGCGCTTCTTTTTACCCTCATGCACAACTGGCAGTATTTTGGGCTGTACCCCGCACTGTCCATTCTTCTTAGCTGCCTTCCCTACATTCCGGCGTCCGTCGCGCTTGCGTGGGTCTATGAAAAGGGCGGCACCATCTGGGCCCCCATCACGCTGCACGCACTCATCAACGCCATGTCCTTTGGTCTACTGACCTTTTCGTAAAGGAGGTTCCCATGCCGAAAATTGTCCAGCTCAGCCGCCATGTCGCGGATCTGATCGCCGCAGGCGAAGTGGTCGAGCGGCCGGCTTCCGTTGTCAAGGAGTTGGTGGAAAACGCTATCGACGCGGGCGCAGCGCGCGTCACCGTAGAAATTCAGAACGGCGGCATGACCCTCATCCGCATCTTGGATAACGGCTGCGGCATGGCACCCGAGGATGCGCGCACAGCATTTCTGCGCCATGCGACAAGCAAAATCCGAAACAAGGACGACCTTGCCGCCATCTCAACGCTTGGCTTCCGTGGAGAAGCGCTCGCCGCGATTTCTGCCGTCAGTCGGATCGACTTACTGACCAAGGCCGCCGATACCCCCGGCGTAAGTCTTCACTTAGAGGCCGGGCAGATCACGCAGGAATCCCCCGCGGGCTGCCCGGAGGGGACGACAATTCTCGTCCGCGACCTCTTTTATAACACACCCGCGCGCATGAAGTTCATGAAATCCGATCAGGCGGAGGCCTCCGCCGTTTTCCTCGCCGTGCAGCAGCAGGCCTTAGCGCACCCGGAGATCGCCTTCCGGTTTTTAAAGGATGGGCAGGAGCAGCTCTCTACCGCAGGCTCCGGCGACCGCATGGCCGCGATCTACACCGTCTTTGGCCGTGAGATCGCGAACAACATGATCGAGGTCAAGGGCTCGTGGGAGCAGTTCACGGTGCACGGCTTCGTGACCAAGCCCACCTGTACGCGCGGCAACCGCTCGTATCAGTATTTCTTTGTCAACTCCCGGTTCATAAAATCCCGGATGCTCTCCGCCGCTCTGGAGGAGGCGTATAAAAACCAGCTCATGGTTGGGCGCTTCCCGGTCTGCGTGCTGGAGATCGATCTTCCCGTGCAGGCCGTGGATGTGAACGTGCACCCGGCAAAAACGGAAGTAAAGTTCCTGTCCGAGCGCGGCGCATTCGACGCGGTGCATTACGCGGTCCTCTCGGCTCTTAACAAAGCGCCCGGAAGACCCGCCGTTCAGCTGCCGAAATCCCGGCAGGACCAGATCGCAGGCAGCGTCTCATCCAATATTCCCGTCCCCAAAAAGGACTTCTTCCAGACCAAAACGGCCGAGGAATTCCGCCGCACAGCATCGGCCGCCGAAGAAAATCCATTTGAAAAGCCCGTCCGGCCCGCGGCAAAGCCTGTTTCCGTGTTCGTCGACGAGCCGTCGTTCCTCTCTGCCGCGCTGTCGTCTCCCGTGCAGGTGCCGGAGCGCACCGTAAAAGCGCCGGAGGCTGCGCCGGTCATCCCGAAAGCGGAACCGGTTGCGCCTGCGCCCATGGAAGCGCCCGCGCCTTTGACACCCGTGCCGGAAGAAGAACACATCCCCCTTGGGCGGAAAGCCGCGTCCGCCTCTACGAAGTTAACGCCCGCGCCGGAACCTGAGTCCCAGCAGGTGCTTTCCATCCCGGAGGTCCCTTTCCGCGTCATCGGCGAGACGATGGACACCTACATCTTAGTCGAGCAGGGCGAGAGCCTGCTTCTCATCGACAAGCACGCCGCGCATGAACGCGTCCTCTTCGAGAAATTAAAGTCCGAGGAGCACCCCGTCATGCCGCAGCTTTTATTGCAGCCCGTGCCAGTTCAGCTCACAAAGCCCGAGGCGCAGGCCGTGCTGGAAAATTTGCCGCTTTTGCAGTCGCTCGGCTTCGATGTGTCGGAGTTTGCGGACTTGCAGCTCGTTCTGCGGCAAATCCCCTCCGATCTCACTGAGGAAGACGCGTGCGCGACGCTGGAGGCCTTTGCGGAGGACCTGCTTACCGGCAAGCGCCCGTCGCAGGCGGATTTACGGGACAACCTCCTTCACACCATGGCCTGCAAGGCTGCCATCAAGGCCGGCTGGCACACCCAGCCCCGAGAGCGAGAGGCCTTGGTGCGCGAGGTTCTCTCCCGGGACGATATCAAATACTGCCCGCATGGACGGCCTGTGTGTATCGAGCTGACCAAAAAGGAGCTTGAAAAGCAGTTCAAGCGCACATAAATAATCCTAGAATGCCGGGCCTGAAAGGAGGCAAGCCGTTTGGAAAAAATCATCTGCGTCGCGGGGCCCACGGCCTCGGGCAAAACACGGCTTGCCGTCGAGCTGGCCAAAAAATATGACGGCGAGGTGCTCTCGTGCGACTCCATGCAGATCTACCGCGGCATGGAAATCGGGACCGCCGCACCGACCATCTCAGAAATGCAGGGCGTGCCGCACCATATGATCGGCGCAGCAAGCCCGAAGGAGGATTTTTCCGTCGGAAAATACGTCGAGCTCGCTGAGCCCATTTTGCAGGATATCCTGTCGCGCGGCAAAACCTGCGTCGTCTGCGGCGGAACAGGGCTGTATGCGGACAGTCTGCTTCTCGGCCGCACCTTCGCCCCCTTCCCCTCGACCGGCGTGCGGGAAAAACTCGAGCAGGAAGCCAGCGTTGGCGGCATTGATCCCCTTCTCGCGCGCCTCAAAGCGGTCGACCCGGAAGCGGGTGCACGATTGCACCCATCCGACCGGCGGCGCATCATCCGCGCACTGGAAGTTTACTTGGAGACCGGCGAGACGATCTCCGAGCACAACCGGAAAACAAAGCTGCTGCCACCAAAGCACGACGCCGTCTGGCTCGGTTTGAGTTTTGAGAACCGGCAGGATCTATACGACCGGATCGATCTTCGCGTCGAAAAAATGCTGGAAGCGGGGCTGCTCGATGAGATTCGCGCCCTTCTTTCCTCCGGCGTCCCCCCCACGGCCACGGCCATGCAGGCCATCGGCTATAAAGAATTTGTGGACGCATTGACAACCGGCGGCGATATTGCCGCGGCGGCCGCACTCGTTCAGCAGCGTTCTCGCAACTACGCCAAGCGGCAACTCACCTGGCTGCGGCGAAACGGGCAGATCCACTGGATCTTGCAGCCGCGCGAACCGGATTTTTCCGCCGTTTTTCAGCAGGCCTGCGCAAATATTCCTTTTTTCGCATGAATAAAATGGTACGATAGGTATATCCAAAAATAAAAGGAAGCCATGACGCTTCCGGAAACAGAAGGAGACATACCTATGCAGCGTACCGAAACCTATCAGGATACATTTCTCAATCAGGCCCGCAAGGAGCGCACGCCCCTGACCGTCTTTCTGGTCAATGGCTTTCAGATGCGCGGGATCATCACGGGCTTTGACGCGTTCGTCATCGTGCTTGTCTCGGAAGGCAGGCAGCAGATGATCTACAAGCACGCGGTCTCGACCATTGCGCCGTCGGTTCCGCTGCGCCTGAGTCAGGAAGCATAGCGCCTTCCTGATGGGAAGGAGCCCCCATGAAGCAAGGCAAGCACTATACCAATCTTATTCTCTGGATTTTCCTCGCCGCCATCATCGCCTATTTCGGCTACAATGTCGCCTCGTCTCTCTCAGAGCCTTTGACCACATCCACGGCCATCGAATACGAGGCGGGCGCGGGCTGCTACACGACGGGCTTCGTCGTGCGCGATGAGGAGATCCTCATCTCCGCCTATGACATCACCGTCATTACCTGCGCCGAGGGCGCGCACGTCGCGGCAAACGAGGCTGTCGCCACCGGATATCTCTCCGATGGCGCGCAGCAGCGCCAGAGCCGCATTCAGGACCTTCAAGAGCAGCTCACGCAGCTGCAATACGCATGGAGCGCATCGTCAAGCCTTGCCGATCAGGCGGCGCTGGACACGGAGATTCAAAGCAATCTTCTCTCGCTCGCGAAATTTACCGCGCGCCGGGACATGAACTCCGCGCAGGATGTCTCGCCCGAACTCAAGGGCCTCGTTCTTCGCCGCTCGGCGGGTGCGGGAGACACGGACGCGATTCATGCGCAGCTGGAAAACGTGCAGAACGAGCTCTCTCGCTTACAGGAGCAGGCCGCCGCGGATACAAGACCCATTAGCGCTGACCACGCGGGCACCTACTCCGGTGTGGCCGACGGATATGAGACCGTTTTGACCCCCGAGAAACTCCAGACCATGACCGCGCAGGACTATAACCTGATTGAGCCCGAGACTGTCCCGGAAAACGCAATCGGAAAGCTCATCCGCGGCACGACGTGGTACTACGTGACAACGCTTCCGGCAAGCGAGCTCAAGGACGTAAAAGAGGGCGCGCGGGTGCAGCTTCTGTTTGCAAGAGACGTCTATGACCAGCTCGACATGACGGTCGAGCGCGTGGGAAACAACGAGGCGGGCTATAAGCTTCTCGTCCTCTCCTGCGACAAATACATGCAGAACGTGACGCTTCTGCGCCAGCAGTCCGCCGATGTCGTTTTCAACTCCTATCAGGGCCTTCGTGTGCCCAAAGACGCGGTTCGTGTCGAAGACGGCGGGCAAACCGGCGTTTATGTCCTCGAGGGCGCAACTGCCCGTTGGAAACCGATCACCATTCTCCACGACAACGGCGAGAGCTACGTCGTAGAGCTGGATAAAACCTCGACCGCCAATCTCTGGCCGGGCGACGAGATCATCATTCATGCAAAGAATCTATACGATGGAAAGGTTGTTGGCAAATGAGCACCATTGCAGAAAATGTCGCGCGCATCCGCGAAAAAATGGCCGAGGCCGCAAAGCAGGCAGGACGCGACCCAGAGAGCATCCGCCTCTGCGCAGCTACCAAAATGAACGACGCTGCCGCCGTCCGCGAGGCCATTGCCGCCGGGGTAGACTGCTGCGGCGAGAACCGCGTGCAGGAAATTCAGGAAAAGCGTCCGCAGGGCGCGTATGAGGGCAAACCCCTTCACTTCATCGGCCACCTGCAGACAAACAAGGTCAAGTACATTGTCGGCGTCGTCGATCTCATCGAGTCGGTCGACCGGCTGGAGCTTCTCGAGTGCATCGAAAAGCAGGCGGCGAAAATCGGCGTGACGCAGGATATTCTCTTTGAGATCAACATCGGCGCCGAGGAAAGTAAATCCGGCTTTACACCCGAGGAAGCGGCCCAGCTTGCGGCAAAAATGGGAGAATATCCCCACGTCCGGCTCCACGGACTCATGGCAATTCCTCCCGTGAGCGAAAAACCGGGCGATAATTGCAGATATTTTGCAGAAATGCGGAATCTTTTTGTTGACATAAGTGCAAAAAAATACGATAATGTGTCCATGGACTGCCTGTCGATGGGCATGAGCGGCGACTACCCGGACGCCATCCGCGAAGGAGCGACGCTTGTCCGTGTCGGCACCGCCATTTTTGGCGCAAGAAATTACAATAAGGTCTGACAGACAGATTTATTTGGAGGATATCAGAGTTATGGGATTCATGGATGAACTGAAGAAACTGGCCAAGCCCTACACCGAGGACGAGGACGATTTCGATGAATTTGACGACGACGTAAGACCCACGCGGGCCTCGCGTTCTTCTTCCGCTCCCGCGCCCAGCCGCGCGCCGAGCTTTGATCTGGACGATACCGATGACGATATTTCGTCGAGCCTCGGCTCCGGCAATACGTCCACCCGCCGCACCCCCGGCAATAACAAGGTCGTGAACATCCACACCACCGCCCAGATGCAGGTGGTCCTGGTCAAGCCCGACCGGTTCGACAACGTCTCCGACATCGCCGAGCACCTGCGCAGCAAACACGCAGTGGTTCTGAATCTGGAGGCAACGAATAAAGATGTTGCAAGACGGCTTGTCGACTTCCTGTCCGGCTGCGCCTACGCGCTCGACGGCAAGATCAAAAAAATCGCCATCAGCACCTATATCATCACGCCCTACAACGTGGATATTGTCGGCGATCTGATCGACGAGCTTGAAAATAACGGCCTGTACCTGTAAGCGTCCGGCCGGAAAGGAGAACCCGTATGTTCACACCCCAGGAAATTCAGGAGCAAACCTTCTCCAAGGCCGTCTTCGGCGGCTATGATATGCAGCAGGTGGACGATTTTCTCGAACCGCTCACCGAAGACTACATCATGCTCTACAAAGAAAATTCCGTGCTGAAATCCAAGATGAAGATTCTGGTCGAAAAGCTCGAGGAATATCGCGGCCAGGAGGCTGCCATGAAGCAGCAGATGGCGCAGGCGCAGGCACAGTGCGACCGGATGATCGCAGAAGCCCAGTCCCGCAGCGCAACCATCGTAGCCGGCGCGGAAACAACGCTCCGCTCGCAGAGCGACGACCTCAAAAAGGAGCTCGCCGAGGAGCAGGCGCGCGTGGACGACGCAAAGAAGACCGCGCTCAATTTCATCGACGTCATCGAGCAGGACATCAAGGGACATCTGGAGCTTCTGGAAAAGCTCAAGTCCCGCGACCTGACGCTCTCGCAGCCGCAGGTCATGCCGCAGAAGACTGTGCGTGAAAAGCCGTATGACTGGCAGGCAGACCAGCCCGCAGCCGTGCAGCCACCCGTACAGCCCGCCGCGCCCGTGCAGCCGGTTGTGAGCGCTCCTTCCGAGAGCGCGGAGTCGATCGCCGAGGCCATCTCGGAGAACATGGAAAAGCTTGTCGGCGCGGACCCCAAGCCGGAGACCCCGCCCGCAAGCACCCCGTCCGGCCAGAAGCAGAACACAAGACCGCTTCGCATGGACAGCGCAACCATTAAGTTTACCGACCTCCAGTTCGGCAAAAATTACGACCCCACAAATGGCTAACATGCCTGCCCGAAAAGCAGCACCCCTTCGTAGGGGCGGACGCCTCTGTCCGCCCATGGGCGGCCTCGAATTCGCCGTTTAATTTCGCGTTTCAGACACGTATTTTGCCGGGCGGACATAGTCGTCCGCCCCTACGCATAATTTAAATTTCCGAAAGAAAAACAAATCGAGAGAATCCGCAAGTTTGCAGATTCTCTCGATTTTCATTTTGCGTTATTTTCCGGTTGCCTGATCGACGAGGGTCACGGTCACCTCGTAGTAGGTGCCGCTGCGGTAGATGGTGAGCGTCACCTCGTCGCCCGCGGCGTACTGGTTCTTCACCGTATTGAGCTCGTCAATGGAGCAGATTTTTTCTCCATTGATGGCCGTCACGATATCGCCCTCGCGGATGCCCTTGGCCTTCGCGTCGCTTCCCTCGTTGACAGAGGTCACATACACGCCATCCGGCAGGCGGTAATACGTCCGGTAGTAGGACGGCAGGGAGTCGCCCGAAATGCCGATGGCGGGACGGCCGGCCACATAGCCGTTTTCAATCAGCTCGTCGATGATCGGCTTGGCAACGGAAATCGGGATCGCAAAACCAAGTCCCTCGACCGTTGCGGAAGCGGAGTAGTACGAGCTCATCTTCACGGTGTTGATGCCGATGACCTGCCCGTAGCAGTTAATTAAGGGTCCGCCGGAGTTTCCGTTATTGAGCGCGGCGTTCGTCTGAATGAGCGTCATCGTCCGATCGCCCACGGTGAGGTCGCGGTTGATAGCAGAGATGATGCCGTTTGTCATCGTACCCCGGAGCTGCACGCCGAGAGGGTCTCCGATGGCAACCACACTGTCGCCCACGCGGAGCTTCGATGAATCTCCGAACTCCGCCGCCTGGAGTCCCCGCGCGTCGATTTTCAGAACCGCGAGGTCACTCATCTCATCGCTGCCGACGAGTGCGGCCTCAAATTCCTGATTGTCGTTCGTGAGAACTGAAATGACGAGCGCGCCCGTAATCACATGGTGGTTCGTGATCACGTAGCCGTCGGACGACATGATGATGCCCGTGCCGCTGGATGTGCCGCTCGAGGTCATGGACGAAATGGAAACGACGGAGTCAATGACCGAGCTGTAGATATCCTGTAAGCACAGCGCGTCTTCCTCGTCGGAAAACGTCGTGTCGGAGCTCTCAGGTGCGGAGACGATATTGAGCCTTGTGCCCGAGCCGACATACGCGCCCTGTGTGGGCTGCTGCGTTGTCTGTTGCGGCGCGGCCGTCTCCGTGCCCGTCTGTGCCGACGCGGACGGCTCCGGAATCGGCTGCTCGGCCTGTTCCGGCTCTGCCTGTTTGCTCCGGTTCGTCATGGAGAGCGTCACGCCGTCTTCCGTTTTCTCCAGCCGCACGCCGACGTTCCGCATCAGATAAAACGCACCGAAGCTGATCGCCACTACCAGCAGAACCGCCAAGATTCCCTTCAGCCATCCGCTTCTTCTGCGAGGACGGCGGCTTCCCATCGGGGTCGGCTGTTCGCGCTGGGTCCGGTAGACGTTCGTCTGGTCGCGCCAGCTCTGGTCGCCGTTGCTGTAATATTCATTGTTCTGATCATATCCCATAGGCAAGCACCTTCCTTGCGCTTTCACAATCTCTTATGGTCTCAGTATATCCGCTTTCGCGAGAAGAATGTTGAATAGTTTGTAAAAACAAATCCTGCACTTTTTGAACGCGTTTGTGGGAAAATCCGTCAGCGAACGGCAGGCAGGGTGAAGGTAAATTCCGTCACGCCGTTTTCGCTTGTCGCCCAAATCTCGCCGCCGTGCGCGCCGATGATCGTCTTCGCGATGTAGAGTCCAAGCCCCCAGCCCTCACGGTCGGCCGAGCGCGCCTTGTCCGCCTTGTGGAAGCGGTCAAAGAGCAGCGGCAGCTCCTCGGGTGGGATCGTCTGGCCGGTGTTGCGGATGCGCAAGCGCGCCTTTTGTCCGTCCTGCTCCAGAATCAGCCCCAGATTTCCGCCCACGGGGCAGAACTTGATGGCGTTATCGAGCAGGTTATACACGACCTGCGTGATCGCGTCCCGGTCGGCCTTTGTCCAGACCGGCTTTTCTGGCAGGTCGACGTTTACCTGCAAGCCACGCGCGTTGATCTTCTGCTCAAACGTAATGAGAACATCTCCCATCACGTCGCCGAGGTCAAAGCGCGTCTTGCGCGATTCGTCGATGCCCTGTGCCTGCAAACGGCTTAAATCCAGCATACTGCGCACGAGGCGGGAAAGGCGTCTTACCTCACTTGAGACAATTTGCAGATAGTGCTTCTCGTTGTCTTTGGGAATCGTGCCGTCCAGAATACCGTCGACGTAGCCGCCGATGGTCGTCATGGGCGTTTTGAGCTCATGGGATACGTTCGCGATAAACTCCTGCCGCCGCTGCTCAGACTGCTCGAGGGAGTCTGCCATCGTGTTGAAGGCCAGCGCAAGGTCGTTGACCTCGCTGGTATTTTTGCCGGACTGCTCGGCGCGAAGTTTGGTTTCTCCGTAGCCGAACCTGCGCGCCACATCCGCCATCTGGCCGAGCGGCCGGACGAGCGAGCGTGACAAAAATGTCGCCGCAACGAGCGCCAGGCCCAGCGCTGCGATTGCCGTATAGAGAAAGAACGTGCTGCTGCGGAGCATGTAGTCCGTCGTCTGGTTCATGGGCGCGGTCACAACAACGAAGCCCACAAGGTCCCCTGTCGTGTCGTTTACAATCGCCTGCCCGGCCAGAAAGCGCTTGTCCTCATAAATATCAGACAGCTGCACGTTTTTTTCATAGTACACGCTGTCACGCAGCATCTCCCGCCGGTAGCTCTCCGGCACCTGCTTTCCCACATGGTCGCACGCCAGACTGTCGCACGAGCAAATGACAACGTATCCATCCTCATCGCAGATGAGCGCGCCGACCTCGCCAACCTCGGAAAAGAGCGACAGCCCGATCTGGAAGTTCCAGTTGCTCTCGAGTGCGCCTGATGAATCATACGCCTCGGCAAGGTCTGCCAGTGCCGACGCGTCCGCGCTCAGGCTCTTGCGCTTTTCGGATTCCACCCAGCTCATCATCAGAAACCGGAACGCGACGCCCGTGATGAGCAGGCAGAGCATGAGTAACCCCGCGATCATCGAAAACAGCCGGGAGAAGGTCGTTTTCATTGCTGCACGACCTCGAACTTATACCCAACGCCCCAGACCGTCTTGAGGCTCCACTGGTCAGACACGCCCTCGAGCTTCTCGCGAAGCCGCTTGATGTGCACGTCGACCGTGCGGCTGTCTCCAAAGTAGTCAAAGCCCCAGACCTCGTCGAGGAGCTGATTTCTTGTATACACCCGATTCGGAGACGAGGCAAGATGATATAAAAGCTCCATCTCCTTGGGCGGGGTTTCCACACGCTTGCCGTCGACGATCAGCTCAAACGAGTCGAGGTCAATAACGAGCTTGTCAAACACGAGCCGTCTCGGCTTTTCCTTGCTGCCCTCGGCGTCCGACGCGCGGCGAAGCACCGCCTCGATGCGCGCGAGAACCTCCTTCATTTCAAAGGGCTTCGTGATATAGTCGTCCGCACCCTGCTTGAGTCCTGCGACCTTGTCGATGGTCTCGCCCTTGGCCGTGAGCATGATGACGGGGGTCTTGCCGTCCTGCCGGATGGCGCGCAGCACGCCCCAGCCGTCCAAGACCGGCAGCATCAGATCGAGCAGCACAAGATCGGGCTTGAGCCGCCGGTAGAGCTCCACGCCCTTTCCGCCGTCGTCCGCGATGTTTACGGTATAGCCCTCTTTTTCAAGGTAGAGCCGCAAGAGCTCGGAAATATTCTGATCGTCCTCCACCACAAGAATGGTTTTTGCCATGGCGTCGTCCTCCCTGTCTTCTTTTGTTGTTCTATAAATAACCCAATCATTCTATGATTCCGTACGCATTTCGTACAAAAAAGCAACACTATTATTATATCCCTTCGTGCGGTCTTTGCGTGAACTTTTTGTAAAGGCTGGCAGTTTTCCCGGATTTCCGGCGCAAACCGCCGGATTTTTCGTTTTTTCCCGTTTCCGAACGGCGCTTTTTGTGATATGATAGGCTTATGAAATTATCATCGATGGGAGATTGCCATGGAATATACAGCCAGAATGAACGAGCACGCCCTCGTCAGCCGCGCGGCCGCGGCCGGAAGCTGCGTGCTACTCAAAAATATTGAAAACACGCTGCCCTTTGCCGGATCAAAAGACGAGCCTGTGCGCGTCGCCGTTTTCGGCATCGGCCAGATTTTTACCCCGACCGGCCTTACCGGCATGGAGCCGTGGCGGAAGATCGGAATTCTCGACGGCCTCACGGCAGAGCCCACCGTCAAGCCGGACGCGCTTCTGGCGCACAAATACCGCGCGTGGGCGCTCGAGCACCCGGAGGGAAGCGAACTGCCGCTCGGAAGCCTCAGCATGGAGGAGTTCGCCTCCATGAACGACGCAGCTATGATCGTTCTGGCGCGCTCGGCGGCGCACTATGACCCGAAGCTCACAAGCTTCGAGCAGGATATGCTCAAAAAGGTGACCGGCGCGTTCTCCCGCGTCGTGCTCGTCATTGCCGCGCCCGGGTACATGGAGCTGACCCCAGAGGCGAGAGCTTGCCACGCAATCGTCTTTCTCGGCCTTGCCGGGCAGGAAGCGGGCTACGCGCTGGCAGATGTCGTATCCGGCAAGGTCTGCCCGTCCGGCAAGCTGTCGTTCAGCTGGCCGGAGACGTTGGAATCGTTCGGCCTTGCCGCGCAGCAGCTCGACGGCTTCTTCGGCTACCGCTATTTTGACACCTACGGCGGAAGCGTCCTGTATCCGTTCGGCTACGGCCTTGGTTACGGCAAGGCAGAGCTCAGCTCCGTGAGCGTGGGACTGGACGGCTGCGACGTGACGGTAAGCGTCGAGGTTGAAAATACCGGCGAAACATACCCCGTGCAGGAGGTCGTACAGGTCTACTGCTCCCGGCCGGACAGCGGAAAAACAGGCGCGGCATGGTTCCTCGATACCTTCCAGAAGACGCAGGTGCTCGCCCCGGGCGAGAGCCAGACGCTTCATCTGCGCTTCCCCGTGACAGAGCTCGCGCTCTTCCGCAAATCCGCGCTGGCCTATGTGTTAGAGGAAGGCTATTACGATATCCGCGTCGGAACAGGCTCCCGCGCGACGTGCCTTGCCGGTTCTATCCGTCTGACGCGCTCCGCCGTCGTGCAGGCCGTGACGCCGTGCGACTTCCCGGACGCGGAGCTTCCGGCGAGAAAAGAGCCGATGCACCTTTTTACGTATCCCGAAGAAGCCGAGGAGCGCGAAACGGCGCATCGCCGGGCCATTCGTCTTTCCGACCGCAACCTTCCCCGCCGCAGCCGCAAAAAGGGCCGCCCGTTTACCGGCTGCCGGGGTGATAACGAGCGCTACACGCTCGCAGACGTAAAAGAAGGCCGGTGCAGCGCGTTTACGTTCATCGCGGGCATGGACGACGCAAACCTTCGAAAGCTCGTGTGCGACTTCGGCTTCTGCCCGACCGAGATCCCCGGCGCGCTCGGCGCATCGGCGGAGCTGCCGCGCTATGGGCTTTCGCCGCTGACGATTGCCTCCGGCGTGTGCGGTCTGGCGCTCAAAAAGGACATCGAACAGGACGACGGAACCTACCGCCATCAGTATACGACCGGCTTCCCCGCGCCGAGCGTCCTTTCCTGCTCGTTTGACCCAGACCTCATTTTCTCCGTCGGCAAGGCCATTGGCCGCGAGATGCGCGAATACGGCGTTTCGTTCTGCCTCGCTCCGGGCTGCGCGCTCCAGCGCACGCCGTTTGACGCGGTGTCGCAGGAGAGCTGGTCGGAAGACCCCGTTCTGACGGGGCGCTGCGCGCTGTATTTCGCGAAGGGCGTGCAGGTCTACGAAGCTGCCATTCTGCGCGCGGGAACGCTGCCGCGCAGTCTGGACCTGCGCCTTTCCTCGTTCCGCGATATCTACGGCCTGCCGTTTGAAATCGCCGTGAGCGCATACAAGGCCGTCCTGCTTCCCGATTCCACCGTCAACGGCGAGAGCCTCGGCGAAGACAGCGACCTTATCCGCTCGCTCATCATCGACTGGAAATTTGGCGGCATGTTCCTCTCCGACGGCGAGCGCTATAGCAAAGAGCCCGACCGCGTGACGCTGGAGCGCTCAGCGCTTCGCATCGTCCGCGTCCTCACGCAGAAATAACCAGCTACAAAATGCGCCCCGAACCTGCATCGAAGCA
>ERZ772875.1521-NODE-1521-length-20819-cov-3.625361_pt1 | contig 20819 bp, 16 predicted proteins | sample MGYA00580585_ERZ772875 | MGnify/ENA primary metagenome ERZ772875 (study PRJEB29015, sample SAMEA2737736) | human gut metagenome | biome: human gut; feature: human-associated habitat; material: faeces | place: China | collected 2012 ... | reverse complement strand
GTGACAAGCGCCATTCCCAACGCGGAAAGCTCCTCGCCCATCGACTCATCCAGGCTATTGGTCGCCATCTCAACGCCGTACGGGAATTCCCAGTTCTGCACGAAGCTCTTGACATCTTTTTCAGCCGTCTTCTTATAATCTGCCTGTGCCTGCATCGTGATCGATACCTGGTACTGTTTCTCTTTTCGTGAAATCTCCTGTGGGCTATCCTGGTAGTAGATCTCTGCCAGATCCTCCAGCGGAAGCGTATTACCCGTCGCCGTCGTGATCATCATGCCCTGCAGTTTCGCGATGGAATCGTAGCGATCCGGCGCAAATTCTACCTTCACGTCCTGATCATTGCCGTTGACGGAGATCGTCGCCGCTTTCACACCGCTTAAATTACTGTATACCATCGAACCGATGCTGGCCGGGGTCAGTCCCTCTGCCTCTGCCTTAACCGGATCCACATTTACCTTGATAACCGGCGCCGCATTCTCAACAGAAGAATGTACCTGCATAACATCCTCGCGCTTGCGAAGCTCAGTTACCAGATCATCCGCTGCCTTCTTTAGGGTGTCGTAATCGGTACTCTGCAGATCCACCTCAATTGAATCACCGCTGCTCATGCTGCTGCTCATACTGCTGCTGCCCTGTTCCAAGGTAATGGTCGCATCAACGTAGTTCTGTGTCGCATATCTCCACTTCTCGATAACCTCGTCCGTGGAAAGTTTTCTCTTATCTTTTAAGTAGGCATTCAGCGTCACATCACTTCCGGAAGTCATGCTGACACCACTGTTTCCATATGTCATCAGGTAATGATCCACATCCTCGTCTGTCTCTACCATATTTTCCAGATCGAGCACAGTGTCACGGATCGCCGATACCGAATAACCCGGTTTCGTCTTGATCGTCATCGTGACGATACCTTCATCGATCGAAGACATCAGCTCCAGGTTCAGTCTGGACGCCATGAGGATGGACAGGACAACCAGCACTGCAGTCGTTCCGAATACAAGCGCATAGCGCTTGATGACATGCGGCATATGCTTGCGATACCAGCCCTGGATGCCTTTGATGATACGTCCTGCCGGCGCATGATCCTTCTCAACCGGATGCCAGAACATATAGCAGAGCGGCACGATGATGACTGCTGAGAATAAGGAAGCCGTCATACAGAAAATGATCGTGTACCCGAGCTGTGTAAAGAGCTGTCCAGACATACCATTTAACATCAGAAGCGGAATAAATACAACACAGGTTGTCAGCGTACCGCCGGTGATCGAGCCGATCATCGTGCGCGTACCTTCCAGCGCCGCATCATAGAAATCCAGTTTTTCCTTTGCCCGGAAACATCCGTCGAGGACGTTGATCGAGTTATCAACCATCATACCTACACCGAGAACGAGCGACGTCAGGGAAATAATATTCATTGAGAATCCCATCGCCGCCATACAAATGATCGCCAATACAACGGAGATCGGAATGGACGTACCTACGATGACCGACGCACGCAAATCGCCATAGAATAAGAACAGAATGATCATGGACAGGATGATCGCCAGGATCAGGGTCTGGATTACGCTGCTTAAAGACTGTTTCAGCGTGTCACTGGCATCATCTACCACGGTGATTTTAAGACCCGGATACTGCTTTTCAATTTCCTGCACCTTCTTGGTTACCTGGTTGGAAACCTCGATCGCGGTGGAACTCTGCTGTTTTTTGATTCCCAGGGAGATAACATCTTCGCCATTGTAACGTCCGATCGAGCTTGCATCCTCCAGCGCCTCATAGACATTTGCGATATCAGAAAGATGGATCGTCTCACCGTTTGCCAGCGGAAGTACGACATTTTTCAGACTTTCCGTGCTCTTAAATTCGTTGCCGACACTGACGTCGAGATCCTGTTTTCCAACCCGGACATCGCCCGCCGGGATCGTGAAATCGGCGGCACCGACTAACTGTGCAACCGTATTCATATTCAGGTGGTACTGTGCCAGTTTTTCCGGAATCAGTTCCACGCGGGTGTAGCTATCCTGACCGCCGGCAATCGAAACCTCGCCGACCGAGCTTAATTTCTCAAACTCAGGAACAATTTTGTCATCTACATATGTATAAAGGTTCTGATCAGCGTCGCCGCTGACTGCCAGCGTAACCGTCGCCATCGAGTTGATATCCAGCTCCATGATATTCGGATCGTTGGCATCGTCCGGCAGATCGCTCTGAATGCCATCTATCGCCTTTTTCAGGTTAATGTATGCGGTATCCATGTTGGTACCGTACTCATACTGGACAATGACGATCGATACATTTTCACGGGAAATGGACTGTACCTTATCGACCGAGTCCAATGATGTGATCGCATCTTCTTCTTTCTTGGTAACCAGATCGGTTACGTCCTCCGGGCTGGCTCCCGGATACACCGTAGCGATGATTAACATCGGCATCTCCATCTCTGGCGTCAGTTCCAGCTTCATGCCCATGACGGACTGAAGGCCGAAGTACGCGATGGTAATCAGACAGAGAATGATGGTAACCGGACGCCGCAGTGCGAGTTTTGTCAGTCGAATCATTCTTTGTCACCTGCCTCTGTCGTCTCCGCTGCTGTCTCATTGTTTCCGTCTGTCTGCGCGCCATCGGTATCCTGTGCTAACAGGACTTCTCCCTGATCCACCAGCTCGTTGCTCCAGCTCACGATGACCTGGCTGTCACTCGTCAGACCCGATTTTACTTCCATATTTTCATCGTCATAGATACCTGCTTCGATCTCGGTCTTCTCCGCTTTTCCATCCTCATAGAGATATACAAACGGGGCACCGTTGTCATAGCTGACTGCATCGACCGGAACGGTCAGCACCTGGCTGACATGGTCCATGATAACCGTCATTTTTACGCGAGAACCATTCGTAAGACCTGCTGCATCCGGCACCATCGCACGCGCGTCATAAAGGCCGCTGCTCTCGTTGACCATAGATCCGATTTCGGTTACAGTACCGGTGTAATCCGCACCATTTTTCTCCAGCGTCACGCTGTCGCCCAACTCCATCGTCTGGTGGATCTTCTCGGTGATGCCGAATTTAACCTGTAACTGGCTGGCACCGGAGATCGTGCAGATCTCGCCTGCCGGAGATACATGATCATGCGGCTCGACGCTCCGGGACTCGATCACACCGTCGATCGGCGCCGTCACGGTCGTGTATTTCACCTGCAGATCGTACTGGTTCTTCGCAGATTCATAGGAAATCTTCGCATTCTGTGCGCTGTTTTGTGCCTGCTCCATCGCCTCCTGGGAGACAAAACCATCAGCAAAGAGCGCCTGGGTACGGCTTAAATTGCTGTCCGCATTCTTTAAGGCAACGGAAGCCGCATCCACCTGTAGCTTTAACGCTGTCAACGCGTCGGAATCGATCTTGCACAGCGCCTGCCCTGCCTGGACCGTATCACCCGCCTGGAAGTAAACCTCCAGCACCTCGCCGCTCATCTTCGGCATGACGCTCGCGCGGGACTGCGGCTCTACCAGTCCGGTCAGATCCGTGTACAGGCTGATGTCCTGACGAACCGGATTTTCTACTCTTACGGTTGGACGGGATTCATATTCCACCGCCGTATTCTTATGACCGCATCGGGACAAAACGACAGCGCCAACAACTACAATCGCAGCCAGCGCCAGAATCTTTCCTCTTTTTTTCATAATTTCCTCCATCTATGCTTGTTCTTGGTAAAAATTTTTCTCAGTCTATATTTTACTCATCTCGTATACACTTTGCCACTCCCAAGTTCGGACAGGTGTGTACACAAATTCGCCAAAATGTATCTATCCATGTTCATCTTTTTTTCATGGCACCCGAATTCTCCTGCCGCTGACCGTTTTTTCCGGGTACATGACAGCAAAAACGCAGAAAAAACCAACCAAATACCGCTGATTCCTCCTGCGTTTCCTTGTTCCATTTTCTAATTGATAATAATTCGTAACTGTTCAGTACCTTCACAGTCACGCGCAGACCTACTGAACAGTTACAATAATTCTCAAAACTGCCGGAAACCTGCTTTCCTAACGGACCTGCATAGGGTCACGCCCGGTGCATTTGCGGATCACGCTCATGAACGTGGCGACGCGCTCCTTCACATCCGCCTCATTCTTAAACGGCGCATCAAACGCAACTCCCATAACCGAGAAAATGATGATCTGCACCGCCATCGCCGCCTCCGGCATCGTCAGGTTCTTAAACATACCCATCCGTTCCAGATGGTTATAAAAATACTGGTACACCTTTTCTCCCATCTGACGGCGCAGGGCCATGAACTGTACCGACTCGGACAATGCCCTGATATGCTTCTGATTTTCCATGATATACATATACAGCTGTGTCAGCGCCTTCTCCGGATCTGTCTGGCTCATCGTCTCTTCCATGACGCGCTTCATCTCGCGTTCCATCCGGTATTCCATCAAATCATATATATCTTTAAAGTAATAATAAAATGTTTTTCTTGTGATCCGGCTCCGCTCGACCAGCGCCGTGACCGTGATCTTCTCGACCGGTCTCTCCGACTCCAGCTCGATATAAGCCTCTACAATCCGTTCCTTCGTATTTCCCTGCTGCATACTCTTTTCCTCCGGCAAACCGTTGTTGTTTAAGTATAGTTTATAATTCAACAAACTGCAAGTATTGCCTGAAATTTCCATGTTCCTACTATGAATCCGCGTTACTGTTCACGGATAGGCACTTTTGGAACCGAAAGTGCCGTAAGAAAACGTGCTTACTTGTGAACAGCAGCCGATACGGCCGGTCCGATTTCGTGTTTCACACGCCCTTCCACCTGCGGCAGTTTCTGCGAGTATACAACCACCCGGTCGCCTTCCAGTATCTGCGTACCGCCGTCTGGAATGACGATCTGGCTGCCCCGCTTTATCATCACAATGATCGTATTCTTATAGAAGCGCGCCTCCGCGATCTTCTTACCACACCAGCGGTGATCTGGTGTCATCAAAATCTCTTTTAAAAGGATTCCCTGGCTGTCCGTAAAGCCCTCTGCACCCAAGACGACGGTATCCCCTTCCTGAATTACAGTCTGTCCTTTGGGCACAATCGTCTGCGCGCCGCGCCGGATCACTGTGATTAACATACCCGGAAGCATCTCGATCTCACAGATTTTACGGTTTTTCCACGGATGATTGTCCCCGATCGGAAGCTGCACGAACTGAATCTGCATATCGCCCGTATAGTCCGAGAACGTCCGCATGACATCGGTCGAGTTGTCAATCATGTCACATTTTTCTGCCACCTTCGGAAGCAGCGAACCCTGAAAAATGATGGAAAATAAAACAACGCAGAACACAATGTGGAATATATCATATTTCATATATCCCTCACTGAGCGTCGCCATGATCGCAAATACGATTGATGCCGCACCGCGCAGACCCGCCCAGGAAATAACCAGATACTGCCCGATCGGCGGTTTCGACGGCGCGAGCAGCAAGCCAACCGCCGCCGGACGCGCCACAAATGTTAAAAACAATGCGATTGCGATCGACGGAAGCACGATCGACGGCATCTGCGAAGGAAACGCCAGAAGTCCCAGTAAGAAAAACAGAAGCATCTGCATCATACCGGTAAACGCATCAAAGAAGCCAACCAGCGCTTTCTGGTTCTTCAGCTCCTGATTTCCGAGGATAATACCGGTCAAATACACACTTAAGTAGCCATTTCCGCCAATCTGGGATGCAAGCGCGTAGGAAATGATTGCCGCCGCAAAGACAAAGATCGTGTCAAATCCCTCGCCATAAAAGGCATACCGCTTTAAAAGCCATGTCACCAGAAACGCGATCGCCGCGCCGGTCAAAAGCCCGAATGCGAGCTGGCGGATCAAAAGCAGAACCGCCGAACCGCCGCTCACACTCCCCGTCATCGCAGACAGCAGAATCACCGTCATCATGTACGCAAACGGGTCGTTGCTTCCGCTCTCTAACTCCAGCATGGATGCCGTGCCGTATTTGAGGTTCAGCTTGCGCGAACGCAGGATCGAGAACACGGATGCCGCATCGGTCGATCCAAGAACTGCGCCGAGAAGCATTCCTTCCATCAGTGCCATCTTAAGCACCAGATGACAGAACAGGCCGGTCAAAAGCGCCGTCAGCACTACACCCACCGAGGATAACAAAATCGACCGCCCCGCGACCGGCTTCGCCTCACTCCAGCGCGTGCCGAACCCGCCGTAAAACATGATAAAAATCAGTGCCACCGAGCAGACCTGTTCCGCCAGTGCAAAATTGCCGAATGGAATCTTAAAAATACCGTCCGATCCAAACAGCATTCCCAGCATAATAAAAATAAACAACGTCGGCACCCCCAGCCGCCCCGAAAGACGGCTTCCCGCGATGCAGACAAGGATAATAATCGCTACGACCAGAAGCGCAAATGAAGTTGAAATATGTATCATTCCTTTCTATGTTTAGTAGGTATCATAAATGTGGTGTTTTTATAATGATACAATATCTCTATGCCTCTTTCGTGTTAAGATTCCATTAAAAAGAGGAAATCTTACAGCGACAGATCTCCCTTCGCCCGCGCCCTCCGGTCGCGGATCGACTGGATCACCGGCACCAGGAACATTGCGACGATACCGCCCGCAAATCCATTGTTATAGAGGTTCATGCCCCCATACACGATCCCGACATTGAGCGCCACCGACGCGTGCAGAAAACCGGCTAACACGCCGCATAAAATTCCAAACTCTCCGGCGATCGGCGCCAGCGTCGTGGAAAAGAGCAGCGCCAGAAGTGCCGACGGATTCGTGATATCCCACGCCCGGACGGTACTCGCAATGCAGACGCCCGCCATGATCGGGAAAATATTCCGCAAATGTTTTCCAGTCGCACTGAATCCAACGATGGTAAAGATTCCGCCGATCGTCGGTCCATTTAGGTTTCCACCGACTGCCAGCACAAAGAAGGTCGCAAACAGACCATTGAGTCCCATGTTGAGAAGCGTCACCGCACCGCCCAATTCCAGCAGGTAATCGGTACCGCCGATTCCCGTTGTCGCAAGGAGTTTTTCATAGCCTAAAAGCGTATCTTTTCCGCGCCACAGCACTGCCACCACCGACATGCCTGCAAACAGGACAAATAGCAGCCCTAAAAGCATCGCATCATTGCCGGAGGACCAGATAAGACGCGCCTCCGTCTCAATTCCAAAGGACTTAAACGTGGAGACCAGGACCGTCGCAATGATGCCAGAGGCAAATCCCACATTATAAAGGGAATATCCCTTATGGGCATAGTGGGAATGCGTCGCGAGCGGTGGAAGCACGAATCCGATACAGATTCCCACCAGAATCGTCACACAGAAGCGCTGCCAGAGCGGCAGCTCCACCACGTGCATCAGCTGTGTGATGATCGGAGACAGGCTCGTTCCGTAGATGCCGACATAAATATAGTTGGATAAGTGCATTTTATGATATTTTGCATAGAGAAATACACCCAGCAAAATCGCCCAGATATTCATCAGATTTTTTCCGAACAAAGAGAATCCAAACATCAGACAGCAGGATGTGATCGTATGCCCGTCCATCTCCATCCCAAGACTATAGACAAAGTAGATGCTGATAAGCGCCATCATCCCGGCATTGACAAACGCGGCTCCCATGCCGCCGACCGCAATATAATCGGTGATCAGGAAATCCGGTTCCCTTATGATTTCATAGATACCAGTCACAATGGAGTCAAACGGCTGTATAATCAGCCCCACTGAAATGAAATAGATCGGAATCAGTGCCAGAAGAAAGAATTTCATCTCTCTGGACAGAGATTTCACTGTAGTCATATACGCACACCTTTCAAAAAAGGGATGCAAAAAAGATTCCGCATCTTTGCACCCCCGACTGTTAACATTCTATAAAAATGGTTACTATTCTATTGTATTGGATTTTCAACTGTTTTGCAACTGATTTTTTTCTCACTGTAACCCGTTATGAAACCCGTCCGACAGAACCGGCTGCCCCCATTCTCATGTGAAATTGTTACTCTTCCTCCGGCGCACTTCCCAGCACATAACCGCGCTCTTCCAATATTTCGCGCAGCTCATCAACCACCGCCCCCAGCTCTTTACCTTCCTCGTCGATCGTGATGTCTGCGTATTTCTCAAAATACGAGATCCTCTCATGGTAGAGATCCAGAAGTGTCATGCCGTCTTTCAGCGCCACGCCGCGGTCCTTGACATCGCCGACGCGTTTTACCAGCTCGTCATAAGTAATTTTCAGATAGACAACCAGTCCGATGGATTTTAAATGTTCCATCGCTTCCTTTCCGTAGATCACGCTGCCCCCCGGTGCGATGACCGCCTGCTCGGCTTCCACCCCCGCGTTGACGCGATTCTCCACATCGAGAAATCCATCCAGTCCCTGTTCTTCGATAATCTCGCGCAGACGCTTACCTTCCTGTTCCTGAATCAGCAAATCCACATCTATAAAGGAATAGCCCAGTCTCTTTGCTAAAAGCACTCCGACCGTGCTCTTTCCTGCGGACGGCATACCAATCAAGGTTACATTATTTTTCATCTTTGGCACCTCTTCTTTTTCTTTACACTCCATCCAAATGTTCCAAGAAGCTCTGAAAGCCCATAATAGCCGCCATGCGAATACACAATCGGTTCCGCCTTTGCAAGCTCCAGGCTGCCGCGCTCGTTGAGCCACTGCTCGTCCACGCTGACACCCGTTACCTCTGCCAGAAACATATGATGTGACCCCAGTTCCTTGACTTCGGTCACCCGGCACTCGATCGCGACCGGGCTTTCGGCGATCACCGGCGCCTTCACCGTCTGCGCCGGAACCGGTGTGAGCCCTGTCTCCTTCCATTTATCCACATTCCTGCCGGAGCGGACGCCGCAGTAATCGGTCGCATACGCCATCGACTCCGTCGCCAGGTTGATGACAAACTCACCGCTCTCCCGCAGCATATGGTAAGAATAGCGCTCCGGGCGCACCGAAATGTACGCCATCGGCGGGTTCGTACAGATCGTGCCCGTCCAGGCAATCGTGATGATGTTGCTGTTTCCTTCGCAGTCCGCCACTGTGACCAGCACCGCCGGAACCGGATAAATCATATTGCCCGGCTTCCACTGGGCGCGCGGTCCCGGAGTGTTCCGGATCTCCATCCGTTTTTTCAACTGTCCTTCCGGGTTCTGCCTTGCTCCTCCCCGACGACGCTCTTCTGGCTTTCCAGCCGCTCTCTTCTGTGCCATCCCTATATCCTCTTAATCGTTGTCCGGGAGAAGTTTGATCCGGACCATGATCTGTTTCACCATGCTTCCTTCCGGCAGGCTCATATCATCGATATGCGTCTGTGCCGGCAGATCGCCCTCTTCCTCCAGCTCCAGGCTGATCCAGTTGTACGCTGCCTCCCGCGCATTTTCCACCGCATCCTCCAGATCCGGACCTTCCGCCTCGCAGCACTCCAAATCCGGGAAATATGCATCATACCCTTTTCCATCTTTCTTAGGCGTAAAAACCGCCGGATATACAAATGTCATGGTATCCTTCCTTTCCGTCCGACCTTCCTGCCCTGCACGAACTATCACTGGATTTTCCGTATGAAACAATCCCGTCCGCGCACTGTCACCTGATTTACTGCTCCAGTGTCACTGTCAGTGCCGGAATCAGCTGTTTCTTTCTGGAAACAACGCCCGGCAGTGTTGCCGTCTGCTTCAGCTCTTCATTTGCATCACCTACGTGGAACGCATCTGCCACAACCTGTGCCGCCCCCTGTCCAACACAGAGAAGTTCGGTCGTCTCCGTCAGGATATTCGTCAGCATGAAGAAGAGCATATCCAGACCTTCGTCCTCACGCGCCTTCTCCATAAACGGCAGCATACGGTTCTTCAGCTTTCCAAGCTCCTCTGCATTCAGGGAGTTGATCTGACCGACGCCGAAGTTTGTCTTTCCAGCTGAGAATTTCTTGAAATCCAGATACAGAATCTCTGCATCGCTCTTGCCCTTTAACTCGCTGCCTGCCTCAAACATCTGGTTTGCGAACTCATCCAGCTTGATGCCTGCCATCTCAGCCAGAGAAACCGCTGCTGCCCGATCCATCGGTGTGCAGGTCGGAGAACGGAACAGAAGCGTATCGGAGATGATCGCACTGCAGAGCAGACCTGCGATGGTCTTGTCGATCTCCAGCCCCTGTTCACGGTACATCTGGAAGATGATCGTTGCCGTACAGCCCAGCGGCTGGTTACGGAAGAATACCGGTCCGACTGTCTCCACAGTACCCAGACGATGGTGGTCAATCAGCTCCAGGATATTGGCATTCTCGATGCCGTCTACCGCCTGGCCGCGCTCATTGTGATCGACCAGAATCACGTTCTTGCCGCGCGCACCCAGTAAGTTACGGCGGGAAATCAGGCCTTTGTATTTGCCTTCTTTATCGAGTACCGGGAAATGACGGAAACGCTTGCTTGCCATCACATCCTTAATATCATCGATGAAATCATCTGTATCAAAGGTGATCAGCTTCTCAGTCTTCATGAAATAGCTGATCGGCATACTCTGGTTAATGAGACGGGCTGCCGTGTAGGTATCATACGGAGTTGTGATGACGGTACAGCCGCGCTCCTGTGCCAGTTTTTTGATCGTCATGGAAACGCCAGCGCCCTCACACACGATGATACAGCTTGCACCCATCTCGATCGCGCACAGCTGTGACTCATAGCGGTTGCCGAGGATAACCAGGTCGTTCTCTTCAATATAATATTCCATCATATCCGGATTAGCTGCCGCAATCAGGACTTTTCCTTTATCAAAGTACTCTTTCTCATCGCCAACAAAAATCGCGCCCTCCAGGGTCTCGATGATATTTGCATACTGGGTGCATGCCTTGGAAAGAATGCTGCTGTCGTATACATTCATATAAGAACGGGTAATATCGCCGACTGTGATCAGACCTTCCAGTATATTCTTATCGGTAACAGCCGGAAGTGTTACCAGACCATCCTCCTGCATCAGGTTCCATGCTTTTCTCAGGGAAATATTCTTGGAAACACCTGGAGTCTCGCGGATCTCAATATCCTTGACCTGCGTTTTGACGGATTTAATCAGTTTCGGCACAGCTACCTTAAAGTAATCCAGTACGAAGGTTGTCTCCGGGTTCAGTTCTCCGGCACGGCACGGTACATATTCGCCGCCCGTCTGAAGTGTTTTGAAATTCGCATAGCCGATTGCAGAACAAATCGAATCCGTATCCGGGTTTTTATGTCCAATTACAATCGTTTTCTTTGCTTTTTCTGCTGCCATTTTTTCCTCCTGATTCGCACCGTGCGCTGCAAATTCTGCCATTTTTCTTTCTATCCTCTGTTTTGATAGAGAAACCTCTGATTCATGAAACTTTTTTGTACAAAATCGCCAATTTTCATAATCTGTTTACACGGTGTTCATATTTTATTCATATCTTATTTTTATACTAAAAGCATAAAAGATTTCACTTTTCAAATTTGTTTTATAGTAATTTTGCACATAGATTTTTCATAATTGCCCCGGATGCTTGACCGCTCCGGGGTCTCCTCTTGTCTACAGCATATTTTCGTCATATCTGGACGTTTTTCTATCTCTATTTCCTTCAAACGTCCAGACCATTTACCCTGCACTCTGTCACTCAAAACAAGGCGCCTAATCTAAGATCAGTCTCGCCGCCCCATAGATACCTGCGTCATTTCCCAATGTTGCCAGGCGAACCTCGCCCTTATTCTCAGAGATCGGGGTCAATTCACGGTAATAGCGGTCAATCCAATCCGTTAAAAAAGTCCCCGCCTTTGACACGCCGCCTCCGATGACAAAAATCTCCGGATCCACGGTCATCGAAATAGTCGCCAGCGCCCATCCGAGATAATAGCACACGGTGTCCATAACCTCCAGCGCCAGTGAATCCCCAGCTTTTGCCGCATCCAGCACATCTTTTGCGGTGATCGCATCACCGTAGGCACGCATCACCGACGCATCCGGCTTTGCCACCATCTTCCGTCTCGCTTCCCTGGCGATACCGGTCGCGGACGCTACCTGTTCCAGGCAGCCGTGTCCGCCGCAGTTGCAGGTTTCTTTCTCGCCCTCGCGGATATGGATATGACCGATCTCGCCGCCCAGTCCGTGGCGTCCTGCAACGATCTTCTGATCGTGTACCACGCCGCCGCCGACACCGGTTCCCAGCGTCACCATCACGATATCATGGCAGCCCTTGCCGCCGCCCTGCCACATCTCGCCGAGCGCCGCCACATTAGCATCATTACCGGAGCGGACCGGCATTCCATCTAATAACTCACTCAAAATCTTCTGCGGGTTCAGATCGCGCCATCCCAAGTTGACGCAGACCTCCACATAGCCGTCCGGCTGCACCGGACCCGGAAATCCCATACCTGCGCCGATCACGGCGTCCATCGGGATTCCCTGCTCGTTCAATTTCTTCCTGATCGAAGCGGCTACATCCGGAAGAATGTACGCCCCATTCTCTTCCTTGCGGCTCGGAACCTCCCACTTATAAACAAGCGTTCCGTCCGTCTCAAAAATACCAATCTTAACCGTCGTTCCGCCGACGTCTATCCCAATACATTTTTTTTCCATGTCTGGATCCCTTCCCTTACGGCTGCACTGGCAGCCTTTCTTCTATGCCCTCATCTTTTTTCTGCGCTGGCTCTTATTATACGCAATGCATCCCCGTTTTGCAAGGTTTGGAAAGCAAAATACACCTGCCTGCCGGAGAAAGGCGCATTTCTGCTTAAGCGGTACCGCATTCTTTTCTACCGACAGACAGGTGCCTGTCTTTTATCTTATTTTTTTACCAAAATCAGCATTATTTCAGGCTCTTAGCCACCTCTACCACATGCTCAACGGTAAAGCCGAACTTCTTGAACAGAAGCCCTGCCGGTGCGCTGGCGCCGAAACTTTCCATCGCGATGATCTTGCCGTCTAAGCCGGTGTACTTGTCCCAGCCGAAGCTTCCAAGCGCCTCTACTGCTACACGGCGGCGTACTTCTCTCGGAAGTACGAATTCCTTGTACTCCTCGCTCTGCTCCTCGAACAGATCCATACACGGCATGGATACAACGCGGACTTTCTGACCTTCTGCTGCCAGAGTCTCTTTTGCATGAACCGCCAGAGCTACCTCGGAACCGCTGGCAATCAGAATTAACTCCGGTGTGCCTTCGCAGTCGTCGATGATGTAGCCGCCCTTTAATGCCTCACGGCTGCTGCCTGCCATCGGCTCCAGATTCTGTCTGGTCAGCACCAGTGCGGTCGGTGTGTGCTCGGAAGTAACAGCACTGTACCAAGCTGCCTCTGTCTCGGTCGCATCACACGGGCGGAATACATGGAAGTTCGGCATCGCACGCAGCGCTGCCATCTGCTCGATCGGCTCATGGGTCGGTCCATCCTCGCCAACGCCGATGCTGTCATGCGTAAATACATAGGTCAGCGGCACGCCCATCAGTGCAGACAGTCTTGCCATCGGTTTGCAGTAATCACTGAATACAAAGAAGGTCGATACATACGCACGCAGACCGCCGTGCAGCATGATGCCATTTCCGATCGCTGCCATCGCAAGTTCGCGGACACCGAAGTGCAGGTTACGTCCAGCTCTGTCCTCCTTGGAGAAGTCGCCCGCATCCTTCATGTTGGTCTTGTTGGACGGTGCCAGGTCAGCAGAACCGCCAAACAGGTTCGGCAGAACATCCTTGATGTAGTTGATCAGGCGTCCGGAGATCGCACGGCTTGCTTCCGGTTTCTCCTGTTTTGCCCAGAATCCGGCGTCATCTTTCAGCGCCTCGCCCGCCTTTGCATTGTGATACTGGTTCCAGAGCGCTTCCATCTCCGGATATTCCTCGCAGTAAGCGGCAAACATCACGTTCCATGCAGCTTCTACCTCTGCCTTCTGCTCTGCGATCTCGGAGTAGTTTTTGTATACCTCTTCCGGTACGAAGAACGGCTCTTCGCTCGGCCAGTTTAAGTTCTTTCTGAGTGCTTCCACATTCTCCACGCCCAGCGGCTCGCCGTGTGCGCTCGCCTTGCCCTGTTTTGCCGGGCAGCCGAAGCCGATCTGCGTCTTGATGGTGATAAAGGACGGATGCTCGGTATCTGCCTTTGCAGCCTCGATCGCCTTGCCGATCGCGTCGATATCATTGCCATCTTCTACAGTGATCGTCTGGAAACCAAATGCCTGCATACGCTCCTGTACATTCTCACGGAATGCGATGTCGGTGCTTCCCTCGATGGAGATGCGGTTGGAATCATAGAGAACAATCAGCTTGGAAAGTCCCAGGGTACCTGCCAGAGAGAATGCCTCAGAGGAAATGCCTTCCATCATACATCCGTCGCCGCCCAATACATAGGTGTAATGGTCAACTACCGGATAATTTTCTTTGTTGAATACGCTTTCCAGATGTGCCTCAGCCATCGCCATGCCGACTGCCATACCCATACCTGCGCCCAGCGGACCGGTCGTCGCCTCAACGCCAACGGTATGACCATATTCCGGATGTCCCGGAGTCTTGGAATCTAACTGGCGGAAGTTCATCAGATCTTCTTTGGAAAGATTTCCGTAGCCAAACAGGTGCAGCAGAGAGTACAGCAGCATGGAACCATGACCGCCGGATAAGATGAAACGGTCTCTGTTCTCCCACTTCGGGTTAGCTGGGTTATGGTTCATATGATGTGCCCACAGTTCATAAGCCGCTGCTGCACATCCCAGCGGAAGTCCCGGATGACCGGAATTTGCCTTCTGGATTGCGTCTGCGGATAAAATCCGGATCGCGTTTACGGATAATGTGTCAATCTGATTCATAAGTAACCTCCTGCTATGTATCTTAATTTTAAAAACTAAACGTGTGTTATTTGAGGCGGATCTCGCGCATCCGGTCGCCGCCGCTGATAATCAGTGAATTGAACGCGCGGCCGCGTGTTACCTGCGCCACAGAGAAATCAAACTCCCCGGCAAACCGCTCCTTGCCGGACAGACTGTAGACCCGGCAGGAATTTTCGTTATTTAGGATGACGAAATCGCCCTGTATATTTATGTTACGCCACGAATACGAGAAATCTGCCGTACCCATAGCGGTTCCATCGGATTTAAACATGCTCAAACGGCTCTCACTTCCGCCCTCGGTGTTGTCCGAGATGACCGCCACATAGTCCTTCGACCATGCCACGCCACGGACTTCCCCGTCGATCTCCGCCTGGCGCACCAGCGCCGGGCTTGTTACATTTTCCAAAGAGAAAAATGCCACCTGATCATCCGCAAATGCACACGCGTGATCCTCGTCGAGAAACCGGACGCGCGGACAGATGCTGTCTCCCAGCTCATCAAAACCTCCGACCAGACGGTCTGGATAATTCTTTCCATATTCGGAGAAATTGTAAAATACAATCCGGTTTTTGAGTGCCCCGTCCTGCAGATACAGGTCGGAAAGCATGACCTGCGTACCATCCGGCGATAAGGAAACGTCCATCAGGTAACCATTTCCCGACATAACCGTCTTGATCGCCCAGTCAAGCTCGCTGCCGTCTTTCTTGAAAAAGGTCACATACGAAGCATTGCTGTCCTCCACCAGCGCCGCCACGATGCCGTATGCCGATACGCTGACGCGCAGGATCGGCAGAAGCGTCGTCGCCTGTCCCTGGCTTCCGGTCTTGTCCACAATATAAATATCATTGCCCTGCTGATCCCCGATCACGGCATAATCGCCGTTGACATAGCAGATCGGTGATTTCAGCTCATAACTCATCGACCAGACCGCCTTGCCGGACTTGTCCAGATAGGAAGCTCCGTCCTTCGTGTATTTCAGGACATTTTCCCCAAACGGGACAAATTCCGTCGTGCTGCTCTCACTCGCCGCGATCTCTTTTTCCCACGCCACCGTATAGTCCGTGTAGGCATGGTTATCTTTATAATACATAAAACCAGCCGCCAAAAGCGCCGCGATTAACACCGCCGTCAGCACCCTGCGGAGACGTTTCCGTCTGGAATGGCGCTCGGCTTTCTCCGCCACCTCTTCCTCATTTTCCCCGTGGCTTATGCCCCGGCGGGGAAACATGTCCTGCGTGGCGGTGTCGATCACACGCCCTCTCAGCTGCTTTTTCTTCTGTTCCCGTTCAATCGGGTTCATCTCACTCATTTTTTTATCTCCTGTAGCTGGACTGCCATCTTGATTATACACTATTTTAGATGGTTTGGCATTATCTTTTTGCTATTCTCCGGACACATCCGGCAGCACCAGCGTCTGCCCTGCGATAATGCGGTTTTCATCGGTCAGATGGTTGACCGCAAGGATATCGTCCAGATGACGGATATTGCCATAAAGCTTAAAACAGATCCCATAGAGTGTCTCCCCGTCCCCGACCGTGTACGTGCCGCCGGGCTTCAAGTTTGTGACCGGATAGTCCTGTCCCGCCGTCGAATTGCCGCCCGGATTCGGCAGGTCGCGCTGTGCCTCCGGCTCCGGCAAAATGTACGGGGCTTTCGTCTCCGCCATTTTTCCGTCCTCTTCGCTCTGCCCACCGGAAGCCTGTCCATTCTGTCTGCCTGCTATGGCAGTGCCCTCTGTATCTCCATCCGCCGCGCTCTCAAGTGTCCATTTATGCGCCTGTCCTCCGTTTTGCGCTGTTGTTCCGTCTGCATCCACATCCGCGCCGGCCTCGCCGCTCTCAAGCGGCGTCACACTGCCGCGGAGCTGTTCCACCGTGACCGCCTCTTTCCCGTCCGCAGTGCCCCGCACACCATCCGGGAGAACGGATACCAGCACACTCTCCATCTCGCGCATTTTCTGGTAATTGCCGAAAAGCACCACGCCGCCGGCAAGCACCGCGACCGAAAGCACGCCGCACAGCGTCCCCAGCGCCCGGATCGTCCCGTAACGCGACGCCGCCTCCTGCTGCCGCTCTTCCATCCGGTTACGGAAATCGCGGATCACCCGATCGCCGGTGCCTGTCTCCACCCGGCGGGCGTCCTTCCGCAGAATCATATAGTCCTGCATCATCTGGTTTTTCTCGTAGTATATATGATATCCTTTCAAACGGTAAAACCCGTCCTCCGACATCACATAGTATGCCGCCTCACCGTCCACGCCGCTGTTTATGTACATAAGCTGGTTTTTCCCACCGAAATACTGCTTGTGCAGCCGCCAGTAGGTCAGGGGACTTAACATACACCCCGGCGCGCCGCAGATAAACCACCCCTGCACGGTCTTTTTCGGAAATGTCTCCTCCATCCGCTGGTATGCCTTTTTCCATGCCGCCTCCGAAAAGACAATCTTCTCCCCGGACGGCACAACCTCCTCCATCTCCAGCGCCCCGTCCACAAAGAGGCACGGAACCTCCTGCTGTGGATCCGAATTTCCGAGCAGCAGCCCGACCCGGAGTCCCGGTCCGCCGGATGGATATACCTGTTTCAAATACGTGTTTACATAATCTTCCACATACAACCGGATCACCTCATCCCGATCGCCGATCTGCCGGATGTTTTTCGGCAGTTCTGCGCGGGAACCAGAATATTCTCCCATATGTTCACCCCGCTATGATAGATTCTCCTGAAACCGGGTCTGTACTTGCTTCCATGATTTGATTGCTGCACCGTGCAGCATTTTCAGTGCTGAAAATACCTGCACAAATACAGTAACATGATTTTCCGTAATTTCAGGAGTATGATGAATTTCTTTCCGCCTATCATAACGCCGATTGCATGCAAAATTTGTCAAACGGAGGCAGCATCCAGGCAAAAATTTTCGACAAGCCCGATCCCCGCGCTGATGCAGTCTGCCAGCTGCATGACGAGTGCCAGGCGGATACTCTGCAGCATCATCGGATCGTAATGGCTGCAGCCCGCCACGATCCCGGTGATAAAGAGATCTCCGACCGCGTGAAGCTCCTTGCAGACGCCAAGCCCCGGCTTTAAAGCCCCACGCCCCAGCGTGACGTAGCCGACGTGGTTTTCATCGCCAACCGAGGCATCGACCGCCACCACCAGCGCATCCGGGTACCCATTTTTTAAAACCTGCACGTAATGTTCCAGGTTCATCGCGTGCACGGGGCGATCAAGTGTTCCGAATACCAGCGTACCGCGCCGCCGTTCCTGTTTGAGTTTATATCCGATCAACGGTCCCAGACTGTCTCCGGTCGAGCGATCCGTGCCGATGCAGAGGAAAACCAGTTTCTTTTTATGCCTTCGGGTCATTTCTTCCTGAATCAGCCCACTTAACTGCCCTGCCAGCTCTCCCACCGCGTCCCGGCGGGCTGAATTGTAGTAATATATCTCCGGACTGCCACCGAACCGGCTGCGTCCCCGTCTGTTCATCTCCCACACCGTCCTGTTTTCTCCCTGCCTGTTGGACAGGGGTTGTTTTACCTTTATTATAGGCGGGGTGGCAGGAAATTATGCGAAAATTGAAGGATATATACACGGACGAAAAAAGATGTGACAGAAGGCAGCTTTACAGCGCCCGGTGTCACATCTTTTTTCTGGTTGTTCCTATATCTAATTATTTATTTTTATGAAATAATTTCCACAGTTTACTTTCCGCCGCGTTCGCGGTACTCTGCGATGACCTCGCTTAAATTAACGGCTGTGCTGTTATCCAGAATATGTTTCAGCGCGTCCAACTTTTCTGGATTCAGAAATTCCTTGCCTAAGTAGCACTCGTAGGTATCTGTGATAAAGATTCTCTTTTCCTTGATTACCGTCTCGGTATAGTGCAGACGGCTCTCGACCTCCTGATGGCCTTCTTTGAGTTGTTCGAGCTTTGCACGGCTGTTGCTGGTGATCTCATCGGTCAGGATGGTTTTTGTCACATTTTCGAAGGTGTTTAATGCGTCCTTTTTCTTCTTCGCCGTCTCCTCCAGATCCTGCTCCATCTGGGAGATCTCATCGTCGTATTTTTCCAGATCGTAGAGCGCTTCACTGCGATCCCGACGGATCGAGGAGGTGATCACCGCGATCTTGCGGTTGTTCGCCGCGATCAGACTGCGGATCGAACGTCCTTCCTGCAGCGCCGCCAGATGGCGATCCTTCGTCCAGTTTCCAATCAGGATATACAGTCCGCCAAAAACAACCACATCCACGCCGTAGATCATCGCCAGGTATAAAGTCTTCTGTTCTGGAAGCAACTTGTAGATGCCGCACGGGATCAACAGGAAACAGATCGCAAAGGTAATCAACACCGTCAGAAATTCTTTGAATCCCCTCGGGAAATACAGCGCATAGTACAGTGGGCTTTTGCAGACAAATGGAACACGATCCGACTGGAACAGCGTCCGCATCCGCACGGCAAGCTCTCGGTTGTGCGCGTGAAGCTCCTGCGTTTCTTCCTTAATCCGCTCCTTGATGCCCTGGTTTTTCGCCTTTTCGCGGCGTGTCCGCGTGCGTTTCAGCTTATCCTGCAGCTTCCCAAGCTCATCGTCATAGCTTTTTTCAATCTCATCCCGGCGCTTTTTCACGGTCGAATTCACGGCATCCGCCACCGCTTTCCGCTCCGTCTCCAGCACGCGCAGACGCTTTTTCTCTTCCTGAGCAAGCGTCTCCTCCTGTTTTTCAAACTCCGCCAGCTCCACCACTGCCTGTCTGGCGTCTTCCAGAAATGTTTTCACATCCGTTATCGCCTGTGCCATCTCGCCCCTCCCGGTCTTTGTCTTTTTGTAACGGCTGCCTGCCCTTTATTCTTCCAGCACCTGTATCTCCAGATAATCGAAATCGATGCTCTCGATAAAGTTGTCCTGGGTAAAACGCGCCTTATCGTGGCGTTTGAACTCCTCGATCGTCTTATCCAGCCAGACCGGATGCCCCAGATCAAAGGCATAGCAAATCTGGTCGATCGCGTCAAACACCATCGCCGTTCTCGACATTGTATAATCACCGTTGCTGATCACAATATCCCTAAGCATCCGGTTTTCCTTCATCATTTTTCCCCAAAGACGAAACATCCTGCCGTTCCTTTCCCGCTGTCAAATTTCATTTTTACCGTGTCCGGATGTTCTCTCCGGACATCTTTTCTCACAATCTTATGTCCAGTATATCAGCTTTTTTAAGAGTTGACAAGGCGGGGCTTTTCGGCAAAATTCACTGCCACTGTGTCATCGTGCAGCACTTCCCATTTTCAAAAGAAACTGCAGATCTTCCTCAATCCCCCGCACATTTCCAGAAACGTCCATCGCATACTCCATGACCCACTCGGCATCCGGCGTCGCCTGCTTTGCCAATTTTAAAAAGCAGTCAAAATCAAGTGTTCCCTCATGAATCCTCTGATGGCTGTCGTGGACACCGTCGTTGTTGTGGAGATGGTACGCCACAATCTGGTCCGCCAGCGCGTTTACGACCCGCTTAAGCGACCAGCCGTTCGCCCAGGCGTGCCCGATGTCGATGAGCACCGCATACTGTTCCCGGCGGCACAGATCGATAAATTCCTGCTCATCGAAGAGACGGTTTCCGCGCTCCAGAACTCCGGCATTCTCCACGACCACCTGGGTTCCCGCCTCCTCACACAGCTGTTTCACGGTGTAATAATTTTCACAGGAAACACGGACGCGGTCTTCCTTCTCGCCCGGTATGATGCGGCAGTTGTTGTGATGATAAACGAGATATTTGCTTGAAAGCTCTTTCGCATACGAAAGCGTCTTTTCAAGCAGCTCCATCGTGCGCGCATACTCTACAGTCCCCTCCGCTGCCGAATGCTCTGCCTGATAATATGGACCATGGAAGCTGACCGGGACTTCCTTTAAGAGCGGCATGGCGTCCCGCAGGTTCTTCTCAAAGCATTCCTCATGAAACATCGGAAACACCTCGACTCCCACCTGTCCAGGAAACCGTTTGAGATACGGAAGAA
>ERZ772875.1520-NODE-1520-length-20867-cov-6.669758_pt1 | contig 20867 bp, 14 predicted proteins | sample MGYA00580585_ERZ772875 | MGnify/ENA primary metagenome ERZ772875 (study PRJEB29015, sample SAMEA2737736) | human gut metagenome | biome: human gut; feature: human-associated habitat; material: faeces | place: China | collected 2012 ... | reverse complement strand
GACCCGGAACCAGGGGCCGGAGAGGACAGGGCGCGTGCGGAGTTTGAACTGATAAGACATTCACTGCGCAATAATACGCGGCATACGCCGCATATGGAGGATTGCTATGCAATATGGACATTTTGACAATGAAAAAAGAGAATATGTGATAGACAGGGTGGATTTGCCCGCCTCCTGGACTAATTACCTGGGGCTGAAGGACATGTGTGCCGTGGTGAACCATACGGCAGGCGGATATATGTTCTACAAGACGCCGGAGTACCACCGCATCACCCGTTTCCGGGGAAACAGCATTCCTATGGACCGGCCGGGGCATTATGTGTACATAAGGGACAATTCCGACGGGGATTACTGGAGCATATCCTGGCAGCCCGTGGGAAAGAGCCTGGAGGAAGCGGCATACCGCTGTCGCCACGGCATGTCTTACACCGTATATGAAAGCGAATATAAAGGCATCAGCGCCAGCCAGAAGCTTTCCATACCGCTTCAGGATCCGGTGGAGCTGTGGGATGTGAAAATTAAAAACGACAGCGACAGGAAGCGGGATTTAAGCGTCTTTTCCTATTGTGAATTTTCCTTCCACCATATCATGACAGACAACCAGAATTTCCAGATGAGCATGTATTGTGCCGGTTCTTCCTATGAGGACGGTATCATTGAGCATGATCTTTTTTACGAAGAGTTTGGTTTCCAGTATTTTACCGGCAACTTCGAGCCTGACGGATTTGACTGCCTGCGGGATAAATTCATAGGGCCTTACCGCACAGAGGATAATCCGCTGTCCGTGGAAAAGGGCCAATGCGGCGGTTCCTTTGAGCTTGGCAACAACCACTGCGGCAGCCTGCAGAAAAATATCACACTGGAGCCGGGAGAAGAGATCCGTCTCGTGTTCATGCTCGGTGAAGGCAGCAGGGAAGCGGGCCGGAGAATGAGGGAAAAATATAATTCTCCGGAAGCTGTGGATCGTTCTTACGAGGAACTCAGAGAATACTGGAACAGCAAATTCAGCAAGCTTCAGATTCATACTCCCAATGAGGGTATGAACACTTTGATTAATACATGGACTCTGTACCAGGCGGAAATCAACGTCATGTTTTCCCGTTTTGCCTCTTTCATAGAAGTGGGGGGCAGGACAGGGCTTGGCTACAGAGATACGGCACAGGATGCCATGACCATACCTCACTCCAATCCCGGAAAATGCAGGCAGAGACTGGAGGAATTATGCAGAGGTCTGGTATCAGAAGGTTATGGACTGCACCTTTTCCAGCCGGAGTGGTTTGTTCCCGACAACGAGGTCAAGCCCTTCAAATCCCCTACAGTCATCCCAACGCCGAATAAGGATGACTATGTGCATGGTCTCGCTGACGCCTGCTCGGACGATGCGCTCTGGCTGGTGTCCTCCCTGGTGGAATACATCAAGGAGACCGGAGAATTTGATTTCGCGGATATGCAGCTTACCTACGCCGACGGCGGGGAAGGCACTGTCTATGAGCATATGAAAAAAATACTGGATTTCAGCGCCAGACAGGTGGGCAGCACCGGGATCTGCAAGGGACTTCGCGCTGACTGGAACGACTGCCTGAATCTGGGCGGCGGCGAAAGCGCCCTCGTTTCCTTCCTGCATTACTGGGCGCTGAGCCGTTTCATCGAACTGGCGGCTTTCCTGGGCAGGGAAGAGGATGTAAAGACCTATACGGAGATGGCGGAGCACGTAAAAGAGGTCTGCGACAGGGAACTGTGGGATGAGGAATGGTTTATCCGCGGCATTACCAAAAACGGCCGGAAAATAGGAACCAGCCGGGATGAGGAAGGCAAGGTACATCTGGAATCCAATGCATGGGCCGTCCTCTCCGGCGCCGCCAGCCCGGAAAAGGGAAGGCTGGCCATGGACAGCGTGGATAAATATCTGTATACCCCTTATGGAATCCAGCTGAATGCGCCCTCCTATACGGTGCCGGATGATGACATCGGATTTGTGACCAGGGTTTACCCGGGACTGAAGGAAAACGGTTCTATTTTCTCCCATCCCAATCCCTGGGCCTGGGCGGCGGAATGCATGCTGGGACGAGGAGACCGGGCGATGAAGTTTTATGATGCCCTCTGCCCGTATTACCAGAACGATAAGATAGAAATCAGGGAGGCGGAGCCTTATTCCTACTGTCAGTTCATTATGGGAAGAGATCACAGCGCCTTCGGACGCGCAAGACATCCGTTTATGACCGGAACCGGCGGCTGGGCCTATTTCTCGGCAACAAGATACATGCTGGGAATGAAGCCGGAATTCGACCATTTTGAAATCGACCCCTGTGTCCCCGGAGACTGGAAGGAATTCCGGATGACCCGTGAGTGGCGCGGAGCCCGGATGGAAATAAGCGTGGAAAACCCGGACGGCGTCATGAAGGGTGTCAGGGAAATCCGGCTGGATGGGGAAAAGGTTGACCGCATACCGGTACTGCCGGAAGGAAGCACCCATCAGGTACAGGTGATCATGGGCCGCTGACAGGCGCCGCAAAACAGGCATGTATACAAATGTGTTCAGGAAAAGGGAGGAAAACCGATGATTAAGTTTGGAACAGGCGGATGGAGAGCAGTGATTGGAGATGATTTCACCAAGGCAAATATCCAGCTTCTGGCGAAAGCGCTCTGCAGGAAGATGAAAGACGAAAACGCCGCGGATAAAGGAATTGTAATAGGCTATGACAGGCGTTTCCTGGCAAAGGAAGCCATGCAGTGGGCAGGCCAGGTGTTCGCAGCCGAAGGAGTGACCGCATATCTTGTGAATAAATCAGCGCCCACGCCGCTTGTCATGTTTTATGTGATGAAGCATGAAATGCCCTATGGAATGATGATTACCGCCAGCCATAACCCGGCTATTTATAACGGCATCAAGGTGTTCACTGCAGGCGGCAGGGATGCCAGCGCGCAGCAGACGGATGAAATCGAAGAATATATCGGCCGCATTGAAAATGAAAAAGTGGAGGCGATGGAATACGACAGGGCGCTGGAAGCCGGACTGATTCAGGAAATCTATCCGCTGAATGAATACCTGGACAATATCATCGACAATATCGATATGCAGGCTATCCGCAGCAGCAGGCTGAAAATCGCCCTGGATCCCATGTACGGTGTGAGTGAAACCTCTATCAAGACCATCCTTCTCACCGCCAGATGTGAGGTGGACACCATCCATGAGCGCCACGATACCCTGTTCGGCGGGAAGCTTCCCGCGCCTACGGCGGCAACCCTGCGTCCTCTGCAGAATTTCGTCCTGGACGGCAAATGCGACATCGGAATCGCTACGGACGGGGACGCGGACCGGCTGGGAGTCATCGACGATAAGGGCAAATTCCTTCACCCCAACGATATCATGGTCCTGCTGTACTATTACCTTGTAAAATATAAAGGCTGGCACGGCCCTGTTGTCCGCAATATATGCACCACGCATATGCTGGATAAGGTGGCGGAAAAATTCGGGGAAAAATGCTATGAGGTTCCGGTAGGCTTCAAACACATTTCCGCCAAGATGACGGAAACGGATGCCGTTATCGGCGGCGAATCCTCCGGAGGCCTTACCGTAAGAGGCCATATCCATGGAAAGGACGGCGTATATGCCGCCTGCCTGCTGGTGGAAATGATAGCCGTGACGGGCAAAAAACTGTCCCAGATCTATGCCGATATCGAAGCGGAATGCGGCAGGATCTATATGGAAGAGCGGGATTATAAGTTCAATCAGGAGAAAAAGGATGCCGTGCACAAAATCCTTCTGGAAGACAGACTCCTTCCTGAGCTTCCCTATGAAATTGACCACGTATCCTATCTGGACGGCAGCAAGGTCTACTTTAAGAACGGTGGCTGGGTAGTGGGACGTTTTTCCGGAACGGAGCCGTTGATCCGTATTTTCTGTGAGATGCCGGAGGAAGAGCAGGCGAAGGATGTCTGCCGGATTTATGAAGAATTCCTTGATTTGAAATAGAAAGCGAACGAAAAAGGCAGGCATTCCGGGTGAATCGGAAACCTGGATAATTATATTTGATAGAGTGTTATGGATTCCCAGTTGGCCGGAAAACCCATCATAGCCAGCAGGGAATCCCTTCCGATCCTGCTGCTTTGTTTATGGTAATGTGTAATACTTTTTATCAGGGAACGCTTGAATTCAATAAAACTCTGTCTGGGCAGCAGATAGCGGAAGGCAATCGTTAATCCGAACAAGTCACGTTTCCCAAGCAGGTATTGGTTTCCCTTTTTGTCAATATTTAACTTGGCATGCAGGACGGTATCGGGAAAATCAATACGGGTACGAAAGGAAAAAAGCCGTTCATTATGCGCGCATACATTGCGGAACAGCGTAAGGATTTTCATATACCGTTCCAGTCCCCGTTCATTTACTTTGGGAAATTCTTTACTGATGTCACTTTGAAGATGGAAAGGCAGCAATGTATATAATTTTGAAATCTGTCCATACGTGAGGGCGTTGACTAATACCCACATAGGCACATTATGATATACTTTACGCTGGTGGAGCAGATAAGCATGTTCGGTATTACGGTTGGCCTGATACTCCAATATGGAAATCAGCCGGTTTACCGCATCCATATTTTTGGGGCTGTTATTATAATTGGAAGGATTAAGGTAAGCGGCCTGTGCCTCTCCATGTAAATTACAAAAACTATATGAGATAAGCTGCCGCAGCTTTCTTTCTATCTGACAGAGATATTTAAACACAAGTTCCCGTAATGCCAGGTCAAACTGGTAGAGGGCATAGATATCTTCAAGGGCAGTGTTATCTTCATAGACACGGGTCATAGGATTGATAAACGGAGTCTTGTACCCGCCAATCAGGGAGAAGTAGCCTATATCCCTTAAAATTTCTTTCGCTTTTTCACAGTCTGTGATGCAGAGTTTTTTTCCATTTATCAATTTGTCGAGTTGTTGGTCATATGTAAGAAATGGTTTTGCCATATTTAAAACCGCCTATGTATATTTGTGGGGGATACAGGAAGTGCGTCATTGGCGCCCTGCCCTGGATACGACAGGGCAGGGCGTGATATGTGCCATAAGGTATAAAAAAGGAGGGCCCTCAGGTCCTCCCCCGGTTTCAGTCCTCGCAAGTATCTGAAACCTGATCACTAAAAACATTTTAGCATAGGCAGTAAGAAAAGTCAACGCTTTTACAGATGCTTCTGCATTTGTTTTCAGTGATAGTATATACAATAAGGAAGAAAAAATGCATGCAAGGCGTTTCAAGTTTGGCGTCCCGATGATTGCACAGGAGTATTTTATTTTGGTACAGCTTCCTTCAGCATTTCCAGAAAAAGCGATTCAGCCCTGCTGGGACGGTAATCCTCCGGATAAATCAGCAGGTCGGTCATTTTTTTGGGAGGACCCTGGTATTTTTTCTGTACCAGATGATACCCGGATAAAACGGAATCCGGTACCGGGGAGACAAACATAAAGGTACCGGGAACGCCTGTAAGAATATCAAACTGGCTGCCCCGTTCATGGATGTGTATACTGTTCTCGTTATGCTCCGTATCGGGCGCCTCATGGAGATAGGTGGAGAGGGCGGTGTCGTCACATACCACCTCTATCGCCTGGGAGAGCAGATCCGGAGTCAGCACGGAGGCTTTTGCCAGGGGGTGCCGGTCTGACATGATGACTGTCAGTTCGAATTTGCAGATGGTTTCATAAGAAAGCTCCCGCAGCCTCAGCAGGGGAAGAAGAGTCTTCTCATAGCGGTCGGGATAGCGGATGACGGCCAGGGATGCCGTCCGGTCGGAGACCTGGCAGATCGCATCCAGCGTTCCCGTTTCATTATAATTGACGGACAGCTGGCGGCCTTTGGCATATTTTTTGAGGAACGCGGTAAAGGTGCAGGTGATATAGCTGGCCCGGGGGACACAGATATGCAGGCTGATATTGTCTTTTTCTTCCCGGCTGCAGTAATTTTCCAGGGCCTGATACTGCTTTACCGCCTTTTTTGCCAGAACAAGGAATTCCCTTCCTTTCTCCGTGGGGATGACGCCGCGGGAGCTGCGCGTGAAAACCGTAAACCCGATTTCCTCTTCCAGCTCCCGGATGTCACGGCTTAAATTGGGCTGGCTGATGAACAGCTGCTTTGCTGCTCCGGTAATGGAACGGCTCCGCTCCACTTCTATAATATAACGCAGGACATTGAGATTCATTTAGGCAGGTCTCCTTTCATTCGTATCCGTGTACTTTATAAAGTACAAAGGGGTTCATGGGCGGCTGCATTTCCGCCATGCCCGCTAAAATCCATATCTGTGATCTTGTATTTCATTTTATACATTGTATACAAAATGTATCCGGTTTCGTACAATCACCGGAAACCTGCTATAAGCATAGCTTTTCCTGAGAAAAAAAGCAATACAATATGTAAAAAAATATATAGTTGCCATATAAAAAATGTATACCCATGCTTGTCTCATAAGATGTATAATATTGAGTATCATTAAGATAAATTTTTAACAGCCCTCAAGGGATTCCTTAAGGGCAAGTGTGTATGCAAGCGGATTAAACGTATGTATATACACTGTAAAAATTGACTATCTATAACAGAGATAAGAAAGGAAGGTTTTTATGGCAAGGAAAATGAAAACCATGGATGGTAACCATGCAGCAGCTCATGCGTCATATGCATTTACAGATGTTGCGGCTATCTATCCTATCACCCCTTCTTCACCCATGGCGGAAGCTACGGATGAGTGGGCAACAGCAGACAGAAAGAATATGTTCGGCCAGATCGTGCACATCACAGAGATGCAGTCTGAAGCAGGTGCGGCAGGTGCCGTTCACGGATCTTTGGCAGCAGGCGCTCTGACAACTACCTACACGGCATCCCAGGGTCTGCTTCTTATGATTCCTAACCTTTACAAAATTGCCGGCGAGCAGCTCCCCGGTGTTTTCAATGTTTCAGCGAGAGCAATCGCGTCTCATGCACTGAGCATTTTCGGTGATCATTCCGACGTATATGCATGCCGCCAGACCGGCTGTGCAATGCTTTGCGAAAGCAGCGTACAGGAAGTTATGGACCTGACTGCAGTAGCACATCTTGCAGCTATTAAGGGAAGCATTCCTTTCATTAACTTCTTCGACGGCTTCCGTACATCTCATGAAATCCAGAAGATTGAAACCTGGGATTACGAAGACCTGAAGGATATGGTAGATATGGATGCCGTTGACGCATTCCGTAAGAAAGCGCTGAATCCTAACCATCCCTGTCAGAGAGGTTCCGCTCAGAACCCTGATATCTTCTTCCAGGCAAGAGAAGCAAGCAATCCTTATTATGATGCTCTTCCCGGAATTGTTCAGACATATATGGACAAGGTTAATGAAAAAATCGGAACAGATTATAAGCTGTTCAACTACTATGGCGCAGAAGATGCTGAGCACGTAATCGTTGCTATGGGTTCTGTAAATGATACCATTGAAGAAACCATCGATTACATGATCAAGACAACAGGCGCTAAGGTTGGTGTTGTTAAGGTTCGTCTGTACAGACCTTTCTGTGCGGATGCGCTGATCGATGCTATTCCTGAGACTGTTAAGCAGATTACCGTACTTGACAGAACCAAAGAGCCCGGCGCACAGGGTGAACCCCTTTACCTTGATGTTGTGGCAGCTCTGAAGGATTCCAAGTTTGATGCGGTTCCGGTATTCACAGGACGTTACGGCCTGGGCTCCAAAGATACCACTCCCGCACAGATCGTTGCTGTATATGCTAATTCCGAGAAGAAGAAATTCACTATCGGTATCGAAGATGATGTTACCAACCTGTCCCTGAAGCTGGGCGCTGAGCTGGTTACAACTCCCGAAGGAACCACCAACTGTAAGTTCTGGGGTCTGGGCGCAGACGGTACTGTAGGCGCTAACAAGAACTCCATTAAGATCATTGGTGATAACACCGATATGTATGCACAGGCATACTTTGATTATGACTCCAAGAAGTCCGGCGGCGTTACCATGTCCCATTTACGTTTCGGACATTCCAAGATTAAATCCACTTACCTGATCCGTCAGGCTAACTTCGTTGCATGCCACAATCCTGCTTATGTACGTAAGTACAATATGGTTCAGGAACTGGTTGACGGCGGTACTTTCCTGCTGAACTGCGCATGGAATGCAGAAGAACTGGACAAGCACCTTCCCGGACAGATGAAGAAATTCATCGCTGACCACAATATCAACTTCTACACCATCGACGGTGTTAAGATTGGTATCGAAACCGGCATGGGCCCCACACGTATCAACACCATCCTTCAGTCCGCATTCTTCGAACTGACCGGAATCATTCCTGCTGAGAAGGCAAATGAACTGATGAAGGCAGCTGCAAAGGCTACTTACGGACGTAAGGGCGAAGACGTTGTTATGAAGAACTGGGCTGCTATCGATGCAGGCGCCAAGGGCGTTGTTAAAGTAGAAGTACCTGAAAGCTGGAAGAACTGCGAAGATGAAGGCCTTGATTACGCAGTGGTAAGCGGAGACAGAAAAGATGTAGTTGACTTCGTTAACAATATCCAGACCAAGGTAAGCGCTCAGGAAGGCAATACGCTGCCTGTATCCGCATTCAAGGATTATGCAGACGGCTCCACTCCTTCCGGATCTTCCGCTTATGAGAAGAGAGGTATTGCTGTTAATGTTCCCACATGGGATCCTTCCAAGTGTATCCAGTGTAACTTCTGTTCCTATGTGTGTCCTCATGCTGTAATCCGTCCTGCTGTTATGACAGAAGACGAAGCTGCCAAGGCTCCTGAAGGAATGAAGATGCTTGATATGACCGGAATGCCCGGAAAGAAATTCGCTGTTACCGTTTCCGTACTTGACTGTACCGGATGTGGATCCTGTGCGAATGTTTGTCCCGGCATGAGAGGTGAAAAGGCTCTGACCATGAATCCTCTTGAAACACAGCTTTCCGAGGAGAAGATGTTCAATTATGGACAGTCCGTATCCGAGAAGCCTGAAGTTCTTGAGAAATTCAAAGAGACTTCCGTTAAGGGATCTCAGTTCAAGCAGCCTCTGCTTGAGTTCTCCGGAGCTTGTGCAGGATGTGGTGAGACACCTTATGCTAAATTGATTACCCAGCTGTTCGGTGACAGAATGTACATTGCAAATGCAACAGGCTGTTCCTCCATCTGGGGCAACTCTTCACCGAGTACACCTTATACCGTAAACAAAGCAGGCAGAGGACCCGCTTGGGATAACTCCCTGTTTGAAGACAATGCTGAGTTCGGTATGGGTATGCTTCTCGCTCAGAACGCTATCAGAGGCGGACTGAAAGAAAAGGTTGAAGATGTACTTGCCAATACCGCAGACGAAGCTGTTAAGGCTGCATGCCAGGAATACCTGGATACCTACAACAGCGGCGTTACCAACGGACCGGCAACTGATAAACTGGTAGCAGCTCTGGAAGGACAGGATTGCGGAACATGCCAGGATATCGTTAAGAATAAAGATTTCCTGTCCAAGAAGTCCCAGTGGGTATTCGGTGGTGACGGATGGGCATATGATATCGGATTCGGCGGCGTTGACCATATCCTTGCCAGCGGAAAAGATATCAATGTTATGGTATTCAATACCGAAGTATATTCCAATACAGGCGGACAGGCTTCCAAGGCTACACCTACCGGCGCTGTTGCACAGTTCGCAGCAGGCGGTAAAGAAGTGAAGCAGAAAGACCTTGCCGGTATCGCAATGAGCTATGGTTATGTATATGTGGCACAGATTTCCATGGGTGCTGATTACAACCAGACCGTTAAGGCTATCGCAGAAGCAGAAGCTTATCCGGGACCTTCCCTGATCATTGCTTACGCTCCTTGTATCAACCATGGCATCAAGAAGGGTATGAGCAAAGCTCAGACCGAAGAAAAACTGGCTGTAGAGACCGGTTACTGGAATATGTTCCGTTTCAACCCTGCTGCAGAGAAGAAATTCGTTCTTGACAGCAAGGCACCTACCAAGGATTTCCAGGAATTCATCGGCGGTGAAGTAAGATACACCTCCCTGGCTCTGAAGGATGCCGATAAGGCTTCAAGACTTCAGGCTCAGGCAGCTGAGAATGCAAAAGAGAGATATGAATATCTGCAGAAGCTGCAGGTTCTGTACGGTGATAACTAATAACTGACCATATAAGGGTAAGTTTGCCGGACAGTATGTCATTACATGGCTGCTGTCCGGCAGCGGTACAAAAGCCGCGGACAAGATTAAAAACATAAGCTGGCTTGGGATTGTCTCAAATCCAGCTTTGTTTTTAGATACACCAGTTAATTTTTTAACAATCAGAAAGAGGATAAACAAAAGAATATGGGTATTGTATCTGATGACGCTACCATCTTAAAAATTAAGCACGAGGTACTCACTGAAGTGGCTAAGCTGGCGTTTGCCGGTGAATTAGACGAGAAAAAAGATAACCTTCCTTATGAAATGATTCCCGGGCCCGAAGCGCGTTTCCGCTGCTGTATTTACAAGGAAAGGGAAATTATCAGACAGAGAGTCAGACTTGCAGAAGGAAAATGTCCTGGTACAAGAGAAAGCAGCAACATTGTGCAGGTTATCAACTCAGCCTGTGAGGAATGTCCTATTTCATCAGGCTACGTTGTAACCGACCTGTGCAGGGGATGTCTGGCAAAATCCTGTAAGCAGTCATGTAATTTCGGCGCCATAACTATCGGAGATAACCGTTCTTTCATCGATCAGGATAAGTGCAAGAGCTGCGGAAAATGTTCCCAGGCCTGTTCCTATTCGGCAATCGTAAAAATACAGAGACCCTGTATGAAGAGCTGCCCTGTAAGCGCGATCACCATGGATGAGCATGGAGTATGCCAGATCGACGAGTCTAAATGTATTCAGTGCGGACAGTGTATCCATAATTGTCCTTTTGGAGCCATCGCATCCAAAACAAGTATAGTGGATGTCATTAATGAAATCCGTGCCGGGAAAAAGGTTGTGACCATGCTGGCTCCGGCTGGTGAAGGACAGTTTGGCGAAAACATTACCATGGCGAGCTGGAAGACTGCTATGAAGAAGCTCGGCTTTGCCGATTTCGTGGAAGTAGGCCTGGGCGGTGATATGACTGCGGCTTTTGAAGCGGAAGAATGGGCGGAAAACTTCAAGGAAGGCAAGAAAATGACCACCTCCTGCTGTCCCGCTTTTGTTAACTATATAAAGAAACATTTCCCTGAATTGGTAGATAATATCTCCACCACAGTTTCCCCTATGTGCGCGGTATCCAGAATGCTGAAAGCTAAGGATCCTGAAGTTATTACCGTATTTATCGGGCCGTGCATCGGCAAAAAATCGGAAGCACAGGATAAGAGCATTAAAGGGAATGCGGACTATGTCCTGACTTTCGGGGAAATCCGCGCTATGATGCGTGCCAAAGGCGTAGAACTGGAGCCGGAAGAGAATACCAGTCAGGAAGCCAGCGTATTCGGAAAACGCTTCGGCAATGGCGGCGGCGTGACCGAAGCCGTTGTGGAATGCCTGAAGGAAACCGGTGAAAGCACCGATATTAAGGTGGCAAAGTGCAGCGGCATTGCAGACTGCAAGAAAGCGCTCATGCTTCTCAAGCTGGGCAAGCTGCCGGAAGATTTCATTGAGGGTATGATTTGTGAAGGCGGCTGTGTAGGCGGCCCCAGCCGGCATAAAGCAGCTTTGGCTGCCAAGAAGGACAGGGATAAACTGATTTCCCAGGCAGACGGAAGAGGCGTACATGAAAACCTGAAAAATTATAACATGGATTCTTTTTCCATGCACCGCTAGGTACATTGACGGTCATATAATCCCGGTTATGGGACATGAATGATTTTTGCGGAAGGAGCTGGTAGTTTACTGGCTCCTTTCTTTATATTATAATGAATGTACATTTACTATAAAGAGCCAGTAGGATCCGCCGAAGGCGGTTCTGTTTATGGCCCGGGGAATGAGGGGGATTTATAATTGAAAAAAGTACAGCCTGTGCAGAACACATTTTTTCCGGAGAGAAAACGGAAGCCGCCGCAGTTAAAGTGGAGTATGACCATTTTAATGCTGCTATGCTGGCTTTTGCCTCTGGCAATTCTCACCATGGCTATTTTAACCTATGTGTCCAACCGTTTTTCAGGCCAGATGAGGGAAAATATAGAAAAATCCATGGATACGGCTGTGGAAATATGTGAAATGAGGGTGGAGGCAGCGGTCCGGGTTTCGAGAAATGCTTCGTATATTCCTCAGATCAAGGAAAGCTGGAGACAGTACCAGAGCGACGGAAATCGTCTGGGACTGTATGAAAAGGTCACTACCTTCCTGGAACAGATGTACCGTTATGACAGCAGCTTTTTGAGTACAATCCTGTATTTTACAGAAGAACCGGAGCGAATCTATTACAGCTACAGCAGCAATAATTACAGCAGCATTAAGGAATTCAGGAGCCAGGCAAGAGACAGTGTGGATCAGAAAGCAAGAGAAATAGATACCGGGATAGGCTGGGTGAATGAACAGGGACATTTATATATGGTGCGTAATATTATGACCCCGGTATACACGCCCTATGCGGTAATTGTCATGGATATCGACAAGGACAGCGTCTTTCAGAGCGTGGAGGGAGTTCCCTGGTATCTGGATTATGATGTCAGCATAGATGATGAGTGGGTGTTCGGCACCGGTTGGGCGGAGGATTTTATCAGCCGGCAGGATACGGAAAGAAACAGCGTATACCATGAAGAGGATGAAGTGGCCTATGTGATCTGTGAACGGAAAATGGACAATCATGTTATCCGTTATGTGGTGAAGATGGACTACGACGCCATCCATTATGAGAAGGAGGCCATCCGGTATATCACCATCCTGATGATGGCGTTCACCCTTCCCCTTATATTCATTGTATTTTATTTCCTGTACAGGAAGGTTACCACGCCTGTCCAGCGGCTGATTGACGTGGCTTCGGAAATCGAAAAGGGGCATTTCGGGGTAAAAATAGAAAAGAAAGAAACAAGCAGGGAATTTTTGTATCTGGACAATGCGTTCAACAGCATGTCGGATAAGCTGAAGAATCAGTTTGAACAGATTTATCTGGAGGAGCTGGCCCTGCGGGATGCGAATATCATGGCGCTCCAGTCCCAGATAAACCCGCATTTCCTCAATAATACCCTGGAAATCATCAACTGGGAGGCGAGGATGGAGGGCAATGATCGGGTGAGCAGCATGATCGAGGCGCTTTCCACCATGCTGGAGGCCACGATGGACAGGAAAAAGCAGCAGATGATACCACTGTCTGAGGAAATCAGCTATGTGGAAGCCTATTGCTATATAATCAGACAGCGGTTCGGAGAGAAATTCCAGTTTGAAAAACAGATTGACCCTGAGCTTCTGCAGACGGAGGTACCGAGGCTGATTATCCAGCCGATCATGGAAAATGCGGTGGAACATGGCCTGTCCGGCCGTGCGGGTAAGATTGTACTTCGTATTTATGCGGAGGAAGACAAGCTGAAAATAGCCATAATCAATGACGGGCTCATGTCAATAGAAGATAAAAGGAAAGTGGATGACCTCCTGGGCAGCGGGGAGGACGGCGGCGAGCAGCATTCCGTCAGCCTGGGTATCCGCAATGTGAACAAGAGACTTAAGATTATCTATGGCCCGGACTGCGGCCTGACAATAAAAAACGACAAAGAAGAATGTACGGTGAGCACAATAACAGTCAAATTGCATAAATGATTCCCTGGGGAACAGAACAATAAAAGACAAATAATCACAATAGGAATCATTAACCTTTACGCTGGATTGTTATATGATAAGTACAGATGAAAAACAAGTCATCCAAAACGAAAGGGAGGTTTCTTAGATGAAAAGAAAATTATTAGCTTGTGTATTGGCATGTACGATGGCAGCTTCACTGGCAGGCTGCGGAAGCAGCGCGAGCCAGACAGCAAATGACTCCAAACCTGCGGAGTCCGTAGCGGCGGAACAGAGCCAGGCATCGGAGGAAAGCACACCGGCGGAGGAATCTGCGGCAGAAACCGGAGAGCTTGATGTCAAGAGCGGCACAACGCTGAATGTGACAACTACCTTCGCAGGCGAAGAAAGCAACGTACAGAATTATCAGGATTCTGTGAAGAGATGGGAAGAAAAATACGGATGTACCGTAGCGGATTCCTCAGGAACAGCGGATGAAACCTTTAAGTCCCGTGTTATCTCCGACTTTGAGGCAGGCGCAGAACCGGATGTACTCTTTTACTTTAACGGAAATGACTCCAATCCCTTCGTAGAAGCGGGAAAGGTAGTTACCATAGACGAAATCCGTTCCGTATATCCTGATTATGCATCCAACATGAAAGACGAAATGATTCCCGCATGTCCTGCAGACGGCAAACAGTATGCAGTTCCCTTCTATGGATACTGGGAAGGCATGTATGTAAATAAATCCGTATGTGAGCAGGCTGGCGTAGAGGTTCCCGGAGCAAATACCACATGGGATGAATTCCTGGAAATCTGCCAGACAATCAAGGATGCCGGATTCACACCTATTGCAGCATCCCTGGCAAAAGAGCCCCATTACTGGTTTGAGTTTTCCATTTACAACCATGATACCCCGGCTACACATGCATCTGTCCCCGCTTCCCTGGATGACGCGGCAGGAAAGGCATGGGCTGCAGGACTGGGCGATATCAAGGATCTGTTTGAAAAAGGCTATTTCTCTGAAAATACAAATACCGCAGAGGCTTCTGAAGTATTCCAGAGCTTTATCGACGGAAAAGCAGCATTTTATGTAGATGGTTCCTGGAAAATGGGAGGTATTGCGGAAGCAACGGATGACATTGATAACTTCACCGTTACCTTTGTTCCCGGCGCAAATGACCGTAAAGCAAGCGATATCATCAGCGGACTTTCTTCAGGCTGGTATATTACCAAAAAAGCATGGGACGATCCGGAAAAACGTGCGGCAGCCGTATCCTTTATCACTGACATGATTACTGATGAAAATGTATCCCTGTTCGCACAGACTGCAGCAACAGCCCTGAAAAACGGCGTTCAGCTGGATGAAGCTTCTCTGAATTCCCTGCAGAAAGACAGTCTTGTAATGATTAAAACAGCTACCGGTGTTACCGATGCGGCACAGGATCTTTGCACACAGGAACAGAGAGCACCTATCTTTGACCATATGCCTGAAATCGTGACCGGCAGTGTCAGCATTGAAGATGCGATTTCCCAGGTACTTGAGAATATGAACGAATAATCGGATGATATCCGGTGTTTGCGGAACTGTCATAAACATACGCAGACTATTAACAGCACAAGGGCCGAAGGCTTTTCCTCCGGCCCTTTCATGAAGAAAATAATGATGGAATGACGTAATAATAAAGCTGTAAAAAGATTTATATCGTCAGCGCCCGGCGAAACGGGCAGAGAGGTGTTGGTATGAACAGTCAACCAAATATCTATAAAAATAAAAAACCTGTCTTTTTCTTCCTTCTCCCGGCTTTTCTTTTTCTGGCGCTGTACCTGTTTTACCCGTTTGTGAGAAACATCTTAAACAGCTTCCAGATTATCAAGGATTTGGGAGCGCCTGCAAAAGGATGGAATGACCCGATATATAAGAATTATGCAAAGCTGTTTACGGATAAGAACATGGGAATCGCCATGAAAAACACGCTTATCATGATTGTGGTAACGCTTTTGGGCCAGGTGGGAATTGCCCTGATTCTTTCCCTCATGGTGGATAATATTAAGAGGGGGGCCAAATTTTTCCGAATCGTTTACTTTTTTCCCATCGTAGTATCCGCTACCGCACTTGGTCTTTTGTTTAACCTGATTTTCCTGTATGACAAAGGTATGCTTAATCAGTTCCTGGGATTCTTCGGGGCGGATAAGCTGACGGACTGGAAGGATTCAGCCCACGCAATGGTGACAATGCTGGTTCCGGTAATGTGGCAGTATGTAGGCTTTTACTTTATCATCCTGCTGACGGGACTTAACAATATTTCAGATGAATTATATGAATCGGCGGCTATTGACGGCGCCACAACCTGGCAGAAGGTGAAATACATATCCCTGCCCCTGCTCCACAACGTTATCTGCACCTGCAGCGTCCTTGCTGTTACGGGCGCGCTGAAGGTATTCGATTTGCCCTGGATAATGCTGCCGAACGGCATGCCTATGGGAGAAACATGGCTGACCGGTACCTACATGTACTATTGGGCCTTCCAGGGAAAGGATATTGACTACAGTTGTACGGTGGCTATCGTTATCGTAATACTGGGAATCCTGCTTTCCAAGGTCGTGAACATGATTTTCAAAGAAAAAGATTATTAGGAAGGGGTATACAAAGATGAAAAAGAAGAAATTTTCCTTAGGAATGCCGCTTGTGTATCTGCTTCTTATAGTATGGGCATTAACCACAATTTACCCTCTCATCTGGGTAGTGATGAATTCCTTTAAGGATAAGAAACAGATTGTTTCCAATTCCTTTGCCCTGCCGTTTGGCGGCCTGTTCACATTGGATAATTATGAAAAGGCCATCAATAAATTCAGTATTTTTACGGCTTACCGGAACAGCCTTATTATTTCTTGCACAGTTGCGGCTGTGGTTATCCTGTTCGCAGGTCTGGCATCCTATGCTCTGGTCCGGTATAAATTCAGAGGCAGCAACCTGATGAACAGCCTTGTCATTGCAGCAATGATGTTTCCCGTATTCGCAACCATAATCCCCGTATTCCGGATGGAATCCAGCTGGGGGATTGTAAATACCAATAATCTCTGGCTCGCACTGCTGTCCTGTGCGCTGCCGCAGATAGCCGGTAATCTGGCTTTTGCCATCGTGGTGCTTTCCGGGTATATCAAGGGACTGCCTGTGGAGCTGGAGGAAGCGGCATATATGGAAGGCTGCAATGCATACCAGATTTTCTTCAAGGTGATTATGCCGCTGACGAAGCCCTCCTTTGCCACCGTTGGTATTTTCAGCTTCCTGTGGAGCTATAACGACCTGTTTACCCAGACCTTCTTCCTGCGTTTCCCCAATCACTGGGCGATAACCAGGCTGCTGAGTGAAATTTCAGGAAAGCAGGGTACGGATTACGGTCTGATGGCTGCGGCGGTTTCCCTTATTGTAGTACCGTTGATTGTAGTTTATGTCTGCCTGCAGAAATACATTATCAAGGGTATGACGGCAGGAGCGATTAAAGGATAAAAAACAAAAACAGGGAAGATGCGGAAAGTGTTTCTTAACAGAACGCTTTCCGTTTTTGTGCGTTTATGATATAATGATAAAGCGTTTTGGATAACAGGAGAAATAAATGCCCTCGGCGGGGCATATGTTCTTGTCAGGGCATATGTCCCGCCAAAGGGCATGAACATACAGGGGGATATTATGTATAAGGTTGCGATTGTGGATGATGAACCGGTAATTGTCAGGGGACTTACCAAGATGATTCCATGGGAAAGCTATAACTGCCGGGTAGTGGGAACTGCCGGGGACGGACAGGAGGGCATGAAGTTGATTCGGGAGCAGAAGCCGGATATCCTGATATCGGATATCTGTATGCCGGGCATAGACGGCCTGACAATGATCGCCGGTATGAAATCAGAATTCGGCCATATGCAGATCACCATACTCACCGGTTTCAGGGATTTTGACTATGCCCAGCAGGCCATCCGCCTTGGGGTGACCCGTTTCCTTTTAAAGCCTTCTAAGATGGATGAGCTGGAGGAAGCGGTCCGGGTTATGATCGAGAACCTGGAAAAGCAGGGGATCACAGGAAAAGAAGACGGGACGGATGAGGGCGTTGGTGAGAATACCCCGAAAGCGGAAGGAAACCGGGAGGGAGAAGAAGGAAAAGAGAAAGCGGAACCTTCGGAAGGGAAAGAAGGTGAGGAGACAGACAGCCCGGCCAGCTGCTTTATCGTAAAGAATGCTCTGGCATACATAGAGGAAAATTACAGGGAGAAGCTGAAGCTTTCGGATGTGGCGGATCAGATTTACGTGAGCCAGTGGCATCTGAGCAAGCTGCTGAACAAGCATACCGGCCAGAATTTTTCTGAAATCCTCAATACTATCCGGATTGAAAAGGCAAAGGAACTGCTGAAGGATCCTTCCCTGCGTATCGGCGATATCGCGGAGGAAGTCGGGTTTCTGGATGTGGCCCATTTTTCCAGAGTATTTAAAAAGCAGGCAGGGATATCCGCCAATGAATACCGGAATACAAAGCTGGGAAGCTGAAATAAGGCAGGGCTTTTATACATTATAATAAAAAGAAGAGGAACAGCGGCATTTGGTATGCGCCGTTCCTCTTCCTTTTATGGAATATGCGGATGGCCCGCAGGGCGTGGCCTCCGTTGTTTATGGCTTTGCCGATCATGAATTGGCAGAAGGAATCCGTTCAGGAGCATTGAGGATTTCCATAAATTCATCTCCGGTAATGGTTTCCCTTTCATACAGGAATTTTGCCAGCTCATGAAGCTTCCCGATGTTGGTGTTCAGGATATCGCAGGCCTTGGCATGTTCTTTTTTTACCATTCCCACTACAAGACGGTCGATTTGCGCGGCAGTCTGTTCGGAACAGGCAAGGGAGGTGTCGCCGCCCAGATACTGGTTGGTAACGGTCTCCAGGGCTACCATGTCAAAGTCCTCAGACATTCCGTAGCGGGTGATGCAGGCTCTGGCAAGCTTGGTGGCCTGCTCGATATCGTTGCTTGCCCCGGTGGTGATGCTGTGGAATATAATCTCCTCCGCAGCACGGCCGCCGCAGAAGGTGGCTATCTTGTTCTCCAGTTCTTCCTTGCTGAGCAGGTATTGATCCCCCTGATCCACCTGCATGGTATAACCTAAGGCTCCGGAAGTACGGGGGATAATGGTTATTTTAGTAACAGGCGCCGAATTGGTCTGCTTTGCAGCAACCAGAGCATGGCCGATTTCGTGGTAGGAAACAATCATTTTTTCCTTGTCGCTGAGCAGGCGATCCTTCTTCTGGTAACCTGCGATAACAACCTCCACGCTTTCCTCCAAATCCGTCTGGGTCACAAATTTACGTCCGGAGCGGACAGCATTTAAGGCGGCCTCGTTTACCATGTTGGCAAGCTCTGCTCCGGATGCGCCTGCAGCCATCCTGGCAATTGCCTTGAAATCCACATTATCACCCAGCTTCACTTTCTGGGCATGAACCTTCAGGATGGATATACGGCCGTTCAAATCAGGCAGCTCCACCGGGACACGCCGGTCGAAACGGCCCGGACGCAGCAATGCGGGATCCAGGGATTCCGGACGGTTGGTTGCGGCCAGGATCAGGACACCATTGTTGCTGGAAAAGCCATCCATTTCCGTGAGCAGCTGATTCAGAGTCTGTTCCCGCTCGTCATTGCCTGAAAATCCGCCGCCGTCACGTTTCTTGCCGATGGTATCGATTTCGTCGATAAATACGATACAGGGAGCCTTTTCGTTGGCCTGCTTGAAAAGATCCCTTACCTTGGCGGCTCCGGCGCCTACGAACATTTCCACGAACTCCGAACCGGAAATAGAAAAGAAGGGAACATTGGCTTCTCCGGCCACTGCCTTGGCAAGCAGGGTTTTACCGGTTCCGGGAGGGCCTACCAATAAGGCGCCTTTAGGCATGGAAGCGCCGATTTCCTGGTATTTTTTAGGGTCATGGAGATAATCAACCAGCTCGGAGAGCACTTCCTTGGCTTCATCTTCACCGGCGACATCATCGAATTTAATGCCGGTTTCCGACTGGACATAAACCTTGGCGTTGCTTTTGCCGAAGGTCATGGAATCCATGCCTCCGCCGCCTTTCATCATCTTGCGCATTGCAAACTGGCCGATGGCAACCATGACGATAATGGGCAGGATCCAGGTCAGAAGGAAAGTGACCAGGAAGGGCTGCTGTTTTACAATTTCCGTGCCGAAGGTTGCCCCGGATGCATAAAGACGGTCTACCAGGGCAGGATCTTCCATGGGGCCGGTCTTATAGTAACCGGTAGGTGAATTTTTATCTGAGAAAATGATCTGGCTGCTTTCAATCTGAACCTGCGCGATCTGCTGTTTCTCCATCATTTCCATGAAGGTATTATATCCGACTTCTTCCACCTGGGCCGACATCAGCCTGGGGAAAAGAAAAGCATTCAGGACCAGAAGGACGAGCATTGCGATACAATAATAATAAAGTAATGGTTTTTTAGGTGGTTTCACTTCTTGCATAGTATTTCCGCTCCTTTTCGGCTGGTATGATCCGTATAAAACAATTATATATACTAATTTTGAGGGAAGTCAACAAGAGTCATCATTATTTCACATTATTTATCTTTTTTTCATAACCATGGAATTATGTTCCGGTTTTCCGGGGATATCTGATAAGTAAACAGGTGTGTCCGCAGGCAGGGGCTGCCCCGTACAATAAAATAAATTGTGCCGGGGCAGCGGGACATAAGTATTGTATCATGTCGTTTTTATACAATACCGGATGAGACTTCGGCTTTATAATTAGATAGGGAACAGAAAGGTATGTCTTCCTTGTTTGGTATCACATCATACAATAAAAAATGCCGGGGGTGATAATATATACTATAAAATTTGGCTGCTCCTGTTAGGGCACCCGCTTTGTACCGTGGTTTTGGGGACGCAACTTCAAGCTGCATAAAAGCAAACAGGGGGTGGTAGATAAATCAGCAATGAAAATCTATACTGTAGCCATAAAATATGAAAGGAGCAGTATTTTATGAGTTTTGCAGAAAATTTGAAGAAAATAAGAAAAGAAAAAGGGTTTTCACAGGAAGAGTTAGCGGAAATAATGAATGTCAGCAGACAAGCTGTTTCTAAATGGGAGCAGGGGGATTCACTTAGATAAAGATACCACACCATTCCCACGCTGACTTTTGCTCAACCGATA
>ERZ772875.1519-NODE-1519-length-20881-cov-5.953472_pt1 | contig 20881 bp, 17 predicted proteins | sample MGYA00580585_ERZ772875 | MGnify/ENA primary metagenome ERZ772875 (study PRJEB29015, sample SAMEA2737736) | human gut metagenome | biome: human gut; feature: human-associated habitat; material: faeces | place: China | collected 2012 ... | reverse complement strand
CTGATTATTAATTAATAATAGCTGTTTTGGCGAATTTTCTCCGGACAGCAATGATACGGCTTATGAAACGAACACATTTTTTTCATGGAATACTTCTGATTGTACTCATTCTCTCCTTTATGGCATGCAAGGATGATCACGGCCCCATTTACCTGGTAAGTGCTACCGACCATCAACAAATAACTGACGACCAATTGGAAATCAGCCCGTTCAGTAAAGGCGAAAAATTCTTGATTCGGGGAGGAGACGGGAATTATACCATCAAAAATGAGAAAAAGGAGGTCGTAGACTACCGCTACGACGGCGACACCCTGACATTCATTCCAGTCAGCATCGGAGAAACCTCTACCCTTATTGCTGACCGCTCAGGCAACAGTTACACACTGACGATTGTTGTCAATAACCCGCAAAGCAACTACCGGATAGAAAGCATCAGCGCAGAAGTGGAAGGCAACGACCTTACCAAAGGAGAAGAAACGGAACTGCTCGCACGAATTGCCGAAGACGCTCCGGTTCAATCGGGCGGACGCTTGTTATTCACCTACTCTGACGCATCCCTTACGCTTGGCGACTTAAAAATTTTCCCAGGCAACACGGGGAATTACCAGATTGGTATTTTTAAACGTACGTTGAAATACACAGAAGATACTGGCGAACCTTACCTACAGTTCCAAGTAGAAATGGCGGGAAGTACAACAAATTACACTTTCATGCTGTTCGAAAACGAAACTTCTTCTACCCAGACCACCGACAACACCTCTTCTACAAACGAAGAAGGAGCTGCCACTACCAACTGCTTTATCAAAGAAGAGGTAACCGCACAATACAAGGGAGAGTTCAGCGGACTCACCAAGGCGTATCGGATTTATCACCTGACCAAGCAGCCCTAATATTCCGCCGACACTTTTTTGCACATGTCCCGTATCGAACTTCAATCCTTCGATTTGTTCAACCGCATCGAACGGATTCATCATCAGCCGACGGCTGCCCCCGACAATTTACAAGCTAAATATATCCTGCTCCACAAAGTGCTGGAGCAGGCTTGTTATGAACTGACCACTGGTGTCACGCTCTCGTTCGCCAACCTGTTTTCCCGTCTGGATTACATCTGCAAGGAGAAGAAAATGACTCCCTCCGACCGCTATGCCATCCAGACCATGCGTCGTAACTGTAACGCAGCCATGGGCGACCGTTTTCAGGCCGACATGCAGGAATACCTTTACGACCTGCGGGCACTGGTGCGTTTTGTGTCTTTAGGCTTTGAAGAAGATATTCCAGCTTCCATTCTTCCGGAAATTCCTCACTCCAACCGTCCGTATCAGGGTACACGCCTGTCGCACATCCCGTACGTACGGGCTTCGGTGACCAGTTGGAACGACACGCAAATTTTTGCGGCGACCGACAGTGAAACCGACCCGTTCATCATCATCAACTATGCTAAAGGTGGGTATGACGGCGACCTGCTCTATCTGAAAGACTTGCTTTCAGAAAATCTGCTGCTGAACCTGCTCGATGTGCGTGTGGACGAGGAGAATCACTACATTCCCAACCTCATTGTGATTCACCCCGATTACCTGATTGACATCAGTTCGCTGGCCGCCTGTTTTCGGGAGTACGGTCACCACCCGCTCAACTATTTCATGAACAAAATCAAGCCGAGAGCCAATACGGCCCCCATCCTGATGGGTAACCTGGCCAGCCAGTTTCTCGACGACTATATCAACGAACAGCCTCAGGAGCCGGTGAGTTACCCCCGCACCATCAAGAAATTCTTTGCCGCTTCGGCCCTCGCCTTCTGTACCTGCCCTCTTCCAGCCGATTTTCACGCACAGGCACAGGCACAGATGATGAACATCCGCTCGTTTGTTCACGACGTGCTGCCTCATAACATACGGAACTTCAACAAGAAAAATACCCTGCTCGAAGCCTCTTTCATTTGTGAGAAACTGGGATTGCAGGGACGTGTGGACATGATGCAGAAAGACTTCCAGGTACTCATCGAACAGAAGGCCGGAAAGCGCGACGAATACCATCGCCGCCATAAGGAAGACCATTTCATTCAGATGATGCTCTACCAAGGTGTACTGATGTACAATTTCGGACAGGAAACCGCCAATATGCAGACCTTCCTGCTCTATTCCAAATATGCCGACGGATTGCTGATAGAACACTTTGCCGAAAATTTGTTCCGGGAGAGCATCAAGCTCCGCAATTATATCGTACACAACGAGATGCGGCTGGGCGACGGAGCCATCGGAGAAATTGTAGACTCACTGAGCACCGATTTGCTGAACGAATTGCAGATTGGCGGAAAGCTGTGGAACGACTACCAGGAACCGCAACTGCAGACGGCCATTAATACCCTGAAACGCTGTACACCGCTGGAGCGGGCTTACTTCAACCGCTTTTTTACGTTCGTATCAAAGGAACAGATTCTCAGCAAGACCGGAGGAAGCAACGATGCGTCTCACGGATTTGCCGGCAACTGGCATATCCCGCTGCACGAAAAACTGGAGGCGGGCAATATCCTGACCGGACTGACCATCCAGGAGAAGCAAAGCAGCGGCCCTGGCAAAGGATACGACCTTATCGAACTGCACATTCCGACACAGGACGAGGACTTCCTGCCCAACTTCCGTACGGGCGACATGGTGATTCTCTATGCGTATAAGGAAGAACCGGACATGAGAAAGCAGATTCTTATGAAGGGAAACATTCTGGAATTGCAGCCGGACCGTATGACCTTAGTGCTGCGCAACGGACAGCAAAATAAAGACATCATCGGCGGCAAAGAAGAGGTGTTTGCCGTAGAACACGATTTTTCGGACACTTCTGCCAACAACGGTTTCCGCGGGCTGTATGCTTTTCTGTCCGCACAGGCCGACCGGAAAGAACTGCTGCTCGGCGTACGTCCGCCCGCACAACTGGAGGACGTCAAACTGAACGGCAATTACGGGCGTTTCAACGAACTCATCCTGAAAGAGAAACAGGCCAAGGACTACTTTCTGTTAGTGGGGCCTCCGGGTACCGGAAAGACCTCGTGTGCCCTGCGTTTCATGGTGGAAGAAGCCCTGAGCGAACCGGACACCTCTATCCTGCTGTTGTCGTACACCAACCGGGCAGTGGATGAAATCTGTGCCATGCTCACGGATTCCGGCATTGCCGACCGCACCCCGTTCATCCGTATCGGTAACGAACTGTCGTGCGACAAGCGTTTCGTGCCTTACCTGCTGAAATACAGCCTGGATGACTGTCCCAAGCTGACCGACATCCAGCAGAAGATGGCACGCACACGCATCTTTGTGGGTACCACGACCGCCATCAACAACCGCCTCAACCTGTTCACGCTGAAGCATTTCCAGCTGGCCATCATCGACGAAGCCTCGCAGATTCTGGAACCCGACCTGATAGGTATCCTGTCTGCCCGTCATCAGCAGCATAACGCCATCGACAAGTTCGTATTGGTGGGCGACTACAAACAGTTGCCGGCCATTGCCCAGCAAAGTGCGGAAGAAGCTACCGTGACCGACCTCCTGCTGCGGAACATCGGGCTGGAGGATTGCCGCAACTCGCTGTTCGAACGCCTTTACAAATCGAGTCCGGACACCTGCCGGAGCATCCTTCACAAGCAAGGGCGCATGCATCCGGCCATTGCCGAGTTTCCGAACCAAACGTTCTACTATCGGGAGCAACTGGAGAGCGTGCCTCTTCCTCATCAGCTGGAAGAAACGCCTTACGAAGCCGGCCTGACTCCGCAAGACACCATCGACCAGTTGCTGCTGGAACGCAGAATGGTGTTCATTCCCGCAGAAGCTCCAGACCACCTGACCTGTTCGGACAAGACCAATCCGAACGAAGCCCGGATTGTAGCCACTCTGTTAGGGCATATTTACCGCCTGACGGAATCCCGTTTCGACCCGAACCGGACGGTAGGTGTCATCGTGCCCTACCGCAACCAGATTGCCATGATACGAAAAGAGATTGCGCGCCTACAGCTACCTGCCTTGCAGGACATCTCCATCGACACGGTGGAACGCTACCAGGGCAGCCAGCGCGACATTATCATCTATTCATTTACCATACAGAATTTCAGCCAGCTCAACTTCCTTACGGCCAATACGTTTCAGGAGGGCAATTTCCTGATTGACCGCAAGCTGAATGTGGCACTGACACGCGCCCGCAAGCAACTGCTGCTGACGGGCAACCCGCACATCCTCGGGGCCAACATCACCTTCTACAAGCTGATGGAGTATATCCGCCTGCACAACGGATACCTGGAGACGGATGCCCTCTCGTTCTGCCGGGGAGACTTCACCCTGCCTTCGTACCGGAAGAACTGGGAAGTGACAGACGGTACCTATTCCCTGCCAGCGCATTTCAAGCAGGTATTCTCGGAATTGATAGCCCCACCGGCACAGCTGGAAGAAAACGAAACTTACTACCGCGAAGCCACTGCCTACGGTCGGAGTGACTTCCGTACCCTGCCCGAAGAGATATCCCCATCTGACTTCTGCCAGGTCTACAACTATTTGTACATGCGGAAACAATATGCTGCCGCCCAGGCTCTCTTTACCGGAAGCGGCAACTGGCTGCACGACCTCATCCGTAAGGTATCAGGGCGCGTGGTGTTCTGCGATCTCTCGTGTGAGGCCGGAGCCTCGGGACTGGCTTTTGCCGATGTATGCCGTTCTCTTCCCCATCTGGACCTGACCTACACGGGCATCTATCCCATGCAGGAAATGGGAGAAACAGCCGAAGCCTTTTTCCGTTCACCAGCCTACAAGCACATTCAGGCAAGCTGGTATCCCCGTCTGAATGCCGTGCCTGCTGCTTTCTGGCAAGCCCATGCAGTACTGACCGAACTGGTGATTTTCAACCTCTCCAGCCTGTTCGACCGCATCGCTCCGCGGGAAGCACGCGACCTGGCTCTGCAAATCAACCAATTGGTGCATGCCCGTCCCCTGAACCATTACGTACTGGTGTACCGTGACGATGCGGGGCCTTGCATGCACAACCATTCCTACACGGCATTCTGCAACCACCTGTCAGCAGAGCTGAAACCGCTCCAGCCGCAGATGCCCCTTTTCGGAAAAATCCATTGTGAACCTACCGAAGGAGTTCCTCTTTCACAGGAATTCCTTTATGAAATACGTACCAACTGATGAATAAGAAACCTATACAGCGTGCCCTCATCGTAGGGGCTACTTCCGGCATCGGAAAAGAAACGGCCTTGCAACTGCTCCAGAAGGGATGGATACTCGGACTGGCAGGCCGGCGTGAAGAGAATTTGAAAGAACTGCAGCAACTGGCTCCGGAGCATATCCACATCCGTGCCATTGACATCTGTCAGGAGGATGCGACTGACCGCCTGCAGGAACTTATTGAAGAAATGGGAGGCATGGACCTCTACCTGCACTGCTCGGGCATCGCCCACCAGAACTACCAGCTGACCCCGGAAATCGAGCTCCGCACACTGGAGACCAACGGCACCGGATTTGTACGCATGGTAACAGCCGCCTTCCGCTACTTTGCCCAACAGAAAAGAGGACACCTGGCAGTCATCAGTTCCATTGCGGGAACCAAAGGGCTGGGAGCTGCTCCGGCCTATTCTGCCACCAAACGTTTCCAGAACACTTACATCGATGCGCTGGAACAACTGGCTCACATCCAGAAACTTCCCATCCGTTTCACAGACATCCGTCCGGGATTCGTAGCCACCGGGCTCCTGAACGACGGCAAACACTATCCCATGCTGATGCATACGGAGAAAGTGGCCCGCCACATCGTACGTGCCCTGGAGAAAAAGAAACGCATTGTCGTAATTGACTGGCGCTATCGCATACTGGTGGCTCTCTGGCGACTGATACCCCCTTTCCTCTGGAAGCGGATGACTGTCAGGAATTAGCCACCACCCGTCCTTCTTTCACCACAATCCGTTGCAAACGGCGGTACACATAGATAAATGCCGGAACCAAGAACAGGTTGGCAAACAGCCAGGCTGTCGGGTCGCCGAAGCATACGCCCCAGAATCCCCACAACGGAACCGCAATCAGACTGACCAGCACACGGGCCACCATTTCCGACACACCGGAGAACATAGCCAATCGTGTATAGCCCGCTCCCTGAATGGAATAACGAAGAATACTGAGCATACCCAGCAGGAAGAAGAAAGAAGTGTTGATGTGCAGGAACAAAGCCGTATCGTCGATAATCTCGGTCTCATCCGGCGAGATGAAAAGCAAAGCAAACTTCTCGGACAATCCCCACATCAATGCGCCAATCGCTATGACATAGACGGTCATCATCAGCGTGGCCGACTTGATACCCATCCAGATGCGGTCCGGCTTTCCGGCCCCGTAATTCTGTCCGGAATAGGTCGCCATAGCCATTCCCAAGCTATCCAGCGGACACATCACAAACATCTTGATACGCATGGCTGCCGTGAAAGCTGCCACACAGGCCGTACCCAGCGCATTGTTCGCACTTTGCAGCATGATGCTGCCGATGGCCGTAATGGAAAACTGCAATCCCATCGGTACCCCGATGTACAGCAACTGACGGGCCAGGTCGCCACGGAAACGACGGTCAGCAGGCTCGGTTTTCAGAATGTCAAACTTGCGGTACATATAGATGTAGCACAGCAAGGCCGATAAGCCTTGAGAGAATACCGTAGCAATGGCTGCTCCAGCCACTCCCCACCCCAGCGTAAGGATGCAAAACAAATCGAGCACAACGTTCAGTAAGGTAGAAAAAAGCAGGAACCAGAAAGGTGTCTTGCTGTCGCCCAGTGCACGGATAATGCTGGACAACAAGTTATAGAAGAACGTACACGGTACGCCGATAAAAGTAATCAGCAAATAGAGGTAGGCCCCTTCAAAGATGTTCTCCGGTGTCCGCATGGAACGCAAGATAAATCCGCAAAGCAGACTTGTGACAATGGCCACCGCGACCGACATCACTGCCGCCAACTTCAGGCTGACCGATACATAGCGCCTCATCGTCACATAATCGCGGGCTCCGAACTTCTGTGCCACCGGAATGCCGAAACCTCCGCAACACCCGTTGCAGAATCCTAAAATCAAAAAGACGACCGACGTACTGGCACCAACAGAAGCCAGCGCATTGATACCCAAGAACTTTCCGACAATAGCCGCATCCACCAGCGAATACGTCTGCTGGAGCAGGTTGCCCAGCAACAATGGAAAAGTAAAATTCAGAATCAGCGGCAGACTCGGCCCTGATGTCATCTCTCTAGACTGTGCCATAATTTCCTCTCGTTATCCTTAAAACTTAACAAACGTGCAAAAGTACACGAAAGTCACGAAACGAAAGAAAATCATCCCGTTAAATAAGGTAATTCAAGCAATATTTTTGCCTTAAATCAAGCACTAAAAAAACGCACTTGCGTTTCAAACCAAACACAAGTACATTTTACCTGAAACGCACTTACGTTTTACTTCAAACGCAAGGACGTTTTGAATCAAACGCAAGGGCGTTTTTTCAACTTATCCCAACAGATTTATAAAACACAAAGAATCAACTATTTAGCCACATCTTTAAAAGAGTCATCCGTTCGCGGCTGATTTGTATCGTCCCCTCATACGCCGGCCATACACTCACCACGGCCTTTCCGTTGAAGTAATGCTGGATATTGCGTATGGAATCGGCCGAGAGGATAAACTGGCGGTTCACCCGGAAAAAGACACGCCCGTCCAGCTGCTCACTCGTTGCCGCCTTGGCCAGCGAGCTTTCCGTCAGACATACCTGACGTACGGCCTGCGTATAAGTATAGTAAGCAGTCTCCACCTCCAGACGAACGCCGTCGGCCACCTTACTCTGGTTCTCCAGCGCCCTGTTCACATCGAGCTTGCCGATGCGCCGTGTATTCTTCCGCTTTCCCCATTCAAAAATCGGTACGCTCAGTTTGGCATACACCATGTAATTAGGGTCCAAATCTGAGTTAAAATCATATCCGGGCGAAGAATAACTTCCGTCTACCCCGACAGACAGTTTGGGAAGATACCGTGAGTTGGCAATCCGGGCAGCCGACTGCTGGATAGCCACCTGATTGGCTGCAATACGTAATTCCGGACGATGCGCCATGGCCGTTTCCAACGTTTGTTCATACACCTGGACTTCAGTCAGCGGAACCACGAGCGAATCGGTCAGTATCACCTTGTCAGAAGCCTCTCCCGAGAAAGAGTTCATCGAAAGCCGGGCCACCTCCGCTTCATTGCGGGCCTGCTCCAGCCGGAACTCGGCATCATTCAGCTTGACTTCCGCCATCAGCAAGTCGTTGCGGTCGGTATACTCCTCCTCCACACGATGCCTGACCACTTCCACCAGGGCTGCCACCGATTCCTTGAAACCGGCAGCCACCTCCACCATTTCCTCACAGGCCACCTTATTCCAGTAATACTGGTCTGCCTGATACAGCACGTCGTTCGTCACCCGCTTTTCTTCGTACAAGGCACTCTCCTTTTCCTTTCGGGATTTCTCCAGTCCGGCTTTCAGTGCCCCTCCCGAATAAACAGACTGTAATAAAGTCACGGAAGCCCCGTACTTGGTGTCACGCCCCTGAAAATACAGCGGAGTTTCTATGGACGGAAGTTCCCTGTAGAGTTCCAGCGGGTTACCCGTGTAACTGGCATTGGCATTTCCGCTCAGCGAAGGAAGAAAATCGGCCTTCACCTTTTCACGATACTGCTGCAAGAATACACTCTCCTGGGCATGGACTCCCAGCGCCAGTCCCAGCATGCAGCACATCATCATTCTTCTATTCATCTCAATATAGTTATAAAATTAGAGAAACATTTTTTATCGGGCCACACATTTCTTCTTTTTATTCACCCCGTTTGGATATTTTATAGAAAATCGTGTACAAGGCCGGAGTGACAAACAGTGTCAGAAGGGTGGCAAAGGAAAGTCCGAACACAATGGTAGCCGCCATCCCGCCAAACACAATATCAAACAACAACGGGATGCTTCCGAACACCGTGGTCAGGGCCGCCATCAATACCGGACGGGCTCTGGAAACCGTGGCCTCTATCACAGCCGTATAAGGCTCCACACCGGCCTTCTGCTGGATATTTACCTCGTCGAGCAGCACAATCACATTCTTGATAATCATTCCCAGCAATCCCAGCCAGCCTGCGATACAGAAAAAGCCAAACTGAAATCCGGTGACCCACAGCCCAAAGACCATCCCTATCAAAGACAAGGGTAGAATGAGGAAAATAATCAAGGGCTGACGAAAGTTGCCAAACAGCATGACCAGAATGACCAGCAGCATGATAAGTGCCAGCGGGAAATACTTAGTCAGTGCAGCCATGGCTTCTTTCTGGTCCTTGTACTGTGAGTCCCAGAAGAAGGTATATCCTTCCGGAAGACGAATGCGCTCAATCTCTTCCCGGATTTCAGAGTGAACTTCTTTCATGGTATGTCCCTGCTTCACGTCGCACTGGGCAGCCATGGAAAGCTTCCGGTCGTACGTGCGCACAAGGGGATATTCCCATGCCAGTCCGATGCCGTTGGCCACCTGCCCCAGCGGAGCAGAATTACGCCCGTTCCATATCGGCAAGTCCTCCACGCTTTCCATGTCCCAGGAACCTTTGACATCCGTATGCAGCAACACCGGCACTTTCTTGTCGCGGTCACGATATACCCCTACGGCCGTACCGTCATTGACGGCTTTCACGGCATTCATCATGTCATGCCGTCCCACATTCAGCCTTCCGGCTTTCACTGGATCATAATCGGCCTTAATCATCAGTGCCATGTTTTCCCACTCATTGCGGGCATTCAGCACCTTGGGATTCTTCCGCATGATTTCCAGCGCCAGGTTGGTCAAAGAATCGAGCACTTCCGGATCATCTCCGCAGAAGCGTGCCTCAATCAAGGCCTGCGGAATGGAGTTTATCTCGAAACTGTTCACACGGACCGCAACTTGGACTGCACATCTCCCACTTTCCGCCGCAACTTATCCCAAAGCTGCTGCATCTCGTCGGCACGGATTTCCTTCTTTACATATACCGTGATTTTAGACAGACCGGCCCGGTTATCCGTTTTCAGATAATACAGTTCACCCAATGACTGAATGGCTTCCTCCAGCACATCCGTCACCTGTTGTTGCACCTCCATAGGAGAAGCCCCCGGATAAGAAGTAGTGACCACTGCCTGCTTAATCGTAAACGGCGCATCCTCCAGTTTCCCCATATTGTAGTAAGAGAAAATACCTCCTCCCAATATCAGAACCAGCAACAACCAGCTCAAGGCCCTGTTCTGCAAAAAGAATTTCGCTAATCCTTTCATTCGTCTTCCTCCTTTATTCTTCGATGGTCACTTGCTCCTGTTCCGACAAAAACGGCAAACGTGTAGTTATCACGCGGTCGGACGATGAAATGCCCGACAGAATCTCTACCCGGTCCTCCTTTTTCAGCTTGCCCAGCGTCACCGCAACTCGTTTCACCCGGCTCTGTCCGTCTACGCACCATACAAATGCCCCGTGTTCCGGGTCATGGCAAACCACTTTCTGAGGGAGTGTCAGGTGATTCTTCTCTCCATCGGCTGCATACGACACAGCAAGTGTACCCGACATACCTCCCAACAAACGTCCGTCCTTGTTATCCAAGATGGCAGTCAGCAAATAAGAAATGTTGTTCTCCGTAGCAGTCTGCGTCAGGAAATATTCAGAAGGCACAAATTCCCTGTCAGGAAGAGCATTGAAGCGAACCACACACGCCACAGAATCTTTTTGCCGCATCTGCAACGCCATATCCTCGGGCACGTAGGCTTCTACCTTGATGCGTGAAAGGTCGATAAACGTCACCACCGGAACCGACGGTTTCACATCCTGGTAGCGCTCGATATGCGCCTGCTGCACATAACCGTCGAAAGGCGCATACAGACGACTGTCTTCCCAGGCGTTGACTGCCGCTTCATAATCCGCCTTGGTGCGTTCGTAGTTTGCCTTTGCCTGCTCATAATTCATGCCGGATATGTTATCTTTGGCATACAAGCTGGATATACGAGCATAATCGACCTCTGCCTGACGATACAATGCCTCCGTGCGCTGCTTCTGGATGACAAAATCACGTTCATCAATGGCCGCAATCAGTTGTCCTTTCCGGAAAAACTGTCCCTGCTGCACATCAAATGCATGCACAGGTCCTCCCACCCGAAAAGATAATTCAGACAAGCGGTAAGGCTGCGAAATAAACGTATAGCACCGTGAAGAGGGAGCCTCCATGACTTCGGCATGAACCATCTTCACGCTGGGAAAATAAGTCTGTTCCTGTGGCGTACGACTGCATGCGCACAAGCACATCCCTGCAAGAAATAAAATCTCTGTTTTCATTCTTCTACAATATTATCATTCTACGTCACAAAGATAGCAGGCCCCATCGTCCCCTTTCACGGGAATTATTCCCAAGCCGCGCCTGAAGTGACTGAACCGTAGAAACCAGCCACCCAAACCTTTTTTCGCTGCATTTGCAGGAAGAAGCTAAAAAATGATTTATTACCATTTGTGAATTTTTTAGTGTAAGAATTGGCTTACCTTCGCAGCCAAATGCAAAAAACAGAGAAAAGACATGAAAGACAGTATTGACTTCGGAAGTATGGACATTCCGAAATTATTCCGGAAATTACTTATCCCTACGGTGCTGGGAATGATTTTCTCGGCCATCTTCATCATTACCGACGGTATTTTTGTAGGAAAAGGTATCGGCAGTGATGCCCTGGCTGCCGTCAACATTACGGCTCCGCTTTTCCTCATCAATACGGGAGTGGCGCTGATGTTCGGTATCGGTGCATCGGTTGTAGCCTCCATTCACCTGTCGCAAGGAAAAGTAAAGGTTGCCCGTATCAATATCACGCAGGCAGTGGTGGTTTCCTCCTTATTGCTCATCGCCTACGCCGCAGTCATCCTCTGTAACGTGGAGGAAATTGCCTTGCTGCTGGGAAGCTCTCCCCGTCTACTGCCTCTCGCCACGGAATACATGCACTGGTTTGTCCCCTTCCTGGTCTTCAGTGCCCTGCTGAGTTCCGGCATGTTCTTCGTGCGACTGGACGGCTCGCCCAACTATGCCATGGTGTGCAACATCATACCAGCCCTGCTGAATATCGGACTGGACTATCTGTTTATTTTCGTTCTTAAATGGGGAATGTTCGGTGCGGCCTTAGCTACCAGCCTGGGATACATCGTAGGCGCCCTGATGATTCTGATTTACCTGATGCAGCCGCACCGGGTACTGCACTTGTGCAAAGTGAAATTATCATTCAAGAGTCTGCGTCTCACCCTCCGCAACACGGGCTATATGTGCAAACTGGGATTGTCCAGTTTCCTCTGTGAAGCAGCCATTGCCACCATGATGTTTACCGGCAACTACGTATTCATTCACTACCTGGGTGAAGACGGAGTGGCTGCCTACAGCATCGCCTGCTACTTCTTCCCCATCATTTTTATGGTATACAATGCCATTGCCCAGTCGGCACAGCCCATTCTCAGCTACAACTTCGGTGCCGGAAATCCGGAGCGCGTACGTGCTGCCTTTCGCCTGGCCCTGCTGACCGCCATCTCCTGCGGTGTAGTGGTATTTGCCGTTACAACCCTGTTCTCCGCTCAAATCACCTCGTGGTTTATCGACAGTTCCTATCCGGCACACGACCTGGCCGTTAAAGGACTTCCCCTGTTTGCTTCCGGCTTCGTGTGCTTCGGCATCAACATTGTATCCATCGGCTATTTCCAGAGTGTAGAACGCGACCGTCCGGCCATGGCCATCACCCTACTGCGTGGTTTTATCCTCATCCTGTTCTGTTTCTGGCTGATGCCCATCCTGTGGGGAGTACCAGGAATCTGGCTGGCCGTCCCCGTTTCCGAACTGCTGACCTTTCTTTTTGTCATTACCATTTATTGTCGCAGGAAACGAAGCTAAAGATTTATTACCTTTGTGCCTGCATAAACGCAAAAAGGTATGAAAGCTTTTATTGAGATACTTCGTGAAAAATACGGACTGGCACAGCCGGAAGCCGAAAAGCTGCTGGAACAGATGGAACTGCTAACCTACCGGAAAGGGGAACATATCGTGCGGGAGGGAGAGCGTAACTCTTCCTTCTATCTGGTAGCCGACGGTATCTGGAGAGGACATTATCTGCGCGACGGAGTGGATGTTTCGCTCTGGTTTGCCTTTCAAGGTGACAGTATCTTTTCCTCCTGGGGGTATGTGGCCGGACTTCCTTCTCTGGTTTCCATTGAAGCTATGAGCGACAGTCGTGTTTATCGTATTTCTAAAAGCAAGCTGGAGACTTTTTTCTCTTCTTCCGTCTTGTTCGCCAACATCGGAAGAGTCATCTTTGAACGCCAGTTTCTGGACATGGAAAACTGGATGATAAACGGAGGTGCTGCACAAGCCAAACAGCGTTACCTGACACTCCTGGAGCAAAATCCGGAATTATTGCAGCACGTACCGCTGAAGCACATCGCTTCTTATTTGTTTATTACACCTCAGTCGCTCAGCCGTATACGAGCAGAACTGAGCAAGAAGAAATAACGGTATGAATGCTTATCGTGACGGACAGTCAGCTAAAGGCTGAATGGAATGGCTCAGATGAGTTCAGGTAAAAATCAGTAATAAATTCTATAAATCAAGTAGGAGAAAAACAAAGCAGTTTTCTTCCTACTTGATTATAGGTTATATTATATATAAGCCACCATTATATACTTATTCATCTATATTTTACAATTATAGGCTATTTAGCCTATATTTTTGGTAAGATAAAAGAAAAATCATACCTTTGTTATCAAATCAATGAACAATAATATGTTTGCAACAATTTCAGCAGATATAGTAGCATCCACTTCCTTGTCTGTGAATGAAACTATAGGATTAAAGCAAAGGATAGAATCATTATTTGGCTTGCTAAAAGTGAGTTATCCTGATTTTGAAGGTCGCCAAATCAAAGGGGATTATATAGAGTGCGTAATGCAAAGTGTATCAAACGTATTCCGGATAGCCTTTATAATCAAATCCTGCATCAAATCTTTTTCCACAGCTAAAAATGAAAAGACGAAAAATTTCCATACATACGGAATAAGGATGGCTATTGGTATCGGAGATATGAGAATAGTGGATACCGAACAAGGCATTTGGGATGGTGAGGCCATATATCTGTCAGGACGTGCACTTGAGGAAATGAGTTCCTTAAATAAGGGAACCATGTCTGTACAAACAAGTAACAAGCAATTATCTGCCCCATTACAAACTATAGCCCTATTGGCCGATGCCATATTAAATGATATGACTGTGCGCCAAAGTGAAGTCGTTTACTATAAATTGCTTGGTTTCAAAGAGGCAGACATTGCTAAGAAATTGGGTATATCCCAAGCCAGTGTAAATAATGCTTCTACAGCCACAAAATGGTATTGTATAGAAGAAGCCATAAAATATTTTGAACAGGTAAATTTTGAGGAATATGAATAGTTGGTTATTCTTAAGTCTGATATTGGCACATGTCATAGGCGACTTCTACCTGCAAAATGATAAATATTGTACACAGAAAGAGGAAAGGAAATTCAAAAGCTGGTTCCTGTATGTGCATTCGCTTATTATCGGTGTGGTATCATGGGTAGTTGTTCCTGTTTATGAATTCAGATTTTATGCCCTTGCCATTGCTTTTTCCCATCTGGTGATAGATGTTATCAAAACATATAGCCCAAAAGGATTATGGAATTTTGTGATTGATCAGATTGTTCATTGGGCGATATTGATTATAGTGACATCTTCCTTTGACACTACAACAAAGCTACCAATCCAATCAATGGATTGCAATGGCAGCTTCTCAATACCTCTGTTCATATTAGCGATATTATTGTGCATCAAGCCTGCAAACATCCTGATTAAGTTGGTCTTAAAAAAATATCAAGTTGGAGAAACACAATCCTGTGAAAACATCAAAAATGCAGGAGCGTTAATTGGAAATTTAGAACGAATTCTTACCATCATATTCGTTATCCTTGGGCAATATGAAGCAATCGGTTTTATCATAGCGGCAAAATCCATACTTCGATTCAAAGACACGGATACAGCAAAAACAGAGTATGTCCTTGCCGGAACGTTTCTAAGTTTTGGAATTGCATTGCTGTGTGGTTTAATGGTAACAAAATAACAGATGGACAGTTTTCAAGAGAAATACAATGCGCTTGTCATTAAATACAATGCTCTGCTTGCCGAAAATGAAGAACTGAAGTCAATACTTTCACAGCATGGTATAGTGTATTCCACCATCAAATGTGCTGATGAAAGCACAGCATTTTCTTCCATAATATATCCTCCAATCAAACTCTCTATTGATGAGAAAATTGCATTGTTCCGTAACTTTTTCAAGGGACGAGATGATGTATTTGCACGACGATGGTTCAGCAAAACCACAGAAAAGGATGGTTATCAACCTGTCTGCATCAATGAATGGCGTAGAGGAATATGTGACAAGAAAGTATAGAAACCATGAACTCTATAAACGCAAAAAGCGTGCAGCTCAACGAGTTGCACACTTTTGCTTATTGTTTATTATTTGTTTACTTATCGGAATCATTTGACTTCCTCAAAGTCAACAGTATCTCTATATGAGCAACTTGCGTGAACGTGTTACAAATATAGTGCCCCCCTAATAAGCATCCATAAGCAACCACAGCACTTTCTACAAAAGTACAGATTTTTCCACCGAAAACAACGAATAAAAAACGATAAAAATGTCAATGTTAAATGACAACATAAAACTGAATCACTAAGTTTTTTCAGTAACAGTTACGATTTCTTTATGATTTGGTTATTGGTTGTCTGGCGTAAAATCAAGTGAGGGCAAATCTTTGTCATGACATACCCACGGATGGCAAACTGACGTAGAACGTATGTACACCATTGGCAGAATTGTGTGGCCCGGATAGAATTACACGGTAGTCAACGGAAATTATGGCGTCAAGGTTGTAAAATGCGGTATTGTATGTTTTACCGTCCTCGGCAGTATGTGCAAATTTTGCACATACTGATTCTTGCTCTAATTCTAAACTGTCAAAGATGTTTAGTTATGACCGTTCTGTCAACGCCAAACAATTCAGCCATAGCTTTTTGGATTGCCCAAATTGTTTCATCCTTATATAACACTTGTATGTCATTCTCCTCACCCTCGGCAATAGAGGTAAGAAATTCTGCCGTACTGTTCCGTATTTCAAAATTCTTTGCCACGATTCCTTTTATGGAAAATACTCAGAAATCTATTACAAAATTATATTCAAGAATGGATTTTACGTAGATTTATTCTCCCTAATCCGATTTTCCCATTCGAGCTGGATAGAAAATGAGCTTTTTTATGTATGTTTGTAATTGAGATTGGAGTATTGTGCCCATACAACAGCAAGAAAATCATGCAAATACACGATAACATACTTATAGCGGAATGCTCGTCTTACGATTTCAAGGAAATGCTGGAACGTAAGAAAGTAAAGTCATGGCTTAAATTTGTGTCGGCTTTTGCCAATACGGACGGTGACAGTTTGTTCTATTGAGTAAACGATGACGGAATGATTGTAGGTTTGGAGAATCCGCAAGCAGATGCCGACTTTATCAGTGAAATGATAAAGGCAAGACTTGCCCCAATACCGGAAGTACAACTTATTCCGATTGAACACGAAGGACGTACCCTGCTTGAAGTGAAAGTGAAGGCAGGAACGCTGACACCATATTATTATCAAGACGGAAGCAATTTCTTTCTATACCACATTCTATAATCTGAATTGGGGAGAGAACGGAAGGATACCTATTGAGGAAGTAGCTAACAGGGTAAATAGTACGCTCAAAAAGTATCTTATAAACGAAGAAAGTTCGGAGAAAACCTTCGGTGATTTGCAAAAATCTTCGGTGAAAAGGTTCGGAGAGGTTGTAGATAAAGCTAAAAATATAGGAAAAACAGCACAGAAAATTATTGATTTAATCATTTCCGATCCTTCAATATCAGCCGAAGCGATGGCTTATAAAATTGGCATAAGTTCTCATGCCGTAGAAAAGCAAATTGCGAAGTTACGTTCTATGGTGAGGGTGCTGATTTTGGCGGCTATTGGCGCATAAATGCAAGAGCTAATTAAATTAAATACATACCATATTTTTATCATAACTGAATATGAGTGAAGAGTTTAAAGATAAGAAAATAGCATTAAACAGTGAAATATCTCGTTTGGAAGGAGATATACATTTTTATGAGGATTATAAACTTGAATTATTAAAGGATCTAGAAGATATTCAGAAAAAGATAAAATATTTAAAACACAAGAAAGAATATCTTAATCAGGATTATTTGAAAAGTTTAGCTACATATAATGAACTATCTAACGAAATTCAGAAGCTTACTAGTGATATAAATATAATAGATTATGGTATTTATAAACCAATTTATAATTGGGAAGATTCTGAAACCTATAAAAAAGAACTGGAACATGTTATTGATTTGCAGAAAGAAATGATAAAAAATAATACAGCTGCAATTTGTGATACGACTTGGACAATTAATGGAAGTACAGTTAAAGGTCAATCTTTTGTAAAAAATAATACCCAGCTGATTTTGAGAGCCTTTAATGGTGACTGTAATGCAATTATGGCTAAAGTAAGATGGGATAATTATCAATTGTTATTAGAACGCTTGAATAGAGTATATAAAAAATTAAATGCCCTAGGAGAAAAAAATTGTATAAAAATATCTAGTAGCTATTTTGAACTTAAAGTAAGAGAATTAAATATTATTTGTGAATATGATTTAAAGAAAAAAGCCGAAAAGGAAGAAGAAAGAGCCATAAGAGAGGAAAGAAAAGAAGAAGAAAAAGCGCTTAGAGAAATTGAGAGAGAGAGAAAAAAAGCTGAAGAAGAGGAAATATACTATCAGAAGGCTATTAAAAAGGTTCAATCAGAGGTTGAAAAGGCAACGGGCATAAAATTAGAGAAGTTAACAGAAAAGATAAAATATTTACAAGAACAATTAAAAGAAGCACAATTAAACAAAGAAAGAGCTATTTCCATGGCACAACAGACTCGCAGAGGGTATGTTTATGTTATTTCTAATATAGGATCATTTGGTAGAGACATATATAAAATAGGAATGACAAGACGTTTAGACCCTATTGATAGAATTCGTGAGTTAAGTAATGCATCCGTTCCTTTTCCATATGATGTTCATGCTATGATTTTTTCAGAAGATGCTCCAAGTCTTGAAGCTAAATTACATAATATATTTAACGATTTAAAAGTTAACAAGATAAATGGAAGAAAGGAATTTTTTCATGTCAAACTATCTGAAATCGAAAAGGTAATATCAGAATGTGGAGTTAGTTTTAAAATGGTAAATGAACCATACGCGAGAGATTATAGAGAATCTATAAAATGTAGTAATAATGATACAATGAATAAAAATAGTATTGAAGAAGATTCAGAAAACAAATATCCATCATCATTATATTATGACGAATTCTTGGATGACACAGAAATAGAATAATAAACTACCCAAGGGACGAATAGAAAGACGCTATATCTTCGTCATCTTTTATGTAAGATACTTGATTATTCTTCTCTGCTATTTGCTTTAATTGTTGTCTTTCTTTATCACTCCAGTTATTGAAAGCCTTCAATCTTGAAATAACAAAATGAGTCCGCGCAAAACTATTACTGTTTTCCAAATCCAATATGAGCTTTTCTTTTTCTTTAACTTCTTGAACCTCTACATTTATATTCTGATTGAGCTGCTCCTTTTGATTTTTATAATGAAAAGACACAAGTTTTTCATTTGAAGCCGTTTGTTCAATTATAGTTTTTACGAGAATATCCAATTCTGAATTTTCCGTATAATCTGCTGGAGCAAAATATTTAATCCTTTTATCTTCCATCATTTTGTACACTTTTCTCTTATCTTGAGTTTCCGGATTAAAAACTCCTATTGAATGGCCGGAATTGGTATTAATAAGTTTCATACATGGTATATCAGTATCGCTGTCACCTATATAAATCATGTTTCTAAAAGGAATACGAATATTCTCGGGCTCAAAATAATCATTGACGGCGAAATCATTTACATCCAATGTTCCTTTTTCTATTCTAAAAAGAAATTGTGTCTTACTTGTATAATTTATAACTTGTGCAGGCCACTGAGCTACACCACCTTTATCATAATAAAATGAACTAGCATAGATTTTCTCAAATTCATCTGCAACCTTAGTTCCTTCAATCATTTCTTTCAGCCCAGAAGATATGATGTAATGTTCCACAATTACCCCCTTACTTTCTCCATATTCTCTGATTCTTTTAAACCACGTATCTACACCATGAAATAACTTTACTTTCGCTCCATAGTCCATTAAGGCCTTTCTGTTGAATACAAACTTTCCGTGAGCTTTTTGAATCATTGTAAACATATAGGCAAGGTTTTGGTCCATGTCGTTTTCTTCAGCCAATCCGTTCGATTCTTTCCAGAAAGACTCTACTTCATACCCAACCGATTGAATATACCCTTGAGCCTGCATATCATCAGGAGACAACGTTTTATCAAAGTCGTAACATATTGCTACCACTGGTTTATCCTCTTTTGACTTTCTTGAAAATTCCTTACTCATAAATGTCATATATATAAATAAAAAAATGAGGCATAATCCTTATAATCATGCCTCATTTCTATTATTTTATTCTTTATTTTACTTCCTCAAAGTCAGCATCCTGTACATTGTCATTGTTCTTGCTTGAACCCTGACCTGCATTGTTGTTTGCCTGACCTGCGTTAGGACCAGCCTGAGCACCACCTGTCTGAGCGTACATTTCAGCACTTGCAGCCTGGAATGCAGCCTGAAGTTCTGCGCTTGCAGCATCGATACCAGCCAAATCCTGAGCCTTGTGAGCGTCTTTCAGTTTCTGAAGAGCAGCTTCGATAGGAGCTTTCTTGTCAGCCGGAATCTTATCGCCAAGGTCTTTCAACTGATTTTCTGTAGAGAAGATCAAGCTGTCTGCCTGGTTCAACTTGTCGATGCGTTCCTTTTCTTTCTTATCAGCTTCTGCGTTAGCTTCAGCTTCAGCTTTCATACGGTCGATTTCTTCTTTGCTCAAACCAGATGAAGCTTCGATACGGATAGCCTGTTCCTTACCTGTAGCCTTATCCTTCGCAGAAACCTTCAAGATACCGTTGGCATCGATATCGAAAGTTACTTCAATCTGAGGTACACCACGACGAGCCGGAGCGATACCTGTCAGGTTAAACTGACCGATTGACTTGTTCTGAGCGGCCATCGGACGTTCACCCTGCAATACGTGGATGGTAACTTCTGTCTGGTTATCAGCTGCAGTAGAGAACACTTCGCTCTTCTTGCACGGAATGGTTGTGTTGGCATCAATCAACTTGGTCATTACACCACCCATTGTTTCGATACCCAGTGTCAACGGAGTGACATCCAGCAATACGATGTTACCAACACCAGCTTCCTTGTTCAATACGGCACCCTGGATACAAGCACCTACAGCTACTACTTCGTCCGGATTTACACCCTTAGAAGGAACTTTACCGAAGAAGTCTTCTACCAGTTTCTGTACAGCCGGGATACGTGAAGAACCACCTACCAGGATTACTTCGTCGATATCAGAGTTGTTCAAACCTGCATCGCTCATTGCTTTCTTACAAGGTTCAAGACAAGCCTGAATCAAGTTGTGAGCAAGCTGTTCGAATTTAGCACGGGTCAAAGTCTTAACCAAGTGTTTAGGCACACCAGCTACCGGCATGATGTACGGTAAGTTGATTTCAGTAGAAGTTGAAGAAGACAATTCAATTTTTGCCTTTTCAGCAGCTTCTTTCAGACGTTGCATAG
>ERZ772875.1504-NODE-1504-length-21044-cov-22.639716_pt1 | contig 21044 bp, 18 predicted proteins | sample MGYA00580585_ERZ772875 | MGnify/ENA primary metagenome ERZ772875 (study PRJEB29015, sample SAMEA2737736) | human gut metagenome | biome: human gut; feature: human-associated habitat; material: faeces | place: China | collected 2012 ... | reverse complement strand
TGCCCAGCAGGCTATACCCGGAGCCCTTGGAAGTAGAACGATAGATGCGGTAGGATGTTGCGCCTCCCACGGCGTTCCACGTCAGCATGGGTTTGCCGCTGGACGCAGAGTTGCCGATGCGCACCACCGGGGCAGCAGGGGCAGCAGCGCAACGTAAGGTTGCATTAGTCAAATCTTCATTGCCACGCGAGATGGAAATCTTTGCCCAGTCCTCTGCCGTGCCATCGTAATAGACGTCGGCGAGACTATCGCAGCAATAGAAAGCTTTTTCGCTGATGTAAGTCACACTCTTAGGAATAGTAATACTAGTTAGGTTGACGCAGTTGGAGAACGTCTCACTCTTAATGCCCTCCAGTGTCGAAGGCAATCTTATATCCGTTAGTGCAGTACAACCCTCGAATACGCTGCCGCCGATGAATGCCATACTGTCCGGAAATGTCACGCTTGTCAGACTGGTACAGTTTTGGAATGACCATGTATTAATTGATGTTGTCTCGCCCAAAATCGTCGCCGATGTCAAACCGGCACAACCAGCGAATGCAAAACAATCGATAAAGGTCACGCTATCAGGAATTGTCACACTCGTTAGAGCGGTGCAACCACTGAAAGAAAATTCACCGACTCGCGTAACACTGCTCGGAATCGCAAAAATATCTGGCACTTGATTTCCGGCATAAATCAACCTAGATTTAGACTTATCGTACAGTACGCCATCTACGCTGCTATAATATGCGTTTTCCGGAACCGCATTCACAGTCGTACCACTATATGCAAAGGCACCCTCTGCAACCTCTTTTACACTTTTGGGGAGAGTAATCGTTGTCAGGTTGGTACATCCTCTGAATGCCTCATATGCGATTTCGGTCACCCCATTGAGGATATTCACGCTGGTTAAATCAATACAGCCATCGAAGGCATTCTGGTCAATGCGGGTCACGCTGTTCGGAATCGTCAAACTTGTTAACTTTGAACCGCTGAATGCATAATTTCCAATCACAGTAACGCTGTCCGGAATCGTGAAGGTACCTTGTGCAAGATTTCCAGCGTGAAACAACGTAGCTTTCTGCTTATCGTATAATGCACCCGCAACACTACAATACTGTGCATTCTCAGGTACCACATTTACAGACGTGTTACTGGCCGCAAAAGCACCACTTCCAATTTCCTTTACACTTTCTGGTATCGTTATGGATGTCAAACTAGTGCAGCCTTTAAACGCTCTATAGCCAATCTTTGTCACACTGTTAGGAATCGTCATGCTGGTCAGGCTGGTACAGCCATCGAACGCACAGTGCCCTATGCTGGTCACACTGCTGGGGATCGTCACGCTGGTCAGCGACGAGCAGTCCTCGAACGTATAATCCCCAATGCTGGTCACGCTATTGGGGATCGTCACACTGGTCAGCGCCTGACAGGAGCCAAACGCACCGTCACCGATGGTCGTCACGCTGTCCGGGATCGTTAAACTTTTCAGATTGCTACAATCGTCAAAAGCATATCTTCCAATTCCCGTTACACCATTTGTAATGATGACTTTTTTCACCCGTAAGCGGATACTATACCATGGTGCATCGCGGAAATAGTTCGCCATCTTCCCCGTTCCACTGATGGTCAGAGTGCCGTCGGAGGTCAGTTTCCATGTCACGTTTGAATTGTAGCCGCTGCAGTCGCCGCTGCCGACAACGGTGGCGGCGTAGGCCGTGTCCACCAGTCCCAGCGGCAGCATGGTCAGCACCATCACCGCCGCTAACAGAATGGATAACAATCTCTTTTTCAACTTGATCTTCCCCTTCCTCGTGCCTGCTCGACACATATTTGTCTCCATTATAGCAGTTTCCCACGAAAAAGCAAGAGACACGGAGAGGATATTCTGTTCTTTCAACGAAAGAGGGACGCCTGACGGCGTCCCTCCTTGGATCGGCTTTACCTGTTCTCTTTTGCTTACTCGGCTTCGTAGATCGCCTTGCAGGCGCGGTATGTCTCGTAGCAGTCCAGCTTGGCCACCACCTCGAAGGGGGCGTGCATGCTCAGCACCGGCACACCGGCGTCCAGCGTGGCGATATTGCGGTTGGCCATATACTGGGCCACGGTGCCGCCGCCGCCGGCGTCGATCTTGCCCATCTCGCAGATCTGCCAGCGGACACCGGCCTTGTCCAGCACGCCGCGGACATAGCCCACCGTCTCGGCGTTGGCATCGGAGGAGCCGGACTTGCCCCGTGCGCCGGTGTACTTGCACAGACCCACGCCGTGGTTGAGGAAGGCGGCGTTGCGCTTTTCGTACACATCGGCAAAGTTGGGGTCGTAGGCGGCGGTGACATCGGCGGACAGGCAGAAGGCGTTCTCGTAGCAGACGCGCAGGGCCACGTTCTGGCTGTCGCACAGGTCGTTCATGAAGGTATCGAAGGCGGCGGACTGCATGCCGGTGACGCCCATGGAGCCGATCTCCTCCTTGTCAGCCAGCACGCACACGGCGGTCTTCTCCGGCGTGCCGATGTCTAGCAGCGCCTGCAGAGCGGCGAAGCCGCAGACGCGGTCGTCGTGGCCGTAGGCGCCGATAAGGCTGGCATCCAGACCGATATCGGTGGCGTTGACGGCAGGCACCGTCTCCAGCTCGGCGGAGGCAAAGTCCGCCTCGGTGATGCCGTACTTGTCGTACAGGCGCTTGAGCACCTGCAGCTTCACGCGGTCGCTGTCCTCGTCATCGCCCAGAGGACGGCTGCCCAGCAGGATATTCAGCGTCTCACCGGCAATGGCCTCGTTGAGGGGCTTTTTGCCCTGCTCCGCGCCCAGATGGGGCAGCAGGTCGGTGATGACCAGCTTGGGCTCGCTGCCCTCGCCGATGCAGACATCCACCACAGAGCCGTCGCGCAGCACCACGGGGCCGCGCAGCTCCAGAGGAATGGTGACCCACTGGTACTTGCGCACGCCGCCATAGTAATGGGTCTTGAGGTAGGCCAGCTCGCTGTCCTCATACAGGGGGCTGGGCTTCAGGTCCAGACGGGGGGAGTCGATGTGGGCGGCGGTGATCTGGGCGCCCTCCGCCAGACTGCGGCGGCCAATGACGGCCAGCATCAGGCCCTTGCCCCGGTTGCAGGTGTAGACCTTGTCGCCGGCGGACAGGGACATGCCCCGCTTGTAGGCCACGAAGCCGTGCTTCTCCGCCAGCGCAATGGCGGCGCGGGCGCTGAGACGCTCCGTCTTACCGGCGTCCAGAAACGCCTTGTAGACGGTGCAGTAGGCCTCCATCTTTTCCAGCTCCGCCGCGCTCAGCACGTCGTAGCCGTTGCGGTCGTCCTTCAGGAGCTGCTTTTTCAGGGCTTTCAGTTCCTCACTCATGGTTCGTTTCCTCCTCAAAAATACGTTGTAATCTCTGATGGGCGATGGTTTCAAATGCGTCCGGTGTGGCGGCATCGTTCATCAGCACATCGGTGCAGTGGGTACGGTAAAAGTCGTCGGGCTTCTGGGCCTGCACCCGCAGGCGGGCGTAGTCCTCCGGTATGCCGTCCCGGGCCATGATGCGGCGCACCCGCGTCTCCGCCGGGGCCAGCACGGCCACGGTGCGGCGGCAGAGCCGGGACAGGCCGCTCTCCACCAGATTGATGGCGTCGATACCGATCAGCGGCGTGTCGCTGTCGTTGATGCGGCGCAGCAGCTCTTGGGGCAGGCGGTCAAAGATGATGACGTTCAGCTTCTCCATCTCGGCGGGATCAGCGAACACGGCGGCGCCCAGCTTCCGGCGATCCAGCGAGCCGTCCGGCGCGAATACCGGGCCGAAGGCGGCTGTGATGGCGGCGCGCAGCGGCTCATCGGTGCGCAGCAGCTCATGGTATACGGCGTCGCAGTCCAGTACCAGACCACCCATGCGTTCCAATGCCCGGAGGGCGCTGGTCTTGCCCGCGCCGGTGGGGCCGGTGAAGCCGATGACAAGCGGCGACACGTCCACCACATGGAAGCCCGCCGCCTTTTTCAGGCGGTTGGACACCGCAAGGCCCAGACCGGATTCGTCCGGACACTGGGCATAGATCTCCGGCACGTCCGTGTCATCGAAGGTGCGCAGGGCATCGAAAACATGCTGCGCCTGAGCCAGCTTGTCATCCGCGGGGCCAAGGCGGTGGACGATATGACCCGCGAACAGCGGGGCGTACTCGTCGAAGCAGATGACGCCCGCGCCCTCCGGCAGGTGCTGCTGTATGTAGGCGGCGCTGCGGCGGGCGGGGCCCGCGACCACCGTAACGGCGGCCTTGGGCGCGTAGTGGCGGTACTTCATGCCGGGGGCGCGGGGACGCTCCCCCTCCCCCATTTTGCGGCGCACGGCGTCGTCCACGGCTACCTCGCCCAGCACCTGCTCCAGCGCCTCCAGCGGCAGTCCGCCGGGGCGCAGCAGACGGGGCGGCTGCACCGTCAGGTCGAGGATGGTGCTCTCCACCCCCACGGTGCAGGGCCCGCCGTCCACGATGCCCTCGATCTTGCCCAGCATGTCCTCCATCATGTGCCCGGCAGTGGTGGGGCTGGGACGGCCGGAGGTGTTGCCGCTGGGCGCGGCTATCGGTACGCCGGCGGCTTCGATGATGGTCAGCGTCACGGGATGGTCGGGGCAGCGGACGCCCACCGTTTCCAGCCCGCCGGTGGTGCGCAGAGGCACGATGTCCCGGCGGGACAGGATCATGGTCAGCGGCCCGGGCCAGAACCGCGCCGCCAGCTGATACGCGGCATCGGGCACGTCCCGGCAGTACCGCGCCAGCCAGTCCGCCGAGGGGACATGGATGATAAGGGGGTTGTCCTGCGGGCGGCCCTTGGCCTCAAAGATGCGGCGCACCGCGTCCTCGTTGAGGGCATCGGCCCCAAGGCCGTACACCGTCTCCGTGGGGATGCCCAGCAGGCCGCCCCGCCGGAGGATAGCCGCCGCTTCCGCGACGGCGTTTTTGTCCTGTTCCGGATGGAATATCCTGGTCTCCAAGGGAATTTCCTCTTTTCGCAGTTTACTTACAGGCCCAGCTCCTCGCCCACCAGCACCACCTTGATGCGGCCGGGCACCTTACAGAAGCGGGTGACGACCATCTGGGCACAGATGCAGTCGGGGCTGGTGCAGTCGGCGCACTGGCCGTTGGCGGAGCAGGGGGTCTTGCCGTTGAAGCGCTGGGCGTTGGCGGGGGCGGCGATGTGGCGGGCGCGGGCGATGGCGCCGTCCAGATCGGCGGCGACCTTGTTCATACCGGCCACTACGATGACCTGCTTCGGGCCGAAGCACAGGGCAGCCACGCGGTTGCCCATGCCGTCGATATTCACCAGCTGGCCGTCCTCGGAGATGGCGTTGCTGCTCATAAGGAACGTGTCGCAGGTCAGGGCCTGATGCAGCATGGCCATGCGCTCCTCCGGTGTGCGGGCGGTGTCGCGGTCGATCACCGGCTGGCCGCGATGGCGCAGGCGCTCCTTGATGCCCAGCTCGTCCACGGTGGCCACGCCGCCCCAGCTCACCACGTCGCCGGCGGGGATCAGCTCCAGCACCTTCTCCACGGCCTCATCGGCGGTGGAACAGTAGTAGCCCTCCATGTTCCGCTTGTGCAGCGCGGCGGCCACACGCGGGCCGGACTTGTCATACATCTTTTTCTTGGGTTCCAGCATGGTTCATTCCTCCTTGCTTTCTTGCAGTCTCCGGGCCTGATCGCTGAGGATCAGGGCGTCGATCATATCATCAAGCTCGCCGTTCATGACGGCGGCGATGTTGAAATTCTTGCTGTCCCCGGTGAGCCGGTGGTCTGTGACCCGGTTCTGGGGGAAGTTATAGGTGCGGATCTTGCCGCTGCGGTCGCCGGTGCCCACCTGACTTTTGCGGGTGGCGGCGATGGCGGCGCTCTGCTTTTCCCGCTCCGCCTCGTACAGCTTGGAGCGCAGGATCTTCATGGCGCGGTCCTTGTTCTTGTACTGGCTGCGCTCGTCCTGACACTCCACCACCGTGCCGGTGGGCAGGTGGGTAATGCGGATGGCGGACTCCGTCTTGTTGACGTGCTGCCCGCCGGCGCCGGAGGAACGGAACGTGTCGATCTGCAGGTCTTTGGGGTCGATGGTGAACTCCACCTCCTCCGCCTCGGGCATGACGGCCACGGTGGCGGCGGAGGTCTGGATGCGGCCGGAGGATTCCGTCTCCGGTACGCGCTGGACGCGGTGGGTGCCGGCCTCGAATTTCAGGCGCGACCAGACACCGGCGCCCTCCACCTCGGCGCTGACCTCCTTGACGCCGCCCAGCTCCGTGTCGTTCTCATTGACCACGGTGAGCGTCCAGCCACGGCGCTCGGCGTACATGGTGTACATCCGCAGCAGGTCGGCGGCGAACAGCGCCCCCTCCTCTCCGCCGATACCGGCGCGTATCTCCAGAATGACGTTTTTCTCATCGTTGGGATCTTTGGGCAGCAGCAGGCGCTTCAGCTCCTCCGTCAGGCGCTCCATATCGCCGCGGGCGGCGGACAGCTCCTCCTGCGCCAGCTCCCGCAGCTCCGGGTCGGCCAGCATGACGGCGGCGTCCTCCGCCGTCCGGGCCGCGCGGGCATAGGCGCGGTAACAGGTCACAAGGGGCGTCAGCTCCTTCTGCTCACGGCTGAGGGCGGTGAGCCTTTCCCGGTCGGTATACACCGCGGGGTCGGACAGCTGATGCTCCACCTCCGTCAGGCGGTGCTCCACGGCTTTCAGCTTTTCCAGCATGGCGCGCCCTCAGTTCTGCTCCAGCCAGCGCTGGACGTTCTGAATGAAATCGTTGCGCCAGAACTCGTAGCCCTCGCTGCCGGGCCGCAGGGACACGGCGAACAGCCGCTTGGCCGCGGTGTAGAGATCCATCTGATCGTAGACCTCCTCGCTGCGCTGGGTGGTACTGCGGGTGACGACATAGGCCACGCGGTGCAGCTCCAGCCCCCGGCGCTTCAGCAGGGAGCGGACGGGGCTGGCCATGCGGCCCGCCCACACGGGACTGCCCACGATCACCAGCTTGTACTCCTCCAGCGGTCTGGCCGTTTCGAAGGGACGCAGTGGCTTGGTGGATGTCTTCATGGCGTCCATGCCGCTGCGCAGATAGCCCTTCCAGCCGCTGCGGTCACGCTCGTCGCTGATGGCCACAATCTCCGCGTCCAGCGCCTCGGCGATCTCCTTGACGGCGCGGCGGGTACTGCCGGTACGGGAATAGTAAATGCACAAAATATCGCTCATATCAATTCTCCTGTTCCTCCGCTTGCAGGCTCAGCTCCTCCCAGCGGGTCATCTCCTGCTCCAGTCGGGCCTCCAGCCCCTGCTGCCGCAGGTACAGCTCCCCCAGCTTCTCCGCGTCGCAGGCGGCGGCCTCCATATCGCGGTCCAGCGCTGCCAGAGACGCCTCCAGCTTGGAGATGGCCGTCTCGCAGATGGTCAGCTGCTTGCGGGCCGCCTGCTGGGCGCGGCTGCCCCTTCCGGCGGGGGCGGATTTTTTCGGCTGGGCCGGTGCGGCGGCGGGCTGGGCGGCGCGGTGTGCCTCCTCCCGCACCTGCCGGTACTGCATGAAGCCCATGGGGTAATCAGTGACGGCGTGATCCTCCAGCTCCCAGACGCGGGTGGCAAAGCGGTTGATAAAGTAACGGTCATGGCTGACGAACAGCAGCGTGCCGTCGAATTCCTCCACCGCCTGCTCCAGCCACTCCCGGGAGTCGATGTCCAAGTGGTTGGTAGGCTCGTCCAGGATCAGGAGGTTGATGCTCTCATCCATCAGCATACATAGCCGCAGGCGGCTCAGCTCGCCGCCGGACAGCACGGAGACGGACTTGAACACATCCTCGCCGGTAAACTGGTAGGCCGCCAGACGGTTACGGGCCGACTGGGGCGTGATGTCCAGCTCATAGAGCATGGTGTCCAGTATGCTGCGCTCCGGGTGGTCAAAGTGGATGACCTGCGGCAGATATGCCGCCTTGACCGACGGCCCCAGCCGGATCATGCCCCTGTCCGGGCAGTCAAGGCCCATGAGCATGTTCAGCAGGGTGGTCTTGCCGGTGCCGTTCTCGCCCAGCAGGGCGATGCGCTCCCCGCCCTCCACTCGGAGGTACACGTCCTCGAACAGCTTCCGCTCTCCGAAGGACTTTGAAACGCCCTTGACCTGCAAGACCTCGTCGCCCTTGAATTCCCGGCTCTGAAAGCGGGCCTCCAGACGGCGGGCCTTGGTGGGCTTCTGGGTGGTGCGCATCCGTTCGATGCGCTTTTCCATGGAGAACGCCCGCTTGTGCAGGGCGTCGTTGCCCATGAACGCCCACAGGTGCATCTGCTCGGCGGCCTTCTCCAGCTGTTGGATCTTTGCCTGCTCCTTCAGGTACTGCTTCATGCGCTCCTGATAGCGGCGTTCCTTTTCAATGGCGTAAAAGCTGTAATTCCCGCTGTAAAACTCGGCCTTGCCGCCCTGTATCTCGATGATGCGGGTCACAGTACGGTCAAGGAAATAGCGGTCATGGCTGATGGTGACCACAGTACCCCGGAACCTACGGAGGTATTCCTCCAGCCACTCCGTGGCCTGCAAGTCCAGATGGTTGGTGGGCTCGTCCAGCAAGAGCACGTCCGTGTCCTCCAGAATGAGACGGCCTAAGTTCACACGGGTCTTTTCACCGCCGGACAGCCGGTCGAAAGGGCGGGTACGCATCTCGTCGGAGATGCTCAAGCCGTTGGCCACCTTGTTCACCGCCGTATCGGTATCCCAGCCGCCCAGCCCCTCGAAGCGGGCGTTCAGCTCGCCATAGCGGCGGAGGGTGGCCTCGTCGGACGCGCCCTGCTCCATGCGGAGAGCCAGCGCGTCCATCTCGTCCTTCATGCGGAACATCCGGGCAAAGGCGGTTTGCAGCACGTCCTCCACCGTGTAGCCCTCGGGATAGACGGGGATCTGGGAGATCAGTCCCACCCGGCGGCCGGAGGCGATCTGCACCGTACCGCTGTCGTAATCCAGCTCGCCGGTGAGGATCTTGAACAGTGTAGTCTTCCCCGCGCCGTTGCGGCCCAGCAGACCCACACGCTCGCCGGTGTCGATCTGGAACGTCAGGCCGTCCAGTATTTTCTTTTCCAGATCGAAGGACTTCACCAGTCCCTCCACGCGAATGTCGATCATTTAGCTCTGTTCCAGTTCCTTTACGATGTTTTCAAAATGCATGGCGTGGGACGCCTTCACCAGCACGGCCGTGCCTTCGGTAAAGGCGGCGCGGATGACGGGCATGGCATCGTCCACCGATGCGTACCACCGGGCATTGGGTGCAGCGGACGCGATATCCCGCGCCTTTTCCCCGATGGCAATGACGCTATCCAGATGCAGCTCGCCCGTCAAGACGCCGATGGCGCGGTGGGCGGAGACGGTCAGCTCCCCCAGCTCGCCCATGTCGCCCAGCACCGCCGCCCGGCGGCGGGCCGGCGTTACTGCCAGCAGCTTCAGTGCTTCCTCCATGGCCTGCGGATTGGCATTGTAGCAGTCGTCGATGAGCAGGCGCCCCTCCGGCAGACGGATGAGGTGCATCCGGGAGCCGGTGGGAACATAGGCGGCCACACCGGCGGCGATCTCCTCCCCCGTCAGGCCCAGTGCCTCGCCGATGGCGGCGGCCATGGCCATGGGGTAGATCATAAAGCTGCCGGGGGACGCGGCCGTCAGCCGGTAGGAGGCTCTGGCGGTGGTGACGGTGCAGGCGATGCCCTCGATGCCCCGGTCGTCCACGTCGGTGACGCGGACATTGCAGTTCTCCCCTCTGCCGCAGCGCAGGATGGTCTGGGGCAGGGCGACGGTGTTCAGCAGCGGGTCGTCGCCGTTGAGGACGGCGATACCGTCCGGTGACAGGTGCTGGAATATCTCGCACTTGGCCCGCAGGATACCCTGCCGGGTATTGCCCAGATTTTCAATATGGGCGTCGCCCACGTTGGTGATGACGGCAATATCGGGCCGTACCATCTCGCCCAGATAGCGTATCTCGCCGAAGTGGTTCATGCCCGTCTCGATCACCGCCGCCTGATGCTGCGGCGCAAGACCCAGCAGCGTCAGGGGCGTGCCGATATCGTTGTTGAAATTGGCCTGTGTCTTTAAGGTGTCATACCGCCGGGACAGGACGGCCGCCACCATCTCCTTGGTGGTGGTCTTTCCCGCCGAGCCGGTGATCTGCACCACCGGCAGGGTAAAGCGGCTGCGATACCAAGCCGCCAGTGCCTTCAGGGCAAGGCGGGTATCTGCCACCCGCACATAGAGCTTACCGGGCAGCAGCGTCTCCGGCGTCCGTGCCGTGAGACAGCCGGCGGCGCCGGAGGACAGGGCGCTGCCGATATAGGCGTGGCCGTCGAAGCGTTCGCCGGTCAGAGGGATGAACAGCTGCCCCGCCGAGACGGCGCGGCTGTCGGTGGTGACGCCGGTGATGAGGGCGCTCCCCTCCCCCTGCAGCAGCGTGCCGCCCACGGCGGCGCATATCTCCCGGACGGTGCAGGGGATCATAGGTGCGCCGCCTTTCGCAGCGCCAGAGAATCCGCGACGATCCTTTCGCACAGGTCGGCGTAGGACAGGCCCACCTGCGCCGCCTCCTGCGGCACAAGGCTGGTGGGCGTCATGCCCGGCAGGGTGTTGACCTCCAGACACCAGGCGTTTCCGTCCTCGTCCAGAATAAAGTCGGAGCGAGAGTAGACGGACAGTCCCAGTCCCCGGTGGAGCGTCAGGGCCATCTCGCCGATCTGCCGCCATTCAGCCTCGGTGATAGGGGCGGGGCAGATCTCCTCCGCGCCGTCCTTCTGGTACTTGGAGACATAGTCGAAATAGGCGCCTCTGGGGATGACCTCCACGGCGGGGAGATAGGTGTCCCCCAGCACGGCGATCTGGATCTCCCGCCCCTTGATCTTCTTCTCCACCACCACATGGCCGCCGTAGCGCAGCAGACCGCGCAGCGCCTTTTCCAGCTGCTCCCTGGTGTCGGGCAGCTCCACGCCGATAGAGCTGCCGCCGTTGACGATCTTCACGGCGCAGGGTACGGCCAGCTCCTCCACCAGCCGGGGAATATCGGACTCTGTATAGTACACATCGCGCCAAGGGGCGGTGCGGACGCCCAGCGAATCCATAAAGCGCTTGGTAACGGCCTTGTCCATGGCCATGCCGCTGCCCAGATAGCCGGAGCCGGTATAGGGTACGCCCAGCAGATCCAGCGTGGCCTGGATCCGGCCATCCTCGCCGCAGCTGCCGTGCAGCGCCAGAAAGACGATGTCGGCCATCCGGCAGACGGTCAGCACGTCCTTGCCCAGCATGCTGGGGCTCTGATCCTTCCGGCTGCGTCGCACAGCCTCCAGATCCGGCTCCACGCTCTCCACATGGTTGTCGGGGCACAGGCCGTCCGGCGCGTTGAAAATATCCTCCAAGCGTCCCTCGTAGCTCTCGAGTCCCAGAAACATATCCACCAGAATGGCCTGATGCCCCTTTTCCCGCAGGGCACGGCAGACGCCGGTACCGCTGGTCAGCGCCACCTGGCGCTCCGTGGAAAGGCCGCCGGCCAGAACAACGATCTTCATGTGTGATCCCTCGCTTTCAGGGCGGCGCAGACCTCCCAAAAGCCCACGCGCCCAGTGTTTGATGTTCCATTATAGCACGGCGGGCCGATGATTACAACCGATTTTGCTTTGAACAAAGCGTAAACAAAAGGAGCGCGCCCCGCAGGACGCGCTCGGATGCGCTATCGCAGCCACTCCGGTTTGGAGCGGCCCTGTACGCCGGACACCATGCCCATGGACACGAACAGCATCAGCAGAGACGAGCCGCCGTAGCTGATGAAGGGCAGCGTCAGACCGATGACGGGCATGACGAACAGGCACATGCCCACGTTGACGATGACCTGAAAGATCACGGTGCTGGCCACGCCGATACAGACAAGGCTCTCCATCCGGGTCTTGGCCCGGCGGGCCACCCAGACGCAGCGGAGAATGATGGCCGTCAGCAGTACCAGCGTCAGCAGGCAGCCCAGCATACCCAGCTCCTCGCCGATGACGGTGAAGATGAAGTCCGTGTGGCGGTTGGGCAGGTTGTAGCTGTACTCGCTCTGGGTCTGGGTGCCGTGGAACAGCCCCTGTCCCGTAAGCTTGCCGCTGCCCAGCGCCATAAGGCTGCGGGTCTGCTGCCAGCCGGTGTCCTGCGGGTCAAGGCTGTGGTCGAACAGCACCTGAAACCGGAGCTTCATGTAGGAGGGTATCTTGTTGAGATCCCACAGCGCCCAGAATGCCACGCCGCCGACCACGCCGCCCAGCAGGAACCATCGCAGCGCCACGCCGCCCACAAAGCACATACAGGTGAAGATGAACAGAAGCACCAGTGCGCTGCCCATATCCGAGGACACCTTGTAGTACAGGGCAAAGATCACGCCCAGATGGGCCGCCAGGAACAGGATGGAGGGGATGCTGCTCAGATTGCGGTTTTCCTTGAGCCACGCCAGCTGCTTGGCCAGCACCAGCGTCAAGGTCAGCTTGACGATCTCGGCAGGCTGCACCTGTACCGGCAGAAACGGAAAATCCAGCCACGCCCTGTTGCCGGTGTTGTCCTCGATGCCCAGCGGCGTCACCAGCAGCAGAATGAAAACCAGTCCCGTCAGAAATATCCATTTCCAGTATTTGGACAGGTCGTTGAGATCCACCTGCGACACCAGCAGGTACAGGATAACGCCCAGCAGCAGCGCGGCGGACTGGACGGCCACCAGACGCCATGTGTGCATGTAGCGGGTGGCGCTGGCCACCATGAGGACGCCGAAAAGCGATGCCGCCGCGCAAAGCGCCAGCAACACCAGATCCGTCTGGCGCAGCATATCCGAAAAAAAGTCGCGTAAACGGCGGAACACGGGCGTCCCTCCTCTCCGTTAAAATGCTCATAAAGCGGTATTAGTGTACCACAAGAAGTTTTATCTGTAAACCGGCGTTTCGCTCTTTTCTTTTGGCGGCGGGTGTGGTACAATGAAGCGATTTGAGCAAAAGCGGGGTGACGGCATGGAATATCTGTCCCACAGTCCGGAGGAGACGGAGCGCATCGGCGAGGAGCTGGGGCGCACGCTGCATCCCGGCTGCGTGGTGGCCTTCCGGGGCGGACTGGGCATGGGCAAGACGGCGTTCACACGCGGCCTTGCCCGGGGGCTGGGCTGCCGGGGTCGTGTGACCAGCCCCACGTTCACCATCGTCAATGAATACAGCGGGGACATCCCCCTGTTTCATTTTGATATGTACCGGCTGGGCGGCGAGGACGAGCTGTTCGACATCGGCTGGGAGGATTATCTGGCCCGGGGCGGCGTGTGCGCCGTGGAGTGGTCAGAGCAGGTGTCCGGCGCGGTGCCGGAGGATGCCGTCCTTGTGGATATCGCACGGGGCGAGGGTGAAAATGACCGCATCATCACCATCACGGGAGGCGAGGGACTGTGAAGATACTGGCACTGGAGACATCCGCCAGGAGCGTATCCGCCGCCGTCACGGAAAACGGCACGGTGCTGGCCTCCGCCTATCAGAACCGGGGGCTGACCCACAGCGTGACGCTGATGCCCCTCATTGACGGGATGCTGCATGCGGCGGGCCTGTCGCTGGATGACATCGGGCTGATCGCCGTGACCAACGGCCCCGGCAGCTTTACGGGCCTGCGCATCGGCGTGTCGGCAGCCAAGGGTCTGGCGTGGGCCAAGGAGCTGCCCTGCTGCGGCGTATCCACGCTGGCGGCCATGGCACGCACCGCCGCTGATTTTCAGGGACTCATCATCGGGGCCATGGACGCCCGGCGGCAGCAGATCTACCATGCCCTGTTCCGGGGTGAGAACGGGCGCGTCACCCGCGTAACGGAGGACTGCGCTATCTCTCTGGAGGAGCTGGCGGCCCAGCTGCGGGACATGCCGGAGGACAAGCTGGTGGTGGGCGACGGCGCGGCGCTGTGCGCCGGCTATCTCAACGATGCGGGCATCCCCTGCCGCATGGCGGAGGAATCCCACCGGATGCAGTCCGCCGTAGGCGCGGCGCTGTGCGCGGAGGAGATGGCGGCGCGGGGCGAAACGGTGACGGCGCAGGGCCTGGAGCCGGTGTACCTGCGGCTCAGTCAGGCGGAGCGGGAGCGGCTGGCCCGGGGCCTGAAGATCACGCTGGACTGAGACTTTTATCGTATTCCATGCAAAATTTTACATACACGGAGGAGACAAAAATGTACAGCGAGAAAGTTCACATCATGAATCACCCTCTGGTGGCGCATAAGCTGACCATTATGCGCGACAAGAACACCAGCGTCAAGGATTTCCGGGAGCTGGTGTCCGAGATCGGTATGCTCATCACCTACGAGGCTACCCGCGATCTGCCCCTGACCACCAAGCACATCGAGACGCCCATCTGCGAGATGGACGCGCCCACGCTGGCGGGCCGCAAGTTCGTGGTCGTGCCCATCCTCCGTGCCGGCCTGGGTCTGGTGGACGGCGTACTGCGCATGGTGCCCTCCGCCCGTGTGGGCCACATCGGCATGTACCGCGACGAGGAGACGCTGGAGCCCCATCCCTACTTCTGCAAGATGCCCAAGGACGTGGCCGAGCGCGACGTGCTCATCGTCGATCCCATGCTGGCCACCGGCGGCTCCGCCGCTGAGGCCATCGGCGAAATGAAGAAGTTCGGCTGCAAGCACATCAAGCTGATGGTGCTGGTGGCGGCTCCCGAGGGCATCGAACACATCCAGAAGCTGTTCCCCGATGTGGACATCTACGCCGGCGCCGTGGATGAGAAGCTCAACGAGAACGGCTACATCGTCCCCGGTCTGGGCGATGCAGGCGACCGTATTTTCGGCACAAAGTAACGTTTTCTCCGCGAAACGCCCCCTGATGGGGGCGTTTTTGCGTCCCTAGGCGGCCTACGGCCTGAAAAAGCACCGGATACTGGAGAAATTCGACGGTTTGCCCGTTTGACGATTGACCTGTCATGTGGTATACTGTTCCTGATTTTGAAATTCCCGGAAGGAGCTGCACTATGCGCGTTATCGATCTGGAAAACATCAAGGGATCCATGAACAACGAGACACAGTTCGTACTGCGGTGCGAGGAGGTATTCCACGACAAGATCTCCGCCGCCTCAGCCACCATTCTCTCCGGCAACCGCCCCATCGTGGCGCTGACCGGCCCCTCTGGCAGCGGCAAGACCACGACCGCCATGCGTCTGAAGGACTATCTGGAAAATCTGGGCGTGACGGTATGCCTGCTGAGCATGGATAACTTCTTCCTGCCGTTGGATCAGCGTCCGCCGGAGGCCACGGACTGGGAATCCCCCTACTGCGTCAACGTGGATCTGCTGGTGTCCTGCATCAGCCGCCTGCTGGACGGCAAGGAGGTTGATATCCCCTGGTATGATTTTAAGTCCGGCAGCACCGGCGGCTACAAGAAAATGCAGGGTGAAAAGGGCTGCATCGTCATCGCGGAGGGGATCCATATGCTCAATCCCCTGATCTTCGACAAGATCCGCGGCGCTGCCACCGGCATCTATGTCGCCCCCCGCACCCGCATCCTCACCAACAACGACCGCGTGGTACGGCCCGAGCAGCTGCGCGTGGCACGGCGGCTCATCCGGGACTACAATACCCGTGGCCACTCCCTGCGGGAGACGGTGGAGCGGGCGGAAAGCGTAAATCGGGGCGAGGTCAACTATATCAAGCCCTATAAGGGCAACGCCGCTATTCACATTGACTCCTTCCACGACTATGAGCCGTGCATCCTGACCAAATGCCTCAGCGAGATCCCCAATATTCGGGAGGAGCTGACGGCGGAGTATCTGCAGGCACACGATCTCACCGATCTCATCGACGTGGTGGAGACGGTGCCGCCGCTGCACACCCCCTTCGTGCCCCGGAACTCCATCGTCCGCGAATTCGTGGGCGGCAGCTGCTATGAATATTGATGTTTGCGTATAACGCTACAAAGGAGGTCGTATTATGAACCGTATCATCACCATCAGCCGTGAGTTTGGCTCCGGCGGCCGTGAGCTGGGCAAGCGTCTGGCCGAAGCACTGCACATCCCCTGCTATGACCATGAGATCATCGAAATGATCGCCAAGGAGAACGGCTTTAACGAAGACTATGTGGCACATATGTCTGAAAAAAGTATCGAGGCCGCCTATCCCCTGACCATCGGCCACCGGTTCGGCGTACCTCCCTTCCAGATCATAGACCAGCCCATCCGCGTGGCCGTGGCCCAGCGCCAGATCCTGGAGAACTTCGCCAAGAGCGGCGACTGTGTCATCGTGGGCCGGGGCGCGGACGTGATCCTGAAGGCGTATAAGCCGCTGAACATCTTTGTGTATGCCGACAAGGAATCCAAGATCGAGCGGTGCCAGCGCCGCGCTCCCGCCGGAGAGAACATGACCGTCTCCGAGATCGAGAAGCGCATGAAGCAGATCGACCGCAACCGCGCCCAGCACCACCAGATGTACAGCGACAGCAAGTGGGGCGCCAAGGAGTCCTATGACCTGTGCGTCAACACCACCCGCCGTTACGTCAAGGATCTGGTCCCTGCCATCGCCAAGTTCTGCGAGGACTGGTTCAACTCCCACGAATAAGATATATACGAGAACGCCCGAAGCATCAGCTTCGGGCGCTTTTTGCTTGTTCATATTATCGGGCAGTATGGGAACACTACCGGCAAAGGAGTGATGGTATGATCCCCTGCACCGACAGCTGCCAGTGGCAGCGGGACGGCTTATGTACGCTGGCGGTCTGCGGCGCTGCGGGGCAGCCCAGCACCGGGCACCCCTGCGTCCACTACCTGCCTATTGCCCCCGGGCCAGCAGACGCAGCGCCTCCGAAATGTTCCGGACAGGCAGCAGCTCCAACGTGGAGCGTGCCCGAAGGTCAACGGCGTGATGCGCCGGAATGATGCACTGTGTAAAGCCTAAGCGCTTTACCTCTGAAAGCCGCTGCTCCATGTGGCTGACGCTGCGTATTTCCCCGGAAAGGCCCACCTCGCCCACAGCGGCCATGCCGTTGGGCACAGGCTTGTCCAGATAGCTGGAGGCGATGGCCACCACGGCGGCCAGATCGGCGGCGGGCTCGTCCAGCGTCAGGCCGCCAATGATGTTCAGATAGGCGTCGCACTGGCTGACCTTCAGCCCGCCCCGCTTTTCCAGCACCGCCAGCAGCATGGCGGCGCGGTTGTAGTCGAAGCCGTTGCTGCTGCGGAGGGGCCGTGCCCCGGCGCAGGGGGCGATGAGGGCCTGTATCTCCGCCAGCACAGGGCGTGCGCCCTCCATGACGCAGGTGACGCAGGTGCCCGAGGCGTCCTGCGGACGGCCGGACAGCAGCATCTCCGAGGGGTTCTCCACCTCCCGCAGACCGCTGTCCAGCATCTCAAAGACGCCGATCTCGTTGGTGGCGCCGAAGCGGTTCTTGGCGGCCCGGAGGATGCGATAGGTCATGCGGCTGTCGCCCTCGAAGTACAGCACGCAGTCCACCATGTGCTCCAGCACCTTGGGGCCGGCGATGCTGCCCTCCTTGTTGACGTGGCCGATGACGAACACCGTGACGCCCTGTCCCTTGGCCAGCTGCATCAGCGCCATGGTGCAGTCCTTCACCTGTCCCACGCCGCCGGCGGGGGCGTCCAGCTCCTCGTTGTATAGAGTCTGGATGGAGTCCACGATCAGCACGTCCGGCTCCTCCCGGCGGACGCACTCCAGCACGTCGCCCAGCCGCGTCTCCGACAGGACGAACAGGTTCTCGCTGTCCACGGAAAGGCGCTTGGCCCGCAGCTTCAGCTGGCGGGCGGACTCCTCGCCGGAGACGTACAGCACCTTGCAGGTGCGGCCCAGCTGCTGGCAGATCTGGAGCATCAGCGTGGACTTGCCGATACCGGGCGCGCCGCCCACCAGCACCAGCGAGCCCTTCACCGCGCCGCCGCCCAGCACCCGATCCAGCTCTCCCATGCCGGTGGGGAAGCGGATCTCCTCATCCTCCTGCAGTGATGTAATGGGAGATGCCTTTACAGTGTCTGCGATACGCTGTGTCTTGCCGCTTTTGGCAGGGCGCTCCGCCGGCTGCTCCACCATGGAGTTCCACGCGCCGCACACGGCGCAGCGACCCGCCCATTTGGGGCTCTCGCTGCCGCACTCCGTGCAGAAAAAGACAGTTTTTGCTTTCATGCTGTTCCCTCGTTCGTATAGTATTGGCAGTAAGCCGCCGCGATGACGGCGGCCATTTTCACCTGATAGGACGACTGCTGTAAAAGTGCCGTCTCCTCCGGATTGGACAGGAAGCCGCACTCCACCAGAATGGCGGGACAGGTGGTGTGGGACATGAGATACACCCCGTCGCCGATGGGCTTGGCGGTCTTGGCGCTCTCGTTCACCGTACCGTTCAGCGCCTGCTGCACCACCTCGGCCAGCTGCCGGGACGGTTCCACGGCGTTGTAGAACACCTGCGCACCCCGAACGCCTGGGTGGCCGGGCAGGCAGTTCTGGTGGATGCTGATGAGCAACGCGCCGGGCGTCCCGTTGGCCAGCGCCGTGCGGTTTTTCAGGTCGGAGGCCTTCTTCTCCCGCAGCGTAACGGCGGTATCATCGTAAACGGCGTCGTCGCCGGTGCGGGTCATCACCGACGGATGTCCCAGAAGCCGCAGGATCTCATAGAGCCGCCGGGTGATCTGAAGATTGATGCCGCTCTCGGCCACGCCGCTGTCCGACACGGCGCCGCCGTCCTCCCCGCCGTGACCGGCATCCAGCACCGGTGTGGTCTGGGACACCGCAGGCGTAACGGGCGCGGCGGCAGACGCCGCCTGCGGCGGCCGGGGCGCCACCGCCGCCAGCGTGACGAGCACGACGGCCAGCGCGGCGGTATATATCGCTTTTTTCGGAATGAACAGCACCATGCGTCTCCCCTCCTCGGGAAAGCCTATGGCGGCGGGCGGCGTTTTATGTATCATACCACAGCGGATGGAAAAAGGAAATCCCTTTTCCGCCCACACAAACAGCTATCCCCCGGCTTCGCCGGGGGATAGCTGTTATACGGTGTTTACTTGCCGGGTCGTGCGGAGACAATGTTGCTGTATGGGCTCAGCCCGGCAGCGTTACATGCCTTGACCCGGTAATAGTAGGTCGTGCCCTTGGCCGCGCTGGTGTTGACGTGGCTGGTGGAGGTGGTGGTCGCCAGCAGGCTGTAACCGGTGCCCCTGGACGTGGAGCGGTAGATGCGATAGGACGTCGCACCGGGGACGGCGTCCCACGCCAGCATGGGTTTGCCGCTGGAGACGGAGAGCCCGATGTTCAGCACCGGTGCGGGCAGCGTAGCCTTGCCGCTGACGATGTTGCTGTAGGCGCTGGCCATACCGTCCCGGTTCACCGCCTTGACCCGGTAGTAGTAGGTCTTGCCTGCCGCCGCCCCGGTGTTGACGTAGCTGGTGGAGCTGGTGGTGCCCAGCAGACTGTAGCCGCTGTTTTGCCGCGTGGAGCGGTAGACCTCGTACTTCACCGCACCGCTGACGGCCTTCCACGTCAGCTGCGGCTTGCCCGTAGAGGAATTGCCGGCGGTCACGGAGGGTGCGGCGGGCGCGGCCGTCTTGGCCTTGCCGCTGACGATATTGCTGTACCCGCTGGTGCCCACGCTGTTCACCGCTTTGACCCTGTAGTAGTAGGTCTTGCCCACCGCCGCGCCGGTGTTGGTATAGCTGGTGGCCGTGGTCGTACCCAGCAGGCTGTAGCCGGTGCCGCGGCTCTCGGAGCGAAACACGCGGTAGGACGTGGCGCCGCTGACGGCGTTCCATGTCAGCTTCGGCTTGCCGCTGTCGGAGTACGTCATGGTCACGGTGGGAACCGCAGGCGGCAGCGGGGCGTTGGGGTCGAAGTCCGTGGCGGAGACGGGATACTGGTTCCAGAAGTAGGTGTTATTTTCGTCCGTTATCACCGTGTGATCCTGACCGAATTCCGTTGTGCCCTTCAGGAAATAGCGGTAATTGGTCTGGCCCTCATCCCATGTAGCATCCAGACAGTAGTACTTGCCGTTGTCCATCCTCACGATGTTCCATGCGTGGTAGCCGCCTGCCGTGCCGGTGATAAAGCGGCAGTCGATGCCCGCGTCGTTAGCCAGCCTGTAAAACAGGGACGCATATCCGTTGCACACCGCCGTCCTATTGATGACCGCAGCATAAGCGGTATATTGCAGTAGGTAGCTGTCATTGCCCAGATTGGCATAGTCGTACCGGACATTTCTGGTGATCCAGTCATAGATGGCCTGCACCTTCTGATAGGTGCTCTTTCCGTCCAGCGCCAGCTGGGGCAGGAGCGTGCCCTTGATGTAGCTGCTCAGCGTCGCTTCCTGCTGGGCTGTGGTGAACCAGTTGGTCTGGAAATACATGGTGAACGTTATGTAGCTGCCATTGTCCCGGTACGAGAAGCCCGGGTAGTAAAAATATCTTCCTCCCTGCCAGCGCAGATAGTCGCCGCCGGTACCGTTGCTGCGCGTATGCTCCAGTGCGCTGTCCCAGATACGCGCCAGCGTTCCCTGTATATCCGAGCCGGAGGGCAGTTTCAAGCTCAGTGGGATCGTTTCCGCGCGGGTGAGCATCTGTCTGCGCACTTCCTCGACCGCCGCCATCTCCGACAGATATGTGACACTCTCCGCCGGCATAGCCGTCGGCTTCTGCCGGGATGAAATGTCCGGTATCCGGACTTTCAGTATGCTGCTGTATACCGGATCGACGCGCAGCGTCGATTCAACGTAGCCTACGGTGCCGCTCTCCGCTGCCAGTACCTGCGTCGGCAGCAGCGTCAGCGACATGACCAGCGCCAGCAGCAGCGCGGTCAGCCTCTTTGTGACCTTCTTCATAACTCTCCTCCTTGCGTACACAGGCCCAGCGGGCCTGCTCATACAGAAAGATCATACCATAGCCGCCGGAAAAAGTACACCTGTTTTTCGATTTTTTTCGTGGTTTTTTGCGGATAATCAAACTTCCCACACAAACAGCTATCCCCCGGCAAAGCCGGGGGATAGCTGTTATACGGTGTTTACTTGCTGGGTCGTGCGGAGACGATGTTGCTGAAATCGCTGACCGCCGTGCCCTTCACCGCCACGATC
>ERZ772875.1502-NODE-1502-length-21065-cov-3.903617_pt1 | contig 21065 bp, 18 predicted proteins | sample MGYA00580585_ERZ772875 | MGnify/ENA primary metagenome ERZ772875 (study PRJEB29015, sample SAMEA2737736) | human gut metagenome | biome: human gut; feature: human-associated habitat; material: faeces | place: China | collected 2012 ... | reverse complement strand
TCTTTTTCCGCTTGCGGCAACAGTTTGAAGCATTTCCAGCATAAACCAAGGATCCTCATCGAAAGCACACTCCACAAGCATGAAATCGGAATCAGCAAGCGTCAGCAGTTTTCCACTGTCTGTCAGTTTCAGCGTTTCCGGGCAGGCAAACACTTCCGTGCCAAGGTGCAGACCTATTTCCGCGCCTGTCTTTGAGAGCGCTTCACAAAGCTCCGAAAATGCAGCGAAAAGTTTTTCTCCCGCATAATTATCAAACTCGCCCGGTGCGCAATGCGGCGTTGCAATAATATCCGTAACTCCGCATTCCGCTGCGATGCGAAGCATTTCAACGGATTCCGTCATATCGACGGCTCCATCGTCAACGTCGGGCAGGATATGACAATGAATATCTATCATTTTTCTCCTTAATGCTCAATACACATTAGTTTCATTTTTGTTTGTTTTGCTGTGCGCTCACCGCCTAACGGCGCATTCGTCAATCCTCATAATTCAACGCTTCAATACCGGAGCGTGCCTGCGGACGGCTGTCGCCGTGTTTCACAAACAGCATTGCCGCGAACGCAAGTGCAACAAAGCATGTTGCATACGGGAACAGCGATGTCATTCCGATTTTGTCCATAAGCAGCCCGCTCAGGTAAGGCGTCAAGACCTGCGCCGCCATACTTGCAGTGTAGTAATATCCGGTGAATTTGCCGATTTCACCGCCGCTGCACATTTCAACAACCATCGGAAAACTGTTTACATTTATTGTTGCCCAGCCTATTCCGGCAAGCGCAAACATACAGTTCATGAGGAGCGCACTGCTGCCTTCACGCAGGAATGCGGCAACACCGAATGCGGATGCAAGCATCACGACTCCGCCGAGAATAGTTTTTTTGCGTCCGATTTTCGAAGCTGCGGCCCCCACCGGAATGTAGGATACAATTGCAGCGATGTTTGCAATCATCAGAGTCGAATTGTAATCAAGATTCAAAACTTTTCCCGCATAAACCGAGTACTTCGATGTTACCGCATTATACCCCATGTACCAAAGCGCAACGGATGCAAGTATCAGAACGAGTGAAGTTTTTTCTCCTTTCGAAAGCCTCTTTTTCCCGCTTGTTTCTTCGTCTGTCTCGTCAAGGTTCAACCGTTTACTTTGCTGCCGCATTTCCTCCGCAAACTTCGGCTCCCGAACCGTGATCATGAAAAAAACCAATGCCGCAAGCATCACGCCCGCAATAATTGCAAAGAACGGTGTGTAGCTCATCATTGAGTTTTTCACGCTTCCGGTGCCGAAAATCATTCCCAAAGCAAGAACGATAATGCCGCCCGCCGTACCCATAAGGTTAATTACGGCATTTGCCTTTGAGCGCAAAGGTTTTATTGTTACATCCGGCATCAGCGCAACCGCCGGCGAGCGGAACGAGGCCATTGAAATCAACACAACAAGCAGCACCGCTATAAACAGCCCTGTCCGCACTGCTCCCGCTGAGCTTATATCCTCGGCATATGCCTGTCTTGCCGGAACATAAAACTCCGAATACAATCGGGAAGGCTGAACGAGTCTGTTGTCCGTGTTGTCAACATCCACGGGGGAATAATAGTTTTCAATCGCACAGAAAAATTCCCTGTCCACAGCAACGGACGCAACTTTTAACGCAGTCTGCCCGGCCTCTCCTGCAAGATAATCACGCACAGAAATCATCTTTTCCGTTTCGCTTTGGTCATTGTCGCCGGGAATCGCGAACTCATTCATCACAACCAACTCAACACCGTTCGGTGTTATCAGTTTTTTGTTCAGGGAATTGTTGAACACTGTTGACACAGCATTATCAAAAATGCCTTTAATATCATCATTTTGTGCATCAGCATCAGCAATGGTGCCGTAAACGGCTGTTTCGAACCTTTCAACACCGTTAAGGGCCCTTGCCTGCGCATTATCAACAAAAGATAGGCCGATGAATGCGATTGCGGCGGCAAGCGTTCCGGCAATTATGAACGGAGTCCGCCTGCCGAGTTTTGTATTTGTTTTATCTGAAATCGCACCGAACAACGGCAGCAGAAAAATTGCAAGCACATTATCCAGAGCCATAACACCCCCGGAAGCCGCCTGCGACATACCGAATTTATCCGTCAGTATTTTAGGGATTATCGTGTCGTACGCCTGCCAGAATGTGCAGATCAGGAAAAAGGCAAAGCCAACAAAAATTGTGCGTTTATAATTCAGTTTCATTTTTGTCCCCCGCATTGGGTATCCGAATAATTCTTCCTTTGATGTTTTTTTGTTTTGTTCCGCTCTGTGCGGAGAACATGTCCAAACATCAGATAAGCTTCAGCACAGAAACCATTGCACCGGTTTTTGTTCTGTCGCGCCTGTAAGAATAAAACAAGTCACTTCGTTCAAATGTGCACAGCGGCATGGCGGAAATATTCTGCGGCAGGATTCCGCATTCCTCCAGCTGTATTTCAATCGCACCGCGAATATCAACATATGCCTTGCCCGGTCTGCCCGGTTTCACAAGCTCTTCACTGCGAAATTCCTCGGTGAACCGGCGTCCGATTTCGATACCGACTTCAAAGCAGTCGAAACAGATGCACGGCCCAGTTGCCGCAATCAAATCTTCCGCTTTCGTTCCGAACGCCGTCTGCATTGAACGAACCGCCGAGGCGCAGAACGTCGAAGAACCAACTCCGTTCCGACCCGCTTCAGCGTGCCTTTCCAGCCTGCATGGGCGAGCCCGATCGAACGCCTTTTCTTGTCGTAAAGAAAAACGGCTCCGCAATCCGCATGCGCAGTGACCAAAACCACGTTTGGATCGTCCGTTATCAATCCGTCGCAAAAAGGCAGCGGTTCACGATACAGCCCGCGCCCGCAATGCGATGAATCAACGCGGATAACATTTGAACCGTGCTCATGATTAACGATCACAAGTTTTTTGAAATCGAGTCCGAACGCATCACAGAGAATCCGAAAATTGCGCAGGATGTTCTCTTTCGGTTCATCGCGCGACAATCCGAGATTGAGTGATGCATAAGGTTCACGGCTCACTCCCCCGTTCCGTGTCGAAAAGCCATGGAACACTTCATCCTGCGGCAGTTTATCTGACTGAATGAGTTCTGTTCCGTTGCTTCGTATAATGTTATAGTTGCAGTTGTTGTATTTATTGTTCACGGTATTCTTCAATGGTTTTACACGCAAATCTTAGCTCTGCCGTGTTTAGGCATAAGGCAGCTTTGCTGTTATTCATTCAATTGTTCAATCGGCTTTCGGATTTTCGGCCGAATCGTCCTTGTTCTCTTCACTTTCCCCGAGAAGGCTTTTAAGCTCCTCCATAAAGGTGTTTATATCTTTGAAAGAACGGTAGACGGATGCGAAGCGCACATAGGCAACTTCATCAAGATCTTTAAGTCTTTTCATTACCATTTCGCCTATGCGTATGGTTGTGACCTCCTGCTCCAGGGTGTTGAAAATCTCTCTCGTAACATCGTCCACGAGTGTGTTTTGCTCCGCTGCCGATACGGGGCGCTTTTCGCATGCCTTGCGAACACCGGCAAGGATCTTTTCACTGTTGAACGCCTCGCGCGTTCCGTCACGTTTTACAACGGAAATCGGAATATCTTCGATTTTTTCATAAGTTGTGAAGCGCTTACCGCAATTGGAGCATTCGCGGCGACGACGTATTGCTGTTCCGTCCTCTGTCGGGCGGGAATCGACAACCCTGCTTTCAGTGCCAAGGCAATATCTGCATTTCATCTGTAGTTCAACCTCCGTTTGCCCGTGCGCATTCTCGGCAATAAATCGAAACAATTCAAACATCCGTTCGGCGCACGGTCGTCATCAGCAGAATTATATCATATGAAAGAAATAATTTCCACCATTTTTATAAGCTGAACCGCCTCTGGTTTATATATTTAATTTTTCTGTTGATTGTTCGTCTGCTTTTTTTCTTTTTATATCGGCATTATTCGCATGTTCATCCACTTGCTCCTCAGCATTATTTACAGGTTGTTTTCAAACCTGCTGTTGCGGATTTTACATTGCGAGCTTATAATAACGCTAAAAACAGGCTGATTGCTTTCAAACCCGCTTTCATGCTTTCGGTAAGGAGGAACGATATGGAAATCTTAAAAAACAAACTTGGCTTCATCTGCGACATGGACGGTGTTATCTACCACGGAAACAAATTGCTGCCCGGCGTACCGGAATTCGTCGACTGGCTGTACAAAGAGAATAAAAACTTTCTTTTTCTTACAAATTCATCGGAACGCTCTCCGAAGGAACTTCAGCAGAAGCTGAAACGTATGGGACTCGATGTTGACGAAAGCCACTTTTATACAAGCGCACTTGCAACAGCGCGTTTTATAAGCTCCCAATCTCCGGGATGCAGTGTTTACACTATCGGCGGCGCGGGGCTTATCATGGCACTGCACGATGAAGGAATAACTATGAATGATGTTGATCCGGACTATGTCATTATCGGCGAGGGCAACACTTACAATTATGAGAACATACTTAAGGCAGTGCGACTGGTAATGAAGGGTGCAAAACTGATCGGAACCAACAGCGATCTCACCGGACCGTCCGAAGAGGGTATCATTCCTGCCTGCCGTGCAATGATTGCACCTATAGAAATGGCAACCGGACAAAATGCATATTTTGTCGGCAAGCCCAACCCCCTTATGATGCGGACGGGGCTGCGCATTCTCGGCGTTCACTCCGAAGATGCCGTTATGATCGGCGACAGAATGGACACGGACATGATCGCCGGAATTGAAACCGGCCTTGATACAGTGCTTGTTCTAAGCGGTGTAACATCACGCAGTGACATAAGAAAATATCCTTATCGCCCGCGTCTTGTTTTGAACGGTGTGGGGGATATCCCGGCGGCACTTTCGGCGGAAGAATAAACCGTTTCCGTTGCGCCTGCAAGTCCGCCGAATGCATTGTTTGCATTATATGCTTGACATTCTTCCCGTTTTGCTTATAATTTAAAAAGCACCGAATAAACAGGCTTGATAAACAGGCTCGCGGTAAGCTGAACGTCTGCACGGTGCGGTATTATTTTTTGTACCATAAAAATGCGAATGTGGTGGAACGGCATACACAGCGGACTTAAAATCCGCCGGCGAAAGCTTGGGGGTTCAAATCCCCCCATTCGCACCAATACCGGACATTGACTGAATACCCAGCGTATTCCCGACAGTGTCCGGTTTATGTTTATTCTTTATGCTGCCATGCGCATTGGGTGATTCATTGCGAACATGTTGATAACGCTGAAGTTTTCGGCAACGGTTCGAAAAGCGTTAAGCAGCGGATTAATTCGTTCAAGCAGCATTTCCCTGCACGGTTCAGTTGCGGGAAGTGTTCTGCAGGAGGTCAAAATGAACCGAAAGAAACTCTCGGGCAGGAAACTTTTCCTGCTTATATGGCTCGGGGTTATCGTTCTGCTTCTCGTCGGAATTGCCGTGCTTTCAAAGCTGAATCCCACCGAACATACCGAAAGCGTCAAAGAAGCCATGCGCGACGGCGTGCTTCACGAAGTCAACAAAATCAATTTTTTTGGAATCGAAGTCAACCCCGCCGTACTGTCGGCATATATCGTGACAGGCATCATTCTGCTTGCGGCAGTGCTGATAAGGATATTTGCAATTCCGAAATTTAAGCTCATTCCGGGAAAATTTCAGTCATTGCTTGAAATGCCCGTTGAGTTCTTTTCCGGAATGGCCAAAACAAACAGCCCGCACAAAAGCGGCTTTGCCGGAGCTTACATTTTCAGTGCGGGGATTTACATTTTTCTCAGCACTTTGTTCGAACTGCTCGGCATTCAGGCCGTCACGACACACGGCGCATCAATAGCACTTCCCGCACCAATCGCCGACATTAACGCCGCAATTGCAATGGGCGTGCTTTCCTACATTGTCATCCTCGGAGCAGGCATTATATGCGGAGGCGCAAAAGGTGCTCTCAATGTTCTGAAGGATTTCTCCCTCCCCATTTCCATGAGTTTCAGGCTTTTCGGTGCACTGCTCAGCGGACTGTTGGTCACGGAACTTGTTTACTACTACTTTTCGCTCAGCTTCGTTCTTCCCGTGTTCGTCGGAGTATTGTTCACATTGCTCCATGCCGTAATACAAACTTACGTCCTTACGACGCTTGTTTCGATTTTTTACGGCGAAGCTGTCGAACCGCGGAAGAAAAGCAAACATTCACGCAAAAATTTAAAAAAAGAACAAAAAACTAACTGATGAAAGAAGGAAACAACAATGAAAAAGAACATCATCTCCGCAATACTTCTCGCCGCTCTGTCACTTGTGCTTGTGTTCACGCTCTGCGCACCGGCATTCGCTTCGGATTCTCAGCCGAGTGACCAAGCGTCCGAACCTGCAGTGCTCTCTGCGCCGACCGAAACAGCGGAGGATAAAACCGTTTCAACCAAAGCCGTTGCTGCTGCTGCAGTCGTCGGTATCGTCGCAACAGCAGGCGCTGCGGCAATGGCGATTTCGATCGCAAAAAGCACTTCGGGTATGGCACGTCAGCCCGAAGCAGCAGGTAAAATCAACTCCGCAATGATGCTTGGGCTTGTTTTCATTGAGACCGCAATCATTTATGCTTTGATTATTGCGATCCTTATCATCTTTGTGCTCTGATTTAAAAGCTTTGCGCGAATCCATCCAAACGGATCCGCGCAAAGTCCGTTTGAACCAAACCGACTATTCTGATTGAAATGAGGTGCAAAAATGCCGCTTAACATTGACTTTTTACAAGTGCTTCTGCACATGTTGAACTTCGTCATTCTTGCAGGCGGACTTACGTTTCTGCTCTTTAAGCCCATAAATAAGTTCCTCGAAAACAGGAAAGCTCATTTTGAAAAGCTTGAGCGCGACAATGCCGAAAGTGCCGAAACGAATGCGAAAGCAAAAGCCGAATACGAGCAAAAGCTGAGCAATGCCGAAGCTGAGATAGCAGAAATGAAGCAAAATGCCGAAAAAGATATGGCTTCTGCCGCCGAAGGCTATATAAACGATGCAAAAGACAAGGCTTCCACACTGCTCAAGGCAGCCGAAACCGAAGCCGAAAACAGGAAACAGCATATCCTTGACGCTGCACAGACCGAGATCGGTGAGCTTGTTATTTCCGCTGCGCAAAAGCTCCTCAGCGACACAGTCACCCCGGAGCGGGACCGCGAACTCTATGATGCGTTCATCCGCCTTGCCGAAAACGATCCGGGGCACAAACCCTCAGCGCGCCCCGGTAAAAGCAAAAAACAGGCGTATCCTCCAACAACTCCGCAGGCAGGAAAAAACAATGAACACAACCGACTGTAAGAACGCCTTCGGGCAGGATAATAAGCAAAGCGGAGCGTCTCATAACTCCGAATCAGCTGCTCCTCAAAAATCAAAACGCAACGATGCCGCCGATGTTGTGGAATCCGATTTCGACAGCATTGATCCCGCTGATACAAAACCGCTCAAAGTCGAAATTGACTGTGTAACCCCTCCCACCGAAGAACAGCTGCGGAGAATTCGGGAGATTATCAGCCGCGACTACAATGCAGGCGAAATTGAACTCACGATAAAGCGGGTTCCGTCCGTTGTCGGAGGATTCAACATTTTTGTCGGAGATGATAACTACGACTGGACCACTCTCGGGCGCATTCGTCAGCTTCGGAAATCATTTCAGTCGCTGAAAAAGGAATATGACACTTCAAAGATTATTTCTTTACTGCGCGAGGATATTTCCGGTTTCAGACTTGATCACGGCCACCAGCAGGTCGGCTTTGCACTCTCCGTCGGCGACGGCATAGCTGTCATTGACGGGCTTCACGATGTAACATACGGCGAAATCGTGCTTTTTGATTGTGGAATCAAAGGCATGGTTCAGGACATCCGCACGGACGGAACAACCGGCGTTGTTCTGTTCGGCAGCGACAGCGAAATCACCGCAGGCACACGCGTCGTTCGCACACGCCGCACTGCAGGCATTCCGATAAGCAACCACATCCTCGGAAGAATGATAAATCCGCTCGGACAGATCATTGACGGCGGAGATGAAATCGGTGCAAAAGAATATTTCCCGCTTGAGCGGCCCGCTCCCGGCATTCTTGAACGCAAACCCGTGTTTCGCCCTCTTGAAACGGGTCTTCTTGCTGTTGACTCAATGTTCCCCATCGGAAGAGGGCAGCGGGAACTTCTGATAGGCGACCGGCAAACGGGTAAAACAACCGTTGCAATTGACACAATTATCAACCAAAAGGGCAAAAACACCGTTTGCATCTATGTTGCAATCGGGCAAAAAGCGAGCAGTGTCGCAAAGGTTATCACCACGTTGAAAAAAGCGGACGCCCTTGACTACACCGTTATTGTATCTTCCCCGGCGGATGATCCTGCGTCGCTGCAATACATTGCTCCGTATGCAGGCTGTGCCATTGCAGAATACTTCATGTATCGCGGACGTGATGCGCTTGTTGTGTATGATGATTTATCCAAGCATGCGGTTGCATACCGCACGCTGAGTTTGCTTTTGGAACGCGCCCCCGGGCGTGAAGCTTACCCCGGGGATGTATTCTATCTGCATTCCCGTCTCTTGGAGCGTTCGGCTCAGCTTTCCGATTCCCTCGGCGGCGGCAGCATGACTGCGCTTCCGATCGTTGAAACACAGGCCGGCGATGTTTCCGCATATATCCCCACAAACATCATTTCGATTACCGACGGACAGATTTTCTTTGAAAGCGAGTTGTTCTATTCGGGTCAGCGACCGGCTGTCAACGTCGGATTGTCCGTCAGCCGTGTCGGCGGTGCTGCGCAATCCGAAGTCATGCGCAAGTCCGTCGGTTCAATACGGCTTGACCTTGCGCAATATCGTGAAATGCAGGTATTCTCCCGTTTCGGCGGCGAACTGGATGAGCAAACCGTACAGCGTTTGAAATACGGAGAGGGTCTCATGCAGCTGCTGCGGCAAAAGAACCAAGCCGCAATGCCGCTTTGGGAGCAGGTTGTGACGCTTATATGTGCACAGGAGCAAATGTTTTTGGATGTTCCCGTAAAAAAAATCAAGCAGGCGCAGAAGGATCTTCTGACGTATTTTTCCGCGAACTGCAATTCGCTTTGCCTCAGAATCGAACATGGAAAAAAATACAGCGCAGAACTGCATTCCGATGTTGTGAACGCTGCAAAGGATTTTTTCGCCGCGTATTCTGCATGATCTCACCGCACTTAATGCAGGCAGCCGTTGATAAGCTCGCGCGCCGGACGCAGGCGTGTATCCTGTTTTAAGGCTGTCTGCTCAGTATTTTCAGCGAAAGGACGGAGTTGGTTCAATGGCCAGTGCCGAAGAAATAAAGGCGCGAATCGGCAGCATTCGCCAAACAAAAAAAGTCACGGATGCGATGTATATGATCTCCTCCGTGAAAATGCGGCGCGCAAAACGCGAAGTCATCAGCACCGAACCCTATTTCAATGCACTCAAAGAGCAGATAAGTGATCTGTTTCTTTATATTCCGGAAACAAACAACCGCTACTTCCGCGTTTTGCTTCCCGAAGGACAGACTTTTCGCCGCAGGGGATTGCTGCTTGTCACTTCCGATAAGGGACTTGCGGGCAGTTACAATCAAACCGCAATTCGTGCCGCCGAAGATTATGTTGCGCTTCATCCGGATGCAAAGCTCTTTATTGTCGGCGAATGCGGAAGACACTATTGCATTGACAACGGCATACGCTTTGTTGAGGAGTTCCACTACTCAGCGGCATTCCCGACAGTTTGGGAAGCACGTAATATATGTTATGATTTGTTGGAATATTACAACGATAATCTCTTGGATGAAATAGACATCATATACACTGATTATCAAAGCAAAAAGCCAAGCGAATGCAAGCGGAACTGTCTTCTTCCGCTTGCGCGCAGCCGTTTCTATTCTGCCGAAAGGGAATCCGTGATGAGAAATGAAGAATCGCGCGAGCAAAAGGAATTCTATCCCGATGCAAACACGGTTCTTGACGGAATCATTCCGAGCTATCTTACCGGATTTATCTACAGTTCGCTTGTTGACAGTTATTGCAGCGAGCAGGAAGCGCGAATGACGGCAATGAGTTCCGCAGGAAAAAATGCGGAAGAGATTCTAAAACAGCTGCAAATGCAATATAACAGCCTGCGTCAATCCGCAATTACAAACGAGATGATCGAAATCACCTCGGGAGCGCGTGCATTGAAGCTTAAAAAACTGAAATCAAGGCAAACAGCAAAAACCGAAGGGGGCAACGCCCAATGACAAACACAGCAGAAACAAAATCATCAAACTCCGCTCTGCCCAAGGGCGAAATTTCAGGCGTGAACGGTCCGGTTGTGGACGTTGCCTTTCAAAAAGACAGCCTGCCGAGAATCCGCGAGGCGTTATTTGTTGTAATTAACGGTAAAAAACGTGTTATGGAAGTTGCGCAGCATATCGGAGGCGGACTTGTCCGCTGCATCATGCTCGGACCTGCCGAAGGGCTTTACCGCGGGCTGGAAGTCTTCTCCACCGGTTCGCCGATTTCGGTTCCCGTCGGAGATGCAGTTCTCGGAAGGCTTTTCAATGTTCTCGGAGAATGCATGGACGGCGGAAAACCGCTGCCTGCCGAAACGGAACGAAGAAGCATTTACCGCCCTGCCCCGCCCTATGCCGAAAGACAGACAACCGAAGAAATTCTTGAAACCGGTATTAAGGTTATCGACCTGCTTGCTCCTTATGCAAAAGGCGGAAAAATCGGCCTTTTCGGCGGTGCGGGTGTCGGTAAAACGGTTCTGATTCAGGAACTGATTCACAATATTGCAACCGAACACGGAGGATATTCCGTGTTTACAGGTGTCGGCGAACGCAGTCGCGAAGGCAATGACCTTTGGACAGAAATGCATACCGGCGGCGTTATCGACAAAACCGCACTCGTGTTCGGGCAAATGAATGAAGCTCCGGGGGTGCGTATGCGCGTTGGCCTTACGGGGCTTACAATGGCAGAATACTTCCGTGATGTAAGTCATAAGGACGTGCTTCTTTTTATCGATAATATTTTTCGTTTTATACAAGCCGGCAGTGAGGTTTCAACTTTGCTCGGGCGTATGCCCTCCGCCGTCGGCTACCAGCCCACGCTTTCAAATGATTTGGGTGAGCTTGAAGAACGCATTGCTTCAACAAAAAACGGCTCCGTAACCTCGGTGCAGGCTATTTATGTTCCTGCGGATGATCTTACCGACCCCGCACCTGCAACGACATTCTCCCATCTTGATGCAACGACGGTTCTCAGCCGCCGTGTTGCGGAAATGGGTATCTACCCCGCCGTTGAACCGCTCGAATCCTCGTCGCGCATGCTCGAACCCGAAATCGTCGGTGAGGAACACTATCGCGTTGCCTGCCGTGTTCAGGAGATTCTTGAACACTATAAAGAACTTCAGGACATTATTGCTATTCTCGGCATGGACGAACTGAGCGATGAAGACAAGTTGACAGTGCGAAGAGCAAGAAAGATTCAGCGTTTTCTTTCCCAACCATTCAGCGTTGCGGAAAAGTTTACAGGTATTCCCGGAATTTATGTGCCGCTCAGTGAAACGATACGCAGCTTTGCCGCGATTGTTGACGGTGAAGCCGATGAATTTCCCGAAAGTGCCTTTTTCAATGTCGGCACCATTGATGATGTCCGTAAAAAAGCGCAGTCGCTTTCCGGCAAATGTGAAAAGACCGATGACGACACGGCAGCCGCAGAATAAAAACAGGAGGGCATGAATGGCCAAACCGTTTCAACTTGAAATTCTGACGCCCGAACGTGCATTTTACAGGGGCGAATGCATTTCGGTGATCGTGCCTGTCAGCGACGGAATGCTCGGAATAATGGCAAACCACACTCCGATGACCGCCGCAATCACCGACGGCGAAGTTGTTTTCACCTTGCCCGACGGCAGCAAAATCCCTTGCGCCGTGACACAGGGAATGATCGACGTTTCCGCCGCCCGTGTTCGGGTTCTTTGCGACTCCGCTTTGCACCCCGATGAAATCAATGCAGAGGCTGAACGTAAGCAAGCTGAAGCCGCCGCATTGAAGCTGCGCGAAAAACTCGGCCACCGTGACTATGTGCTTTCAAAACTGACCTTTGCCAAGGCCACAAACCATTTGCGCGTCAAGCAGCATAATTCCTGATAATGCTTCCCAAACAAATTTACCGTGCCGATTGCAAATCTCTGTTTCGGCACGGGCTTTTTAAAAGTCCGTCAATATATTGCGATATAAAATTTGCCGTCTATTGACTTTACTGTTTGCGCGTGCTAAAATCCATTTAAAAAGTGAATACAGCTCAAGTGCCTGAATTCAGCCTTTTTACGGTGAATTCGGGAGAATAGACAATCGGGTCAAAGTCCCGAACGGTACCGCCGCTGTTGGTGCGTAGGCAATGTTTTATTGATGCAAATCAGCCATTGGGAAACTGAGAAGGCAAAACATTCGCTGTTGAAGCACAAGTCAGAAGACCTGCTTGAGTCGGATCCTCCTTTGCTTATGCGGCTCACGAGTTATGAGGTTGGCGGATGTTTTTTTGTTGTGTAAACGGTGCAGCTTTGTTGCTGTGCCGTTTTTCTTATCTGCAATTCCGCTCACTCTGTCATGCTAAAAGCCGAACAAAAAAGATAGATATTGGAAAAAACAATGAATCACAGCATTAATCCCCGAAGCAATGCGGACGAGCGCAGTCAACTCGAAGATGAGTTTGCAAGACAGCACGCAAGTGATACTGACGAACAGCTTTTAAGCTATGTCGGCAGTATTGCAAGTAAGCTCGGCCGAAAACCCACAAAAGAAGAAACTATCGGTTATCGTTACATAAAGTCACGACTCGGCAATTGGCCCGGCATCATGGTCAAACTCGGGCTGCTTGAGCCGAAGTCGGTACGACGGGAACGCGTAAGACGATCAATAGCTGATAAACAGAAAGGCAGGAGTAAGAAGAATTGAAGCATTCAAGGTTATTTAAGTGCATCAGTCTGTTTCTTACGGCAATCATGCTTTTGGCATTGCTGTCAATGATTTTGTCGGCAAGCTTTGTTTTGCCCGAAAATCCGATAGCCAAAGCTTCCTCCTTTCCCGACAGCGAGCTTTCACACAACGGTTCAGGGAAAAACGAAACACCAACACCGACTCTGACTCCGACACCGGAGCAATCCGAAACACCGACGCCCGATGCTTCCGAAACGCCGACACCCGAAGCATCGGAGACTCCGACGCCCGATGTTTCCGAAACGCCGACGTTCGAACCGCCTGAAACAGCAACGCCAAATACATCGGACAATTCGAATCCAACCGACACGCCGACTCCGAGACCCACCAACGCGCCGACCCCGAAACCTACCAACGCTCCGACTCCGAGGCCTACCAACGCTCCGACTCCGAGACCGTCCAACGCGCCGACTCCGAGGCCAACCAACGCGCCGACTCCGAAACCCACCAGCGCGCCGACTCCGAGACCCACCAACGCGCCGACTCCGAGACCTACCAATGCACCGACGCCGAAACCAACCAACGCGCCGACTCCGAGACCAACCAATGCGCCGACTCAGAATCCGACCGACGATCCGACATCGAATCCGACCGTTCGACCGACTGATATGCTGTCATCTTCTCCCGAGCCCGGCGGCGATATTACTCCCGAACCCGGCGGAGCCATTACTCCCGAACCCGGCGGAGATGGCACTCCCGAACCCGGTGGAGACGGTACTCCCGAGCCGGGCGGAGAAATCACTCCCGAGCCGGGCGGTGAATACACTCCCGAACCCGAAGAACCCTATATTGCAACGGATCTTTACAGCGGAATATATACTCCTGCCGATATAGAAAATGACACGCTTGTTTTTTATGCATACCCTGCCGGGGGAGATAATCTTTCACTTAAAGTTTATATTAAAGGCCGTTACGACAACGTGAACAACGGTGAATTGCTTCACCCGGATGAGCAGAGTTATTTTCGTCCGGTGTTGTCGATAAACAATGAGTACATAATCACAATGTATCTCTATCGCGGAAGTGAACTTTGCGGCGGTGCTGTGCGCTTTTATATCACCTACCGCAATCAGCCTGCCGATGAAGACAATCCTGTTGTCGGTGAACATCCGCCGGTGATAACAACAAACCGCGACGGCGACGACAGTGTGATCACAAGCAGTCGTTTCCTACTCAGAGTTGCTGCACGCACTTGGGAAGGCAATGTTATATACGCAAACCATATCGTTGTTACCCTTGACGGTGTTGTTCAAACGAATCCGACCGGCAGCACGGTGTTTGAATATCACCTTGTGCTGACTCCGCCGAATGTCGGAGACGACATCGACCATGTTGTTACTATACTTGCATGGGATGATGAAGGGAACTCAACTTTCCGGAAACTCATTCTGCCCTATCATCGCGTCGGTGAAGGAGATGAAAACGGAAGCATCCATATTTCAATAGATGCAACCACCCTCGGGCTCGGCATCATTATTGATGATGATTATACCGTTCATGAAGGCGAAAACGCTGCCGAAGTGCTGCTGCGCCTGTTTGAGGACTATGGCATTGAAGCGCAATTCAGCGGAACACCGAGGCTGAATTTCTATCTGCGGCGCATCGTGTGGGGCGATATTGCATACAGCGTTGAGATTCCTCCGGAACTCTGGGAGCTGATACTCCGTGACGGCATAACTCTTACGGATCAGCACGACCGAGACAGCATCGGAGAATTCGACTTCACGCGGTGTTCCGGTTGGATGTACTGTATAAACGGCATGTACCCGGGAATCGGACTATCCGAATACTACCCAATCAACGGTGACGAGCTCTGTCTGCGGTTTACACTTGCTCTCGGCAAGGATATCGGCGGATATGACGCAACCGGTTCCGGCGGCTCCGAAGGCTCACTTTCAAGTTACTGCGGGCTTTGGATTGACGGAGGATTCATTCAGCTTGAGCACGATTATGAAATCATTCAGCGTGTCGAACCCACTGACGATGAGGATGGTTTCATTGAGTACCGCTGCTCAAAATGCCATGACATTTACCGCGAAGTGCTTCCCGCAGGAAGTCCCGGCCAAAGCGCATTCATTCTTTCGCATACGCTTGTGCCGCAAATCTGCATCGGTACTGCGGGCTCACCCGAAAATTCCGGTTTAAAAAGAAAGGCGATAAATAATGACATTAAAGATTAAATCAATTCTGAGCCTGCTGCTTGCGTTTTTGCTCACATTTGCAGCATGCAGTGCAGCTCCGCATAAAGAACGAGTACAGCCTCCCATGTCCGAACGCATTCTTCAGATTGCGCAGGGCATGAAGAAACTTGCAGGAGTTGAAGAAGGCGACTGTCTGCTTAATGCGTCGGATGAATTCCCTGCCGGTTCTTCCGTTTGCGACTGGGCAGCCTTGGCATGCGCTGTCGGCGGTGCGGAGGATAGCTATACAGCCTACCTGCACGCGCTTGAAGCTTATGTAAAAAATAAACTCGGCGAAGATTCATCCCTCGGCAGAGCAACCGACTACCACCGAATTGCTCTTACGGTGCTCGCACTTGGCGGTGACCCGGCAGCATTTTCGGAGGATAAAAACGGAGAACCGGTGAATCTTATTGAGTTCGGAACCTACAACTACCCCGGCGAACTCGGCGCGCAAGGACTGAACGCATACATTTTTGCACTGATAACCCTTGATTCCGAAAGTTATACGGTTCCTGACGGAAGCAGGTATACCCGAACGGGCATCATTAAAGAAATTCTTGCTGCCGAAGAACCCGACGGAGGCTTCGGACTCGACAAAGGTACATTTGACATTGATATAACCGCAATGGCACTTCAAGCTCTTGCCCCGTACTACGGCAGCCAAAACGCGCTTTCCGTCGGTATATCCCCCGGCGAGATCTCCCGCACTGTTGACCGTGCATTGGCACGGCTTGCCTCTGTAATGAAAGAAAACTGCACATTCTGCTCGTATGGTGCAGAAAACACCGAGTCGACAGCTCAGGTTATTATTGCACTCTGTTCACTTGGTATCGACCCACGCACCGATGAACGTTTCATGCGCGGCGGTAAAAACATTGTTGACGGAATGCAGAGTTTTCTTCTCCCCGGCAGCGTGTACAGGCACTCTGCGAACGATTCGGAAGGAAACCTTATGTCCACGGAGCAGGCAATGCTTGCGCATATCGCACTGTACAAAGCGGACAATAAGCTCGGCAGGCTGTATGTTTTTTCAAAGTCTAAAGCCTGATATTGCCTGCACGACGAAAATATTAATTAATGCTAAACGGTGATTACAAATGCTGACAGACAACATTAAATCTGAAATCAAAAAAGTTATCGTCGGAAAAGACGAAATTATCGAAAAGGTTTTGACTGCAATTCTTGCACAGGGACACATACTGCTGGAAGATGTTCCCGGCGTTGGAAAAACAAGCCTTGCACTTGCTTTTTCAAAGGCACTCGGACTTGACTGCAAACGCATTCAGTTCACACCGGACACAATGCCTTCCGATGTGACAGGCTTTTCGGTTTTCGAAAAAACAAATTCCGACTTTGTGTATAAGCCCGGAGCGGTTATGACAAATCTTCTTGTTGCAGATGAAATCAACCGCACCTCAAGCAAAACCCAATCCGCTCTGCTTGAAGCGATGGAGGAAGGAAAAGTTACAGTTGACGGAACAACCCATAAACTTCCGTCCCCGTTCATCGTTCTTGCAACCGAAAATCCGATCGGGTCGGCAGGAACGCAGCTGCTGCCCGTTTCTCAGCTGGACAGGTTCATGTTCAAACTTAGCATGGGTTATCCCGATATTAAAAGTCAAGTTGAAATACTGCGGGACAGACACCGTTCCGACCCGCTTGACGATGTAAAAGCCGTATGCTCAGCCAATGAACTGGTGCAAACAATCGACGTTGTTCGACAAACATTCATATGCGATGAAGTTTACGAATACATAGCCGAACTTGCCGAGCAGACGCGGCATCACGAATCGGTTCAGTTCGGAATCAGCCCCCGCGGTGCGTTGGCGGTGAGCCGTGCCGCAAAAGCATATGCTTATCTTTCCCGCCGTGACTATGTTACGGCGGACGATGTTGCCGCAGTTTTCCGCGATGTATGTGCACACAGACTTGTTCTGAACACAAAAGCGCGAATGCGCGGGTATACCGAAACGGATGTTGCCGATGAAATTGTTTCCGAACACAAAAAACCGGGAGTTAAGGATTTTAAACGCAGATGAAGCATAACCCCAAACCCGAAGAAAAGAAAGCAGCGGGGATCGATGATGATTTTGCAGTAAAAAAAGATTTTGCGCAAAGCTGCACACTGCGGCGCATTGCAGCTGCGGTTCTGTATCTGTCGATTCTTTTCTGCTGCTCAATCACCGCATTAAAGCTTCCGTCACTTGCTGTTTTGTTCCCGCTTGCAGCAGTGCTGCTTATTCCCCCGCTTTGCTTTGCGTTCAACTGTTTCGCCGCTTCGAAAGTTGAATTTGCCGTTAAAGCTTCTTCCTCCTGTCCCCGCGGGGAAAGCTGCCATTGCGAGATCGTTCTTCGCAATGACAGTATCATTCCGCTGCCGTTCGTGCGCTGTACTCTGATTTTGCTAAACAAGCTTAACGGAGAAAACCGCATTTCGGTCATTCGTTGCAGCGTCCCTGCACTTTCGGAAAGCCGAACCGGGTTTTCTGTAAAATCGATGCATTGCGGCAGCGTTTCACCGCAGATCCTGCGAACAGAGCTTACCGATTGCTTCGGACTGTTTTTTAAAAGAATACGCAGCAGATCTTCCCTGCGAACGGATGCAAAATGCTTATTTATGCCGACAGTGTTCGATATTGACGCCATCAGAAACGATGCATTCTCTCATGATGTAGACAGCAGCGATTATGCACCCGGCAAACGCGGTTCGGATCATTCCGAAGTTTTTCAACTCCGTCCGTACGAACAGGGTGATTCTTTAAAGCAGGTGCATTGGAAGGCCTCCTGTAAATTCGATGACCTCATCGTGCGCGACGCAAGCTTTCCGATAGTACGTTCACTGCTTATCTGCATGGACGTATCCGGATGTACAGCCGCTGAATGCGATGCAATCAGTGACGTTGCAGTCTCTGTCTGTTCCGCACTGTCGGACTCCGGAACCGTATTTACAATTGCACGCCCGCAATGCGGCCAAATTGAGTTTATCGACGTGAATGCTTCCGATGAGCTTCCCTCTGCGGCCGAATGGCTTATCGAATGCGAACCCTCGGAAAGTGCCTTCGCAGCATATGTCAGGGAACGCGGCGCCTGCGGATACGGAAAAATCGTGTTTATCGGCAAAGAGTTCTCAGACTCTGCTGCGGAGTTTTGCGCCGGTGCAAACACAAAGCGGCTTCTCTGCCGTGCGGGCGACAACGGTACGTTTACGGCATTCTCTTCAGACAATTATGCTGAAGAACTGTCCGATGTTGACCTTTAAACCGGTTTCGTATTATAAAATTTGTGGTTGAGTTGAATGATTAAAAGAGAAAAAAGAGACGAATTGCATATTGAGCAGTCCAAAAGCGCATGTTGTCAAAGCTTCTGGGATTTTTCCAGAGCATTGCTCTGTTCGGTTATGTTCACACTCGGCTTCAACATCCTGCTGTTTTCGATTTTTAAGTCGCTGAGCGTTTCGGCGTTTACGGTTACCGTGTTTGAAGCTCCGATAATCTGCGTGCTCATACTTCTTTTTCGCGGAAAGAGGGGAACCGTTGCAGTGTCTTTATACTGTGCCGCAGTTTTCCTGTTTTCCATACTCTTTTTTGGGAGCATACGCAGCGGACTTGATGCACTCACTAATGACTGCATTGCGCTTTTAATAAAGCTGACAGGAAAAATTCATCTCGATGTGCAATCCGAACCTGCCGATACATTGCCGTTCCTTATTCTGCTTTGCAGCATTATTTCGGCAGCATCAGCCAAACTGTTTTCTGCCGGAAGACGCATTGCTGCATACGCAGTTATTCTGTTCGGCACGGTACTTTCCGCAAGCGGCATTGCACAATCACCTGTCGGTGCGGTTTTAATAATTGCAAGCGGAATAACACATCTTGCTGCGGGAAGTCTCTCCGTTCCGCATTTTCAAAAAAAGGGCGCAAAGCTCACTTGTGCCGTCGTTCCGCTGCTTCTTGCTTCGGCAGTCTTACTGGGTTCTCTGCCCATGCGCAGTTTTTGTTCGGACAGCAGGCTGAATGCACTCAACAGCAGCCTCGGTGTTTGGCTGCACCGTGCGGTTTACGATGAAACAACAAATTCAATGCCCGAGGGACGGCTCTCTCCCCTTCGCGCACGCAATACTTCCGAAACCCCCGCAATTGCTGTAACATCTGAAACAATACAAAGCGGTTATTTTCGTGGAATGGTCGGAGAAGTTTACACCGGAACGAGCTGGGAATCGCTGCCGAACAAAGAACTTGCGAAATACAACGACTTGTTCTACTGGCTTCATTCCGACGGTTTTTTTGCCCAATCTCAATTGAGTTCCGCAGCAGCCGCTGTTGAAGCTGACGGCGGAAATGCATGCGCAAAAAGCAAAGTTGATATTGAACTGATTTCAGCATGCAGACGTTATCTGTATCTTCCGTATAATGCTGCTGCGGGAAAGCTTCTTGATGAAGACCGCATCGGAGATTCCGCATGTATTCGAAAGAACAATACCGGAAGAGTTTTCAGCGTTGAATGCAGCTCCGTTCCGAGTGCGCCTCAGCTCCGTGGAATGCTGAAGGATACAAACGGGGATTCCGTTGAAAAGTACTTGTCCGACGAACGCGCCTATGCTCAGTTTGTGTATGAAACAAGTTTGCTTCTTACTCCCGAAGCAACTGCTGCAATGGCCGAAATTTTCGGCGAAGCCCCGCCTGCGCTTGCCCTTTCGGATATTCTGCCGCTCGTTTTAAGCGCGCTGAAGGAAAACATTACCTATGATGAAACGGTCAAAACCGACTGCGGAACGAATGATTTTGCCGCATACGTTCTTCAGGTCGGTAAACGCGGATACAGCGTTCACTATGCAGCATGTGCTGCCGTTATGCTGAGATATTTCGGCGTTCCGTCAAGGTATGTCGAAGGCTATTATATCAATGCCGAAACAGCTGCTGCACGGAGTGTTTCGGGGCGTGTTGTTCTGACCGAAGCGGATGCACATGCATGGGCTGAATACTATCTCGACGGTATCGGATGGATCCCGTTTGAAACAACTCCGGGTTTTGAAGGAAGTGATTCGGCTTTTTCCGGTAATGACATAAGGACTGACGATTCATCGGATCCTTCCGATAACACCGAAGCTCCGAACGAACCGGATTCTTCAGGCGACAGGGAGGATACTTATCAGAATGATAACCTTCCCGATATCCGCCTCGCGCGTCCGCAAAAGAATCTGAACAGAATTAACAGTACAAAGCTTGCAAAAGCACTGATTTTGGCATTCCTTCCGATTCTGCTTCTGCTCACAGCGGCTCTGATTGTTTTTCTTGCAGTACGCCGCATCCGATTTCGACGAGCGTTCAAAAAAATGCTCAATGCCGAACCGAACGAAGCCATTGCACTTATGTTCGGCTACCTGAACATGTTCATGGCTGCATGCGGACTTGATATCAGCAAAATTGATTCCCGCTATTCCGAGCTCAACGCTGAAGCCGTGTTCAGCAACCATAAAATGACTGCTGAGCAAAAAGAAGATATGCAGACGTATATTGAATCAGAGGTTGACAAATACAGGAGTTCGCGCTCATTCTTCGGACGGCTGCGCGACAGATATATCGCCTGTGTTTATATATAAGTAAGAGCTGTATTCAATTCAGCTTATTACTAAATCATAAGGAGGTTTTTTAATGAAAAGAACAACACGACTCATTGCTGCAATGCTCTGCATCATGTTGGCATTCGGGTGCCTTGCCCCCGCATCCGCCGCTGCCGCAAAGCTGCTGCAAACCGGCGGAAGCTTTTATCTCACCGCTTCCACCGCAACTGCCACGATAATCGAACCCGTTCGGGTCGATTACGCTCACGGGCAAACTGTTAAAGAAGCTCTTCAAGGAGATCTGCAATTACGATCTGCAGCTTCCGATCC
>ERZ772875.1495-NODE-1495-length-21151-cov-5.275455_pt1 | contig 21151 bp, 17 predicted proteins | sample MGYA00580585_ERZ772875 | MGnify/ENA primary metagenome ERZ772875 (study PRJEB29015, sample SAMEA2737736) | human gut metagenome | biome: human gut; feature: human-associated habitat; material: faeces | place: China | collected 2012 ... | reverse complement strand
GTTGCGGGCGGCATCGGCTCGGGTATTAACATGGAAAATGCCGTGCGCATCGGCATGCTGCCGGACATTGACCGCGAGCTCTTTACGTATCTCGGCAACACGTCGCTTGCCGGTGCGTACGCGATGGTGCGTTCGGAAAACGCGAACCAGAAGGTGGACGAAATCGCGTCCAATATGACCTATATGGAGCTTTCGACGAACCCGCGGTACATGGACGAATTCGTCGCGGCCTGCTTCCTGCCGCATACGAACCGCGAGCTGTTCCCGTCGAGCGTGCAGGAGTGATGGTATGGCAGAGCTGAACAAAAAGGACGTACAGAACAATAAGGAAGAGGTTCCGTTTGCGCACTATGAGGCGCGCTTCCGCGAACTGGACCCCGAGGAGGCGGCACAGCGCTGCGGCGTGAAGTTTGAAAACGGCGCGTTTACGGTGACGCTACTGGGGGACGAATACGTCATCACATGGCCGGAGTATACCATTTCCGCCGACAATCCCAGAGCCTTCGCGCGCAAGAATATCCCCGCGCAGACGTTCCTGCTTCGCTATCTTCTCGAGGGCAAGAAGGCAGGTCCGTGGCTAAGCTTCAAGACCTTCCGCGAAATGCCGTGGGGCGAGCTCTACATCAGCCCCTATACCGGGCGTGTTCTGACAAGAGCCGCGTTTACGTTTGGCACGCGCGTCGGAAAGTTTGCCGCAGCCTGCGAGGAGATGGGCGGCGCGCGAGTCGAGCACGGGGACGCGGGGTATGAGTTTGAGCTCCTGCCGGGCTACCGGATGCAGATCATGGTCTACGCCGGGGACGACGAGTTCCCGCCCAGCAGCCAGGTGCTTTATTCTGACAACTTCGAGACCGGATTTTCCGCCGAAGATCGCGTGGTCGCGGGCGATATCCTGATTTCCAGCATCAAAAACTATTTCTGAGGTATTGAAAATGAGCTTTGTATATAAGGGCCTGAGCGCAAATTTTGAAAAGCTGACTGTAACAGATCACGAGCTCGAGCGGCAGCTGGTAAGGCTCCAGCAGCAGACCCCGCGCGCCGTTCCGGTCACCGATCGGGCGGCCAAGCTGGGAGACGAGGTCGTGCTCGACTACGCGGGCTTTGTCGACGGCAAGCAGTTTGAGGGCGGCACGGCCAAGGAGCAGGTCCTGACCCTTGGCAGCGGCATGTTCATCCCCGGCTTTGAGACGCAGCTCGTGGGCGCGGAAAAAGGTGCGGACGTGCTCGTCACCGTGACGTTCCCGGAGGACTACCGCGCGACCGAGCTTGCTGGAAAGCCCGCCGAATTCAAATGTCATGTTCTGGAGATTCGCGAGAAAACGCCGTATGAGCTTGACGATGTGTTCGCCAAAGAGGTCGGCGGGTGCGAAACGCTCGCGGAGATGAAGGAAAAGCTTCGTCAGAGCTTACAGGCGTACTATGATGACCGCGCCGAGATGGAGGTGCAGGACAGCCTCATGCGGCAGGCCGCCGCGACGCTCGACTATACGCCGACGGATAAGGAGCTGGAAGCCGGCATCGACGCGCAGGTGGAGTTACTCAAGGCACAGCTGGCGCAGAAGGGCCTGACGTTAGACGCGTATCTGCAATTTACCGGCCAAACCGAGCAGAAGCTCCGCGAGGACGCAAAGCCGGAAGCAATCAACAGCCTCCGCATCCAGAAGGCCGCCGACCGCATCGCCCTGCTCGAGGGCATTGCTGCGACCGATGAGGACTACGCAAACGAGCTTGCCGCCATCTGCCGCCAGAACCGCATGACGATGGAGCAGCTGCGGCCGCACATCAACGCGCAGTTTGAAGGAAGCGTTCGCGATAACATTCGCATGCAGAAGGCCATCGCATTTGTCCGGGCGAACGCGCGTGTGACGGTGGTTGACGCGCCCGCCTCGAAGGACTGATTCCGGCAGCGAGGATCTTCGGGATCTCCTAAAATTAGGATATTCCATGCGCGAAATATCTCCTAGCAATTCAGACAATATTTCCACGTAACCAGGAATGCAATTTGTATAAAAGCACCTGAGAGCCATATCGGCCCTCAGGTGCTTTATATCATATGTGACATATCGCACAAAGAAAAGCGGCCGTTTCCGTGCAAAGCTACAAAACGTTTTTTAGGTATTGACTTCCAAAATAGATAGTGTTATTCTAAGAACGAACCGATAAAAAAGTATCGATTCCGCACGGCGCTGTTGGCTGCGGAAGAAGGGATGCACGGCGCTGAAGCAATTCTTTCCCGGGGGGAGTGAAGGCCCCGGAAGAACAAGGAGGAAATATCCATGGCAATCGAATTTAAGGATGGCAAGTACGTTGACCCCCAGACCGGTCGAGTCACGCTGGACCCGACCATGTACAAGGACTGGCAGATCGCTGAAGAAGCAGAAAAGAATCTGCCCTCTGTGGATTACTTCCGCGAGAAGCTCGGCCTGCTGCCCGAAGAGATCATTCCCTACGGCAAGACCCCGAAGATCGACTTTATCAAGGTCATGAACCGTCTGAAGGATAAGCCCGACGGCAAGTTCATCGAAGTTACCGCCATCACCCCGACCCCGTTCGGCGAGGGCAAGTCCACCGTCTCCCTGGGCCTGATCGAAGGCCTCGGCAAGCTGGGCCTGAACGTCGGCGGCGCGCTTCGTCAGCCCTCCGGCGGCCCGACGATGAACGTCAAGGGCACTGCGGCCGGCGGCGGCAACGCCCTTCTGATGCCGATGACCGAGTTCTCTCTCGGCCTGACCGGCGATATCAACGATATCATGAACGCGCACAACCTGGCGATGGTCGCTCTGAACGCGCGTATGCAGCACGAGCGCAACAACAACGACGAGTGGCTGGCCAGCAAGGGTCTGAAGCGTCTGGATATCGACCCCAAGCGTGTGGAGATGGGCTGGGTCCTGGACTTCTGCGCACAGGGTCTTCGCAATATCATCATGGGCATCGGCGGCCGTCTGGACGGCTACCTGATGGAGTCCAAGTTCGGCATCGCTGTCGGCTCCGAGCTGATGGCTATCCTCGCTGTCGCCCGCGATCTGAAGGATCTGCGTGAGCGTATCGGCAAGATCGTTGTTGCCTACTCCAAGAGCGGCGACCCCGTCACCTGCGAGGACCTCGAGGTTGCCGGCGCCATGACCGCATGGATGCGCAACACCATCAACCCCACCATGTGCTACACGGTCGAGCATCAGCCCGTTCTGGTCCATGCAGGCCCGTTCGCAAACATCGCCATCGGCCAGTCCTCTGTTATCGCTGACCGTCTGGCCCTGAAGCTCTTCGATTACCATGTCACCGAGTCCGGCTTCGCTGCCGACATCGGCTTCGAGAAGTTCTGGAACGTCAAGACCCGTCTTTCCGGTCTGACCCCGAACGTCTCCGTTCTGGTTGCAACCGTCCGCGCGCTCAAGATGCACGGCGGCGGCCCGAAGGTCACCCCGGGCGCTCCCCTTGCCAAGGAATACACCGAGGAGAACCTCGAGCTTCTGGAAAAGGGCACCTGCAACCTGTTCCACCATGTGAACACCATCAAGAAGTCCGGCATCAATCCGGTCGTCTGCATCAACCGCTTCTACACCGACACCGACGCGGAGATCGCGCTCCTGAAGAAGCTCTGCGCCGAGCACGGCGTCCGCTGCGCCGAGTCCAACCACTGGCGCTTCGGCGGTGAAGGCGCGATCGAGCTGGCAAAGACCGTTGTCGAGGCTTGCGAAGATCCCGTCAGCGTCAAGTTCCTATACGACCTCGAAATGCCGCTGCGTCAGCGCGTCGAGCTGATCGCGAAGGAAGTCTACGGTGCAGACGGCGTCGAATGGGCACCTCTGGCTGTCCAGAAGGCAGAGCGCTTCGAGTCCGACCCGAAGTACAAGGATTACTGCACGATGATGGTCAAGACCCACCTGTCCCTGTCCGACGACCCCACCAAGAAGGGCGAACCCAAAGGCTGGAAGCTCAAGGTCCGCGACATTCTGGAATACGGCGGCGCGAAGTTCCTCTGCCCGATGGCTGGCACCATCTCCATGATGCCCGGCACGGCTGCCAACCCCGCCTATCGCCGCGTCGACGTCGACACCGAGACCGGCAAGGTTTCCGGCCTTTTCTAAGAGAGAACCGAGCTACATACGCAAACCCAACCGGGAGGCGGCGGATATCCGCCGCCTCTCTTTACGAATAAGGAGAAACATCCATGGATATGACGACAAAATCCTGCCGTGAGTTTGTCACGGTTCTGGCTTCCAACGAGCCCGCACCCGGCGGCGGCGGTGCGTCCGCGCTGGTGGCTGCGCTTGGAACGGCGCTCGGCAATATGGTGGGCTCGCTCACCGTCGGCAAGAAGAAATATGCCGATGTCGAAGAAGAGATCAAAGCGCTCATGAAGGAGTGCGACGACCTTCAGACCCAGCTTCTCGATCAGGTCCCCGCCGATGCGGAGGGCTTTGTGCCGCTGGCGAAGGCCTATGGCATTCCCAAGGACGATCCCAGCCGCCCGGAGATCATGGAGAAGGCGACCATCACAGCCTGCCAGGTCCCGATGCACATCATGGAGCTGTGCTGCAAGTCTTTAGACGCAATCAAGATCTTTGCCGACAAGGGCTCTCGTCTCGCGGTTTCCGACGCGGGCTGCGGCGCTGTGATCGTGAAGTCTGCGCTGCAGGCGGCTTCCTTAAACGTCTTCATCAACACCAAGACGCTCCAGAACCGCGCTGTTGCGGAGGAAATGAACGCAAAGTGCCTCGGCATGCTCGATACCTACGGCAAGCTGGCCGACGAAATTTTTGAGACCGTGAAGGCCGGATTCTTTAAATAAGGAAGGAAGAACGAAACAATGGCAAAATTACTGCTTGGCAAAGAAGTTACCGCTGCGATGAACGAAAAGCTTCAGGCGCGCGTTGCGGCTCTGAAGGAAAAGGGCGTTTCCCCGAAGCTGGCCATCGTCCGCTGCGGCGAGAACCCCTCCGACCTGTCCTATGAAAAGGGCGCAACCGCGAGAGCTGAGCTCATTGGCGTCGAGGTCCAGAAGTTCGTTCTGCCCGAGGACGTTTCGAAGGAAGACCTGATTGCGCAGATCGAAGCGATCAACGCTGATAGATCCATCCATGGCTGCCTGATGTTCCGTCCGCTTCCCAAGCACCTCAAGGCCGACCAGGACGAGATCTGCAACCATCTGGCCGCTGCGAAGGACGTCGACTGCATGACGGATCTCTCGAATGCGGGTGTGTTTACCGGCAAGAAGCTCGGCTTTGCCCCCTGCACGCCGCAGGCCTGCATGGAAATTCTTGACTACTACGGTATCGACTGCAAGGGCAAGAACGCTGTCGTCATCGGCCGCTCTCTCGTCGTCGGCAAGCCTGCCGCGATGATGCTCATGGCCAAGAACGCGACTGTCACCGTCTGCCACACCAAAACCGTTGACGTGGCCGGTATCGCGCGCAAGGCAGACATTCTCGTCTCCGCTGCCGGCGTTCTGAACAGCCTCACGAAGGACTATGTCTCCGAAGGCCAGATCGTCATTGACGTCTCCATCAACTGGGATCCTGAGAAGGTCAATGCCAAGGGCGGAAAGGGCGCCATTGCGGGCGACGCAGTCTTCTCCGAGGTCGAGCCGATCGTCGGCGCGATCACCCCGGTTCCCGGCGGCGTGGGCTCCGTCACAACGTCCGTTCTGATCGGCCATGTGGTCGAAGCTGCCGAGCGTACGCTGTAAGATCAAGATAGCGTTTCTGCCGCCGGACGTCTTTTCCGGCGGCAGTATTTCTCAAAGAGAGGGAATGATTGCATGAAAGAAAAGTTTAAGCTGCCGGAGCAGGCGATCCGCCTCTGGTTCTGGCTGTTTGCCGCACTGTGCCTGATTGCGGCAGTGATCATGCCGGACCGTGGGCAGATGGTCGAGGGAATGCTGCGGCTTTGCACGCTGCCGTATCAGTCAGCCAACAGCTATTTTGACGCGTCGGGCGGCGGCTTTGCCGGGACGTTCCTGAACGCGGCAGTTGTCTGCGCCATCTGCGCAGCCATTTATTCGCTTCCCGGCAGCAAGCCGGACGGCGTTTCGGTGCTGGCGTTTTTCCTGACGGCGGGCTTCTGCTTCTGGGGCATTACGGTGCTCAATATCTGGTTCTGCTTTGCGGGCGTGCTGCTGGCATGTCTTGTGCGGAAGGTGAACCCCTGCACGCAGGGAAATGTCTTCCTGTTTTCCACCGGCATTGCGCCCCTGATGACCGACCTTCTCGTCCGCTACCCGGGTGCGGATGCGCATGGCGTGACGTTTTTCGGCGCGGCTTTGACGCTGGCGGTCTGCTTTGCCATTGGCCTTGTCCTGCCGGCAGGGTTGACGCACAGCCCGAAGGTACACAAGGGGTATGATCTCTACTCTGCTGCGGTTCCGATGGGACTTCTGGCCTTTTTCCTGCGCGCGGTGCTCTATCGGGTGCTGGGCGGAACGCTTCCGGACGGCGCGGGCGTCGGCGCGGGCGACGGGAACTGGACGGTCGCGAACCTGTTCTGCTTTGCGGCCTTCGCGCTGGCGCTGGTGCTGGGACTGCTGCTCGGCGGCAGCTTCAAGCAGTACGGCGCGCTTCTGAAGGATACGGGCGTCGGCGCGGATTACGGCGCAAAATACGGCGCAGGCACGGCGATTCTGAACTTTGCCGTCTATGGCCTTTTCATTGTGCTGTACTATAATCTGATTGGCGCAAAATGGAACGCGGCGACGCTTGGGTGCGTGCTGTGCATGGTCTGCTGCTGCTTCAAGGGAAGCCATCCGGCGAATGTCTGGCCGATCATGGTGGGCTATGTCGCGGCGTCGTTTTTGACAAAGGCGCTCTGCGCGGCGCTTGGCACCGATTTTACAACTGCCATCAACGCGCAGGCGATCGTCATCGGTCTGTGCTTTGCAAACGGCCTGAGCCCGGTCGCGGGAAATTACGGCTGGCTTGCCGGTATCGTGTTTGCCATGCTCCACTACGGCCTTGTCACAAGCGTACCGTTCACCCACGGCGGATTCCTGCTGTATAACGGCGGCTTTACGGCAGGCCTGATCTGCACGCTGTTCATCCCTGTGATGGAAGTCTTCTTTCGCACAAAGCAGGAAAAAAGCGAGCTGAAGGCCCAGAAGTAACCGGGAGAAAGCAGGCATTACAAAAGGAGGCTGTCCCATGCACTACTGCGATAATTGTCATCTGGTCTGCGAAGGGCCAGTGTGCCCCTATTGCGGCAAAGCGCACCTGCGCGCGCCGGAAAACAGCGACTACTGCTATCTTGCGACGATGGTCTCCCCGTGGGGTGAGGCAATGCAGGAGCTTTTGACGGACGCGCAGATCCCGTGCCTCACCCGGCAGGCCAGAAGCGTTCTGTATTCTGTGGCGTTTGGTCAGACGCACGCGGAGCTGGAGCTTTTTGTGCCGTTTGCGCATCTCGAGCAGGCGGCGAGTCTGCAAAAGAGCCTTCTGACAAGCGAACTGACCGAGTAGGACACCCCGGAAAACCCCCAATAACAGCCATCGCGCCGCAGCCCGGACATGGACTGCGGCGCGATTTTCTATTTAGGAGGATGAATTTGCTTGCTTTGGAAGGAAGCTTTGCGGCTCAGTCGGCGAAGAGAGGCGTCGAGAGATAGCGGTCGCCGGTATCGGGCAGCAGGACGACGATGGTTTTGCCCTCGTTCTCCGGACGCTTGGCAAGCTCAATGGCGGCCCAGATGGCAGCGCCGGAGGAAATGCCGACGAGAACGCCCTCGCGGCGGCCAAACTCCTTGCCGGTTTTGAATGCGTCGTCGTTGTCGACGGCGATGATCTCGTCGTAGACCTTCGTGTCGAGAACCTCGGGGACAAAGCCCGCGCCGATGCCCTGAATTTTGTGAGGGCCTGCAACGCCGGTGGACAGGACCGCCGAGGTCTTGGGCTCCACGGCCACAACCTTCACGTTCGGGTTCTTTGATTTCAGGAACTTGCCCGTTCCGGTGATGGTGCCGCCGGTGCCGACGCCTGCGACGAAAATATCGACCTTGCCGTCAGTGTCGGCCCAGATTTCGGGGCCGGTCGTCTCAAAATGCGCCTTGGGGTTCGCGGGGTTCACAAACTGGCCGGGGACAAAGCTGTTCGGAATTTCCTTTGCAAGCTCGTCTGCCTTTGCGATCGCGCCCTTCATGCCCTTCGCGCCCTCGGTAAGCACCAGCTCCGCACCGTAGGCCTTCATCAGCTGGCGGCGCTCGACGGACATGGTCTCCGGCATGACGATAATAATGCGGTATCCGCGCGCGGCAGCGACGGAGGCAAGACCGATGCCCGTGTTGCCGGAGGTCGGCTCAATGATGACCGAGCCCTTCTTCAGAAGACCCTTCTGCTCTGCGTCGTCGATCATCGCCTTGGCGATGCGGTCTTTGACCGAGCCCGCGGGATTGAGGTATTCGAGCTTGGCGAGGATGGCGGCCTTGAGGCCATAGGCCTCTTCCAGATGTGTGAGCTCCAGCAGAGGGGTGTTGCCAATGAGCTGATCGGCGGAAGTATAGATGTTCGACATATCAAAAATCTCCTTTTCAGACAAATATTCAAAATTCAGATTGTTTTTAGCGGAATCATCGTTTCCGGCCAGCGGCGACATCGCGCGTGCTGGGCGGCAGGAGAAAGAAGCTTTGTCATGCAGCATCCCGGCCTTCTGCTATTTATACCACCTACTTGGTAGGTTGGTATAGTTATAGCACGGCGCGCGCCATCTGTCAAGCAAATTCTGAAATTTTTTCCTGCCTTCTATTCGGCCCTCCGGCCGCCGAGCGCGAAAAAGCCCCGCCTTGCGAGAAATATCGCAGAGCGGGCGCTTGCATTTTTGCACAATGTATCAAAAAAGTTCGTAGGGGCGGACGCCTCTGTCCGCCCGCAGAAAATCCGGTTTTTTCGAAAATCTATGGCGAATTCGTAACTTCCAAAGGGCGGAAAGCCGCGTCCACCCCTACGCAAATTTGGAGGATTTTCGTGTATCCCGTAGGTAAGCCTGAAAAATCAGTCGGCAGGCTCCGGGGTTAAGCGTTCTGCAAGTGTCCTCATGCTCTTTGCAAACGCGTCGGGATCGAGGCCTGCGTATTGCACGACGGCGCAGCGTTCTGCATCTACGGGGGCCTCGCGCAGGTAAAACTCCGACAGAAGCGGCGCGGACAGTCCCGCCTCCCGGAGCGTTTCCGCGAGCAAATTTCCGCGCTCCTTCGTGTGGAACGCCAGCAGGAAATGAAGTCCCGCGACGGCCTGCTTTGCCTCGCAGAGCCCAGCCAGCTCCGGCTGCGAGAGAATGTCCAGCAGCGCCTGAAGCCGCGCCTTATAGTGCTTTCTCATCCGCGAGACATGCCGCTCAAAGTAGCCGCCGTCTAAAAATCTTGTCAGCGTCAGCTGCTCGAAAGACGGCACGGCGCAGCTGTAAAAGCCCATCGTCTCCTGCCAGATGGGAAGCAACGCCTGCGGCAGGATCATATAGCTGATGCGAAGCGCGGGCGCGATGGTTTTGGAAAACGTGTTGAGGTAGATGACCCGGCCTCTTGTGTCCAGGCTCTGGAGCGTCGGAACCGGCCGCCCTGAGAAGCGGAACTCCGAGTCATAATCGTCTTCGATCAGGAACCGGCCATCTGCGCGCTCCATCCACGCGAGAAGCTCCTGCCGCCGCGTGATCGGCATGACCGTTCCCGTCGGGTACTGATGCGACGGCGAAAGGTGCACGATCTGCGCGCCGCTTTCTTCCAGTTCTTCCACGCGCACGCCGCTTTCGTCCATCGATATCGGCACGACCTCCGCGCCGCTTTTTTTGTAGACCTGCGCAAGCGTCCGGTGGCACGGGTCCTCGATCGCAAAGCGTCGGTTCCTACCTAGAAACTGCACGAGAAGCGCGTAAAAATACTCCGTGCCCGCGCCGATGACAATCTGCTCCGGCTGGACCACAAGCCCTCGCTGCCGCGCAAGCTCCCCCGCAATAGCCTGCCGCAGGGGAGAAAGGCCGCCGTTTGGAACCGGCTGGAGGAGATACTGACCCTCATCCAGAATGACGCTTCGCATCAGCTTTGCCCACACGGAAAACGGAAACAGCTCTGCTGCGGCACTCTGCGCGATTTCCGGCTCCTGCGCCTTTTCCGGCAAACTTGCGGGACAGACAGGCGGCTGCGCCAGAAGCGGCATATGTGCCACAAAATAGCCCGAGCGCTCGCGCGATGTAAGGTACCCTTCGTCCAGCAGCTGCGCGTAGGCCGTCTCGACGGTGATCTTGCTGAGGCTCAGGTGCTCGGCCAGCGCCCGCTTCGAGGGAAGCTTCTCCCCGCCGGGGAGCAGGCCGGATAAAATGTCTGCGCGGATGGCTTCGTAGAGCTGGGCGTAGAGCGGTGTCTTGCTGCGCGGGGAAAGCTCGTAGGTTCGGATCATGGCGGCCTCCGATCTGGCCTTGTAAACCAGAATTATTTTGGCAATTTCTAAAATGCCAGTCTATGCTATAATAGCTGAACGCAAAGAAAAAGTCAACGGAGGAGTTCCTAACATGAAAGAGAGAAAGTTTTCAACCTATCAGATCGTATTTGTCGCGGTCATGGCGGCGCTCGTCTGCGTCGTGACGTTCTTCCGCTTCCCGCTTCTGGGCTCGAAGGTGCACTTCGCAAACGCCATGTGCCTGCTTTCCGGCATGCTCTTTGGCCCGATGCTGGGCGGTCTTGCGGCAGGTCTCGGTTCGATGCTCTATGACGCGCTGTTTGGCGGGTACGATTTTATCAACTGCCTCGTTACGTTTGTGTCCAAATTCCTGATGGCTGCGATCTGCGCCTGGATCGCCTTCGGCGGCAAGGAAGAGGGCAAGGGCAAGCATGTGCGGCTCGTGGTCGGCAGCGTCGTCGGCGCGCTCAGCTATGTTGCGCTCTACATGCTCAAAACGTATATCTTCCAGCGCTTTGTCCATGGCTACCCCCTCGACGCGGTCGTCGTCACGATGGCCGGCAAGCTTCCGGCTTCCCTCATTAACGCTGTCTTCGCCATGATCGTCGCGCCGATTCTCTACGCGGCTATCGCCCCGGCGCTCAGACGCAAGGGCATGCTCGAAAAGCTGCGCAAGTAATCAATCGATACAGAAAAGCGGCAGACCCAAAAGGGTCTGCCGCTTGTGCGTTATTCGGCTTGGTCACATCGGATCGCGAGCCTTGACTGCCCGCCGACGGTGCAGGTGAAAAGCGTCAGGTCCCAGTCTCCACTTGTCATATCGGAAACGGCGTAGGGAGAAAGCGTCTCGAGGGACGAGACCTCATAGGAAAACACGTTGCCGTCCATGTCCGTGAACGTGACGCTATCGCCCGGCTGGAGCTGGGGAAGGGATGCAAAATGGCTGCGGTAATTGTGTCCCGCGATGACGAGGTTATCGAGATACGCGGAGCCGGAATACCGGCAGGGAGCGATTTGCAGCGCGTCATAGCTCCATTCGCTGATGATGGGAAGCGAGAGCTCCAGCACGGGAATGTCCAGAACGCCGATATAGCTTCTTCCGTCAATGTTTTCCTCCGGCATGGCCATCTCCGGGTTCAGCACATAATCCGGAACGAACGCTTCTTCTAAAGCTTCGCCGGAGCCAAGCGGCGGAAGCTCCGATTGCCGGGAAGAAAGTGTGGGAGTCAGACGCTCCAGAACAACGTCCACCGACATGCTCGCCCTCGCGTCGAGCCAGAGATTGTAGGCCGTGAGACCGAGCGCCGCGAGAAGCAGCAGCAGGCCCAGTGCAGTGCAAAGCTTTCCTCGCTTACTCATGGCCGTTTTTCCTCTTCGAAAGCGCGCCGAAAATCAGAAACAGCAGACCCGCCGCCGTGAGCACCGGAACCGGCCACCAGAGAAGTCCCGTCTGCGGCAGCTTCTGCCGGTCGAGCGTATTCGTCAGGATGAAGGTACTCCCCGACTGCTGCACGCTCGCCGTATAGCCGGGAACGGGGCGTTCTGTTACCGCCCAGACGATTTCCGAGCCGTCCGGGTTGTACCGGGGGAGGTCTCTCCAGGTGTTCTGCCAGCCATCCGCGCGGGTGAGCGTCTTCGTGTCATAGACCGCGCCGTCTTTTAAAAGCGTGACGGAGACCGAATCCGGGCGCTTTTGCTCGTAGCCTGCGTCGTTCCAGCGCTTGAGCACGGTGCGCGTTACGGTGTCGCCATCCGGATTTTCCGGGCGATAGGTGTTGGTCACGAGGAAGGTCACGCCGTCGCGCGTGATGCGGACGGTATAATTTTTGGGGACGCGCTCCGTGACGCGCCACGCGATCTTCGAGCCGTCGGCGTTATATTCGGGAAGATCGCGCCACGTATGGCGCCAGTTGTTCTTTTCGTTCAGCGTCACGGTATCATAGAGCTTGCCGTCCCTCAAGAGCTCGATGACGACCTCGCTTGGCCGCAGCTCCTGCACATCGTCCTGCCAGAGCTTGATGACCCGTCGGTCGACGGTATCCTCGGAAGGGGAGGGGGGATTTTCCGTTCTCGTGTGCTTGGGGCTGGCCGTCACGTCGTAGACCCACGCGTCGTTCTCTAAATTTGGAAGCGAGACAAGGAACGGCTCGGTCGTGTACGTGTATCCGCCCGCTGTGTGCTTTTTTCCGACGGCCAGATACAGACCCGGCGAGAGACGATCCACCGTATTCGGGAAGGTCAGCGTGCCCTGCGCGTCCATTTTTCCGGAATCAAGCGGCGCAAGTTCATCTCTGGCTGCGTAGGCGGCGAGCGTCTCGGCCAGCGCCGTCCATTCGGCGGCGGTGAGGTTCTCAAGCGTCACGGGGTAGGCGGCAAAATCTCCCGCGAGGGTAAAATTTGCGTACGCGTCGACGCTTGCGACATAGTAGAGGCCAAATGGGACGGACACAACGGGCTTTCCATCGTGGCGGTACTCGATCGTGAGGCGCACGTTGCGGCTCGTATCGATCGCGCCCGCAGCAGCTGCCCGAACGGGAAACAGCGCAAGCAGGCAAAGAATGCAAAGAGCCGAAGCGCAGACGCGTCTTGTCCAGTTTCGCATGGTGGTTCCTCCATCATTGAAAGTGGTTTCAAAAAAATCGTAGGGGTCGATCGTTTTAAGCGTTATGCTTACGTTTTTTGGGCGCGGCGGCAAGCAGCAGAAGAAGCGCCAGCAGCAGCGGGATCGCGGCGATGGGGGCGACGAGCAGGGGGTCGACGCGGATGGCGTCGGCGGTCAGGCGCACGGCCTCGGACTGGTTATCGACGCGGTGGCCGCGCACGAGCATGCGGTGGGAATTGACGCCGTAGGGCGTGCAGGTGACGAGCGTGCAGAGGTCCTTACCTTCCTCCGCGGCCAGGGCCTGAAGCTCGCTGGGCAGGACAATGAGAATGCGGTCGACCTCGTAGGTGAGCACCTCGTCGAGCGTGCGGATGACGAACAAATCGCCCTCGGCGAGCTGGTCTAAATTCGTAAAGAGTTTGGCGCTGGGAAGACCCCGGTGGCCGGAGAGGACGCAGTGGGTGCTCTCGCCGCCGACGGGAAGCGAGCTCCACTCCAGGTGTCCCACAGCGACCTGAAGCACGTCGTCGCTCGTGCCGTGGTAGATGGGGAGCGAGACCTTGATCGTCGGAATCTCGATATAGCCCATCACGCCGGAGCCGTCGATGTCGAGCTGGCTGTTATAGTCCTCGCGCTCTTCATCGGTCAGAGCGAAGAGGGTTCCGCGCAGAAACAGATCGCGGTTATACTGCCCCGCGCGCTGCAGCAGTTCGTCGTATTTGCCCTCGTCCATGCTTTTCACGGCCTGGTCATATGACGCGACGGCCTGTGAGGTATGCAGCGAGTTCCAGTAGTCGCTTACGGTGGGGTAGAGCAGCAGGGACAGTCCCGCAACGAGTGCCAGAATCAGAAATATATTGATCAGCTTGTTTTTCATTGCGGGATTCTCCTCGCTGCCGGAAAGGGACGAAAGAAATAATCCTCCGTCCCTTTCCGGTAGATATCAAGTTACTTAGTTGTCGGCCTTGCCCATACGCTTTTTGGTCACGAGCAGAACGCCCGCGCCAACGACGAGCAGCGCGCCGATGACATAGAACAGCGTCGTGCCGATGCCGCCGGTCTCCGGAAGCGTCGCGCCGGAGTTGTTGGCAATGTCGAAGTTCATGCCGGTAAGTTTAATCGTGCTGTCATTCAAGGTGATCCACGCAGGATCAGTCAGTAGATCCATTGTGGCCGAGGTGTGGAAGGTGAATTTGACAGGTTCAGCAAGCAGGTTATAGCCGTTGGGGGCCTTCGTTTCATAGAGGTAATAGTCATGCTCGCCAAAACCGGCGATGGTTGTATCGCCCAACTCGATAGCATAGGTGATGTGCTCTCCAGCGGTAATCTGATCGGCAGTGGCAATATCATACGGAGCAGTTGACGACTGACCCGCGGGGGCGAAAAGCGCGATCAGGCCCGTTGTGACGGCTGGGACACCGTTTTCGTCGCACTGCATTTCGCTGACCTTGAGATTCGGGTTGCGGGAGAGGACGAACTTTGCACCGTTCAAGATTTTTGTGTTGTCTTTGCCGTCGACCTTGCGGATGATGGCCGGCAACGACCAGGCGTTGACTGTGCTTTCGGGGGTTTTGCCGGTGCCTTCGCCGTTGGGATTGTTGCTGTATTCAAGCTGCGCTGTGTTTGTGTTGTGTTTTTGCCCAACCTGGTAGAAGTCGGCCTTCTCGTTCAGAACAGCTGCGTAGTTGATATACAGCTTATCGCCCGGTTGGATTTTGCCGTCCGCAATGGCCTGGCTGATGTTGATGGTGATGTCAAAATGGGAAGTCTCACCGGTACCGTCGTGGGAGTTAAGCGCAATCGTGTAATAGTCGCCCGCGAGCGTATCTGTCGGATCGTTGTCGATTACGATGGATACGGAAGTTTTGTCAGTAGTAACCTTGGAGGTGAAGCCCACAGTCATGGTATCATGGACGATGTAGGTGTAACCGTTCGGATAGCGGGAAACATCCGGAACCGAAGTGATGATGCGGAACTTGACAGTGTCGCCAAGCTGGAAGGCAACGTTGCCGGTGGTGCTCCATTCACCGGTGTTGTTGTTCTGAATCTGCTTTTCCAGCGTAGGCTTTTCACCCTTGGGCGTGGCGGTCACATTGGCCACGACCTTCATCAAATAGGCGGTATAGAAGTCATTTGCACCGGCCAGCGTGTTATCCTTGTCCTTGACGAGGTAGTAGCCTGCCGGCAGACCGGAGATCACGTAGTTGCCTGCGTCGTTTTTGTCGGAAGCGTCCTTGTGGGTCGCGGAGAGGTAGGGCTCGATCTTTTTGGCAAAATCCTGTGCCTGCGCGACGGTTATCAGCTTTTCCGCTGTCGCAGCGGCAGATTCGGGGAAGGCTGTATCGAAGCCGTCCTTGCTTGTGTCTACGCCGTCGCCCCAGACGATGTTGGAGAGAATTTTGGAGGCGGTTCCGCCTTCGTTGGCTGTCGGAGCGTGAAGGTCGCCGGAAAAGATCTGGTAGGCCTCAAAGGTGTGGTTGGCGACGGTTCCGCTGCCATCGACGGTGATGGTGTAGGTCTCTGCCGCCAGCGCTGTGACGCTCAGGGAGAACACGATCGTCAAAACCAACAAAAATGGAAGTAGTTTGCCTGCCTTTTTCATATTAGTTGTCCTTTCTTAACACGTTTTTAATATTCTTAACGCCCATATAACTTTTTCACAAAAAAAGAATACCATATTCCGACACGTTTTTCAAGAGAAAGTTGTAAAATAATTAAGGGAAAAAAGTTCGGGGGGGGGTTGAAATCCTTGTATAAATGTATATAATATAGAAAGAAATATCTGAAAATGTCGATTTTTGTAAGGGAAATTTTCCCATAACCATGGAGCTCGGCCTATGAACGATTTTCTTTCACATGATGTTAAGAAATTCCAAAAACGTCGCGCCCGCCGCCGTGTTTGGCATAGCGTGCTGACGGTTCTTGCATCCGTTGTTGTCTTCGCGACAACATACGCGCTCATCTTACCGGCCATTACAATGACCGCTGTACACGTACACGACGAGAGCTGCTACACGCAGGTCACGGAAACAAAAAAGGAACTTCTTGCCTGCCCCGTTTTGACGGAGGACGGGCTTGTTGTCGTGCACCGGCACGATTCGCGCTGCTATGACGAAGACGGCATGCTTGCATGTCCTTTGCCGGAGCTTGCGGCGCACACGCACACGGCAGACTGCTATGAATATCCGGAAGCGCACGTCCACACAGATGCGTGCTATTCGGAGGAAAGAGGCGAGCTGATCTGCGGTCTGGAAGAAGGAGAGGAGCATACCCACACGGACGATTGCTACGCGTGGGAGACGGTTTTATCCTGCGGCCAGACGGAGGAGGAGCCTGCCGAGCCTGTGCTCGTCTGCGGCAAAAAAGAGATCGTTCTGCACCGGCACGACGAGGATTGCTACGCCGCGGACGGAACGCTTACCTGCGCGCTTCCGGAAGTGATCGAACACCAGCACACGGGAAATTGTTTCAAGACCGTTCGGGTCCCTGTGGACACGCAGGCGCTCACCTGCACGAATACGGACCCTGACCATGTGCACACCGCGCTGTGCTACGGCACGTGGGTCCTGACCTGCGATCAGGGAACCGACGATACGACCCCGGACACACCTGCGGACAAGGAACCGGGCACGGAAGGGTCTGCGGACAAGGAACCGGGCACGGAAGGGCCTGCGGACAAGGAACCGGGCACGGAAGGGCCTGCGGACGAAGAACCGGGTGCGGATGAAACACCTGCGCCCGACGCGAACCAATCCGAGCTGAACGGCGGGACGTCGGATGGGACGGAGCCTGCGCCGGAGGACGGGATGGACGTTACGACGCAAGACGAACGCTCCGCTGCAACAGTCGCCCTGAAATATTACGTTTACCTCGACGGCTCGCTGGATCCTGTTTTGGAGGAGTCCAGAACGCTCGAGCGGGAGAACGGACGCTATTACATCACGGCGCAGCAGCTGGAGACCGTGTACGGCGATTTTGGTTTCGAGGCGGACAGCTATCAAGGAGAACGCTTCTTCCCGCATACTGATCTGCACGACACATCGCTTATCTGGGCGGACGCGTCGGCGTATCCGGCCGAAAACGCGGACGGAACGCAGGAATGGCGCATTCCGCTCAGCCGCACCACAACAAGCTATATCTACTATCTGCCCCACAACACGCGGGACTACGGCAGCTACTTTGAAGGCAGTGCCTCTAACACCAATGCGGCGCTCATCAGCGACAACACGTTCTACACCGTGAACATTTCCGCGCCGCCCGATGCCGCGTCGGAGAGCAAGATCGATCACGTACTGAACGGAGCGACGTTCAGCGTCGAGCTGTCTGTGTTCGACGACTACACCTGGAGCTACACCAACCTCGCCGATGGCAGCGAGATCACGCCGAGCGATGTGCAGGAGCTGGAAGGCGGCAAGCTTTTCATCAACTTCCGGAACGTCTCGCATCCCATCAAGGTCACTGCGCGCAAAACGATCGCCGGCGAACAGATCTATACCATCCGCTACCATGCAGATACGCTCGCCGACTGTCTGGAACGAATCAGCAGTGCGGTTACCGCCAACGCGCAGAGCGTTATCACCGACGGCAAGGTCGGCGGCATGGCGACGCTTACCGAACAGGTAACGGTCACGGCGGATACGATCTATCCGCTCCGTTCGCCGGATTCGCTGCGCGTGGTGTCGCAGGCAGACCCGACCAGACAGGCCAAGCACTATTTCTACACCTTCCGCGGCTGGCGCGTCAAGGCGACCAACACCGTTCTCGACCCCGCGCAGCCGCTGACGGCGGTGCAGCTGGCGGGCTATGAAAACGGCGGCGTGATCGAGCTGGAGGCGGTCTGGAGTGTAAAAGACGCAAATGGCAGAGCCACATCCGTCAACTTCTTTATTAACCTTTTCTGTGAGATCAAGGACTTCCACAGCAACGGCTTCGCCAGCAACCCGGTCGGTGACTATACCAAGTCCCTGTTCACCACGACGCTGCTCGGAACTGATGCACTCTTCTCCTCGTCCGATAACCTTCTGGTTCTTGCGCCTCCGACGACTGACGCAACGGCCTACGAAACGGATGACATCCTGCGCACCATGACGGATACGCCCTACGATGGCCTGACGATGGAAGCATTTCCCTCTGACCGCGAGATGTTCGCCCTGCTCCGCGAGAACAACTACACCATCAAAATCGGCAATAGCACGATCCCGCAAAGCAAGCTGACTTCAGACTATTTTCAGGTTCGCTGGACCAACCTCAAATACGATATCAGCGACGGCTGGCATGTCGACGGTGTGCTTGTAGCGAAGGAAGCAAAGCTCCGCGTAACGAAGACATTCCTCGGAAGCGCCGCAGCCATTGCAAGCGTTAAGGCGCAGACCGGCGAGATGGAATACGGGATCCGGATTCAAAACACGACGATGAATGCCGAAGAGCTCCTCCTCACGCTCAACCCTGCCGAGCAGGAGCCGCGCGCGGATTGCGTGGGATATGACGACTACGATGCCGCCAGCAATACCTATACCTGGATCGTCAGCGGGCGCGTCGACAGTATCTATGCGCTTTCCGAGCAGAACTATCTTTTGCAGGATGTGCCGTCGACCTCCTATTACCGCATATTGGACATGGCAAAACCGGGTGACTGGCAGAACTATGACGAGGACAGTCAGCTCACCACAGCTATGGTCTCCTACGCGACGGATACCCCGGAAAACAGGTACCGCACGGTATCGTTCCGCAACAAGTATGTCGATGCCGGCACGTTGACGCTGCGAAAGTTTGACTCCTTCACACACAATGGCATCGCAAATGTGGAATTTCTGCTTACCGCAGATGACGGCGTTAGCGGCCAGCATCTGCACCGCAAGCCGGGAACGAGCATGTATACCAACACCAGCACCTCCGGTTCGGAATATACCGAAGCGACGGGGAACAGGATCGTGACGGACGTGAACGGTGACGCATACCTTCGCCTGACACCCGGCGCATACACACTGCAAGAGACATTGCCGACCGGATACAGCGGAGCTGCGGAGATCCGGTTCACTGTCGACGAGGAGGGCAGCCTGACCGCGCTGACCTTTGACGGCGCGCCGGCCGCCTCTTCGCCCGGCGGCGTGGCATCCGGTGTGGGAACCACGCTTCTGGCCATTATGAATGATTCGCAAGTTCTGACGACAGTTACCGCAGTGAAGGATTGGGGCGAGGTGCCGGACGAGTGGCGAAAGCCGGTGAAGGTCACGCTGATGTGCGACGGAGCGCCGCTCGGCGGCGCAGACAGCGAATATACGAGGGTTTTAAGCGCAGACAACAACTGGACGTGTGTCTGGGAGAATCTACCGCTGTTTTTGGACGGTAAGGTTGCGGACTATACCCTCAGGGAGATCATGATCGGAGATACGCCGTTCGATTCGACCTTGCAAGATGGCTATAGTGAATACGCCGTGACGCACGAGCCAGCCAGATACCGTGAGGGTGACGCGGGAGAGTACAAGGATCCTGCCACGTGGGTCGACGGGAGCGGAGAACGGCACTACGCAAAGCATGTACTGCTCACCGTTCACAACCGGCCGGACGGCGATGTGGGTAAAATCACGGTCACGAAGCTGTTTGCAAGTATCGACGGAAAAGGGCTGGAGAAGATCGACGGCACATACACCTTTGCGCTTTACGAATCGCCGGATGCAGCCGGAACACCGGTCGCGACTGCGTCCGTGATCTACGGAAACGGCACGATCACGCCAGAGGACGGCATTGTGCGCTTTGAAGGCCTCACACTCGGCAAAACGTATTACGTCTTCGAGCTCGACGACAGCGGCCGGCCCGTTCCGGATGGCGAGACCAGAATCATCAGCGGCATGCCCTGCAGCGCCGTTGGCGGCGGAACGGCCGTGGCGCTCTCCCCGGAGCATCCCGGCGGCGAGGCCGAAATTACGAACCGCATCAACTACGCCGAGCTTCCCGAAACGGGCGGCCATGGCGCGCACGCGATTTACGCGGCGGGAGGAGTGCTCCTTGTCTGCGCGCTGACGCTTCTGCTGCTGCAAAAACGGCGCAGAGGGCGCGGATAACACACAAGACGGTGGTGAAACCCTATGACCAATAAGGAGCTTCGAAAGCTCAGCCGCGCCGAGCTCATCGACATTCTCTTTGAGCTGCAGACGCAGAATGAAAATCTGACTGCGGAGAACCGGGAGCTCGCCGCGCAGCTGGAAAGCCGGCAGCTTCAGATCACTGAGGCTGGCTCCATCGCGGAGGCTGCGCTCCGGCTCAACGGCGTCTTTGAGGCCGCGCAGGCCGCGGCGGACCAATATGTGCGCTGCACGAAGGACTCTTTGACCATTGCCGAACGGACGCTCGCTGCGGCAAAACGGCAGGCCGATACCCTCGTGCAGGAGGCGACAGCGCAGGCGCAGAAGCTCCTTGCAGATGCAGACGCGCGCCTGGAGAGCAGCTGGCCGCAGTTTTTGCTGGATGACAGCGCACAGCAAACAAAGAACGGAGAATAAGCATGCCCCATACCAAAGAAACCTCGCTTCCGACGGCGGAGCAATTAGATATGGAACGCCGCCGCCTGCGCTATAAGCGCCGCTATAACCGGACGCTCCGGAGCACGGTCGCGATTTTGATCGTCGTTGCGGCTCTGGCCGTTCTGGCGGCGACGCTCTGGATGCCGGTGCTGCGCGTATATGGAAGTTCCATGGCGCCGACGCTTCATAACGGGGAGATCCTCGTCAGCGTAAAGATCAAGGACTTCTCTTCCGGCGATATCATCGCCTTTTACCACGGCAACAAGCTTCTCATCAAGCGCTATATCGCGGGTCCGTCCGACTATGTCAATGTCGATGAGGACGGGAACGTCAGTGTGAACGGAACGCTTTTGGACGAGCCGTATCTTGCGGAAAAGGCCTATGGCGAGGCGGATATTGAGTTTCCGTATCAGGTGCCCGATCAGCGCTATTTTGTGATGGGCGACAACCGAAGCGTGTCCATTGACTCGCGCAGCAGCATCGTCGGCTGCATTGCCGGAGACCAGATCGTCGGCAAGGTCGTCTTCCGCGTCTGGCCCCTGAGCGCCTTCGGTCCTCTGAACTGAGAAATATAAAGGATGCGCCTAGGGTGTATCTGAAAACTCCCAACGCACCCGGACAGCGGGCCTTTTAGCGGTGCGCCGCGTCATTTTTCC
>ERZ772875.1454-NODE-1454-length-21508-cov-4.773179_pt1 | contig 21508 bp, 13 predicted proteins | sample MGYA00580585_ERZ772875 | MGnify/ENA primary metagenome ERZ772875 (study PRJEB29015, sample SAMEA2737736) | human gut metagenome | biome: human gut; feature: human-associated habitat; material: faeces | place: China | collected 2012 ... | reverse complement strand
TTTGTTATATTACGATTAAAGTTTCTTCGGTTCCTTCTTTTCAAAGAAGGAACCAAAACTCCCGTAAAACAACTCACGCACCCGGCAGCAGGGCAACGGCATCGCGCAGGATGGTGAGAGGGTCCTCGCCGCGCAGGACATGCAGGCTGATGTAGGGGCGGCCTACGGCGTTGTAGATCACGCGGTGCGGCATGGCATCCATCATGGCCCCCATCTGCGCCGGGGTCACAACATCGGTGTACAAAATCAGATTGTCGTTGCGCTGCACGATCTCCACAATGCCTGCGCGGGCGGCTGTCACGCGCACCAGGCTGATGTCCACCAACCCCTGCACACTGCGCGGCGGGTCGCCGTAACGGTCAATCAACTCATCCAGTACATCCGTGGCATCGTCACGGGTGGTGATGGCTGCAATCTTCTTGTAGGCTTCGATCCGCCCGGCGGCATCGGGAATGTAGCTTTCCGGCAGATAGGCATCCACCGTAATGTCAACAAGGCAATCACTCTTGTCCGGCGCAGCAGGCTCGCCGCGGGCGGCTGCAATGGCCTGGTTCAGCATTTTTACATACAGCTCGTAACCAACCGCTTCCATGTGGCCGTGCTGGCTGTGGCCCAGCAGGTTGCCCGCGCCGCGGATCTGTAAATCGCGCATCGCAATGCGGAACCCGGAACCAAAAGAGGTAAACTCCCGGATGGCTGAAAGCCGCTTGGAGGCAATTTCCGTCAACACTTTGTCGCGCTGGAAGGTGAAATAGGCATACGCCTTGCGGTTGGAGCGCCCCACACGGCCGCGAATCTGGTACAGCTGTGAAAGCCCCATGCGGTCCGCATTCTCAATAATCAGGGTGTTGCAGTTGCGCACATCCACGCCGGTTTCAATCAGGGTAGTGCAGACCAGCACGTCGATCTCGTTGTCCAACAGCTGCTGCCAGACCGAGGAAATCTGCTCCTCCGTCATTTTGCCGTGGGCGATGCCGACCCGCGCACCCGGCACCAGCTTTTGCACCTTGGCGGCGCACTGCTCAATGGTTTCGACTCGATTGTACAGGTAATACACCTGCCCGCCGCGGGCCAGCTCACGCCGGATGGCTTCGGCAATAATGGCATCGTCATATTCCAGCACATAGGTCTCAATGGGCTGGCGCTCAAAGGGCGGCTGTTCAATGGTGCTCATGTCCCGGATGCCGGACAGTGCCATGTTCAGCGTGCGGGGGATCGGCGTGGCCGAAAGGGTCAGCATGTCCACCCCGATAAAGTTCTCTTTCAGCTTTTCCTTGTGTTTTACGCCAAAGCGCTGCTCCTCGTCAATGATGACAAGGCCCAGGTCTTTGAACTTTACATCGTCCGAAAGCAGGCGGTGGGTGCCCACCACAATGTCCACTGTGCCGTCTTTCAGGCCGCGGATGGTTTCTTTCTGCTCTTTGGCGCTGCGGTAACGGCTGAGCAGCCCGATGCGGATGGGAAAGGCCTCCATGCGGGCGATGGCCGTGTTGAAATGCTGCCACGCCAGAATGGTGGTGGGGGCCAGGATGGCGCACTGCTTGCCGCCCATCACGCATTTGAACGCGGCGCGCAGGGCAACCTCAGTCTTGCCCACGCCGACATCGCCGCACAGCAGGCGGTCCATCGGCCAGGGCTGCTCCATATCATGTTTGATCTCCGCCGCGCTGGAAAGCTGGTCCGGCGTTTCATCATAGGCAAAGCGCTGCTCAAAATCTCCCTGCCAGGTATCATCTGGTGGGAAGGCATGACCGTGCGCCCTTTTGCGGCGGGCGTACAGTTCAATCAGCTCCTTGGCCATCTGCTCGGTAGCGGCGCGCACCTTCTTGCGGGTCTTGGTCCACTCGGCCCCGCCCAGGCGGCTGAGCTTGACATTCTCCGAATCCCCCGGCGCGGTGTAGCGGGAAAGCAGGTCCAGCTGGGTGACGGGAACATACAGCACATCTTTTTTATCGTACTCAATGCGCAGGTAGTCTTTGGTAACGCCCTGAACCGCCATGCGCTGGATGCCCGCATACCGGCCAATGCCGTGGTTCTGGTGCACCACCAGATCGCCCGGCGTGATCTCGGTCAGGCTGTTCAGGGCATCCTTGGCCTTTTTACGCTTTTTCTTCTGGGAGCTGGTTTCGCCAAAGGCACGGCCTGTCAGCAAAGCATACTTGGCAAACGGAAATTCGCACCCAGCGGAAAGGTGCCCCGCCAGAACCTGCACCAGCCCGGCAGCGGGGGCTGCTGCAGCATCGGTGGTAACCAGAATGCCTTTATCGCGCAGGTCGCGTGCCAGACCGGCTGCGGCACGGTCGGTGCCGGCCAGCAGGGTAACGGTATAACCGGCATCGCACAGCGGTTTCAAATCCTCCAGCAGCCCGGCGACTTCGCCATTCCAGGCAGGCAGGGTGTGAGCCGGGGCATTGATGATATCTTTCAGCGGCTGATCCGGCATGCTGCGGGCAAAGTTCTCGGCACAGATGGTGCGGTAGTGTCCGGTTTTGGACCACAGGTAGCTTGGGTCCGCGTACAGGTTATCCAGCCCAGCGCAGAGGACGCCGTCCAGGATCAGGGATTTCAGTTCCTCGCCCCGGCGGTAGGCGGTCGCGCGGTCGGCTTCCCGGATGGAAGCAGGCTCTTCGGCCACAAGGATCGGGTCGTCAAAATAATCCAGCACGGTGGCGGGATGGGGGTAGCGCACGGCCAGGTATTTGTCCATGTTGACCGGCACGGCACCGCCATCCAGCAGGTCCAGATCGGCGGCCATACAGTCTGCCATGGCGGTTTTCTTTTTGCCGCGCTGCTTGGCCAAAAAGGCCCGAAGCTGCTCGGCGGCATCGGCAGGCTTGCCGAACAGAACTTCCCGCGCGGGGCTCAGGTAAAACTTATCAATGGCATCTTCGCGGCGCTGGGTGGTCAGGTCAAAGGTGTGCAGGGTATCGATCTCATCACCCCAAAATTCCATACGAACCGGCATTTTCTGGTCGGGAGCAAAAATATCCACAATATCGCCGCGCACAGAGAACTGGCCGGGGCCATCCACCTGGGCCCGGCGGGTGTAGCCGGCACCAAACAAAGCGGCCAGCAGGTCATCCCGCAGCAGAGTATCCCCCGCATGGAGGGTGCGGGTGTTGGCGCAGAAATCCTCTTTTGGGGTGGTGAACTGGGTCAGGGCTTCCGCGGGCACAGCCACGGCGCGCAGCCGCCCGCCTACCAGTTCGCCCAGCACAGCCAGGCGGCGGTACTCGTATTCGCGGGCGGTGCCCTCAATGGGGCGCAGCACATAGTCCCGCGCCGGGAACACGGCGGCGGGAATGCCCAGCGTGTTCAGGTCAGCAGCAAAGCGGGTGGCTTCGGCCTCGCCGGGGGTCACGATGCATAGCGGCTTATCCAACTGGCGGCACAGCGCGGCATACATCTGTGCGCGGCCGGATGCGGGCAGCCCAAACAGGGCGCATGCACCTTTGCCGGAAAGCGCGTGGCTCAGTTTTTTGTATTCGGTTGTGGTGGTAAACAATGCGTCAAACATGGTGCCTCCTGCGCTTGCGCATGATAGGGCGGGTGATGTATAATTTTGAGGATACGAGTAATACGAGAGTTTTTGCCCCTTCTTTGAAAAGAAGGGATCGAAAAAGTTCGGCAGAATAAAGAAATTAAATAATGCTGCAATAAGGAGCAGAATATAGAAAGATGACAAAACATAAAAATGTAGCGCTGGATGAGCTGCGTATTCTGGCGGCGCTGATGGTGCTGGGCGTGCATACCGGGCAGAAAGTTGGCCTGGGGGATGCCGCCGCGGTTGGCGCGCAGGGGGTGCAACTGTTTTTTGTGCTCAGCGGGTCCCTGGCCGCGGCCAGCCTGAGCCGCCACCCGGAGCCGCTGCCGTATTACCAGCGCCGCATCCGGCGGATCCTGCCGCTGTACTGGCTGGTGCTGGTGCTGCGCTGGCTGTTCGATGCGGTACGCTATCTGGCGGCGGGCGCCAGTGCAGCCCAGCTGTTTGGCCCCGGCGGGCCGTGCGGGCCGGGTTACCTGCGGTACTTTGTATTTTTGCAGATGTGGCTGCCCAGTGATAACTGGATGCTGTGGAACAACCGCAACGTGCTGTGGACGATGAGCGCCTTTGCGTTCTTTTATCTGCTGGCCCCGTGGCTGTACCGGCTGTGCAAACGCTTTTGGGGTGCGCTGGCGTTGCTGGTGGTCTGCCTTGCGGTGAAGGGCAGGATCGGCGGCTTAATTGAAAGCAGTCTGGCGGCTTTCCCGGCAGAAGCCAACATCAGCGAGTTCAGCGCAAAAACGCCGGTCATGACGCTGTACTGCTTTATCTTTGGCATGGCGGCGTTTGCGGCAGTGCGGGAGAACAAGCAGTTTTTATACGGGGCATTCTGCATTCTGCTGGCAGTTGTGGTAGGCAGCGTGGTTTTTTACCGCCCGTTCTGCAAATGGCTGTGTCCGCTGGGAGCATTTTATGCACTTTTGAATCGGGTATCGCTTTTTCAGATGAAGGTGGACAAAGACAAATGCGTATCCTGCGGAGCTTGTGCAAAGGCATGCAAAATGGATGTAGATGTATGCAAAACACCAAATCATCCGGAATGCATACGATGCGGAGCATGTATGAAGGCATGTCCAAAAGATGCGATCCACTATCAGTTTATGGGAAAGCCATGTTCCCCAAAAGGACATAAGCAAGCTTCCAAAACCAACATGTAACAATCAACCACACTAATATTATCTAAATTATTATTTAAAGGAGCAATTATTATGAAGACAAAAAAATCATTAATATCTATTATCACTCTCTGTGCAGCATTATCTCTCACGGCATGTAACGGATCAGGATCTGCCACAACTGAGAGTTCACAAAAAACCCAGACAGAAGCCACCACTGAAGCTGCGGACAATTCCAACACGAAACTGGATGATTTATATCAGCAGGAGAACCAGATCTTTTCAGATCACCAGGAAGTATGGAACAAGGTATTTGGCATGATGAATAAAAGCAGCGCTGATCCAAACGGAGATTATGCCGATTATCTGGCCGGCACCGTTGAATCAAACAAGGAATCCTTTACAGATGATGAACTGAAAACACTTAACGATGATATTGAAACCATCAGACAGATTGAAAAGCAGATAGATGAAATCGAAAATAAAAACGCAGGATCAGAGAGCACCGACCAGAACGACAGTTCCGAAGAAATCACACCTTTCAAGAGTTTCTCCGGCAAGGATTTGGATGGTAATTCTGTTGACGAAAGCCTGTTTTCCAATAATGCAGTAACTGTCGTTAATTTCTGGTTTACCGGCTGCAAGCCTTGTGTCGCAGAATTATCCAAGCTTAATGAATTAAACGATGCCATCAAATCGATGGGAGGCGAGGTAGTAGGTATCAACACAGAGACATTTGACGGAAACGAAGATGCTATCAAGGAAGCCGCAGCCATTCTTGACAGCCAGGGTGCAAAATACCGCAATATCTCCATTGACTCTGATTCAAGTATAGGCAAGTATGCCTCCGACATCATGGCATTTCCTACAACCATACTAGTCGACAGAAATGGCAATATTGTCGGAGAACCTATGCTTGGAGGAATCGACAATCAGGACAACTATGACTCTCTCATGAAACAGATCCAGTCAGTGATCGACGCTGATAACAAGGATAAATAATTATAGTTGACTTTAAATTGAATATACTAATGAAAGGACAAGAAGCCATTCTGCTTTTCAAAAAAAGGTCATCTGGTTTTCAAGAAACCAGATGACCTTTTCCCGTGCAATAAAATTTCATATGCTTACTCCCTTCTTTTTGCCCCCCGTCTTTTACACTTCAATTCCCATCGCACGTATTGCATTTATATTTTTTTCTGCGCGCTCTGCCTTTAATTGTGAAACTTCTTTTTGGGTTGCTTCATCTTCAAAAAGTTTCCCATATCTTTCAATATTGTCACGAAACCGCCTTTCATACCAAGTCAATTCCCGCTCTCCTTCTTCTTCCGTAATTTTATTATCTAGAATGTCTTGCTTTAATTCCATTTTTATCTCTTGATAATCACTTTGCACTTTCACTCTATAGGATTCTTTATTCGGATACTTTGCCGGCAAAATAAATACATCCTCATTACATTCAGTTTTTCTGCTGATATACAAATTACTAAAATCATATAACTCTAAATAATCCACGCATGTCTTTAAATCCACCACCTTGTCAAACGCCGGAATTATATAATGCTCTATTCCAGTCATGGCAAACGCAATCTGTTCCCTAAGAGATGCTTCATCTCCCTTTTTGATGATATAGTCAACCCCCGGCTGTTCATTCTCATACACCGTTATTTCATTGCGTTTTGCCTTCATGTACATATGAGGCATCGTAGTATGTATCCAGTCCATGCTGGCATACACAGACCGGTTCAGATTGATCTCCGGGCGGTATATACTGCCGACCGCACAGTATACTTCAAACCGTTTTTCCTCCAACTGCGGCGACAGAGCCTGCTCCAGCCGATAGTTGATGACTTGAATAATCTCGGGAGTTGCCATCCTCACAAAGTGCGGATACCTCCCCTTTACTTTCTTGAAGCCATGCGGCTCCAGCGTTTCCTTAAACGCCGCTTTAAGACTCTTGTCCACTTCCAATGTTCCCATATTACTTTACCTTCCACCATGCACCAATATCTTCATATATTGCATTTATCTATTCGCTAATATAATTATTAATCAACGATGGGTAGTCTTTAAAATATTCATTTGACTTATCATGATATATTGTTTTATTTTTATTTCCTGCACCTATACCGTTTATCATATTGTACCCTACCATACCGCCATCATCTTCTATCCAATTTCTTGTATGGAATGCAACCATGAGTGTATATACTACATAGGAACTCCGTTTTGTTCCCCAAAGGCTCCTTGCGATATTGAGCATAACCATAGCATTAATTGCATTTGCGCTTTGCAGACAGGCTTGTCCACTCGTTTCAACCGATGTCTCCGACAGTGAGAAACTTCCGTCACTTCCCTGAGAACACATTCTCCCGTCTCCGTGTCCTTAGACCAGACATAGTCTCCTGCCTCTATGTCAGCTATCGGCGTAAGCCCGTATTCCGCCGAAACCAGCGTGTCGCCCGTGAAGTACTGGCTTGTGAGCCCGAACAGCATACACGTAAGCTGCACGAACCGCACCGCTATCTCCACAGGATCGCCGCTCTTTATTGCTTCCTATATCTGGTCAACCTAGCTTCCGAGACCGAATATTGCCATCATCGACTTTAGGATGATGCCGAGTGATGTCTTGCACATGCCGTCGCACATGAAGCCGACTGCCACGTCATTGAGGGCTCTAAATCACGATGTTTACAATCCGCTTAATTTTTGCCGTTTTTTAAATTCTATGTTCTTTACAAAAAACATCAAAATCCTCTTTGAATTTTTGAAAGTCTATCCTTCCCTTTGTTTTTATTGTTTTTACAGAATTTAAAACACATTGAAGCATTAACTTTTTTTTCTTTTCAACATCCGCAGAAACATACTCTTCATAATCTATGTACTCCCTGACGCTTGCAAATCCATATTTTGGTTCACAATGATACCCTCTTTTACATAAGCCTTTATTTATCGTCTCCTTAGGAGCAATTATAGGTATTATTCCAACTATATCAATACTTTCGCTGTAACATTTGTTTTTAAAGTATTCATGAATATCTTGGCACAGATTATATATATCGTCATCTATCCCAAATTCATTTGTGTAATACTGTGGCGAATTAATATTTATTTCCATACTACCAACCTTTCTTATTCAGCGGTGGAAAATCTCCATATTTATAAAAATAATACATGTTCATATCATGCTGCCATAAATGAATATCTAATTTTTGTCCACTGACCAATACTTTCATTTCTGCATTTATGCTATCTAAATAACTTTGTGTATATCTTGTGTCTGGATATAAAGTTTCTCCAAATTTAAGTACCTCACTTGTATTCTTATCAATCAATGCATATCCATAATTTTTATTAAAATTATTGGTCAATGAGTTACCATGAACACCTTTTCCACTCGCTGTCTTACCTGTTATCCCAACTTCCGAATTTGATGCAAATTGCCCATTGGATCTGTGCCATCTACCATTTGCATCTTGACTATAACCTTTAGTTGCTCCGTCTAATTTAGCTATGTCTACTCCATCTATTATTTTGCCCAAACTTTTATATGCAAAAATTGACACGATGGCTCGAAATATTGCTTGAGCAGGATGTCCTTCTTCAGCCGATATAGCTACACCTACCGTTCCGCTCACCAACAATAATTTCTGTGAGGCACATAGCAAGGTCATGCAAATTGGACTAATTGTTGCAAAACATGTTAAAGAAGATAGAACACATCCAAACAATGCCCCTTGCCAAAGTCCTTTAAAAGCATCCTGCAATACCGTCGAGAAATTATTTCCTCCTAAAATGGAATCAACAGCTCCAACAGCCGCTCCAGTCAAAGAGCCTATCAAAGTGTTTAGTCCTATAAATTTCCACGATGATGACAACACTTGCGACATTGTCATGCCAGCACTAAGTTCAGGTAGTGAGAAATATCCGCTCGGGTCCGTATACGTAACCGGATTCGCATACAGATACTTGTGCAAGCTTATCGGATCGTAAAGGCTTCCCTGATAGCTGTCCATGCTTATGAACGTGCCCGTGCCCGGATTCATGTATCTTGCTCTCAGGTAGTATAGCCCCGTGTTCGCATTATACTGCTCGCCCGTGTAGAGGAAGTCGTTCTCAGTGCCGCCGCTCTTTTTCAGGAGGCTGCCGTATGCGTCGTAGGCATACTTGTCTGTGATACGTCCCGCTTCATTTGTAAGAAGCCTTGTGCTGCCAAGTCCGTCATACAGATAATACCATACTTCCCCGCTTCTTTCCATCGACATCAGCTCGCCGTCGCATCTGGTGTATGAAGCAGTCTCTTTGCCGTCCGCATCCATCTCGGCTGCCACATATGCAAGACTTCCGCTCGTGTCGGTCACGTAATATACCGTGCTGTCTTCATTGACTGTCTTCGATGTGCGGTTGCCTGCATAGTCATAGATATAGCTCTCTATCGTGACGCTGTTGCCGCTCTGTACCGTCGCCTTAGTCAGACGGTTCTCCGCGTCATAGCTGTAGGAAGCCGTCTTTCTGCCCGCCTGCTCCGTCAGGTTTCCGTTTGCATCGTATGTATACGTGATGGTTCCGTCATCTGACTTCTCGTTTACGAGCTGGTTTAAGGCGTTGTAGGTGTAAGTAGTCGTACCTTCAGTTATCTCCACCTCGTCAAGCTGCGTGTCCGCAAGCTCCGTGATGTCACCCTTAACCTTGGTTTCCTTTGACGTGCGGTTTCCCGCACTGTCATAGCCGTACTCGTTTGTAAGTTTGTTGTCTCCGCGTTCTATGACCTCTTTCGTCAGGCGGTTCAGGCTGTCGTACTCATACGCGATGTCAGTCTCTATGCCGTTTGTGATGTCAGTCACACTGAGACGTTCCCCTGCCTTGCCCAGACCGTAGGTATACTTTGCAAGCGTCACACCGTCTGCGTTTACTATGCACTCTTCCTTGAGCCTGCTGCACGCATCGTAGGTGTATGTCATGACATTTCCGTTCGGATAGCACACTGCGCTTCTGTTGCCGAGGGCGTCATACTCGTACACCGTCGCCTGACCGTTCCTGTCTATGACACGCGTCACGCGGTCCATGATGTCGTATTCGTACTTTGTTCCGCCGAATCCGTTGTCCATGGACGACAGCCTGCCGCACTTGTCGTAGGTATACGTCAGCTTATTCCCTGCTGCGTCTGTCTTTCCTGTGAGTCTTCCATAGCTGTCATAGCTGAAGCTTACGGTTCCCATGCCGTCCGTGACCTTTGTGAGAAGTCCCGCCTTGCTGTAGGTGTATGAAGTCTTTTCTCCTGACACGTTCTTCTCCGTGAGGCGGTCCATATCGTCATAGACATATGTCGTGACATTTCCCGCACAGTCTGTGTACTTCGCCACGTTTCCTGTTTCATCATATACGTATGAAGCAGTTCCGCCCAGAGCATTCTTAACCGTGGACACCCTGCCGCCTGCATCATAAGTGTAGGTGGTGGTGTTCCCAAGCGCGTCCGTAACCGTTGCCAGATTGCCGTTTCCGTCATAGCCGTAGGTGTAGGTTCCGCCGTCTGCGTCTGTCACGCCTGCAAGACGGTCTGCGCCGTCATAGGCATACTCCGTCTTACTGCCGTTCTGGTCTTTCTGCTCAGTGATTCTGCTTCTCGCATCGTACTTAGCAGTTACGCTGTTGCCGTCCGCATACGTAGTCTTTGTCACGTTGCCGTTGTCATCGTATTCATATGACGTCACGCCGCCAAGCGCGTCCGTCTGAGATACAAGTCTCGAAGCCTCGTCGTATGCGAACACGGTTGTGTTACCAAGTGCGTCCGTTACGGAAGTATTCCTGCCGCGGCAGTCGTATGCATAGGTGGTCTTTCCGCCGCCTGTGCCTGTAACTGACGTCACGTTGCCTGCTGCGTCATAAGTGTATGTCTCGCTTGTCCCGTCAGCGTATGTTTTCTTCGTAAGGCGGTTCAGCTTATCGTACTCCATCTGCACTGTCTGCCCGCTTCGGTCTGTCGCCGACGTGTTGTTGTCGTTTGCGTCATAATCGAAAGTCTCACATGTTCCGTCCGGGTATGCAGTTTTCACCGTGTTGCCGAGGTCATCATATTCATACGTGATTCTGCGTCCCTTTGCGTCGGTTGATGCTATCATGTTTCCATCCGCATCATACTCATATGCCGTCACGTTTCCGGAGTTGTCAACGCTCTGGATAATGTCTCCCGCCTCGTTGTAGTTGTAGGTGCTTGTGAATGTGAGCGTCTCACCATTCTCTATCCGGCTGACCGTCACCGAAGTGCACCTTCCGTCTTTATCGTAAGTGTATGATGCTGTCTCGCCCGCACCGTTTGTGGTGGAAGCAGCATTTCCGTCCGCATCGTATGTCACCGTCTGGACGGTTCCTATCCCGTCAGTTACTCCCGTGAGTTTTCCGTCTGACGAATATGTGTATTCCGTATCATTGCCGTCAGCGTCAGTCAGGCTTGTCAGTCTGCCATAGTCATCGTACTCCATTGCCATGACGGTCTTGTCCATCATCTGTATGCCGGACACAAGGTTATCCTGTGTATATTCACTTGAAACGGCTGTGCCGTCTGCGGCGGTTACCTTTGTCACGTTGCCTGATGAGTCATAGTCATAGCCTGTGGTATTCCCGTTTGCGTCCGTTGTCGAGAGAAGATTTCCCATGTCATCATAGGTATTTGTCGTCTTTCCTCCGCATGCATCCACCGTCTGGAGTATGTTGCCGCTGTCATCGTAGGTGTATACCGTGGTATTCCCTCTGCGGTCCTTCACCGCTTCCGTTCTTCCGTCCACATCATAATCGTACTCTATTCTGTTCTCGTCCGCATCTATGGTCGCAATAAGCCTTCCGTCATCGTCATACTCATTCCTTGCCACTGCTATGCCCATCGGGTCGGTGATTGATATCAGGTTGTGCTCCGCGTCGTATGTGAAGCTCACCGTGCGGTCTGCACTGTCAGTCACGCTTATAAGGTCGCCCGCATCGTCATATGCGTACTTCGTGGTGTTCCCGTTCGGATCCGTCGCCGCCGTAACACGCTCTTTGCTGTCCCTGTCAAATATGATGCTTTTTCCGTTTTCCGCATGGTATCCGTTTTCATCAACCGTTATTACGTTGCCGTCGGTGTCAGCTATTTTGTATACGCCGCCATCCGCCGTCATGTACATCTGCACGCCGTCCTTGTTGGTGAGCTTGTATTTCAGGTCGTCAAACATGCTGTCCTCGTAGAACATCAGCCCGTTGCCTGTAAAGTATGCAGTCGTATCGCCTATAATCTCGAGCTTCACCTTCTGGCTTGTCACGCATTTGTATGATACCGTCACCTCGGATATCGGCACGAGCGCCCTGCGCTCCGGTGAAAGCGATACTTCAAATCTGTCGCTTGTCCCGTCGCCGTATGTCACGGTTACGTCATGGCTTACCGTTTCGCTTATCTGGTATGCTGTTGAGAACAGGGAACCCGACTGTGTCATCTGGTACCCGTTTGCTATATCATTTGTCTCGTACAGCTTCATGCCTGATATGCCGAGCGTCCAGCCGATACCGAAGTCGCCCTGCTGCTTATTCCTGCTGTCGTACATGCGGTTTACAGTCACCGTGGAACCGCCCATCTTTGCCGTTATGTCGGTAAAGCCTATGTTCATGGCACCGACCTTGAGACCGCCTTCTACCACGTAATCATTTTCAAGTCTCGTCCTGTTGCCGCCCTTGTCGCATACCGTCAGCCTTAAGGTGTACTGTCCGTTCATAAGCATGGTTGTGTCAAGTCGTCCCAGAGTACCGTCCTTCACTTTCTCTGTACCTTCTGAGAGAAGTATGTATGTGTCGGAATCTGTCATGCGGTATTCCAGCTTCCAGTAATCAAGCTCCGTCTCATCATATGCCGAGCCTGTTATGTCCACAGGCTCCGTAAGCGCCTCATCTATCGCAGGCGATGTTATCTCCGCTACGGGAGCCTTCTTGTCCTTGTCGTTGAAGAGGTTACAGTAAGCAGTCACCTGTCTTTTCTCGCCTGCTGTGTCCGTTCCGACTGCGGTTATCCTAACTTTTCCGGACACTGCGGACGTAAATTCCGTCTTCCTCGTTCCGCTTGCTATCTCCTCTTCGCCCTTATATATAACCAGAGTACTCTCATCAATATCCGACGGCAGTGTCACCTGTACCTTGACCGCAGTTCCTATTGCAGCCTGACTGTATGACAGGCTGACAGAGAACGGCTTGTCCTGCGTCTCCGGCTTCTGTTCTTCTCCGCCGCCTTCTTCTTTTCCTTCTTCTTCCTTTCCGCTGTCTTTGCCTATCTCGCCCGTGTTCTCATTTTCAATCGAAGATGTCCCCACGGTATACCCAAACGACGCCGATGCAGTTCCGCTGTTGCCATTTGTATCCGTGGCAGTGAGCGTCAGGTAATAAGTTCCGCCCGATAGCTCTGACGTGTTTATGGAGCCAAGTATGCCGTCTGTTACCTCTTCCGTGCCTTCCGATATGGTCACCTTGTCGCCGTACCCGCCCAAGCTGTATGTGAGCGAGTATCTGTCTAAATTTCCTTCCGCATTTACACTGCCCTTTATATCTATCTGCGACTTGTCTTCGGACAGTGATATCGAGTCGATGGAACCCGAAAGGGCGTATGACGATGTACCCGTACCCACCTCGATATACAGGGTTATGCCATAGTAAGAGACATTTCCCGCCGCATCCTTTACGGTAAGCCGTATATCGTATGTGCCGGCAGTAAATTCCGACACGTCAAGCGTTCCGAGTACGTCATCTGTCACTGCCTCGCTGCCCTCGGCAAAGACGTGATACTCATCTTCACTCTGCGCGCGGTACGAAAGTGTATAGCTGTCAAATTTGGTTTCATCATCAGCTGTTCCCTTTATCTGTATATTAAATCCAAGCTCCGAACCCGAATTTGGTGATGTAATCTCTGCCACAGGCGGCGTAGTGTCCCTGTCGTCCACCACGGTGATGGTGATTTCCTTCTCGGAAGTATTGCCGCCGATATCCGTGGCTACCGCCTTTACTTTTATCTCACCAGCCTTGTCAGGAGTTAATATCACTCGTCCAAAAGAGCTGAGCACAAGCTCCCCGTCTATATACATCTCATACGAATCCACGCCGTAATCATCCAGCGCATATCCGTCTATCAGAAGTTCCTCTCCCACTTTTATCTCTGTCTTTGCTGTGTCTATATACACCGTAGGCGGAACCGTATCATCAATCTCCTCGTATACTCCCGGCTCAGTAGTACACACAACCGCCACGGCAGGGAAAGACAGCGTCCCCTCCGCATCCTTTACCTGATACTTAACCAGATATGTGCACCCTGCTGCAAGCCTGTTCGGAAGCTTGCCCTCAGTCCATCCCGCGTCTTTTACATTCTTGTAGCAGAAATATTCCTCTCGTATACCCTGTGTGCTGTCATCAGTGTGGTCTGCATCATAAGCCTCATAAACTGCATTTGCAATACATTCCGAGCTGTCCTCACTGTCTTCCGAAACCGTTACGGAAACCGACGCAGCAGGGCGTGTCTGTACAAGAAGCAGCCTGTCATACTGCTCCGTATCAGACCACAGGCGGTACCCGTACAGAGCATCGTTGTCACCCGTCGGATTGTCCCTTACTGCAAGCCGTATGGAATATGCTCCCGTATTTTCAAACACCGTAATAGGCTCGTCCACTTTCTTTACTATATTTTCAGCCTCACCTGACGACGACGTGAAAGCCGACGGATCGTATTCATACTCCCACTGTTCTTCATATATCTCATCATTTTCGGCATCCTGATAATAACCCTTGTAGGTGATTATATCATCTGTTGTTATGTATTTGTCTATGCTGTAGTCCTTGCTGAGTACAGACTGCAGTATGTACGTGTTTATCGTGTCCATCTTGGAAGATAGGTCGTCCAGTGATACGTACATGCCGCCCGTATTCGCGGCATTTAAAAGTCCGAGATACTGACTTTCGTTTGTATCACTGCCGATTCCGGCAAATGCCGCCTGATTTCTTATGAGTGCAGCCGCAAGCTCCGCCATGGCGTCATCGGAAACCAGTTCCGGCACCTCAGCGCTGCTTATGTTCAGCACATAATGTGACGCCCCTGCCCTCCAGTCATATCCGTCTACAATATCCGAAAGGCTGCTTCCAGTCATTGTCTCCATGGTTATGTTCTTGAATGTGAAGTATGACCTCTGCCAACAGTCGTGCCATGCCTGACTTGTGATAGGTCCAAACCCATAGCCATAATCGTTTTCAGGCAGAACAAAGTTATCTATCACAAGAGTGTCCCCATCCCACACCGATATGGTGCTGCTGTCAACCACTATCTTGAAATGATGTTCCGCATACAGATTTGGTATGCTGTAGGTCCTTAAAAGCTGACCGACATTCTGCACCCACTCTACACCGCCGTCTCTGAATCTCTGAAGGTTGTCGCAGTCTATACGGACGAGTTTAAGCCCCGACCGAGTCACAAGTATACAGAATCCCTTTATATAATTATCATCATCGGAAACCGTTGTGTTGAACAGGAAGCCGCCGCCCTCCATGCTGTGCCAGTCGGTGTTATCACGCTGCAAATCGAATTCAAATGTCTTCTGCCCAGGATTGTCATTTGCTATATAAAGAAAATCCTTCTTTGGAGAACTGTAATATCCTATCATCTTGATGGCATCTTCTTCATATATGATGTGCTCTGCGTAGCCGTCGCAGTTGTAGTGTCCGTATTCCTTCCACGCAAATGTGTCCTGCGCGGTATATGTGGATGTGGACACAGCATCCACCTTGGCGTCTATCCCGTTCTCTGCAAGCAGAGTCTTAAGCTCATCGGCTTTCTCCGTATAGACAGCCATGGTGTCAGCATCGGTCTCGCCGACCGTGAATACTATATCAGCCGACTTTGACTTTTCAATATCAAGCGCTGCCGTCGGCGCCTCATTGCCTACTTCAAACACGCACTCCGAAACAGCCTTGCCCGATGTATCATCATGCAGATACGCATCTTCCGTCAGGAGCTTTGGTATTGTGTCGTCAAAGGTCTCGTACACTGTAATCGATACCTTATATCTGCCGACGTTCTCTGTCGTGTAATCAACAGCCGCCTCATTTTCGTCGCTGATTACCGTGCCCTCAGATTCGTCAAACTCTCCATTGTTGTCCTTATCATAATATATCGTCCACACACGTCTGCCTATAGTATCTCCATCCGGTGACACCGAACTGTCGTCTATGTGCACATATGTCTTCCCCTCTTCATCACGCATAAAGTATTTATCCGACAGTTCAAAATCAGCGCATGGCGCTTTATCCTCCTCAATCACCAGTTCTTTTGTAACCGTGTAATTGACCTTCCCTGTTGTCACGGTGACAGACACCATATAAGTGCCGGCTTCCCTAAAAATCATCTCCCTGTGGAAATAATCTGAATTTTCTTCATCCACAGCATAATACTGTCCGGCATCTTCCCCGTCTCTGGTTATGCTCCAGACCGTATTCTCTTTCTGTATGTATTCCGTGTTCATAATCTCCTGCACGGACAGGCTGACCCTGCGGTTTTCTTTCTTTGTACCATCTGCCGCTACATCAATCTCTGGCTTGAAGATGAAATCAAGCATGTCCAAATCACACGGTCCTGCATTTATATTTACTTTTGTTCCGTTTATACATACCTGTTTTGCTATGATGCGACCATTCAGGTTCAGTTCGTTTGAATTGATACATACACAGCCGTTTGGCGCGTACAGAACGGCATTCATTGATATCCCGGAACCATTGATGGTAATGTCTCCGCTCTCTGAGGCAATAAACAGCCTTGAGCCGTTCGCTGTGCTCATGCTTCCCGCATTGTATGTAACCGCTCCCGTTGCATATATGATTCCCTGTCCCATAAACTCTGTCGTATTGAATGCGGCATCGCCGTTTATATAAAGCGATGTATCAATGATTATGCTGTCGCTTCCAAACTGCGTGGAAGTGTCATAGCATACGCCGTTTGCTGATGTGTATTCGGTCAGCTCTTCTGTGATATCCGGCATCTCTATTCTGTCTGCTTTTTCCAACTTGGAGCCTATCTGTATGGAGTCAGAACCGACTGCCGTCTTTATTGTTATGCCCTTTGAAGCCTCAAGCACTCCGTCTATCTTTATGCTGCTGCCCTGATAATAAAAATCCTGATTTGTATGGACTGAACCGCTTATACTTGTATTTCCCGTATAAAGCGACAGATTTGAATCTCCGGATGTGAACACTGCGTAGTTTAGTCCGCTCCACTTTTCCGGGACCTCATATGTCTGCCCCGGAATTATGACCTCCGGTGTATCGTACCCTCCGAATCCCCGCCTTCTGTATCTTCGTCCTTTTTATCCTCCGAAGCCGAAGCATCTGCAAATGTTATGCTCTCCGGCATGGCAGGTTTTGCACTGCTTCCGTGAGCCATAAACCCAAGGGTTACGGACTGCCCCGCAGCTATCGTGCTGTTGTATGTTTTTGCTTCAAGCACATACGTGCCGTCATCGTGGTTTTTTATATCAGCGTTCCATATACTGTCTATCTCGCCGTCATATGAAAACTGAATCTCCCACAGACTCTTTGCACTGTCCGTGTCGTTTGCAAGCGTTATCTCCGCATTCACATAATTGTCCCATGCACTTGCTTCCTTGTAAGTAATGGTGAATCCGTCTGACGAATAAGTCTTCTGAGTGTCTGTGCCTTCAGACGGTGCCGCATAGACGGACTGCGGAATCAGCCCCAGTATCATGGCGCATACAAGGACGCACGAAATGACTCTTTTCAATAAGAAATTTTTCCCCTTTAACATTGTTTCTTCCTCCCTTTGAAATGTGGTTTATGGTTATTGTTTACTTTTTCTCCTCAGCTTAATACAAACTATACCCTGACTTTAACTGCCTTTAAAATTTATTCTGAATACACCAAATTCCTAGTTCAAAAATCAGTACATAACCTGCAACCGTTATTAATCTATTTCCTTTTTTGCATTCATTACTAACCTCAATAATTGATTTACGTTCTTTTTGAACATCGGAAATTGCTACATAACATGCTACAATGTCACCTTACTTATAATATTTACTTGAATATGCTGTCACATGAGTATCTTCATCTGTAATATCTATTTCATACTCATAATACCATTCTGCACTTCTTGAACCTGGGCTAAAATCTCTCGACGATATTACCCCGTCTACTCGTTCACCTATTTTACATTTGCTTGAGTATATAACATTTGTATAACAACCGAATGCAAATAATATAACAGTCACAACTAGTAATAAGCAATTAATAAATACCTTATGTTGAAGTATTACATCTTTTATTCCATGCTTATATATTCCATAGACATATACAATTATCCATAAAATAAATGCAAACCCAAAAAGTTTCATTAGCCCTCCTATGAACCAATTTTTGAATATCCATCCAAAATTCCTAAAAACCCATCCTTAAACATATCAATCCAGTTATAACCCATTAATTTCATTATCGCTTGATTCATTCCACCATAAGCAACTGCCGTTGCTAGCATGCCATCAAACAAAACTGCATAACTGAGTATTTCCGCCATTGAAACTATTCCCTGTACTTGCGATTCTAATGTTACGCTAAAATATAGTTGACTGACAAGAAACATACTATATATGGCTTCCGCCGTGCTTCCCCCACACAGCCCGCCTGATATCATATACGCCCCTGCTCCGGTCTCAGGGTCTATGACCATATACCCTGTTCCCGACCAGCTGCCTATCGTCATGTCCTCTGCCGGAATTGTGACTATCTTACCTGCGTTTACGGCTTTGATTTATATTTTGTAACTATATCTTTCTGCACCTCTATGTGAAATTTATTCCACGCCAAACGGTCTACATAAATTGCCGTTCTCCAATCCCCTGCCCGCACGCTGGCTTCTGCGGTCGAATCGGCAAGCGCTTCCGCTGATGCCTCGCCCATACTTGAAATCTCATCTGTCAAAGATGCAAGAATCGTCTCTCCTAAATTTCCACTTTCTGCGAAAGCTACGCTGCAGTTCGTCGGTAACACTGTCAATAACATTGATATTGACAGCACTACAGCAATAATCCTTCTTGTCATTTGCTTTAATTTCATCACTTGCTCCCTTCTTTTTTACCCTCGTTTTTTACACTTCGATTCCCATCGCACGTATTGCTTCTAAGTTCTTCTTTGCTCGCTCTGCCTTTAATCGTTCAAGTTCTTTTTTAGTTGTTTCATCTTCAAAAAATCTTCCGTATTGTTCGATATCATCATTATAGCTTTCTTCACACCAAAGCAACTTTTCCCTGCCTGCCTCCTGTGTCATTTTTCCCTCCGAAATACGTTGCATCACACTTCTCTTTGCCTCTTGGAAATCATTTTGCACTTTCACTCTATAAGATTCTTTATTCGGATACTTTGCCGGCAAAATAAATACATCCCCATTACATTCAGTTTTTCTACTAATTTCTAACTCATCAAAGCCATATAGTTCCAAATAATCCACGCAAGTCTTTAAATCCACCACCTTGTCAAATGCCGGAATTACATAATGCTCAATTCCTGTCATGGCAAACGCAATCTGTTCTCTGAGAGAAGCTTCATCTCCCTTTTTGATGATATAATCAACTCCCGGCTGTTCATTCTCGTAAACCGGTATTCCATTTCGCTTTGCCGTAAAATACATATCTAGCTGTGTTGTATTTATCCAATCCATGCTGGCATACACAGACCGGTTCAGATTGATCTCCGGGCGGTATATACTGCCGACCGCACAGTATACTTCAAACCGTTTTTCCTCCAACTGCGGCGACAGAGCCTGCTCCAGCCGATAGTTGATGACTTGAATAATCTCGGGAGTTGCCATCCTCACAAAGTGCGGATACCTCCCCTTTACTTTCTTGAAGCCATGCGGCTCCAGCGTTTCCTTAAACGCCGCTTTAAGACTCTTGTCCACTTCCAATGTTCCCATTTCTCTTTCTCGCACACAACAGATGTACGATACCTCCTTTACGTTAATTGAACAATATAACTCTGACTATGAAAGTATTTTCAGTGGCTTCAAACTGTATCTCACCATTATTTTGATTCACAACATCCTGTACACTCTGTAAACCCATGCCATGATTATACGAATCATCTTTGGTGGTAAGAAAATGTCTCCCTGATTTACGCAGTTGACCATATACTGATAATCGGCACAATTATCAGAACCACACTCGGCGTTATCTGCTGCTCATTCCGGCTCTGCATTATCCTTCTCAGAAGACACATAAACACAATCTCCATGCTGTAATTATTCAGTCTATGCCGAATATACTGTCCTATATCTACGCCGCTGGTCGTAATCAAATCAATATCCAAGAATAATAAATCAATCGCATTCCCATCAGCCCCTATAGTTAAACAAAGCATTTACATTTTAGATTGTATCACCCATACCATCTTAAATCCAATGCTTTGTAGTAGGCTGCTAATCAGAACCGCCGCCATCATCTCCACTTTCAGATAAGCGCCGAGTATCACCCCCCGGAAGATGTATTCCTCAATGATTGCCGGTACTATTGCAAAACAGATTAGGGATAGCCAGAATGGGTAGACTGTCGTATCTTCCATTCCGCTGCTCTGGCTGCTTGACAGCACGCTTGCAAAGGCATTTAACAGCATGGCAACTCCTCCTTTGAAAATTTATTTGAGTACCGGCGCTCACGCGCAGGCACAGATTTGAAAAAAATAAGGCGTATGGATTTTTAATTTCCATACGCCTTAACGCTGTTAATTATTGTTTGTGCTGACAAAATTGAATTGTTTGATTAAACTTAAATTTTAATTTTCTCATTAATCAGCAGACACTTTTTAGAACGATTATATGTTGGTCAGTATACTGTGTCAATTTTTTTTGGAAAAAAACTTCGCAAAACAGACATTCCTTTGCACCAAACCGATCATTCGCCAATTGCTTTATCAACCGGCCACGACTTTCTGAGAGCCATATAAGAGATCAGAAAGTTTGCAAGCCATCCCGCCGGCACCGCAAGCCAGACAAATTCGATACCAAAACGGGGCGCACAAATCAGGGCAACTGACAGACGGATCGCTAAGTTGACCATATTTGCAATGAGAAATGGGCGCATGATCCCAAGTCCTCGAAGAACCCCATCGGTTGCCATCTTGATTCCCATGAAGATGAAAAAGTAGCCAATCCATCTCATATAGCCCCCAGACACCTGATATGCCAAAGCGGTTCCATCTTTGCCAAGGAATAAAGATGAAATCTGAGTATGCAGTGTTTCAATGACTATAAATGCGATGATCGCAAAGCACACATCCAACACCAACGCAGCCCGATATCCTTTTTTGATACGTTTGATTTTCTTTGCGCCAAGATTCTGAGAAACATACGGTGAAACTGCATTTCCAATGGATACAAATATCAGTGAAAAAACATTCTCTACCCTCATCGTTGCTGAGTAACCTGCAAGTGCCTGTGTACCGAACGGATTTACAACTGCCTGAACGATCATCATACCAATCGACACTGTGGACTGCTGAAGAACCGATGGTACGGCAATTCTAAGCATGAAATGTAACTCGTGCCTGTCAAACCAATCAAAACGGCCTTTATATTGGCGCATACGCCAAAGAAAAATCAGCAGTGAAAACACTGCGGATATTCCCTGGGCAATAAGAGTTGCAAGAGCTGCACCGAAAACGCCCAGGCCGAGGCCTGCCACCATCCAAAGATCCATAACAATATTCAAGACAGAAGAAAATATCAAAAGACCCAACGGTATCTTTGATTCACCGATTGAATTGAACATTGTTGAAAGAATATTATACATAAACAAAAATG